>Ga0189284_100020_pt1 | contig 352277 bp, 335 predicted proteins | sample N32C7minimetaG_FD_130314 | JGI IMG/M metagenome (GOLD analysis project Ga0189284, IMG submission 130314) | Marine microbial communities from the Costa Rica Dome - N32 C7 mini metaG | ecosystem: Environmental > Aquatic > Marine > Oceanic > Photic zone | place: Costa Rica: the Eastern Pacific...
CACCGGACTAATGAAGTTTGAAGGCTTCGCAGTGTCCGATTGGGAAGAGCGGAAAGTCACAGAATTTGCGGACCAACTCAGCATCAAAGAGTTGTGCGCAGCAGAGATGAAATCTGCGGAACAGTACCGGCGCGATGAAGTCGCCGCAAACCCGTAATCAGAAAGGCCCCAGATGACCACATACAGCATTGAGCTTGAGGCCCACGGCAAAAGCCATGAAGCCTTGGCAGCGGAACTTGAGGAAGCAGCAAGGTTGGTTAGGGGCAAATGCGCGATGCTATCCGCGATGCCGAGGGTGCACTTTTTGGTCACTGAAGACCACGAGGATTTCGAAGCGCCTACCGTCGATAACCGAGTGATGTAGGAAAGGCCCGGATATGTCCGAAAGAAACATCGTGTCCCGACTGCGTGACGTGTCTGGCTTTATCCAGAAGGAACATGGCCGCGTTGAAGCCGCTGCGTGTCTGGCGACGGAAGCCGCCGACGAAATCGAGCGCCTTCGATCAGCTCTAAGCGATGCAATCACACTGATCGAAGTTGCTTCCGACTATGCAAGCGAGAGCGTCGATTGGGCGATTGAAGCGCATGCGTTTTTGGAACAGCACAAGAAGTGAAAGAAAGGCCCCATGACCCAGCTTCAAAGACATTACCTAAGCGCGTTACTCGCTGCTGCTATCGTCGGCAGCGGCTTCACCGCGTTGCTCATCATTCTTTTGAAATAGAGGCCCCTCGCCGGGCGGAAAGGAAAAGCATGGCCAGTTACATCGCGAACAATCAAAGCCGTGACAACGTAACCATCATGCTTTCGAAGGCTGAAGCTGAGGCGCTGAGTGATCTGGCCGGAAGCGCATTGGACCACTCAAGCGAGAAAATGAACGGTCAGAAACGAGCGGCAGCGCAGCGAGCACTTAGCGCCCTTGACGCGTCAACCAATACCAGCGCTCGGCGCGCTGGGTTCTTCGATACATGAGGTCCCAAGACATGAGCAGCATGACATTCGGCGCACTGCGCCAAGCTAACGACACCCGTCAAATGGAGTGGCCTGGAAACGAGAAGGCAGACGTTGCCTTTCGGACAATCGAGGTTGCAGGCGAGTTCGGTGAAGTCTCCGAAGCGGTGAAGAAACATCTTCGCGCAGAACGCGGCATCAAAGGCAGCACAGCCACAATGGAAGACGTTGCCGACGAGATGGCCGATGCGATCATTTCGCTTGATCTTCTAGCGTCTGAAATGGGTATCGACCTCGGCGCAGCCGTTGCCCGCAAGTTCAACCGGACCTCGGTCAAATACGACCTCGAAACCCGCCTCCCCGAAACCGACACTGAGTAGGCCCCAAGGCATGAGTATTTATTACGTATCGCTCGACCGGGACGGCGAATATGAGCGGAAAATGGTAGCGACAGACGCCAAAAGCGCCGCCGAGGATTGGGCAGAATGGTACTGCCACCACTCAGCGGAGTTCAGCAGCCCTTTTGAGTGCTTTGTAAGAGCGCCAGACGGCGAGCCGGAAGCGTTTGAAATCACCATCGAGAGCGCACCAGTTTTTCACGCTTCACGAGCGTAATCAGGAAGGCCCCGCGTTTACACGGCCGGCATCCACCGTCTAGGCTTTGGCGAACGACAAAGGGGATTCGGATGCCGACCACAGACGACACAACCGCGCTTGCAGACGTTATTGACAGCGCACGGGAACTGGCCGCCTCAAACGGACACCTCCTCACTGCCTACCTGTTGGACCAGGCAAAAAGCGCGCTGATAGAAAACACGGACGATCTGGACGAAAAACTTAAAGAAGCCTTCCTGATGGCTGGCAAACTCGGTGCTGCTGCGCGTTAGCGCCGGCAGCTGCCATCCGGCGCGACGGCCGCCATCATCGCCGCGTCGATAGCCTTCAGGCCATAGGTCTCCTTCATTTCCCGGCCTTCCCACTGCGCATCGCGAAACACCAGTTTTGACGGATCCGGCGCATAGGAGATGTACACCGCGTGATCGCTCGCCGAATAATCGGCCTCGTTTTCAAAGATCCAGATATCAACGTGATCCGCACCACGCTCCCCGGCGACCCGCTCAGCCTCAAAACGGCCCGCCGCCAAAGCGTCTTCAAATGCCAGGTCTCCGACGATCCGGATCTCCGCCATCCGCACCTTGCGCAATTCGCCAGCATCATCCTGCTTTACAGCCTGCTCGACCGTTTCAGTCACGACAACGCACGCCGCCTGCGCAAGCCCCGGCACAATCAAGAAGGGACCGAACAGGGAAGACACAAAAACAAGACGTCTCAAAAAGGCTTTCATAAAAACTCTCCGGTTGCACACGCCCACGCGCACACTTAAACAAACCGCAACCGTTTATTGCAAGAATATTGCACCTGACAGTGCCTCCTTGCCGACAGGATAGAAACAAACGATACCCCCCTCACCCGCGCCACTTGCCGTTCCATGGCGTGACAAGCGAGCGTTTTCCGCTCCGATAGGTGACGATCAGGGCATCCGCCCAACCGCCCGGCCCGCGTTGCGCGAAGGCATCGGCCTCATCAAAGCCCTTGCCGGTGAAATAAAGACCGTCCACGATCTTGGCTTCATGGGTGTGCCCGGCATTCACCCGCTCCACAATCCGCCGCAACGACTGCGCCGAGCGCGAGCCGCGCGCACCGACATGTGAATGCAAGCCGCATTCGATCGGTGATCCGCTCTGTCCGCAAATCAGGAAGGATTCGCCCTCGCGTAAAAACTTCACCTGCGCGAGAAGCCCCGGATCCTCTTGCTGAAGCGCATAGGCGTGAACCTGGAAGTCCCGATCGCCGCGCCGGATCGCTTCGTGCCAAACCGAATTCAGATGATGCCAGTAATAGGCATTCCCCGGATCGGACGCCCCGGCAGCATCCTTCAACCAACGATCCAAAGCCAAATTGTGATTGGATGCCTTGTGCACCGTGCGGCACCAAGGTCGCTGCGCCGCCGCCATGATCCGGCTGGCCGCCCGAATGTTCTCCTGGACGCTGCTGTTGCCTTCCGCAATCCGCCATGCCTTTTCATGGGGATCATCGCGCGTGTGGTGGTTACGTGCGGAAAAGGTGAAACTGTCATCGACAAACTGATATTGGGGCCGCAGGACATCAATCAGGCCCTTCCCGCCACATGTCATCGTTTGAAGACCAAGATCCCAGATCACCGAGGCGCGCTCTTGTGGCATGTGCTCGCCATGCATGTCCGGCGGATTGATCGCCTTGACCCGGTGACCCTCGCTCACCTGCCCGCTATCGACCCGCACATCCAGATCCTGAAACGATCCGTCCGGCTCGGCGCTCACCTGGCGGCAGAAATGATCACCATCCCCATCCACCTCCACGATCGTAAAGCCGAGCGTGTGATGAAACTCCGCCTTTTGCCCGGCGTTGCGCTGAACATAGTTCGGCAAGGTCACAACGCCCGATGTCATGATCTGCTTCGGCCGCCGGCCAGGCATCACCGGAACCGTTTCGAGCGCGATCTTGGCATGCGGGAACACCGCCCATTTCTCGCGCGTTTGCGTCTGCCATCCCGCAAGCGGATTGGAGGTGGTCGGCAAGATGTTCGCCGCGCCATACCAGACAATGTTCGGCCCAAGCTCGATGACACGCGGCTGAAGAAACGGGATCAATTCCGGCCGATACCGCGCCGTCACCACCGCATGATCTTCAAAGAGACCCTTTTGATAGGTAAACCCACCGATCAGGATCTCCGCCCCGCGATGCGCAGCATAGGCCTGCATATTCTCCCACAGCGGGGCATGAATGGCGGTCTCATCCTGCGCCGCGGTCAAGAGAAAAACACCGGTCTTTCTGAGCTGCGCCGGGATAAACGGCATCTCGGATGCTGCGCCGGTCTCCGGCGGATCCTTGCTCACCTGCGCGCGGGCGATGCGATGCTGAAACGCTGACCGGCTGATGCCGAGCGCTGCCGCCGCCGCCCGGTTGCTGCCATGAACCTCCAGTAGCCGCACAGCCTCCTGAAGTACCGCCTCGCTCAAGCGCCGCGCCGGCATCGGCATCTCCTTTTGAAATTCAGAAAAATCAGAAAATCCAAATCAGTGCAGATCTGGCAGGCAAGGGCCTCACCCCCCGCGCATCTTTTGAAGGGCGAGCGCGAGTTGCGCGGGCATGTCTTCCATCTTGGCGGTCAACTTGTCGATCGCCCGCACAAGGCGGTCTTCCACCTCTTTGAGATGCTCGACCGACGCATATTCCTGCGCCACCTGCAGCTTGTAGTCGGTCAGCTCCTGACGGCTTTGATGCACATCGCGCTGCGTTTCTTCACGCAGGCGATTAACCCGCTCGTGCAGCTTGTCGTCTGCCTCCCGGATCTGCCGCGACACCGCGCGGTCCCGGGCAATGATCCCGGAAACAAGACCGCCAAACAAACCCACGACCCCGATCATCGTGGCAATCACCCAAACATCGCCGCCATCTGGAGTGCCCATTCAGAGTCCCGCCTTCATCTTGGTTTGAAAATCATCATGCCAGGCGGCACACCGGAGGACGCGCGCATTGGCCCGGCCGAGCGCCTGGTCGGTCTTGATCAGGGCCACATCCAGCGGCTCGCCTTCGCGCACGCCCGAACGTTCTTTAAGCCGGCAGTCAGCCGGAAGAGCCGGATTCGGCCGCGCTTCTGCCGCCGCTTTGCCCAACCGGGCGCCGGCCGAGATCGCACGCTCTTCAGCGGTTATGCAGCCGCTCAAAAAGAGCGGGACCAACAACAGCATCCACGGTCGATTCATATTCATCCAGCTCCAGTGCCTGGCGGGTCTGCAAGGCCTCGGCCTCTGCCAACTGCCGTTGAAATTGAAAGTTTGCGGCTTCAAGGGCAGCAGCGCGGTCCTTGAGCACCTCCAGCTCCGCCTCGGCGGCCGCCAACTCGACCTTCGACACAAGCCCGTCTTTTGCAGCCTTCACGGCCGCACGCTTGTCGAGGACATGAAACCCATAGAGACCAGCGAGGACCGCAAAAGCCACGAGGATGATCCTGGCCCGATGCCATCCGATGGTTTTGTCGATGGCTTCGCCAATGACGGTTGAAACGGCTGTCCAGATCATCCCGCATACCCCTCCGGCGGCACGCCTGGATCTGCGCCCCGCAGCCCCGGCCCGCCGATCGGCAGCTGTTTTGCCGCCGCGTCCAATCCAAAGGCGGCAACGCCGAACCCGAAGATCGGCAAGGCCAGCAACTCCGCCCATCGATAAGCAGGTGTTTCCCCGCCGGTCATTAGATCGAAGATGCAAAGCAGCATCATAAAACCGAACATGATGACTGCGGTTTCCCGCTTGAAGGTCTTGGTCATTTTGAAAACCTCTTACCGTGTCGCGGCAAAGTCGGCGGGTGCGACACTGCCTGCCCGAAGCGCCGGATACTGGCGGAACGGGAAGGTTTTCGGCCATCGATACGCGATGAACTTTCCTTCCGGAAACGAACTGATCGTCACCGCGTTCTGCTGATTGCCGCCCATCAGATGCACCCGGCGCCGTTTGGCGTCATAACCAACGACGATCCCGACATGACCCGCCTTGGCAGACCATCGGATAACCCCGATCGATCCCACGATCGGTCCACCGGCATCGATCCCAAACGACTTCCAGGCCTGCGCCCAGAACGGATTTGACGGCACCGGCTCATCGGGAAGGGTTTTGACGATTGCCGTCTCGACAGCATCGCCACACCAGGGCAGCTTAGACGGATCCCCGAGAAAGCGGCCAATCCGCAACCAGGCGGACAAGGCCCGATTGTCCCGGCCTTCATGCAGGCCCATGCGCCGGTTCATTTCCAAGAGCCAGGGCGGCATCGTCTGCTCCGGAACATCCCTTGTGGCAACCCGGCGCTTTTGATCCGGGTTGATCCGCAAGGCTTTCACCGTGGCGGTATCGGCAATTCCGCTCGGCTTGATGCGCCGTGAGATCTGGAAGGCCTTCAGCGCAGCTGTGGTCTCATTCCCGATGATCCCATCCTCGGCGATCCCCGCACCATGAAGGTTCAGCCGCATCTGCAGCCAGGTTTCAAAGGTCATTTCAGCCTCCTGTCGGCTTGTCAAAACCATGAAAAACCCGCCGAAAGGGCGGGTCAGATGTCTTCGAAAAATGTGTATTCGGTCAGGCCGTGCGCTCGTCTTGCCCCGCGCCGTCCTGCGGCTGCTTCAGCCCAAGATCGGTGGTGCTGCCACCGCTCCGGTTGGCCTGATGCGTGACCCCGTCAATCCGATAAGTGCCATCCACCCCGTCACGCGCACCACTCAAACTAAAAAGCCCCTCGGCCTGCGCGGTCGGATCCAGATCCAGCGTCACACGTCCTGTGCCGCCTTCGCGCTCCACCTCGCGACCGCGCGCCTCGGCGATCTCTTTGGCGTGTGCCTTGTCGCGCGCAGGCGTGCGCACCAGGTTGGCCGTCTCGACCTCCGCGCGCGCCGGAGCTTCCGCCTCTTCGCGCTTCACCGCGCCGGAGGATCGGTCAAAATAGTCCACCGCCGTTTTCTTGAAGATCTCGCGCGTGGAAATCGGCTCTATGTCATAGGAAATGACGTTGCCGCCACCCGCCTGAAACAGACCCCGCACCAAAGGCAGGCCGTAATCTGCGCCCATTTTGGTCAGGACTGCGTCTGTCCCGCGAAGCTTGAAGGTGCCGCCGAGTTCGCGTGCCAGCTTTTCCCCCATATGGAGAAAGCTTTCGCCATCGGCGACCAGATAGTCGCGGACAATGCTGCCCAACTCCGGATCGATCGTCGGGGTAAACCCGGCTTTTCGAGCCAGCTTGGTCAGAAAATCACCGACCGTGCCGTCATCCTGGTGCAGCTGCTGCGGCTCTTTCGCCTTTCCGCGCGTGTCAAAGCCCTTGGCCGAGACCGACAGGCTGCGCCCGCTGCCGCGATTGCCCGAGGCTTTCACACTGTCGGTGATCCCGTCAAACACGGGCACCTGGTTCAACAGCACTTTCAGGGCGCTACCCGGCTGCGGCAGGCGGATCTGACCATCTGTGTCATCAAACACCAGACGGCAGCTGTCGGAGGCCGATCCCGCCTTGTCTGAAACGGTGATCGACATCAGGTAATCGGCCATGTCTTCGGTGGCGGAAACCCCGTCCACCTCGACCGCCCAGTCCACACTCCAGGCCATCAGCGCTCTCCAAAGAGTGTCACGACCTTGCGGCGTGTTGCAGCCTCGGCCGGCAGATCCGGGATCACCACATCACTGCCCGGCACCAGAAACGGATTGGTCTGTTTCGGATTGAGCGTCACCGCATCTTCAACAAGATCCTGACCGCGCACGCCATGGCGCCGCCACAGCAACAGATCGAGCGTGATGTTGTCGCCGACAATTCGGATCGTCTCCGGCATCACACACCCTCCAGAAGATCAAACAAACGGAGCAGCGCCGGGACGGTTTGCTGGCCGGTTGCCCGGTCCTCCGGCACCTTTTTCAAGGTAATGGTGTGACGCAGAACAAACGGGGTGCCGTCGCGCAGGATTTCCCGATGCCGTTCCCGGATTCCGGTGATCATGAAGCTGCCAAGCTTGGTGCCGTCGCCCCGCATGACCGGCAACGCAGCCCCCTTGACCATATGATCGCGCATCGCCTCCAGCTCGGCCGTGCCGCCGATCTTGGTTGGCAGGATCTGGCCGCGCAGGGTCAGGACATCATCGCCCTCGCCCATGAATTCCGCGCCCTTCAGTCCGCGCAACAAGGGTTTTTGGGCAATGTCCGCCTGGTGGCTGCGGTCCACCCCGTCAATTGAAAACGGCGCGGTGTCGATCTGCACCGCGCCCACCATATAAAGCATCTCAGACCGCCTTTGATTTAAGCCACCGACCAGCTGCGATCGGCCTGAAGACCGGCAAGCTCGGACCGGATTTCATCGCCGATCTGCTCGGCAATCTCCCGGGCATTGACCGCCCCTTGCACCACGATGTCGCCGATGGAGACCGTCACAGACGCCGTTTGCTGCGGAGCGCTGCCGGACAGCATTGCCCGGGTGCTCTTGGCATCGTGCACATAGCCGCTTTTCGTTGGCGTGATCAGCTCCGGACCATATTCCCCGGTGAGATACGTGCGCCCACCCGCAATCGGCCCGCCGGCCGCCCGCGCCCCATCGACCGCGGATGCGGCTGCTCCGCTTCCGCTGCTGAACGGATTCAATCCAGTGATAATCCCCGAGAGATCAATCTTGCCGATAGAAGCCAGGATCTTGTCCGGGAGCGTCTTAAGATATGCCCAGAGCTGTCCGAACGCCTCAATGATCGCATCGATCAGCGCTTTGCCCGCCTTGCGCCCGGCTTCGCGAAAGCCTGCCTCAGCCTCCGTGGAATAGTCTTTCATCGAGAAAATGTCGGAGATCCATCCCGCTACGGTCGAGGGAACCGCCAGAACGGTCGCTGCGATTGTCGCCAGCGTTCCCGAAACCGCAGAGACAAGACGGTCAAGCTCTGCCCGGATCATCGCCTCATCAATGCCGAGCAAGGCACCCACATCCACGACGCGATCCGCCGCCCAAGCACCGACTGCCGCCGCAAGATCTGAGGAAAAGCCTGTCACCGCGCTGAGCGCTGCCGAAAGGCCTTCCGAGATCGCCTCAGCAAACCCGGCGACAAAGCCCGAAATCGGCTCCCAATAGCGGTAAACGGCAAGGCCGAGCCCGGCGACCGCCGCAACCACCAATGCGATCGGCCAGGTTATGCCCAGCAAGGCCGCGCCAATGCCGGCCGCCGCCGCTTTCACTCCGGCCACCGCCGCCCCGGCAGACGCGGCCAGCATGGCGAACAATCCGCCGCCGCCAACCGCGCCCAGCATACTTGCACCAAGAACGGCAAGCTTGAGGCGCTGGGTCGCTGCAACAATCAAACCGGCCGCCTGACTGACACCAAGCGCTGCACTGAGCGCGCCGCCTTTCAGGAACAAAAACGCAAACCGGCTGGCAATCACCGCGATTTTGAGAGCAACCAGCGACCCCAGCAGACCAACAACGGCTGTCGTCACTTGCGGGTATTGTGCGGCGAGGTCCGCCACCGCCGAGATCATCGGCATAATTGAATCCATCGCCCGGGTCAGCGCCGGCAACAGCGCATTGCCAATCACGATCGCCAGCTCATTCATCCGGTTCTTGAACGACTGGAGCCGCGCATCAAACGTCTCCGCGCGGACCGCAAATTCATTTTCAACCGAATGGCCAAGATACTTCGACTCATCGGCAACCGAGGACATGGCCTGCTCAAGCAATTTGGCATTTTCAATGAGCGGCATGATCGCCCGGGCTTCGTCACCGAAGAGATCGGAAATGGTTGCCGCCTGGACTTCCTTCGGCAACTCGCGGATCCGGCCGATCACGTCATTCATCGTGCCAACCGCATCCTGTTGGAGCCGCTTGGCAACATCCGTTGCCGACAACCCAAGAACCTTATAGGCCTGACGCTGGCGTTTGGTGGCAGAATCGCCGCGCGCAAGCGCCTTGGCCATGTTGCGGAAGCTGGTCGCCGCAACATCGGCCTGCGCCCCGGCCGCCACCATGGCCGAGCCAATCGCCGCCACTTCCCGAGCCGAAAAGCCCATTTGAACACCAGCCGAGCCAACCCGGCGCATGAAATCCAGAAGATCCGGCGCAGAACTTGCGGAGGTGTTGGAGAGATGGTTGATCACATCGGCAAGGTCCGATGTCTGATCGACGGAAAGCCCGAGCGCCGTCTTGATCTTGGCAAGGCTCTCACCGACCTGGTCGGCCGAGATGTCAAAGGCAACACCGACCTTGGCCGCCATTTCGGCAAAGGCCAGCAGCTCATCGCCCTGCATGCCCGCCTGGCCGGCCGCAGCCACGATCTCGCCGATGCCGGTTGCCACGACCGGAATCTCCCGGCTGAGCGCCAGAATGTCGGCGCTCATCTTCGCAAGACCGTCCGGCGCTGCAAAATCAACAACCTTGTTGATGTCAGCCATCACGGCTTCAAACTCCCGCGCGGCATTTACCGGCGCCGAGATCGCCTTGACCAGAACATAGCCCATGCCGGCGGCATCCAGCATCCGGCCGCGCATGGCATCCATCGCCCGCGCATTGGCATCGACCTGAAGTCGCATTTTGGTGAGGCTTTGATTGACGACCCGCGCAGGACGGGTCACCCGGTCGAGCAGTGAAACGACAAGTTGAGAGGCAAGGGTTGCCAAGACTGATCCCCTTGTGATTGCATTGCGCCGTTCAGCACACGCAAAGGATTTTTTGATGAAACGGATTTTGACGGCGCTTTACGCCGTGATGGTCACAGCACCGGCCTTCGCAGCCGAAGAGCTGGAAGCCCGCATCGAACGCCTGGAGCGCCAAGCCTATCTGGGCTCAGCGGCTTTTTTTCTAGCCGGATATGAAAACTGCGGACTGGATCTTCCACAGGACCAGGTTCAGGCAGTGTTCACTGATGGATTTCAGGATGGCATGACCACAATCGGAATTATGTTAAGTCACGGCGCTATTGGGAGACTCTATTCAATGGGGCAACGAAATGAGCCGGACGGAGATTATTGCCGCACGCTGCGCTCAAGCCTTCCAGAATTTGGCATTTCACCGAACACCAATTAATCACGCGCACAGGAGCCCGAAATGAGAACGCTCATCCTCTCAGCAGCCTGCCTCCTCCTGCCGCTAACTGCGCAAGCAGACGGGCCGTTCAACCGCTGGCATTGCATGGAAAACCTGCACGATGCGTTTCAGGACACTTACGACAATGGCCAATTGCGGGTCAGCAATTTACGCTTGACCTACGGGGAAAGTTTCATTGGAGAGTTACCTCAGATCAAGCTCTCTGTTGCCGCCGCCAACTACAGCAACCAGAAAGCATCCCTCTCCGTCGAAGTGATCGCAGCCAGCCCAGACGACACGCCGGAATTCGCAATCAGCGGAGAGGCCGGGTTCGGATATGTGGATGCGGGTGCGTCTGAGTTGGTAGAAGCGACAATCTTCACAACGCCGGAAAGTCTTGCAGAAACTCAACCAGGCTGCTTACGGATGTCGGTTCACTTCTTTAATTGACCGCGCCTTGTTTTCCTGAGAGATCACCCGCGCTGCGCTTTTCGCATAGGCAAGAAAGTCGTCGATCTCCCAGCTCTCCACATCCTTGACAGGTGACCCGGTTGTCCGGGCCACCTGCAAGATCAGATCCCGCCAGGCGACGCTGGCTCGTCGCTCTGTTTCATGGCCTTCATCAAGGCCCTGGATTGCTTTCCCATTTGCGACACCATCGCCTCCGACGCCGCTGCAAAATCATCAAGATCGAGCGCCTTGATCACCTCGATCGGTTGACCGGCCAACTCAGCAAGCAAGGCAAACCCCGCCTCCGCCTGGCTTTCAACACCTTCCGCGATCAGGGAATCCCCTGCCCGCATGCGGCGAATGGTGAGCACGGAAATCTCCCGGCCGTCATGCTCGACCGGGAAATCCAGTTTCACTGCTTTGAACTTTGGCTTAGCCATTGTTCTTGATCCTTTTGATTAAGTCCGATCAGACGCCAAGCGCGCCGCGATAGCCTTCGGTCAGGGATTGGCCGTCGCGCCGGATTTCCAGCTCATCAGCATCAATGTACCAAAGCTCTTTTCCATTGAAGGAAATGTCGAAGTGCGTGACTTCCTTGAAGACATGGTTGCAGCCCTGGAACTCTTCCGGATCGCTTTCATCCGGCTCCCACTGGGTCAGCACGCCTTCGATTGTGCCCCGCCAGGCAATGTCTTGCCCGTTGGTCTTGTCTCGATAAGCCGCGGCAAAGACCCAGGCCTCCTTGACGCCGAGCTTGCCGACAAGCTCGACATCAATGCCGTTGACCATGACCGCCGGCTCCAGCGGCTTGATTCGCGGTGCCACGTGGTCAACACCGATCACGCCGCCGCCCGGGTTGTGGCTTGCCGTGATGAATTCAATCGCGGGGATCGTGAATTTGGCGATGGTCGTTGCCCGGGACCCGGATTCGGCATTCGAGCGGCGCAGGTCAACACCCTGCAGCATGTAAAGAGGTTGCATCGTTCTGTCCTGATTTTGGGAGGAAAGCTAAAAGCTCAGCAGCAGCGTTACGCCGCCGCCGACAGCCGCTCGATGATGTCGTTGACCAGGCCTTCAACAGCCGGGCGGTACCGGCGGATTTCGTGCTTCGCCAGCTTGAAGACGGGCGCCGGCTCTATGCCGATATCGAGATGCAGTGAACCCAAGCGGATCTGCTCCGGCGAGTTGCTGTCGCGGGTGAACATCTGATCTTTCGGCGTGTACCCGAGGATATCTTCCGCCGCCTTGTGGTCCCGCAGCGCAAAGGCAATGGAGTTGATCCAGTTTTCAACGCTCGACTTGGTGATCTTGCGGCCCAGGAACTGGTTGGTGATCTGGATGAACTGGGTGATGATGTAGTCCGTGCCGCGCACCTGGTGGATCTGCTCCCACAGCTCGCCCGTTTGCGCATTGTCGGTACCGATGAAGCGGTATCCGCCATCGGCGATCGCCCCATCCACACCGGTTTCACCCTCGGTGACAATCGAGACATTGGCCGCCAGCAGCTGCTGGCCTTCCGTTGACCCGTCCAGCGTGGAAAACGGGATCTTGCGGGACAGGCCTGCAAGGCCGTAGAGCGGCCGGTTGGCGAACGGATGGAACGGCTTGCCGCCGCCGACCTGGTTATCGATCCGCGCCATCAGACCCGCAACACGCGGTGCCATCGGGCGCACAACAGTGGATGCCCCATCCCAGATGCGCGCAGCAACACCGATCGGCATCAAACGCTCAGAGGTCATGGTTTCGCGGGCATCGATCGCGCCAGCCGCGGACGTGTCATCCACATCCACCGGGGCAACGGCAAGGATCTTGCCGAGGTTCGCCTCCAGCGCTGCAATCACCGGGCTGACGGTGTCCATGTCCGGGCGCCAAGCCGTGCGGCCGGGTACAACAACCCGAGGGGTCTTGTTCACTGCGGACGGAATGTCGGTGATGTTGTTGATGACATCAGCGATCGCAGCCGCTGTTGCCGCCGTATCCACGCCTTCCGTAACGCGGAAGACAGTGACATCAGCTCCGGCATTGAGGCCGTTGAGCTGATCATGGATGCCCTGCGCCTGGTCTTTCAAAAGACCCGTGCCAAGCGCTGCCATGAAATCCTTGTTTGAGGTCGAGGACCGCACGGGGGTATCGACCGGGATCTCGGTGTTGGAGGCATCTGCCGAGGTTTCGATCAGAAGCGTTTGGGAGAAATCATCGCCAAGGGCCGGCGAGGTTTCAGTTTCCGGCCGCGTGTAACTTTGGCCAAAGACAGGTACTGTCATGGTGTGCTCCATTCTGCCGCAAGCGGCCACAAAAAAACCGCCACGCGGGCGGATGGGTGAAGGTCAGGGTTTGTTTTGAGAAGAGGTTAGAGATCGTCTTGAAAGAGCCCGCGTTTCAGGTGCCAGTGATAGGCGTCTTCGCAGTGCCCCGGCTCGCGCAGGAGCCAATCGACACAGACAACCCACCATCGGCCCGGAAAGCCAAGTTTGCGGCCGCGATAGATCGCCAGCCGGTAGACATAGGCGGAGGTTGTCGTGTCGCCCTCGCCGCCTGTCAGCGCATTAAAAAGCCGGGACAGAGCCCGGCCAATCTGCATTGCGTGCCAGCGGAAGGTCATTGAAACATCCCCTCACCCTGCTACGGTCAGGGTTGTTGATTTAAATGCGATAGACTTAAAGGCGAGAACAGGAGTGCTCAATGGACAGGAAAATTGCCGTCAGCACCGGCGTGAACGACGACGGAAATTCCATCACCTTGATGATGCATGACAGCAACACCGGAGAGTTACTATCTTTCGTAAGCCTTGAGACGCCTGAAATCGAAGCGATTATCGAAGGTCTGGCCGATCACCGCGCGAAACTGCCAGACGAAGTGCCACGGGAATTAGACCCAGGCACCCGGCTAAAAACAATCGAAGACCCAATCTGGCGGACCAAAAACATTCCTGAAACGAATTCAGTTCTTTTGGCCCTACGCCACCCCGGCATAGGATGGATTGCGGCTCAGATGCCGAAGGCCTCTGCCCGCAGTCTTGGAGAGTTTCTGATGAAGGCGACTGAAGACTAGAGCCACCGCCTCCCGCACCAACCAATCCTTTGACACCAAACTCTATGATCGAGACGCCAGACGGTGCTTGAAAGCTCATATCGGTATCCTTCTATTGGCCGTGAGCATTATTCGGGAATGCCCTGCTTGATTTCGGCAGCCCGCACTGGCTCCAGCAGGCCTTGCGTCACCAGGTAATCAATCCCGAACACAACTTGCGCATTGTCGAGATGAATGATCCCGATGTTCGGATTGTCCAGGCGGTTCAGAAGCACCCGGACGATCCGTGCCTCATCAGTGTCGCCCTCGGCAAACTTCCGGATTTCCATCTCTTCAACCGGCGTGAAAAGACCGAAATACTCCACTTGCGTGACGGCTGTCCGGTAGCTCGGACCTGGATCAACCGGCACAGGCGGATCAGGATCCGGCGCCGGATCGGCCGGAGACTCCCAGGCGCCATCGATCCACTGTGCTTGCAAAACCATACCCGCTTCGACCGGCCGGAACTCGGCATCGAGAGGCGGCAGGATCTTTTGAAAGGCGTCATTGCTGATCAGCTCGGCCACGGTTTCAACACCGGCCATTTCAATGATACGTGCGTACATCTCAGGCCTCCTGAACAAAGAAGATCATGACGGCGCCATCGCCACCGGCACCGCCATAGGAGATCGCAGCAGCTGTTGCGCTTCCGCATGATCCACCGCCGCCCCCACCGCCGACACCGCCATGACCAACGGCCAGACTTTGGATATCTGCCAAAGGGAAATTGTTTCCGTTGTACGGCCCGCCGCCACCGCCGCCGCCAAAGCCGCCATCAGCGCCGAAACCAAACGTACCTGTGCCGGACGCATAACCAGCACCGCCACCGCCACCGCCCATGCCACCTTTTCCGCCGGTGCTGATGGCATGATTGGAAGACGAGCGGCCACCGCCACCACCGCCACCGCCATCAGCGCCATTGCCTGCACCCGACTTTGACGGACCATTGCCACTCGACGCAGCACCACCCCCGCCATTGAACTGCGTTGGATGGATGGCATAGGACCCCGAGCCGCTTTCCGCCCGGCGCTCAAAGTTTGTGAGAGACACATCACCTTGCGCAGTGCCGAGAGATCCGCCGCCGCCGTCCGGTGAACTGTTAACGCTGCTGCTGCCAATATTGGACTGGCCTTCCGACACAGTGCCCCCACCGCCGCTTCCAGGGTTTGCGGTATCAAAGACATGGCCTGCATCTTTGTAGCCGCCCCCACCGGAACCGCCATAAACGGTTTGCGTGCTTGCGTCAGCGAAAATATCTCCGCCTTGGCCACCCCAACCGCCGCCGCCGGTCGAACCTCCCCCACGCAGCGTAATGTAAACATCACCGCCCCGACCGCCATCGCCCATGATCGAACCGGACCCACCACCTCCGCACCCGCCGCGATTTGCCGTGTTCGGCGTATCGCGAAACCGGCCACCTGCACCGCCATTGGCCGTCCAGCCACCTTCGACAGAGGCATGCACTGCACCAGATCCACCAGCCGCGGCATCCGTGGAATTGTGATTGCCACCGGCGCCGCCCGTGCATGTGGCCAGCGTGACACCGTTCAGCTCGACCGTGGTTGTCCCCCCGGCGGCACCAGACGTACCGGATGTTGTGGTTTCCGCACCACCCGCGCCATATGTGATGTTCAAGACATCGCCCGGCGAGACCGGAACGGAACCACCGGCAGCCCCGCCGCCACCGCCGCCGTTTGGCGTTTGCGATTGACTTGTGCTCACCCGCGCGCCGGCGCCGCCACCGCCAAAGGCATGAAACTCGATCCGCTTCACGCCTTCTGGCACGGTCCAATTGCCAGCAGTCAGGATCACCCGGCGCAGCTGGACAAGGCCGCCTGAGCCAGAACCTTGAAAGTCAGACAAAAAGCCCATCAACGGACCCTCCAGTTGGCGTTATCCCACCAAAGCAGAATTCCGAAACCCGCTTCATCAAGCGTCAGGGTTTCGCTGCCATCAGTCAGGTAAGACACGCTGTCTCTTGTAGTGACGCCGCCATCAATGATCGAAATGCTTGCACCGTCCGCCGGCGTCGGCGGCATGGTCATGGTGATGCCCGGCGTCCGGAGCCGGTAAGCGCGGCCAGCCTCAAGCGTGGTGTCCGCTGTCAGATCGACAAACTGCACCGCCTTCAATGCAGCGAAAGCGTCGGTCCGCGCGGTGGTTTCGGCCTCGATCTTGGCCAGGATTTCGACAATCGCGGCAAGCGTATCCCGCGCTGTGAAGTCCTGGATTTCAGGAAACGTGACAGATGACGCCTCAATACCTGCATTCAACAGCGTAGTAAGTGTTGCATCCGCCTCGTTGAGCTGAGCAAGCATCGCGTTGATTTCATCTGTCAACTGCTGGATTTGCGGGGCGATACTGCCTGATACAAACACCAGCGCCTGATCCGTAGCGTCCGATCCAAGGCTGGAGATCGTTACCTGTACTTCGCTTTTCAGATCCACAAGCCGGCCATGGATGTTGTCCAGAATGTCCTGAACCTCACCTTTTGGCACAGCACCCGGCGACAACGGATAGCCATTAGAGGGGATTTGCGTAGTCAATGGCGCTCTCCCCATGCTCGGCAATGATGCGGGCCACCCTGCGGCCCTGCATGTCGGTTTCGTGACGCGGCAGATAGGTGATCGGCCCGATTTGGACAGGACGCGTCACGCGCACGCGGTAATAGGCGTCCGCGACGTAATTGGCCTCAGCCATGCTTGACCTCGTTTAGAATGCGTTGATTTGAACGTCCTGGCCGAACGGGACCTTGGTGTAACTGTCAGTGGTTTGATCCACACGCAGCCGGAGATCGGAAATCGCCGCACCGGTGAAATCGAACACCGCCTTGTATTTGACCCGCGAATCCTTGGTCGGATCCGGGATCGGCGTCACAGACGCGGGGTTAACCGGCGCGTCGTTGACAAGGAGTTTCGGCGCCACTGTGTGCCGTGCAGCGTCGAAGTTATCGACGTTGTAGATTACTTCGACAGTTTCGGTGGCAAAGCCGAGCGACAGGAGATCCGACACCGCCTGCATGGTCTGGTTCATGCGCCCGGCGATCACGCGGGCATCCGTATCAAGCACCATGCCTGGCATGACATCGACCGTTCCGTTGAACACCGCCCGGATCAGAACCTGCGGCGGCAGATTCGCGATCACGGACGGATCGCGCGCATCAAGCGGGAACCATTCGTTTTGTCCGGTTGGCTGGATCTCGAAGTTGATCGTTGTCCCGGCCGGGATGATCGACTTGAAGATAAAGGTCAGCTGCGTCAGCCCGCCGTTAAGAGACGCCGGATTCAGCAGCAGCTCCACGCGCTGTTTCAGGAACTTCGCACCATTCAGCCGGAAGGCGAAATCTTCTGTTGTCGAGACCTGCGACCAGATGCCATCGGTGCAGACGAACAACGAGCCGCCAGCAAAGGTGTTGCCGCTGTTCGCGGACAGCTGGTGATTACCCGTCGTGACGGTAAACCAGGCATAGCGCTTGCCTTGCTTTAAGTGCGTTGGCGGGATCTGGAACTTCACCCAGCCTTGCGTCAGCTCGCTTTGCGGCTTGTTCACCCGTGCAATAACAGATGAGAAATCCGGCGATCCTGACGGATTGAGTTCGCAGATACACAGGAGAACATCACCGGTAGACCCGACCCGCGTAAAGTTCAGATCAATGCTGGTTGCGATGATTGCCTGACCATTCAGGAAGGTTTGCCCGAAGACCGCGCCATTCAGACCGAATTCCTCGGTGTGATAGGTGGTGTAAGTCTCTGTCCAGGACGAATGGATCACCTGCTGAACGGCCACCCATTGGTGACCTGGAACATCCATGTTGGCATCCCAAGGGTGATCAATCGGCTTGGCCTGGAATTGTTGCCCGTCCTTTGCGAAGAGTTTTTGCGCCCTTGCCGAGTCCCGAACACCCTCCCACCCCATCTGGTTCTCACAGACATTGACGGTCGGACCGAAATCCGTACGCGAGTGCGATACTGTATGCTGCGTTGCTGTTGTGACCGTATGGGTGGTGTTTGAGATATCCTTGCGGACACCTCCTGCCGCGCTGGAGATCTTCACATCTTCCGTATGCGCCGGAAACACGATGGTGTTGCCATAAACTGAGACATCTGGGCTCTGCGCATCCGCCAGAACCATCTGGGTTTCGCTGACAGCTTCAAACTGATGCCGGATGCCTTGGTCAATCCGGAACGCCGAATCCGCGTGGCCAAAATCCCAGAATCCATCCTGCAGCCCGTGGTCGAAAAGATAATTCCGCCCATCATCAGGAAACGCTAACTCTCGCTCAGTGCGCGCCGCAGTGTTTGCAAGCTGCGCAAAGAATTGGCGGGGCGGGATATGCCGAACAGACTGTGCTACGGCCGCGAGGTCCGTAATGATCGACTGTGTTGTCAGCGTGAGGACTTCAATGGCCTTTTCCGCCACCTGCAGCCGGCCTTCAATCTCGTAGACCGATTTGACGCGCAGGTTCTGGTTGGAAACGATCTCCTGAATGCCTTCTGTCGTCAGCCGCACCCATGCAATGATGGAGACATTGTCCGGAATGGCCGGATAAGACGCTGGAGGAACCGTCACCGCCCCAGCCACCACATCGATCGTGAACCGGCGCACATTGTATTTGGGCAGCGATTGATTGACCGGTGTGGAAACCGTGAGTGGCGTCGGACTGGTTTCAACGGCGCGGATCACGCTTTCAATATCCGGATCCGGGACTTGCCGCAAAGCAACCCAGCGCTCTTCCGTTGCCAACAACGGCTTGTAGGACTGCAGGTTCTGTTCAATCAACTCTTTGGATGAGTAGATCTCTGATCCTTGGTAGAGTTCACCCGGTGCGATCTGGACGATGTCGGCCGAGCCATCTTTCGTAACAACCGACAACCGAGACCAATGGGATGGCCAGCCGAGCGCTCCTTCTGTCAGCGCATCGAAAGCCTCGCGCGCACGTTCACTGATCGCAGTGACATCGCCGGGGCGGGGAATTTCCGCCTCGTTGAAATTTACAACGTCCATGTTTGCTGTCCTTAAAGTCGCTCGGTGTCGACGTAAAAGCCAATTGGCAAAGCGTCGTCGGGAATGTCGTCTTGAAAGGTGGCGCTGCGCCGCCAGGCGGTCGTCAGCTGGTATTCAGTCTCCGGCGCCTTCGCGATCCGCAGGGCTTTGCGCACCCGCTCCACCGGTGTTTGATCAACAGTGCGCAGCGCTCCCAGACCGAAAGCCGATTGACCGAAAACGAAGGCGTTGACCGGCTTGGTTAGTTCGACCTTAATCAGCCAGATTTTCTTGAACGGCGGATGCTGGAGCGGCGTGAATGAAAAGGTTGATAGCCCGAACACAAACCGGGCCGGATACTCGATCCAATCCACGATTTCAGCATCAACAAATTCGAGATAGCGTTTGACGCCTTCATGCGCTCCCTTCAGATCCGGTAGAGGCTCGTGACCATCTTTCGCCTGGTAGACCGTGGACCGCCCGGCATATTGCGCAATGATTTCGCGCTTGCGCTCCTCGGGCCAATCGTCAAACCAGAGATCGACAGAATGGTGCGCGGCAAGTTGCGGCAGGTTTTCCGTATCGCACTCATAAGGGTTCATTTGCCGGGCGAGCGGCACCGGCAGGTCATCAGCGGCCGCTTTGGCAAGCGCTTGCTCCGCTGGCGCGGTTGAATCTGGCAGCAGATCTATGATGGCACTCATCACCGAACCTGCGCTGTAACTGTAACGGAAGACATTACCGGCACGGTGTAAGGGTCCGACCCAATGGATACCGGGTTGAAATCAACGACATTCAGCACATTCGGACCAAGGGCTACGCCTGGCATAAGCTGGACCGGGATTTCACCACCGATCAATGTTCTCTCGATCGCGGCGTTGCGAATGCGTTTTTCAGCCTCCGCAACCACCAACTCAGGCGCCGCACCCTGCGGAACATCGACCTGAAGAGAAACTGCGTACTCGATCCTGTTAGCAACCAGAACGGCCGTCGAAACGGCCTCCGGTTTTACGTGGGGCGCCGTAACAGCAGTAAGAACAGCGGCACGCTGCTCTTGAGACGGCTCTGCCCCCTCCGGCCCAATAATGACAACATCAACATCCCCGCGTCTGCCATGGACATCAAACCCATTGACTCGTGCATCCCACAGCCCTTGCGCGCGATCTTCAGACTGCGGCCAAACCGAATACGCTTCAAAGAGATACCGACCCGCACTCCCAGCAGAAGCCCGGTCAAAACTCAGGAGATAGCGATGCAAAAGCGCTGCGTCACCCTCCATAATCGCCTCGGCTGTTTGCGTGGCTGGTGCGATTTCAAGACGGATGATGTTCCGAGTGGCAGCGATCGCGTCGAGATCAGTATTCGTCGCATACTGTGCAAGAAGGGAGCGATAAACGGCATTGACCCGGGCGCGATCAAGAAGTCTCAGGTATGAAAAGGCTTTTCCGACCACCATCACGGGATCGGTATTCAGATCCTGAACTTCATAGTCCGGCAGTGAAGCATCCAACTGCTGCGCCTCGACCCACGAAGCTGTAAATCGCGTCTGAAAATCCCCGAAATACCGGCTGAACGCCAACACCTCGATAGCATTCGGCGCCGCCAGAAATGACGGGTTGATCGCAGTTGGTGCGTAAAACATGGATGTCCTGATGCTAGGAAAGCTTAGAGCGGATTTGCCGCCAGACGGCCATCAACAAGGCCGAGGGAAAACGTGAATTGCCGATCGACCGTAAAGTCTTGAAAGAGCGCCCGTGGGCGCCAATCCACTTGGATAACAAGGTGCGCTGAACCGGTCCGGACTTCGTCCACGGTCCCGGAAAGACTTACCTTTCGGACACTAAAGCGCGGCTCCCAGAGGTCGATCGCAAGCGCGATCAGCTGCCGGACCAGCAACATCAATTTGACGCTGATCGCCCGACCCAAAAGCTCTTCTATGCCGCCGCCAAATTGACGGGTCATAACAAGCTCACCAATCCGGGTCGCCAGGATGAATTCAACGCCCTGAAGCGCGGAGTCCAGATTGCCGATCGGCCGGAGAGAGTATCGGCTGAGTCCAGTCAACGTTCACTCCTCAGAGACTTCCGCAGCCTTTTTCGCCGGGGACTTAGATCGCTGCGGCTTGATACGGCCTAAACTCAGGTCATAGGCAGCCTCTGCCTCGGACAGCTCGATGCGGCCATTTTCAGGGACCGGACCCGCACTGATCCGCTCGTGACCTTCAGCCACGACATAAGTTTTCTTGCTCATGATGCTCTCCGATGGATTAGCCGGCTGCACGGACCAGCTCAGAACCTTCAACGATTTCCCAAAGACCTTTGGAAGATCCGATCTTCACGTTTACTTTGTCGCCGATACGGGCAACGCGCGGTCCGCCTTCATCACCAAGATCAACCTCGCCTTTCACGACCAAGTTTCCCTCGATCGTGAGCGTCCCGTCTTTCATGGTCATCCGGATCCCGAATGCCTCCATGACGTTTGCTGCAAGGTCTTCGCTTGGCTGCGTGTTTTGATCTGTGAAGCCGCCGCGGATCATGTATCCCTGCCGCGCATCACCATTCGGGTGAAGCGACATGACAACTTGCCCCACAGACAACGGCAACCAGGTCGCAGTCTGCCCGCCAGATTCTGGATGTGGAAACCATGGCGAGAGAAACGGACCATCCTCGCCCTCGCCCCACTTCACTCGATAACCCTTTTGCGGATCCACCACCTCAACCGGTCCCCAGCGAAACTGGTTGCCGAATTGGGTCTTGAGCATTTCAAAATCGAGGCGCTGACCAGTGATGATATCGAGCATCAGGAGACCTCTACCGGCACCGCGCCAGGCGTCTGGATTGTTACGCGATTAGCGATTGACGACGCATCCGCATCCTCAAACAATCCAAACCCGAGCGCCTGCATTTCAGCTGCTGTTGACCCGATCCGCGCCTGGACCTCTTCATCAGTTTCTGGAGCCGCTGGAATTTCACTGCGGATTAAACCCGCAAGTGCCTGATCATCAGGAGTGCCTGCATCAAGCAGAGCCAGAAACCGTGCAAACGGAAGACCCTCAATAACGTCTGTTGCAAACACCGGATCCCGCAGGGCATCGAGGGTATAGGTCAGTTTTTGCGCAGCAACACGCTCCCCGTTGTTGTCGCTATCCGCGCGCTCAACCGATTGCTTCGTGACCCGCGAGAACAACCCGCGGAAAACATCAGCAGGCTCAGAAGTAGACCCCTGCAGACAGGACCGTATCTGCCGACCCAGAATATCGAGGTAAAACTCGGGCATGCGAGATGTGTACGGAATGCCAGGTATTACTGACTCGATCATCTTGTCCGGGTCTTCCGGATCCGGCTCTTCGAGCACCATGGCATCGGTCACACCATATTCGATCGACAGGGAAACCAATCCGTTTTCGAGTAAATTGCGAGCTTCATCCGCCTGCGCATTGGCGGCATCTGTGTAAACCGCGATAAACCGGTCTTTTTTCTTGAGATAAAAACCCTGGTCTTTTTCTCGGAAAACCCCGATTTCACTGTCGAGCACATTGTCCCCAGCAAGGGTACGGCCCTTGAGCGCCATCACCGCCGTCATGCGCAAGGCAATGCGGATCAAACTCATCTGCTATCCCCCAGATGGACGATCACGCGGCCATGGCCGCGGCTGTCAACCGATGATACCCGCCAAACAGGAGTACCTGGACGCTCAAGCGCAAAGACCTTGTCGTCTTTTTCAAGAACGAGGTCGGGATACTTTGCTCGATCAATGCGCAACTCAGCACCGCCCGTCCTAACATTCGCCGACCAATCACCTGACCGATCACCTGCAAGGTTTTGATTGGACCTCGAATTCACACGCAAAACAGCTTCGATCGCAACGGCCGGCCTGGCCGGATCCTCGCGGCCTTCTTTGAAGGCTACAATCCGAACCTGCTCGGCCCACATGCCGTCCGTCTGCGAATGCAGCTCTCGGCGAAACTGATCAAATACCGGCATAGCAAGCTTAAGAGCCGGACTGCGCGTCAGTCAGTGCTTTGTTCGCCTCGTCCAGGAACTCCTGGGCTTTGGCCTTGGTCTCATCCGTCTTCGCGGCTGCAACAGCCTTCTCAGCTTGCGCCACTTTGTTTTTCAAAGCTGCAATGTTGGGCTTAGCAGCAGTCTTTTTGTTACGAGGCTTTTTCGCCTCGGATTGAGGGACCTCAACCGCGAAACGATCATTGATGAGACTGTCGCCATACTCGATGGGCACCCGCACTGGTTCATGAGGCGGGATCTCCTTGTCACCCTTTCCATCATTGATCTCCGAAGGGATGATGCCGCCACCGGGAAACGCTATGAGTTTGGTTTTGCGAGACATTTCGTTTTCTCCTTGCATGGTCGAAACACCGGAAAATCGGAGCTTTGAGCATGCAAAAAACAGGCACTGGCTAATGCCAGGGCCTGATTTCGTTTCACAGTCGATCGAGATCCGATCAGGTCAGGGTGAGCTTCCGAAGAACCTGCGGCCGCGTGCACAATGAAATTGCGTTCATCTGCACTTCAAGATTTCGGCCCTTGCCGTTTTCTTTTTTATACTGATGCGCATAAAACGGCACACCAAGCGGTGGCATCTTGTTGACCGTATCTTCATAGTCTGGCGGAGCAAATCGGGTAATAAACAGATCCGAAACACCCGTGGGCACAACCCGCGCTTCATCTGCAGCAATGTATGGAGATCCAAGGTCAGCGGTCGCTTTTGCGCCGGTTTTGTAACGTTCCCAAGTAGCGCCGCCGAACTGGAATACATCGGGGACATCCTGACGTAGTACCGCAGCTCCACCATTGTACATAAACGTTTCACGAACCGATTTGTGCTGCCAAAGCCGTTTGTGGAACTCCCGGCCGGTAAACACGTGAATGCCGTCATACGGTTCATCCAGCGTGTCTTCCATCGAATAAACCACATCTTGCCAGCGATCGGTGACAAGCGTCGATTCCACATCAAGTTCCAAGGAAACAGCTGGAGGCACAGCGAGACCAAATCGGTTATAGAGGTTTTCGAGAACACCGCCCGATTTCGACGTAATGATGCCTTTGATTGCCCCGACCCGCTGATGCTCAAGTGTCATCGTGAGATCACGGGCGTGCCGCATTGACTTGCGCTCAACGCGGTCCTGGAGTGTTTCCAGTTCTTCTGGAGAACCGAACCTGACGATTCCCTGCACTTCATCAGCAAGAACTGAATCATCACGCTGATAGTGCGGGATATCGAAGGGCAACTTACGACGCTTTTCGTCGTCCGTTGTCTCACCGCTTCCACCACGCTCCGATGGTTCAACCAGTGAGAGTTTTCCGTCGCGCATCTCAATGGAAATGCGAATGGTAGAGACCCCATCTTCATCAAAGATCCCGGAGGCGGACACCTGTCCGGGCCGGTAGGGCTCCGAATTGATCGCTGCGGTCAGGCTTTGCATCGAAAAGCCGTCGCCGCTCCAAATATCTACTTCTGGCATTGCGTGCGTTCCTTGTCGGTTCTGCGCTGGTTAGCGGGACTTGATTCCGACCGAGCGAAGCTGGGTCTGTTTCGCGGTTTTCTTCGCCTCGTCATCAACGGACGCGTGATAGACGAGCATCGGCGCCTTAACCTCAGCGTCATTGGACACAATGACTGCGGGGGCGTCGGCGGATGTTGCATCAACGCGATAGGCAAGCACCGCGCTAGCTGTTTCTGCACCCTCTTTGCCAACTGTCACGCCGTTGGGGGATGCAACGTATTTCTCGGTGGCTGTTACCTCACCAAGAAGGGTGCCAGGCTCAAGAACCCCTTCACCCGATGCGATCGTGACGGTTTCCCGAGAGCGCAACCCGTTTGCCTCTGTCAGAATGAAGGCAAGGTTGCGCGCCTGTTCAATTTTCATATCCATGGCTTAAGCCTCCTTCAGGAATTTGCGCCGTGCTGCGTAGATCGCCCCCGGCTTGACCTCCGCTTTCACAGGGGGCGGTGATCCACCCGGCAAGGCCTGGCTTGAGGCCAGCAAACGCTGCTGCTCATAAGCCGTAGGGTTGGTCTCCGTATCTTGCTGGCCTGCCTCTTGCTGGCCTGCCTCACTAGAACCCAGGTCATTTCGAGCAGCGGCAAGCGTTTCCTTGGCGGCATCAACATCCGCTTCGGTGTTGAAGGCGATGTGATTTGCAAGGGCGCCAAGCCCCTTGGCTTCTTCAAGACCCGTGATCGCCTTGATCCGCGCCTTGGTTTCAGCGGCAACATCCGCTTTCAGTTTGTCAGTTTCGGCGGCATTTTCGTCCGCCTTGGTTTTGTCAGGCATGATGGTCTCCTGCTGGCCTGTGGGAGCGGCGGACGCCGCAGATCGGCTGACCGCTGTCGGGAGCGACCAACCTTTTTCGTTAGAAAGGGCAACCAACCGGTCAGGGGCTTTGGAATAGACGCGGTAGTCAAAGGCCGACACTGGCTTGGCCTTCGCCTCTTCCGCCCTGTCGGCGTACCCGGCCTCAACAGCTTCATCAGCTATCAGCCAGGTCTCGTCCTTCATGGTTTGGCGCACGTCTTCGGCGTTGTTGTCGCTGCGAGCAGCGTAGATCGACGCCATCTGAGACCCGAGCTTGTTCAGCGCGGTTTTTGCTTTTTCGTGATCTTCAGCTGTACCGAAAGTGACGCCAGATGGGTCATGGATCATCATCTCCGATCCAGCACGCATGATGATCTCGTCGCCAGCCATCGCAATGATGGAGGCGGCTGATGCGGCAATGGCATCAACAGTGATTGTGACTTTGCCTTGATGCGCCTGGAGTGCGTTGTAGATAGCAAGGCCTTCGAACGCCAAACCGCCGCCAGAGTTCAGTCTTACGGGCAGGTCGTTTTCGGTACCGTGCTCGGCGAGCGCTTCCAGAACTTCCGTAGAAGTGAAGCCTTCACGCCAAAAGTCATCGCCGACGAACCCGTACAAGACGAGTTCGCCATTCACATAAACCGGCATAATGGATTTCCTTGGTTTAGACCCAGCGAATACTGCGGGCGCGACCACGCCTGGTCTTGCCCGTCGCGCTATCGCATTCCCTCTGATAATCAGCGATCAGAGCGTCGAGTTTTGCGAGATTTGCACGGTTGTAAGTAACCTCTTCACCGCCCAAGCGAATGATGAGTACAGATCTCCCAAGTGAGACCAGGAGACGCTGCTTCTTAAGCGCCAAGACCATGTCACAAGGTTTGGTGAGATCGACAGTCTCCCCGCCAATGTCAATCATCGTGGAAACCGTCATGATTGCGGATCCTCTTGTTCAGGGGCTGCATCACCCTTGGGTTCGCTCATACCGCGACCACGTCGCGCATATGGCGAGTCCATGCCAGCATCAACATATCGCCGGTGGAGCTCTAACCGCTGCTCAAACAGGGTCTCTGAATCAATTCCAAGATCGGCAGATTCCAGTTCTACCGAACTGGTCCCGTTCTCCAAACGCTCAGAGGCCGCTTTCGCGCTTTTGCCATCATCAGCAGTTGGCTTCGCCGGGCCATGTAAACTTGCAGGAAGGATGGCTTCACGGTTGGCATCGAAGGCTCGGTAACCGTCCTTGAACGGAATCGCACCGGTGAAAATCTCTTCGTCCAACCAACCCTCATAGACCGGTCGTTCCACCGGGACTGCGCACCGATCGCGACGACGCTCGACCACCGGCCAAATCGAAGAGTTATCCATACGCACGGACGAATATGTCGCAGAACTATGGTCCAGAGTGAATGACCCGTACGTGATCCCGATAGCCCGAGCTGTAATCCGGGAAAGATCACTGGAAAGCGGAAAGTATTGGGGGCCGGGTATGCCGGAGGTCTGGAATTTCAGCTCCTCGCCATGCACCAATTGAGAGATCTGCGGGCTGTCACTAACCTTGATCTCGTTCTCAGCTGCTGATTCCAGATTTCTTTTCAGATAATCAACATACTCTTTTGCATAAGCGTCGGCTCCCGCAACATTTTCACTCTTGAGCGTTTCCAACGCCTCAAATGCTTCCATTGTCGGCTTGTCGCTCGTGAGCGTAATGGCAAACAAGTTCTGCAAAATGGAGGTTTGCAGCGTCACGTCATTGAGTTTCTCATGCTGGATGTGCGAGCGAAACGCTGATGCCAGCACGGAAATGCCTCTCACATCCAAGGCGTCCTGCGGGTCAAAGACATGCAACACCGCCGCTCGACCTCTTTGATCAAATGCGTTGTAGCGGGTTTTTGAGATGAGCCCGTTTTCGCGGTCCTGGAAGAGGTAGCCGATCGGCCGGCCATTGTCGTCCAGATAGACACCCTGAAATAGGTTCAAGTTCTGATTGGTGTCTTGCACCAGCCTGTGCGGTGGGATCAGGCAAAGCTTGGTGCCGGTCTTGATCCCGTAACGACGGCGAACACTCGCAGGCATATACTCCAGAAGCCCAGTGACTTCGCCGTATGCCATGTTGTAACGAAGGGCAATGTCAGTCAGTTGGCTGAGAGAGAACTTGCCGCGAAAATCGACTTCTTTGGCATTTGTCCGGTAACGCGCCCACCGCTTCTTGACGATTTTCTTCCAGTCCCGGATCTGATCGTCAGACCAACCCATACCGGTGAAATCTGGTGTTGGCGATAACTTCAACCCCGTGCCAACGGTGTCGGCAATCACCTGGTCGGCGGCACCGCGAAGCCGGCCGGAGTTCTTTATCAGATCAAGAGCGAGTGCCGCTGACCTCTGCCAGGACGCCCGAATATCATCACGGCTCTCGACAAGCGGGACCATCCGCGATGCGATAACACCAGAACTGGTGTCACGCATGTAGCGGGCAACTGGCCGTTGGCTTGCGCGAGCACGCAGAGGATTGCCCTGCGCATCGATCAGCCCAGTCGTTTTCGCCATTTGTTGTGCCCGGTGTCAGGTTTCGATTTTTGAGTAGGTTCCGGAGGCGTCTGCTCAGTCGGTTGGCTGAACAGGTCTTCCAAGTCGCCCTGCGCTTCTTCCGGATATGATTCGCGCTCGGCTTCGTACTTGTCCCACAATGCATCTGGCATATCCCGAACACCGAACCGGACGGCCGCAGCCTCTGCCTGGTTCATGGTGTCGAGTGCTTCGTTGGCTTGGGTGGGATCTTTCTCCCAATTGTAAACGTCGAAACCGTCTTTGTTTTTCTTGGCAACCCTGCGCTCTGCTGTGAGCTGCCGGTAATACTCATCATCCAATCCGGACGGAAAGGACACATAACCGGTTTCGAGCGGATCTTCTTTCCGACAGTTTCGATAAAGCGCCATCTTCATGATCGATGCGTTGAATGAATAGAAACGCTTCGACCACTTCAGGATCTTGCCGGTTTTTTTATGCCGTTCTTTCTTGACCGGCATAATCAGCGGAGCGTTGTCGGAATTGTTCCCGCGAACCATCATAACAAGGCCTGCCGGATGCTTCTTCACCCACTCCCAAACGTCTTCCGTGTAAGCGTTTCCGTCAATTCCAACCCGATCGGCGGCAATCTTGCGGCCATAAGTGTTCGGCCATCTTTGCTTGATCAACGCATCCAGCTTTTCCCGACAAGCATCTTCCGAGATGTGGCCGGGAAAAACGCCGTACTGGATCACATACCGCTCGCGGTTCCGTCCCCAACCGACCGCTTGCCATTCAACACGATCTTCCTGACAGTCAATGCCAATAGTAATGGCCAACGCCCCGGCTGGAATACGACCACGGGGATAGTCTGATGTTGAACCACGGTCCCTGAGCTTCTCCCAAGGCGGCGCCTCACCCTGTGTCTGGTAGGCCTTGCCGACGGTGTCGTTTAAAAAGGTCTGCTCGGAAGCTGGATCGCCTTTGGCTTTTATCCATGCGCGAGCAATTCGCTCAAACGTTTGCAGATAACTGTAGGCGCTCCAGATCCAAAAGGAACGGTGGTGGCGCTTTGCCTTCGGGTTTTGTGCAACCCAATCAATTCCCTTGAGCATCTTCGGGCGATGGTGCTCTTGGATCGCAGCGCCACAGTCTATGCAATGGAAACAAGCTTTCTCCGGATGATCCTCATCCAGATGGGCAAGCATATTCTCCCATTCCAACACCTGCATGTGCCCACAATGCGGGCACGGCACGTAAGGGAGCTCCTGACTGCCCTCTTCAAAGGACCTGGTAATCCGGCACCCCGGCATAACTAGCGGTGTCGAGATCTTGAATATCTTGGCAAATTCAAATGCTTGCGAGCGGCTGTCCGCTTGGCTTTCCGGATCACCGCCCGCATTCGTTTCCCATTTTGCCAAGTCATCCTGGACCTGGCGCTTCATGGAAACTTGCGACAGCGATGCGGGCGAGTTTGCACCCGAGATCTGAATTGCACCGCGACCGTCAACGCGCTCTTTGTAGAGCACGCTATCCGCGCCGTCGCGCTGGTTGGCCGGAAACAACGCACGCAGTGAAACCGAGTTCCGCAACATCGGCGCCAGCTTCATCTTCGACCAGCGCTTCGCATTCCCTTCCGTGGGATGCGTCATCATGATGTCGCCGGGATCCATCTCCAGCGAACCGCAGATAAATATGTTAGCGAGGACCGTTCCACCCAACTGCGCCGACTTGGACATCGAGACAATCCGGCACGGATCATCCGGCGACAACGCCCGCAGGATCTCATCAAAATAGATAAAGATCTCTCGATTGTACGGCCCAGGGAACGGGCTTTCCCGCTCACTGAAGTAGACTTTCTCCTCTGCGTATTTCAGGTAATCAACCGGAGGCGCCGGCTTGATCACATCCGCAAACGCCTCATGCGCCAGCCGCGCCGCGTTTGCAGTCTGAACAATCATGGATGTCATTGAACGATCTCAGCTTCGACCGTTTTTGGCATCTCTTCAACCTCGCGGCGCGCTTGCTCCGCAGCCCGTTCGCGCACTGTTCGAAATTCAGCGCGCATCAGATGCAAAACATCACGGGCGGAGACTTCAAACTTCGCCGCGATTGCATTAGCGACATCCGGATAAGAGCCTTCAAACGTCTGGATCGTCTTCGCCAAGAGCCCCGCCATTTCAGCGCGAACCTTGTCCGTTTCGGTAAAGCGGCCTTTGCGGTGCTCTTCCTCTTCCGCAGCCTTACGACTTTGGATCTGCGCCTGGCGCAGCTTTTCGTTTTTGAGCTTTTCTTCAACGGTTGCCGGACGGTCGTCAGGCAGTGTCGGTTGCGGCTGCGGAGTGTAACCTGCCAAAGGCAATCTGGTTGGCGCTTCCACATAAGGCTCGGACACGCGTGGGCTTGGATCGACCAACTGTGTATCGAGCCCATTTCCCATCATCTGGGAGATATCAAGCTTCAACCGCAGCTGCTCTAAGGCAGGACGGACGCGGATCTTGGCAAGACGCCCTTCGCCATGGAGCGCAGCCCCGCCGATCTTCCCATCCGAGATGTATTGCGAAACACGGCCCGGCGAGACGTTGATCAGTTCTGCAAATTTGCCCTTTGACAGGAGTTCCGGCACGGCTGGATCCACCGACCCGCTCCTTAGTTTCTAAACTTTAGTTCTTTAGTCTGGACTTTAGACTTTAGGCTTCGAATTTAGGGTCAGACTGATGAAACCTCGGGAGCTTCCCGCCCGCAGTGGGGCAGAGCCCGGATACGGTCCCTAATGTTTCACAGGCCTTTCCGTGAAACACTTAGACGCTTCATCGCCTTCGCCTTCAGCTCATCACCCGAAAGCTTTGCCCGTTGCGCGTTTGATCTCGTGAACAACGCGGCGCGGCAACACCTTGCCGACCGTGGACTGCCACGCCTTGGCGCTTTCGCCCTTGATCATCTCCGCCGGGATAACCACCCCGGACCTTTGTTTCTCGATCGGGAATTTGGAACTTCCGACCCGCGCAAAGACTTGACCGCCAAGGCCCAGATCAACACGCGTCGGGAAACGACCGCCTTTCATAAACGTACTGGCAAAGACTTGCCGCCGACCGAACGGAGCAGCACTCACACCGCGCCGCGTTTCGCGGGCGGCAAAGTGTTTCAGGGCAACATCACCCCCAAACGCCTTGATCTGATATTCCAGATTGAACGCCGATGCCCTGACCGGCTTCATGGCCTGGCGGATGGTCCGAACCTTCAGCCCGGTCCGCTTGGCCAGCGCCCGGCCAGCCTGCGTGCGGCCCTGACTGCCAGCGCGGTTCAACGCCCGTGATCCGACTTGCCGGATCGCCTTGCCGGAGAGTTTCGACAGCGCGCGATCCAGCGTCTTCATGCCGCTGACATCGCCCCAGTGCATGGTCAACATCAGATCGTGACCTCGATCGACTGCCCATCCGCAATGATCAGGGTCAGATCCGCCCCGCCCATTTCGCCGGGAACGATCTCGATCCCGAGCACCTCCGTCAGGCGCTCGCGCAAATACGCCTTGGCGTCATAGAAGTGCGGATCCCTGGAAAGCGCCGGCCAATACTTCGCAGCTTTGTCGATAGGCTCGAACATCGCGGTTTCCGGACACGAAAAAGCCCGCCTGGTCAGCGGGCTTTGATTTGGTTGCTGGGGCAGGATTCGAACCTGCGACCTTCAGGTTATGAGCCTGACGAGCTACCTGACTGCTCCACCCAGACAAAATCGAATGTAATGTTTTCCCATAGATGCCCTTCGCGCCAACTCCGCCAGATCCGGCGTTTTCGTTGGCTGGGTCCGCTGCTTGGTCGCTCTGTTTGGTGTGACGTCCAGGGGGACAGTCCAGGCCCATAGGATCCAGCGGGTCATCCTGGCGCAGACTATCCGTGAAGTTCTTTCACTTTGTCAACCGCAACCTTCACCGCCATCTCGCGTCCGAACATCGGCACCAGCCCTTCGACAATGCCTTTCGCCACATCGTATCCGGTGACGCGCCCCGTCACGCCGTCAAACTCATCTGCCAGCAGGCCGAACGGCGCCCCGATGTCGAAGTGTTTGACTTTTTTCAGGTTTCCTTCCGTGATCGCTGCCCAGCATTGATCCACGATCACCCGCATTTGCGCCTTTGGCACCACATGCGGCCGGTTCTCGGCATCGAACGAAAGCACTTTTTCAACCCCGTCACAGACCACAACTTCGCCTGTGGATTGTGCCTTGTACCGGTCGAGCGCAACGAACAGATAACGCGTGCAGAGCGGCCGCGACTTGTCGAATTCGTTGCGCGTGCGGTTGTTCTTCCGCAGGACGGGCAGCATCGGCAGCCAGGCGATCAGCCCGGCCGCAGACAGGCTTTCGGCCGCCCGGATTTCGCAATTCGGATTGGTGCGCACGACAATCCAGTCGATGCCCTGAACACCGACCAGCGAGCGCAACAAATCATAGTTCACCTTCAAGGCGTCCGTGACGGGGATCCTGTGCAGCTTGCTCATTCGGCGGCCTCGTTGTTCTTGAGTTCAGCATGGGCAGTTTCAAATCGGGCAAGCGCAGCCTTCACCGCGTCGTCCAGGCTGTCATAGGTCTCGACCGGATCGCGCGGTGCCGGCATGTAAATCCACTCCGGCAGATCCTGCGCATCACCCAGGAACGGCCAGCCGCGTGCCTCGTGCAGCGCCTTCCAGGCCTCAAACAGCGCCCCGCCAACCTTCACCTTGTCGAAGAGATCCGCGAGCCCTGCAAGCCGTGGATCGGCCGGCGCGCCGCGGTGCCGGTGACGCGCATCGTCATCGAGCATGTTGACTTTCGGCCAACCATACTTCGCCGTCCGCTCGCGGATCACCCGCTCGGCCGCTGCCCCGCCTTGCGCAATCAGCTGTTGCTGGAAGTGCGTTGCCGGCGGCACCCGGCCATAGGGCGCCCTCATCAGATCGGCAAAGCGCAATGCCCCCCAATCCCGGCCGTAAGGCGCAGCCATGGCAGTTGGCGCACCGCTCGCCTTCAAGGCCCTTTCCGGCAGCTTCTCCCAGCGTTTTTCCTTGAGATAAACCGCAAAGGCGCAAAAGGCGGTGCGCTTGTTCGCCTTGGCATGGGCCACATAGGCCGGAACCAACTCCGCTGCCTTTGTGCGGTCCGTTTCGGAGAGATCGAACCAGGCCTTTTGCGCTGTGTCGGCGCTGTCGAAGGCGAAAGACGGCCAGTCCTTGTGCGCTCTGCGAAAACGGGCAATCCAGGTGTCACGGGTGACGGTTTCGGGATCTTCCGTTTTTTGCGCCCGCCCATCCGCGCACTCCCCTGCACTCGCACCCACGCTCGCGCGCTCTTTCTCACTTACTGGTTCTCTTACTGGTTCCCTTACAGGGTTAGTCTCCAAAATTTGGAGATGGTTTTGCCCCAGATTTGGAGATGGCTTTGGCCCATTTTTGGAGATGGTTTTTGCCTCATTTCCATCTCCAAATTCTGGAGATGGTTTTTGGCTTTCCGCCGCCCGCGAACCCTTTTCGACAGCCTGAAACCCATCCTCGAACGCCAGCCGATAGACCGTCGATCTGCGCTTGCGCGTCTTCTGATCTGCCCGGCGCTCACGCGCAATCAAGCCCGCCGTTTCCAGCGCATTCAGATGGTTGTTCAAACTGGATTCGGAAATCTCACAGTCCCGCGCCAGGGTCGCCTGGCTGGGAAAACATCCGTGGTCGGGATGATAGCGGTCACAGAGATGCCAAAGGACGATCTTCGCAGCCGGGGACAGGCCCCGCTGCTTGATGGCCCAATTGGTCGCCTCATGGCTCATTCAGCGCCCCCAATAAATTCTTGCGGCAACGCAGACACTTCTGCCGGGTGGTTGAAGTCGAAACTCGGAAAATCAATGGCCAGGGTGATGGTCAAAACCGGCCCGAAGCGAACCTCGATCAGCCCCTTGCGGCGCAGCTCCATCAGAGCCATCCAAAGCGAGAAAACGCTAAGCTCCAGGTGATCGGCCAAGGCGCTGAACGCCAGCTGAAATACGCCGCTCTCATGGCGCGCCGCCAGCGCCAGCAGCACCTGCCGCCGCAAACAGGGATCCGGCCACACCAGCGCGTCCGCCGCGCGCACGGCCCATTCTTCGGCTGCAGCGCTCATGCTGCCTCACATTGCTGGAGAGGGTTGATTTTGCGACCGAAACCTGATCGGTTGCGCGAAGTAAAAGGGACAACTGAGCAATGAACGACGGAAACGGGCGCTATCTGATATGGGCGGGCATTGTCGCCGTGTCTGTCCTGGCAATCACGGCCGTAATCCACACAGGCGGCATTCCTTATGTCAGCGCCGCCACCTGCGAAAATCCCGCCATCCGAAGCCTTTGGTGTCACGCCTACGCCTGGCAAGCCTTGATTGCTGGCAGCTTCGCACTCGGCGCCGCGGGAATTGCCTGGATCGCCACAAAGAAGCAAATCAGGCACTCGAAGCAAACGTTTCAAATCGCTCAGATTGCCGAACTCAAAACCCGGCTTACCGATGTTCTCATCCTTATTAAAACCACCGAGACTAAACTGGCCGGCGTAACCACTGCGCGAGACGCAACAAGGCCAGAAGCGTGCCCAGATGGCGGCGCTGAAGCCGAAGCTCAGGCCGTTCGGCAGGCAGATGCGAACCCGTTGCCGGAGTTTTGCTTGTCCCATCCGAACTTGTCTCTGCGTGTGCAGATGCTGTTGGCTCAAAGCAACGAAAGTGCGGTTCGCCTCAAGAGGTACGGGGAAATCGTTGATCAAACGCTGGCCGAAACACTGCTGTCTCCGCACCGGAGACCGGAAGTAAAAGAAAGCATCGAAAAGCGGTTCGTTGACCTCCAAAGACTGCTCACAGCCCTCAACGAAGAGGCCGCGCTGATCCGGACGGAAATTGCAGCGCTGGAAAAGATTTAGCGTCATGCCGCCCCCGCGCCGCTGTCGCCCGGCCCGGCCATGCCGAGCGCGTGAAGGTAGAGATCAAGCAACGCCTCTTCCTCTTCGCGCTCGTGCGGCTGTTTCTTCCGCAACGCCACCACCTTGCGAATGGTTTTCTTGCAATAGCCGTTTGCCTTGGCCTCGGCATAGATGTCGGCCTTATCATCGTTGATGACCTTGACCTCCTCCTCCAGCCGCTCGATGCGCTCAACAAAGGCGCGCAGCTGGTCGGCCGCGACTCCACCCGGATCCGTCATGGATTAAGCTCCTATGGCTTGTGTCAAAATCTCGCTCGGATCGTCGTCCGGCGTTGCGCCGAGCGGCCAAAAGCGCGTTCCAGCGCCGGCCTGTGCATCGGCCAAAGAAAAGCGGTACCAACCGCAGTCATCCATCGCGCTGTCGCGCGTGTGCGGCATCCATTTCAGCCGCGGACAGGGCACGAAATCGGTGCAGATCCGCATCAGACGCGCCGCCTGTCCGGTCTGTTTCCAAGCCGCATCAAACAGCAGCCAGGTCGGCGCCAGCTGCGCGAAGCGCAAGATCATCGGATGTAGGTGATCCCGCGCCCACGGCGGGTTTGTGATGATGGCGTCCGCCCCGTTTAGATCGGCAAAGGTCAGCTGCCGGGCATCGCGGGCAATCACATGGCCCTGCAGTCCGGGCAACTCAGGGTCCACTTTCCGCGTCATCTTGGGATCGATGTCATAGCGCCCGACACAGCGGATCCCGCCGCGCGTGATCTGGCCTGTCAGATCGCCCCAGCCCCAGCACGGCTCGACAAAGGTCCGGATCTGATCGCGCCCCAAGAACGGCATAACAGCCGCTCCGCCGCGGACATCAATCGTCCGGTAAAGATCCTTTGGCACCCATTTGTAGTTGGAGCGCTTGCCCATCGCCTAGACCGCCCCTTGCAGGAACGCCCAGACCATCGGCAGGCTCGACAGCGCCCCGAGCGAACCGATCAGCCCGAGTTGGCGCCAGAGATCGACTCGCGCGCGCGCCGATGCGCCTGTCAGAACCGCCAGCGACACGCCGCACCAAAAGGCGGAGAAGGTAGCGACAGCCGTTGATACGGCCAGAAACAAGAGAAACCAGGTCATTCGGCAGGCACCGTTAACGTTTGTCCCGAGGGGGTGTTCCCATGAAACAGGGTCACGAACTCGCGCGGATCGATCTGGTAGAACGCGCCCAGGATCACGACCGCATCGGCGGTCACATAACCGTCCGCATGGCCGCGCTCGGCCCGGGAAATGGTGGACCTGGAAACGCCGGTCCGCTCCGTGACCTTGCGCATGGTCAGCCCGCGCCCGCGCCGCGCAGCCTCAAGCGCCGCGCCGAGTTTTTTCCGGTCAAGCGCACTCATGAGGACAATCCCTCTCCTTAAACCGGCGCCGCAGCTCTTCCGGTTCGAACGGCGCAATGCCGCCGCCCGGCCCGCGCTCGAAGGCGTCAGACGGGTCCGCAACCAGGATCGGCACGTTGTGTTTCGGGACGAACTTCAAGCCGCACCACCGCGCCATCCGGCTCTGCGTGTCGTGGGTGGAAAACCCGCCGCCGAGCGCCGCACGCACCTTCTGCAGGTCCACTTTCGTTGCGCCGGCGATCAGCTCCGCCGCCGCGCTGAAGGTGACCGGCTGGCCTGTCTGGCGCAGGCGGTGCTGCGCGCGCGCCCACAAGAAGAGCCGCAGATTTTGCCGGAAGGTCATCATCACCGCGCCCGCTGCCGTCCATTGACGGCCGTCGCCGCTGCCGGTGTGTGAAACGCGCTCGGCACGCGCGCGGGCGCATGCAAGCGCTCACAACAGGCCGCGCAATAGCTCTGTCCTGCCTTGACCGGAGCACCACAAAAAAACTTTTCCTCAAGCCCTTGCGCGCTGTCGTCCCACAGGGGCGCCCGGCAGATGCCGCTTTTGAGACCAAAGAGCGTCACACCACCCCACCGCCCATCGGATATCGGCGCAAGCGGGATTTTCGGCAGGACCGTTGGTTTCGGCTTGGCGACGGGCATGCGCGCTCGCGCCCGCGCAAGCGCTGCAACGCGTTCCTTGCGGCGTCGGCGCTGGCGCGCATCAATCACCAGCTCTTGGTCATCCAGCTTGTGGCGGGCAATCACAGCACGCACATGGCTGACACCGACCACGCCATAGGTGATCGACAACGCCTCGGCGGTTTCCCGCACCGAGCGCCCGCAGATCAAGAGATCCAGCACCGCTTCGCGCTTTTGGCAAGCGGTCAGCGCCTCCCAAGTGATCGGTTCGAAGGTTTCAGCCAGGCTCATGTGCGGGCTCCTGTTCTTGAGGATGGATTGGAAGATCGGGGCAATCGCGCCGGTTCGCCGCTGCGCGGAAAAACCGGCCAGCGGTCTCGAACATGGCTGCCTCGGCCAGAAACTGATTGCGCAGTGTGTCCAGGGTTTCCTTTTTGTCGGCAGCCGCGCGCCGCACCGATGGCGATGTCAGGGACAGCGAGGACAAAACTTTCTTGCGCGCCGCATCGAAGAGGAAATCGGACAAAAGCCGGAGCGTTCCCTCGCCCATCTTCAGGACATCGAGCGCATCAAGAGCGGCCAGATACCGGTCAATGCAGGCGGGATCCCGCCGCCAATCGGCGAGAGTCGGAGGCCTCTTCATTGCCATTTCCCCTCGACTTTTCTGAAAAGGTGTTTTTTGATGCGGATGCAATTTTTAGGAGAATTGATATGCAGCCATTGAGATTTGAAATTAAGGGCCGCGAGCCCATTCCCTACGAGGTCGTGGCGAGCCGCAGCGGCAACAACCTGACCATGACGTGCACCTGCCAAGCAGCCACGTTCAACAAGCACTGCAAACACCGGCTGAACCTGCTGACAGGCGTTGTGTCGGACCTGGTGAGTGGCAACGAAACCGATGTCGAGAAGCTGGCGATAATGGTTCAGGGAACTGATGTTGAAGCAGCGCTTTCGGAGTATTTTGCAGCCGAACAAGCCGCCGAAGCCGCTCAAAAACACTTGAAAGGCGTCAAACACGCGATTGCCCGGAAGCTGGCTGATTAAGGCAGTCATTCGGCAGCCTCCTGATCCAGCACCGAGCGCGCGTGTGTCTGCAAAACAATCAAGGCCTCGATCGCGCGACTCAGCTTGTCGGTGATTTCAAGATCCTCGATTTCCTGGGCGCAGATCTGCCCGTCATCACTCAGCGCCGTGCAGATCGCCTCGGCCGCCTCTGCACCACGCTTCACTGCAGCACCAACCGCGGACGGCCAGTTCGTGATAGCTTCGCGTGAGCGCGGGAGCGGCACAAAAACCCCATTTGCCAACCGGCAGAGCGTGCGCACAACGGCCGGATCATCCCCATCAATCGTCAGGTCCATGAGGACATCGATCGGGATATGATCCCGATCATGCGCGCTGGACGGAGAGGCATACTTGGACAAGGTTTGCTGACTGACGCGCGTTGCGCCCGCCGCCTCCTCCTGCCCGCCAATCCCCCGCAACAGCCGACGAACGGCAGATTTCAGGCTCGCACGGTCGTGCTCTGTGGTCGGCCGGAAACTCATGGCGTAAACCCCCCGGATTTACGCGATGACTTGTTCCCATCGATATCTGAAGATAACCGCATCAAACACGGAGCAATCGACTCCGGCTGATATTGACGTACCAACCTTTGGGTTTCTTCATGGATAAATTGACGGATCGTGGCAGCCTTTTTCGAGACGACATCTCCGCCGGAACAGAGACGCTCATAAAGACGCCCGTCTTGGGCAGCAACGCGCCCGAAATGGGATGGAGACATCCTCTCGCCACAGAGCCGCTTAAGGGCCAAGAAGGCATCGATAATTTCAACAAGATCGTGCACCATAATCGACATAGTGCACGCACAAGCGTTCAAGTCAACAATAATGAACGTTCTTTAACGAGTTCTGAACGCTTATTCGTGCGTGCGATTGAGCCGCAAGAAATTTATAAATGTGTCATGACGGCACGACCCATAGATCGGATAGCTGCGGCTATTTACCTAAGCGGAAAAAGTTTTCGGGGCATATCCGAAGACGCCAATCTTGGCGTAAATTACATATCGCAGATGCTGAACAAGCAGATTGTCCCGAAAAATGATATTCTCGTTGCGATTTGCGAAACACTTGATGTTGATACCGGATGGGCGCTGACCGGCCGACCAGGGAATAGTCGCATTGATGCGCTCTTGGACCTATTTGAAAATGTTCCTTTCGAAGCCAAGCGCGACGCGTTCAACATTCTCGCACGGGGGAACGAGCTGTCTCTTGATGACTTAAAAGAGGTCGCTGAGGCAACGAATACGTCTGTGGAAAGTTTACAGAAGTGGATCTCTGGAACTGAGAGTGATTTCGAAACGACCGTCGAACACGCGGCTTTCAACGAACTTGCCTCTATTGCGAACGGGCATGAACTAGAATTCGAGCTTCTGAAGGAAGCTCTGGCAGAAGCCTATGACATCGAGCGGGAAATATATGGCCAACTTGGCCCCTCCTCCGCAAGAGCCAAGCTTGTAAAAGAAATTTATGCGCTAAAGTTGACCAACCGCAGCAAGGCATCAACCGCGCCGTAACTCGCACATCGAAACACAACCTCTACACACTTAATGGTTGCTGTTAACCATGCAGCATTACCAATCTGTGATTGTGCTTTACTTATTCAACTGCTTAAGCTTAATGTCTCGTTAACAATATACTTTACGTGACCGTCAGGCAGTTTTTGCGTTTCCTTGGGGTAGGCATGGAAGATCAATTCCGAAGTTCATACATTATCGCTTTCGCCAAAAATCTTTATCAAGACGTTGAGCCACTTACCCCGGAGGAAAAACTAAATGAATTTCTCGAACAATGCGCAAACCATAATTTGACGGTTTTTTTAAGCAGCTTTGTCTGTGATGATCTTTTCGGCCACAGCAGGCCAGACCGTCTAAGAAACGAAGATATTGACGTATTTATCAAACACGCCGATCCATTTTTACAAACAGCAATTCTTCAGCGAGGTCTCTTGTCATGAGCAACACCGCAGTTGAACTCGGCATGCCCTATCTGGATGCCGTTGATGACCCTGTCGCAAAACAATTTGTTGCTGCGGTCCAGGCGAACAACCACTTGCTCTCTGAAGACCTCGCAAGATACAAGGATCAACTTGTCATCCTTGATGGAAACCCTGCAAACCTCTCATCGCCAAGGATTCTTTTCTGCGGCAAGGACACGCTGGCAAGCCAAGAATTCAGTTTTGAACACAGGCCGAGCGCCAAGCCGCTGCCGTGTGTCTTCAGTACGAGATATCAATCCATCACATCATCGGGATACCTGAACAGCATCCACAACAACCAGATCATCATCGAATATATCGAGTGTGACGATGCGGTTTTAGGTCAGCACTTTCCAGTGTCTTACGTTCGTGCAGTCGCTCCTATAACGAACGGTCACGGCGCTTGGTTCATTGGGGTTTATTCGTTCCGGCATCGTCCAGCCCAATATCCAAAGGCCTCTTCAGGAGCTGAGCGATTGCGGCCGGGTCGCAACCAAGAAAACACAAATCTGCATATGCCTTATTTGCCGGCGGTTTTTTCCAAACCAGCCCGCCAGCATAACATGTTGTATACCCCCACCTAAGGAAGAGTGCTTTTTCAAACGCGTGATGCCGCGCCATCCAGCCGTAGGTGTAAACCGGCCGCCATTTTGTGTTGGCTACGACCAGGCAAAGCCGGACAAGATAGGCAGCAAGGTTGTGGCTGCGATACTGCGGAGCAACATAGGTGTCGCCGATGTAAGCAATCGGCCCGGAAATGCCCGCTGCAAAGGGCACAGCGTCGGGTGCCAGCTGCACCGGCTCTCCAGCCTCAGTACGATAAGCACGCATCCAAAACTCACGAATATACTTCGCCAAATCCCAGCCCGCGATGTCATCACAACGCATCGCTGATGTAGCAACAACAGCTCCATCTGGCGTTTGACAGGTTATTCCTTGAAACATTGCCGGGGGCAATGTGTTGATACTTTGATGGAAATATTCTCCGACATAACCCTTATCTGAGAAGTCCACGCTGGCTTGATAACCGGCGACATCATCATGCAACTCTATCTTGGACACCCCAAAGGACCGGATCTTGGCCTCTAACGCCGCCCCGGCCTTCATAAGGTCAACGACTGAGTATTTATTGCTTACCAAAATGCATTCCTCGGCAATCATACGAACCTCAATTTTACCCATATTCCCATGATCTGCTTCCCTAATTTGGGATTTAAATCACAAATACTCAATTATTTTTCGTTCAACGTGTTGATTTGAACGCATTAGCGTGCATTAATGAACGCTATCAGGTTCCCCAAGCCCGCCATGGGGAAAAGAGCGGGCGACCGGCCCCACAGCCGGCGCCCGCATCCAACAACCAAAAGGAGGCCGCCATGCCAGAAACAAACGACACTGCGGCTCTCGCTGACCGGCTGGAGGCGCTGGAAGCACGTGTAAAGGAGCTGGAAGCCTTCAAAGCGCGCCGCGAAGCTTGCCTAGCAAAAGCGCGCGAACCGATTGGCCCACTTCCAAAGTTTTCCATTGATCCGTTTTGGGTAATGGATCCCAGCGATTTCGACTCAGAGCGCTTGAAGAAAAAAAGCAGCGAAACCGTTAAGGGTGACGGTCGATGACCAGAAACAGCTGCCGGATCACTTCTTTGCACTCTGCCCGCAGACCTGCGGCCGGATCTTCTTCGTCACCGAAGTTTTCTTCGTACCACGAAACACGCTCATCGACATGGCCTTCCAGCCGCCGCTTCCACTCGGATATGTCGTCGTCGCGGAGGTCGCCCGTTTGCGCAATTTTCTTGAAGGCAAGGCCGAGCGCGAAGGTATGCAAAGAACCAAGTTCAGCCATCCGCTTAATCGCGTGTTTACTCCAGTCCAAATGGCTTTCAAGCCGTTCAACACGCGCCTTTAACTCTTCCAGTTCGCTCTCTGCCATTCTCTTGCCTTTCCCGGGTTTGGCTGATCAGGGCGACAAAGAGCGCGCCGGTGATGCCAACACTGGCGCGCTCCCAAACAGTCACAACTGTGCAGCCTCAGACTTTCAATCTCAGGATGCAAGCCATTCCGGCAAAGCGTTGGTAGCGTTTCCCCAAAACACACAACCCGGAGACGAACCATTGACAGCCAATCCGCAAAACACCGGCAGCGCCATCGCCATGCTTCAGAAAGCGCTTGTCTACTCACGCGACAAAAGCATTCCAGCCGCTGAACGCCTGTTTCATCTGGAGATCCAAATCGACAGTGTTCTGAAGTGTTTTGCCAGCCTCGCTGCGCAAATCCGCAATTACAGCAGCGGCAAGGCAACCACCCGAGCGATAGCAGTCCGTCATCCTGATGGCCGCGAGGAATATGTCTCCGGATTGGCCCTTGAAGCCTTGCGCCTACCGCTGCCGAACTTGGAACAAGATTTCGTCATTTACGGCAAGCCGGACGCGTTGCGCGCCGTTGCAGTCGCGCTTGCGGGCCGCGGCTGGCCATCCAATGGGCCTGCACCGCTGGATGTGTTGGCAGAAGAGCTGGCCGCAGCCGCCACTGATCGGAAGGAGCCGGATCGATGTCCTATGCAGTCACAAGCGTGATCCAGGCAAGCGCCCCTTACGCGCTTCTATGTCTTGCCGGCCTTTGTCTGGCCGCCACCCATGTCGCCGAGCGCCGCCGCCAGAAGGCAGAGGCCGGCAAAAAAGAATCCGCTCAGTCCTTCGGGATCTGGCCGGATGCGGAGGACGTTCCCCCTCTGATTACCCGTCAATGCGCTTACCTCCTCCCAAGCGCGACGTCACGTCGGGTAAAACTTGGCCCTGCCCGCACCTCCTCCCGCGAGGCAGGGCCACTTTTCTCAAAGATTTCTGATCGCAAGGCATGACCATGACCGCAGACGGCTTCATTGCTCAACCTTCGATCCATATGTCGCGTGTCCGCCTGACGATCAGCCAGGCCTTGACCGAGCTTGAAAAGGCCGCGCAAGAGGCCGAGTGCGCCGGCGAACACGAACTTGCAAAAGACATCCGCGCCACCGGCAACAACCTGGTTCATGTTGCCGAGTTGCGCCTGAAACCACACGGCCCCATCAGCGAAGACTGCGGCCCCAGAAGCGGCACTGGCCCGGCGAAGGCGAACACGCCCGCCGGGCATCCACAAACCAAGGGCATGTGACCATGACAAGACCGCACCCCCTTGACCAGGCGGCGCCCGAGTATTTCACTGTTCAGGAAGTTGCGCACAAGCTGCGCAAATCGCTGCGATGGCTGAACGGGATCCTGGCCGAAGACGGCCGCCGCCGGCCGAGCGAACAGCGGTTTCAGTTTCATGTCCGCCATGGGAGGACACGACTTTGGACCTTGGAGACGCTGAAAAACCTAAGCGCGGCCATCGCACGGGAAAGCGAGCCGGGCGGCGTGCTCGCGGGCTCGCCCCGGTCGACCGTGAAGGCATCTGGCACGTACACGGAACCGTGCGCACTCGCGGACGCTCAATCCGCGTTAGAAAAAGTCTTGGCGTTCGGACCGACCAAGTCTCAGAAGACGCCGCGCTCGAAGAATGCCGGCGGATCGAAGACGAAATCATCGCAGAAGCGGCCGGCGAACGCTCGCCAGGTTCTTTCGTTTCCATCGCAGCAAGCGACTATCTAAGCCGGCCGCGCGAAAAGCCGCTCGGCAAAACCACCATCGACATCGTCAAGGAAGTTGCGCAGCAGTTCGGACTGCGGCACTTGAATGATATTGCCGAGGACGAATGGCAACGCCTTGTCGAACAGCGCCAGGCCGGCAACAGCGCGTCAACGCGCGAGCGCTATCTGAACGCGCTGTTGGCGTTTCTGAAGTTTTGCCAGAACAAACGCCACCGCCTGGAAAAACTGCCAGAGTTTGACCGGGACAAGCGCGCCCGCAATCCGAACCGGCGCAAGCGTCGACGCGTCACAGAGCTGCGGCCCGAGCTGATCGGCCGGCTTATGGCCGCTGCCCACATCACCTTGCGGGCGCAAATGGCCGTTGAATGGTCAACCGGCGCCCGCGTGTCGTCGGTGCTGCACGGCTGCCGCGTCTGCGACCTGATACTCGCCGAAGGCCGCGAACAGCTGACCTTTCACGACACGAAGAACGGCGAGACGGTAGACGCTGCCCTTCACCCGACCGCCGCCGCGATCCTGCGCGACTATGTCAGCTGGCGCGGCAACCTGCACGATCGGGAGGCCCCTCTGTTCCTGACCTATAAGCGCAGGCCTTACGCCGACACCGGCGGCAGCTGGGGCGGCCAGAACAAGACCGGGTTTAACGCCGCCAAACGGCGCGCAGCCAAAGCCCTCCTGGAAGACGCCACCGAGGCCGCCAGCCGGATCCGCGACCGCGCCGAGCGCGACCGCCTGATCAAGGAAGCGGAGGCCGACGCCGCCCTCTTGCAATCCGTTACACAGCATTGGTTCCGCCACATGCTGGCAAGCCGGATGTCCCGCCAGGGCGACCTGCGCGCGGCCATGGAACAAGGTGGCTGGCTCGACCCGCGGTCGGTCATCGGATACACCCACGATGTCCCGGAATTCCGCCGTTCCATCGTGTCTGGTTTCGATGATTTTGGCAGTTCTTTGACACAGTCGGAGAATGCCACAAAGGCAAGTAGCTGATATATATGAGAAATCAGCTACTAAAACCACCCCTTGGTAAGGGAGAGGTCGAGAGTTCAAATCTCTCCGGCAGCACCATCCAACGTCCTTTTAACATCCAGGCAGCACCGGTTGTCAGCGAACAAATGAGCTGGTGGTCACAAAGACACTTTCCCGGAACTGAAACCAGCTCAGCTCGCCTCAAACCGGACTTTCCATTACCAGCAGTATGACAGCCTCTTCGGAGAGGACCTCATAACTGTGAGCGATGTCGCCGGGGAACCTGAAGTAGTCGCCTTCTGAGAGGGTTTCCGGCTCTTCTGCCGGTCCGACGCGGATCTCGCCTTTTGCAACGAAAACATGTTCAATCGTGCCGGCGGGATGCGGCTCGGCCGAACGGAGCGCACCGCCGGAAAGGCTGGTCCGGTAAAGATCACGGCGGCGGCCAGGCGGGCAATTTGCCAGTAGGACAGCGGTAAACCCAGCCGCTTCCGAGGCAACCGGATCCCCCTCTCCGGCCCGGATGAGTGTTTTATCCGTCGTACCCGTCTCAAACAGGAAGCTGAAAGGGATATTGAGTGCACTCGCGATCGCCCACAGCGTTTCAACGCTCGGGTTGCCCTGCCCCGCCTCCAACTGGGACAAGGTCGACTTTGCGAGCCCGGCGGTCTTTGCAAGCGCAGACAAGCTCATGTCTGCTTTCAATCTTTCCCGTTGAATGGCTTTTGCAATCAGGGTGATCGGTGTCATGTCGCGTGGTCTCTTGTTATTCGTTCGTTTTAACACTCCCGTGTTCGATTTGACAAACGTCACCCAATCGTTCATTTATTCAAACTGTGTTCTTTATATCGAACGGTCACTATCGAATTAGTACCTCTCAGGCGACACTTATGAGCATCACACGCAATGACGGCGGAACGCCCGACTTCGCAGACGAACCAAACCGCACCTTCCGATCCGATGTTTCGGACGGTATCCGGGATGCCCTTCCAATCTTGTTTGCAGTTGCCCCGTTTGCTGCCGTATTCGGCGCCATTGCGCTGGAGAACGGACTGACCTTTGGCGAGCTTCTGCTGACATCGATGTCCATTTACGCCGGGGCTAGTCAGTTCGTTATGCTAGACTTGCTCGGCCAGGGTGTTCCGGCCTGGTCCATCGTTTTAACGGTCTTTGCAGTGAACTTCCGGCATGTGCTCTATTCAGCCGCCGTCGGCCGGCATTTGAGCAAGTTTACGACCTTGCAGAAGGCACTGGCTTTTTTCGTTCTGGTTGATCCGCAATATGCAGCTGCCGAGCGGCGCGCGGGGCGGGATGGCCTCCGGCCCGCTTATTACTTTTCGTTCGCCGCTGCAATTTATGTCGTCTGGATCACGTCCAACTGCATCGGAGCTGCTTTTGGGTCGCTGATTGAAGATCCGGCCGCCTTCGGTCTCGATGTGATCCTTCCGGTCTATTTCGCAGGCCTTGTCGCCGGTTTTCACACCCGCCGCGGGTTCGGAGTGATCCTGGTGGTCAGTGCAGCCGCCTCAACCCTCGCCTTCCACACGATCGGCAGTCCCTGGCACATCACGATTGGCGGCCTTTGCGGCCTTGCCGCGGCCGCCCTACTCAGCCGTCCAAAAGGAGAGGCGTCCCATGGATAACACTGTTCTGATCATCTGCCTGTGTGCCCTGGCCACCTACCTCACAAGAACCGGCGGACATCTGATCCTGTCTCGGTTCGGTGCGCTTCATCACCGCGCGGAAGCTGCACTTGATGCCGTCCCAGTGGCCGTCCTCACCGCGCTAGTTGCCCCCGCCGCAACGACAGAAGGGCCCGCGGAGGCCATTGCAATAATACTGGCAGGCGTTCTGACTTTGCGTTTCTCCTTAATCATCAGCGTATCTGCCGGAATTCTTAGTGTCGTGGCACTGCGCAGCCTTGGGTTTTAGCACACTGAGAAACGGCCGGAAGGGAGATCCCTCCGGCCGCGAACTGTATTACTCGGTGCCGCTGCAGCCGATCAGATGTCGATGGACCGGGCGATCAGCTCTTTCATGATCTCATTGCTGCCGCCATAGATCATCTGCACCCGTGAATCGGCATAGATGCGGGCAATCGGATACTCCATCATGTAACCGTAACCGCCGTGCAGCTGCAGGCATTCGTTGGCAATCTCGTTCTGAACTTGCGTACCCCAGTATTTCGCCATGGAAGCCGTTGCCGCATCCAGCATGCCCTCGTCCATCCGCGCAATACAGTCATTTACGAAACTGCGTAGCACTTCCGCCTTGGTCTTGCACTCGGCCAGTTTGAACCGCGTGTTCTGGAAGTCCATCACGCGCTGACCAAAGGCCTTTCGGTCTTGAACGTAGCGAACCGTTTCATCGATCGCGAAGTCGATCACGCCCAGCGCCAGACATGCAATGATCAGCCGCTCCCACGGAAGCTGCTTCATCAGCTGATAAAAACCCTGCCCTTCTTCGCCGCCCAAAAGGTTCTCCGGGGGAACCCGCACGTCTTCAAAAAACAGCTCGGATGTGTCATTCGCCTTGCAGCCGAGTTTTTTCAGGTTCCGGCCCCGCGTGAACCCATCTGCGCCCTCAGTTTCAAGAACCAGAAGGGAGACGCCCTTGGAGCCCTTGGTCTTGTCGGTCTTGGCGACAACAATGATCAGGTCCGCGGTCTGACCATTGGTGATGAAAATCTTCGACCCGTTCAGCACGTACTCATTGCCGACCAGCTCGGCTGACGTCTTGACGCTCTGAAGATCGGACCCAGTGCCGGGTTCGGTCATGGCAATCGCACCGACATATTCGCCGGAGGCAAGCTTCGGCAGCCAGCGCTCCTTCTGGCTGTCGGTGCCGTAGGCTGCAACATAGTGATTGACGATCGACTGGATGGAAAAGCCCCAGCTGCTTTCGCCCTTGCGTCCCTGGAGATAAGCTGTCACCGCATCAAAGCTGATCGGGGCTCCGGCACCTCCGAATTCTTCAGGCAGCGCAGCTCCCAAGATACCGGCCGCGCCGGTCTTGGTCCAAAACTCCCGGTCAACGACACCCTGATCGTTCCACTTTTCAATGTTCGGCACCATTTCATCATCCAGCAAACGCGACGCTGAATCGTAAAACATACGGTGCTCTTCCTGAGGCCAGGATGCGGTGGCGGCAAAAACAGACACGATAACCTCCCAAGGGTCCAATTCTTACGTTTACGGAAAGGTGGCGCACTTGTTACTTTTTGTCAATTTCTATCTGTATGTGCGATGACCCGGCACCGGAACCTGAAGACGTCCTGATTGCCGGTACGTTCGCGGCGTCACGCCCGTCCACTCTTTGAAAGCACGAATGAAAGCGCTGGTCTCACTGAATCCGAGGCGCAGCGCGATGGCTTCGATACTCTCGTCAGTTTCCGCCAGCATCGCACGGGCATGGTCCCGCTTGACCTGAAGTCGGATATCTGGAAGTGAAACACCTTCTTTTTTCAAACGGCGTCGCAGCGTGTAGACCGGCATATCAAGGAGGCTGGCAAGTTCATCCATGGACGGTAATGGCCCGCTTTCAACGATCGCCGCTTCAATCAGCCCCGCCACCTCTTGCGACACATCCTGAAGCAAAGCCACGGGCATGAAGGCATCCATCGGCGTGCGCCGGGCCCAGGCAACGGCGGCCTCCTCACTCCGGTGCAAAGGCCAGGCCTGAACATCAATCGGCATAGAAAAGCCGCTGCTTTCTGAGGAAAACGAGGGATATGCGCCGGGGAAGAGTTCGCTGCAGCCTGACGCCCAAGCTGGCCGTGGATAGTCGAACCAGACCGACGACAGCGGCACCCATTTAGCGGCGAGCCAGCCCGTCAGCCGATGCATCAACACCAATATAGCCTCAATACCAAATTCCGACTTCGGAAAGGCTGGGGTCGTACGCTCGAGCTGAAACCGGCACTCTGAACCGACAGTGGAAAATGTCACAGTGAACGTATTGTCGAGCATGTTCATGAATTCCGCCAGCCGCGAGAATGCGCCACCGACCGTCTTCCCGCGGGAAGCATGTTCTGCCATCAGCGCCAGCGTGCCAATGCGCTGCGGCCGCTCCAGCTGCCCGGCGAACTCGTCGTTCATCTGAAGGGAGATTGCGCGGCTGAGGCGGATGAAATCCTGCGCTGTCGGCGCATCCGACAAACACTCAAGCTTGGCCGCAGTGAGTGCGTCCGACTGACTGTACCCAGCCTCGGTATAACCTTGCAAGAGATTGCTTACCAGACCTGAATACGCAGTAATCATAACCCGAGATTTGTAAGTTTATGTCAATTATGATCATCTTGAGTGCCAGAAACAGGCGTAGATGTCCATCCCGCTGCCCCAACTGACAGATCAAGCACGGTTCTCGGGTCTGGAAAAATTAGAGCGCGAACATGACCTCTGCAGCCCGGACGGCGGCGGAGGCGCGGTTCTCGACCCCAAGCTTCACAAAAATCTGCTCAAGGTGCTTGTTCACCGTTCGCGGGCTCAGGTTCAGGATTTCGCCAATATCCTTGTTGGACTTGCCCTTGGCAATCCAGATCAGGACTTCCGCTTCGCGCTGGGTCAGCTGAAACTCGACCTGCAGCGCCCGCACTTGTCCTTCCTCGTCTTCCGCCGTCACGCGAAAGAGATTCTCATCCGGCCCAACGCGGCCGAGAGGATAGAGCTGGACGGCCAATTCTTCAGACAGTCCCAACATAAAGCTGCCACGACGTCGTGTATCTGCCCCGTTTTCAAGCCATTCGCCAAGCGCACGGCCCAGCTGAAACAGTGTTGCATCTGCAGCGCCCGTCCGCGCCAATAGGGTGTGGATCTGGGGCGTGGTCCAAAGGATTGCCCCTTCCGAGGAGACGGCAACCAGGTGGCGCCCGGCAGCGTCCATTGCAACATGTGCGCTCTGAACGGATCGGGCATTGCGTAAATGCACCTTGATCCGCGCCTTCAGCTCATCAACATCAATGGGCTTGGTGAGAAAATCGACCCCGCCGCAATCCAGTGCCTTTACGATGTGCTCGGTCTCCGAAAGCCCTGTCATGAAGATCACAGGAACATGTTGAAGGCCTTGGTTCTCCTTGAGTTTCCGGCAGGTTTCAAACCCGTCGAGCCCCGGCATCACTGCATCCATGAGGATTGTGTCCGGGCTTACCCGCTCGCAAATGGACAGGGCCGCCTCACCACTGGTCGCAACCAGGACCGCGATGCCGGTTTTTTTGAGTGCTTCTGTCACAAAGCCGAGGGAATCCGGGCTGTCATCAACCACAAGAACGGTGTCGCGGCGGTTATCCATCCTGCCTCTCCAATCCGTTCAACACATTCTTGTACCCTTCAAAATCGAACCGACTCAGGTGCTCCTGCAGCGCTCGAACCAGAGGCTCGTTGCCCGGATCCTCGGTTAGCTCCGTCAACTTCGCCTCGATCCCCTCAACATAGCCAATTTCAGCGAGATTCATCAGATCGGCAAAATGGCGCCCTCCCGGCGACGTCAATCCAGAGCTGTGAGAAAGTGCCAACTCTGATTCCACCTGCGCATGTTCGCTCCATTCGACACCCGTATGTTGTTGGATCAGATCGAGCAGCTGGTGAATATCAAACGGCTTGGCGAGCGACGCAGTGTGATTGGTTGGCCCTTCCGGTTTCAGCGCCTGATCACCGATATTGGCCGACAGCATAATGACCGGGGCCGTTTCCCCTTTCATCCGCAGGTCCTTGACCAACTCCCAGCCGTTTGTTCCGGGCATAAGGATATCAACGAGATAGAGGTCCGGTTTGAGGGGAAAGACAACTTCAACACACTGGTTGGCACTCGCAGCCTCGAGAACAACAAAACCAATTGGGTCGAGGATATCGCGTACCAATGCCCGATGATCCGGGTTGTCGTCGATCACCGCAATCGTCTTACGTGCCCCCACGTAGCCACTGATCCGTTTTTCACGGCGAACCGCTGTTACAGGCTTATCGACTGCAGCCAGCATCAGCCGAACTTCAAACCTGGAGCCGTGTCCCTCAAAACTGGAGAGCGCAACGGCGCCGCCCAGCGTTTCAGTCAGCAGCTTTGTAATCGTGAGCCCCAGTCCCAAACCTGGGATCCTGTCGGTCTCCTGGGTTGCACTGCGCGCGAAGGGTTCGAAGATTTTTGCCTGTTCATTGAGGGGGATGCCGGGGCCGCTGTCCTCGACCACAAAGCTAGCAACTTGCGACCTGTAGGTCACGGCGAAGGACACGTGCCCAGCGTTCGTAAACTTGATGGCGTTCGACAACAGGTTGACCAGGATTTGACGCAGACGCTTTTCGTCGGTGCGCACGATCACGGGCAGGTTTTCAGCCCGTTCGAAGTGAAAGTCCAGTCCCTTTGCTTTCGCCTGCATCCGGAACATGTCAACGATTTGATCAAGGAACTCGTGGCAATTGATCTCATTCGAATAGACCTGCAATCGGCCGGCCTCAATCCTTGAAATATCCAACAATCCGTCGATCAAGCCGGACAAGTGCTCGGCGCTTCGGCGAATGGTCGTCACAGCCGGTTTTCGGGCTGTTGGCAGCGCCTCATCCCGCTCCAAAACCTGGGCATAACCGAGGACTGCATTGAGAGGCGTCCGCAGTTCATGGCTAAGGCCGACCACATAGCGGCTTTTCGCAAGATTGGCAGCTTCCGCATCTTCCTTAGCCTTTTGAAGCGCGGCATCGGTGACACTGTGAGCGTCAATTTCCTTTTGCAAAAGAGCGTTCTGGCGGGCGGATTCTTCTTCAGCCACATGGCGGGTGTCATGCGCAAGCACCAGGAACCAAGACGCGATACCAGCCGCGATTGCGAAGACGAAGAAGATGAGGGCGACGATTTCGCCCAAAACCCCAGTTGGATCCCCAAGGCGGCTGACGGCTTGGGCATAGATGATCCAGAGCACAGCTCCAATTGCAGCGATACCGAAGACGGCCGTCAGGGCATACCGGCCAAGCCGTGTCTGGAACATATCCATCACCGGCACAGGCAAAACGGCGCCGGCCACCGACCCCAGCTGATAATTCAGACGCGCCTTTGGTTTGCAGGAATCATGACACCTGGCGTCCAACGAGCAACACAGGGAGCAGATTGGTGCCTGATATGCGGGGCAGTAGGCCATATCTTCCGGCTCGAACGGATTCTCGCAAATGGAACAAGCGATATGGTCCCGCGCCTGCCAACTTTTGCGCGGCTTGCGCGCGAGGTAGTACTGGCCCTTGGTCGCCCAGGCGATGAGCGGTGCAGCCACGAACGCGATGGCCATGGCAAGGAAGGTTGAGAGCGCTGCGGCCACCTCACCAAAATACCCGAACTGGGCGGCGAGCGCCAAACCCGCGGCAAGCAGCATCGCGCCGGTGCCGACAGGGTTGATGTCATAAAGATGCGCCCGCTTGAATTCGATCCCGGGCGGGGAAAGACCGAGAGGTTTATTGATGAAGAGATCAGCCGAGATAGCCGAGAGCCAGGCCATGGCGATGATTGAGAAAATGCCAAGCGTTTCCTCCAGCATCCGGTAGATGCCCAGCTCCATCAAAAGAAGCGCGATAACCACATTGAATACGAGCCAGACAACCCGGCCCGGATGCGAATGGGTTAGACGGGAGAAAAAGTTCGACCAGGCAAGCGAGCCCGCATAGGCATTCATCACGTTGATTTTGAGCTGCGCCACAACGACGAAGGCCGCCATCAACAACAGCACAACGGTTTCGTTCGGAATCATATATCCGAACGCCACGGTGTACATTCTCGACGGATCGTCCGCGTGCTCGACCGGCACGCCGTGAGACAAGACAAGAACCGCGAGGAACGACCCGGCGATCATCTTCGGCGCACCGAGAATGACCCAACCCGGCCCGGCAAGAAATACTGCCAGCCTGTGACGCTTCCTGCCGTGGTCAGTGGCCGGCAAGAAGCGCAGGAAATCTACCTGCTCTCCGATCTGCGCCATTAAAGCAAGGATCACGGCGGATGCTGCGCCAAAGCTGATCAGACTGATGCTATCCCAACCGCTTTGTGCAGCTTTTGGCGCACCGGTTGCCGGATCAATCCCGGAAAAACTCAGCCAGGCGCCCAGCGCCTGCCAGTCCGTGAACAGAATGAAGACGAAGGGCAGAATGTTCAGGATGATCCAGAAGGGTTGGGTCGCCAGCTGAAACCGGCTGATCCAGGTGATGCCATGGGTGACCAGCGGAATGACCGCAACCGCGCTGATGATATAGCCGAGCCAAAGCGGAATCCCGAATGCAAACTCCAAGGCTCCGGACATGATTGAGGCTTCGATCGCGAAAAGAATAAAGGTGAAGCTGGCGTAGATCAGCGATGTGATTGTTGATCCGATATAGCCGAACCCTGCTCCTCGAGTCAGCAGATCAATGTCCACGCCATAACGGACCGCATACCGGCTGATCGGCAAGCCGACGATCAAAAGGACCAAGCTTCCGACAAAAATCGCTAAAAAGGCGTTCGTCGTGCCGTGGGAGAGCGTGATCGCCCCACCAATGGCTTCAAGTGCCAGAAAAGAGATGGCCCCAATGGCCGTTTGGGAAATGGCACGGGAGGAGAATTTCCGCGCGCCCTTGGCGGTGAACCGGAGCGCATAATCCTCAAGGGTCTGGTTGTTGACCCATTTGTTGTACTGGCGCCGGATCGGCACGATGCGTTGGCGCGCCGTCACTGAACTGCCTCAATAATAGGCAGCAGCCCCTTCTGCAGGCAGATCCGAGCCTCCATTCCCCACTTGCGCTCCGCGTTTTTTCGTTTTGATGAAGCACAGCAAGTTTTGCGCCAGCCCTCTGCGAAGAAGGCGCCATCGCCAATCAGCAAAGGCAAATTGAAGGTGATTTTGTCGGGCAGCTTGCCCCGTTTGAGTGCTGCATACCACAACAGTTCAAAATTAATTTCACAATATCAATTGGTTACAGGGTAGCCTCCCGCAAGTTACGTCAATTGACGTATACCGCACCGCAACAAACGGCCGCACGATCCTTCTCCGACAGCGGCACTCCTTCCAGCCGCCTCTCACCGGCATGGGGGCTGGTGACGTCACTCAAGAGGGGAAAGTCAATGACCAAGACATTCAAGCAACTGATGCTGGGCGGCCTGATGGCATCCACCATGATCGGCGGTGCCGCAGCTGAGGAAACCATCAAGGTTGGAATTCTACACTCGCTCTCCGGCACGATGGCGATTTCCGAGACCACTCTGAAAGACGCCATGCTGATGCTCATCGAAGATCAGAACAAGAAGGGCGGCCTTCTCGGCAAGAAACTCGAAGCCGTTGTCGTCGATCCGGCTTCCGACTGGCCGCTGTTTGCCGAAAAGGCACGTGAACTCATCGAAGTGAACGGTGTTGATGCGGTCTTCGGCTGCTGGACGTCCGTCTCCCGTAAATCCGTTCTTCCGGTCTTCGAAGAACTGAACTCCCTGCTGTTCTACCCGGTCCAATACGAAGGTGAAGAATCCCAGCGCAACGTCTTCTACACCGGTGCTGCGCCGAACCAGCAGGCAATCCCGGCCGTTGATTACCTGATGAACGAGGAAGGCGTCGAGCGTTGGGTTTTGGCAGGCACCGACTACGTCTACCCTCGTACGACCAACAAGATCCTTGAAGCTTATCTCAAGTCCAAGGGTGTTGCCGAAGAAGACATCATGATCAACTACACGCCGTTCGGTCATTCCGATTGGCAGACGATCGTCTCCGACATCAAAGCCTTCGGGTCAGCCGGCAAAAAGACCGCTGTGGTCTCCACCATCAACGGTGATGCCAACGTTCCGTTCTACAAAGAACTCGGCAACGCCGGTATCAAAGCCGAAGACATCCCGGTTGTTGCTTTCTCCGTCGGTGAAGAAGAACTCGCCGGCCTCGACACCGCCCCGCTCGTCGGCCACTTGGCAGCCTGGAACTACTTCCAGTCCGCCGACACTGACGCCAATGCAGAATTCATCGAGACCTGGCAAGCCTTTGTCGGTGACGAAGAGCGTGTGACCAACGACCCGATGGAGGCCCATTACATTGGTTTCAACATGTGGGTTGAGGCAGTCAACAAGGCCGGCACCACAGATCCGGATGCGGTCATTGACGCGATCGTTGGCGTGTCCGTTCCGAACCTGACCGGCGGCTACTCTGCCATGATGCCGAACCACCATATCACCAAGCCGGTGCTGATTGGTGAGATCCAGGATGACGGCCAGTTTGAAACCGTTTGGGAAACCTCCGGCCTCGTTGTCGGCGATGCCTGGTCGGACTACCTGGAAGGCTCCAAGGACCTGATCGCGGATTGGCGCGCTCCGCTGTCCTGCGGCAACTTCAACACCGTAACCGGCAAATGCGGTGGATCCGGCTCCTAAGTTAAGAGCTGGAATATGCGGGACGGGCAATTGATGGGGGCCCGTCCCGCTTTCTTACCAGTTGCCAAGAACAGGTAATCTCCTGTTGCCCATCTCCCCGAAAGGAACATCATCCTTCGAGACGCCGTGACAGCGGATCCGCAGGATGATTGGCGGATACCTTCCAACCGCGGTGGACCAATGTCCTTTTTGAAATCATTCCTCGTTCTCCTGTGCCTTGCAGTCCTGTCAATCGGATCAGTTTCCGCACAAGACAGCAGCGAAGCGCTCCGGCCGCTGGTGAATGAACTTGCCAAAGGCAAATTCGACGAAACCCAGCGCCAGATTGAAGCGCTCAAGGCAACCGGCGATCCGACAGTTGCGCCTGCCCTAGAGGCGCTGAGCGCGGGAGATCTTTATTTCCGCAAATCTGACGGAACGGTCTTCATCGCTCAAAGGGGGGGGAAATCCTATAATCTCACCGACCCGCTCACAGGAGAGGCTGCAGGCACGGCGGGCCGCCGAGAAGTCAAAAAGATCAAGGTCAACAACAGGCTCCGCCGCGTCATACGAGCTGCACTTGGATCACTGACCCTGCAGGCACCCGATCCGGCTGTCCGCATGACAGCCGCCGAAGCGATTTTCAAAGCCCAGGATCCGGAGAAGATTGAAGCGCTGGATGAAGCGCTCGCCGCCGAAACCGACGACAACGTCCGCACAGTCATGGAGCAGGCGCGAGCGGCGGCAGTCCTGAATTCCGATCTGGATGAGAGTGAAAAGCTTGGGGCAGTTCAAACGTTGTCCGACATGGGCAACCGGGATGCGCTCTCCCTTCTGATTGCTACTCAATCTGCTTCCACGGGCGCGGTTCAAGAAGCCGCCGCAAACGCAGTTGCCAAGATCGAGAAGTCCATCGCCACCTGGGATGCTGCTCAGAACATCTGGTACGGCCTGTCGCTCGGCTCTGTTTTGCTGCTTGCCGCAATTGGCCTTGCCATCACCTTCGGCGTCATGGGGGTCATCAACATGGCCCACGGCGAAATGGTCATGATCGGTGCTTATGTCACCTTTGTGGTGCAGGAGCTGATCCGCACCTCGGCGCCGGGCCTTTTCGACTATTCCCTGTTCATTGCCCTGCCGCTTGCTTTTGCGACCTCTGGCCTCATCGGCATCGGGATTGAGCGCGGCGTCATCCGCTGGCTTTATGGCCGCCCCTTGGAAACCCTTCTCGCCACCTGGGGGATTTCCCTCATCCTCCAACAAGCCGTCCGGTCGATTTTTGGCCCGACAAACCGCGAAGTCGGCAATCCGGACTGGATGTCCGGCGCCTTCGAGGTCGGTCAGATGACGGTCACCTACAATCGAATGTGGATCATCCTGTTTGCCCTGCTGGTCTTCGCCGGGCTGATCCTGGTTCTTAAGAAAACACCGTTCGGACTTTACACGCGTGCAGTTACCCAGAACCGGCGGATGGCCGCGTCCATGGGGATCCGCACGCCCTGGATCGACGCTCTGACCTTTGGTCTCGGTTCAGGGATCGCGGGGATTGCCGGTGTTGCTCTCTCCCAGATCGACAACGTTTCCCCGAACCTCGGACAGGGCTACATCATTGACAGCTTCATGGTCGTGGTATTCGGCGGGGTCGGAAACCTTAGGGGCACGCTGGTTGGCGCCATGACCCTTGGCGTGGTCAACAAGTTCCTTGAACCCTATGCCGGAGCGGTTCTTGCCAAGATCCTGGTGCTCGTCTTCATCATTCTATTCATTCAAAAGCGTCCACGGGGTCTGTTTGCCCTCAAGGGCCGGGCAGTCGAAGCATGATGACGTCCTTTCTCTTCCGGGCAATGGACGCCCGTGCGGGTATTTTCCTGGCGCTGCTTGCCGCCGTGATCCTGCTGGTCCCGGCCGGCAATCTCCTGGTCCCGGAGGATTCCCCGTTCCATGTTCCGACTTACGCGGTCGCGCTGATGGGCAAGTACCTGACCTACGCTCTGCTGGCCCTGTCGGTCGATCTCGTCTGGGGCTTTTGCGGGATCCTGTCGCTCGGTCATGCCGCCTTCTTTGCGCTCGGCGGCTATGCCATGGGCATGTACCTGATGCGCCAGATCGGCAGCCGTGGCGTCTACGGCGATCCGATCCTTCCCGACTTCATGGTGTTCCTCAACTGGGATGCCCTGCCCTGGTTCTGGTACGGCTTTGACATGTTCTGGTTCGCAGCACTGATGGTGGTGCTGGTTCCTGGTGCCCTGGCTTTCGTTTTCGGATGGTTTGCTTTCCGATCCCGCGTCACCGGCGTCTACCTCTCCATCATAACGCAGGCTCTCACCTACGCGCTGTTGTTGGCCTTCTTCCGCAATGACATGGGGTTCGGCGGCAACAACGGCCTGACCGACTTCAAAGACATCCTGGGTTTCGACATTCAGGCGGACACGACCCGAGCGGCGCTCTTCGCAGCCTCCGGGATTGCCCTCGGCCTTTGCTACATCATCTGCCGCGCGATCACGCGGTCCAAACTGGGCAAGGTGCTGGTCGCCGTGCGCGATGCGGAAAGCCGGACACGATTCCTCGGCTACAGGGTCGAACACTACAAGCTATTTGTCTGGACCATATCAGCGATGATGGCTGGGATTGCAGGTGCGCTTTATGTGCCTCAAGTCGGCATCATCAACCCGGGCGAATTCGCGCCAGCCAACTCCATTGAAGTGGTGATCTGGGTCGCAGTTGGCGGGCGTGGGACACTGGTCGGCGCCGTCCTCGGGGCAGTTCTTGTAAACTTCGCCAAGACATGGTTCACCGCCGTCCTCCCGGACATCTGGCTGTTCGCTCTCGGCGGTCTGTTCGTGGTGGTTACCCTGTTCCTGCCCAAAGGCATTGTCGGGACAGTCTCACAAGGGTGGACGGCACTGAAGCAACGCAAAGTGTCGGCAAGCGCGGAAAGCGGGTCTGGCACACCGCCGACCGCACCGCCACAAAGTCCGGCTGCGCCCGCCAATATTGCCGGGCCAGGAAAGGGCAAACCCCTCTCATCAGAACCTCAGCCCGCGGAGTAACTCATGGCCAGATCAACAAGCCAGCTTTATCTGGACGGTGTCTCAGTCTCCTTTGACGGCTTCAAGGCGATCAACGACCTCTCGCTCACAATCGATCCGGGCGAAATGCGGGCTATCATCGGCCCGAATGGTGCCGGGAAAACAACAATGATGGATATCATTACCGGCAAGACCCGGCCTGATACGGGCGAAGTCTTCTTCAACGGTGTCATCGACCTGACTGGAGAAGACGAAGCCTCCATCGCCGAGCTTGGCATTGGCCGCAAGTTTCAAAAGCCAACCGTGTTTGAAAGTCACACGGTCTGGGACAATCTCGAATTGTCGCTCAAAGCACCACGCGGACCGTTCGCCACATTGTTTCACGTCATTACAAGCGCAGAAAAAAAGCGGATTGAAGAGCTGCTTGAGCTGATCCGCCTCAACGAAAAACGCGATGAGCTGGCGGCAAATCTCTCTCACGGCCAAAAACAATGGCTGGAAATCGGCATGCTGCTGGCACAGGATCCAAAGCTTTTGCTCGTCGATGAACCTGCCGCCGGTATGACCGACGCAGAAACAGCGGAAACAGCAGAACTCTTGAAAGAGATCGCCAAGGACCATTCCGTCGTTGTCGTCGAACACGACATGGATTTCGTCCGCTCCCTTGGTGTGAAAGTCACGGTCCTGCACGAAGGATCTGTTCTGGCCGAGGGCTCTCTTGATCACGTCTCCGCCGATGAGCGGGTTGTTGAAGTCTATCTGGGGCGGTGAGACATGCTCAAAGTCGAAAACATAAATCTCCACTATGGCGCCGCTCAGGCGCTTAAAGGCGTCTCCTTGACAGCAGAAACGGGTAAGGTCACCTGTCTTATGGGCCGCAATGGCGTTGGCAAGACGTCGACATTGCGCGCGGTTGCCGGCCAGCAGCCCATAAGTGCGGGGCAAATCATCTGGAACGGTGAAGACATCTCCCACCTGCCCCCACATGCGCGGGCCAGGAAAGGTATCGCCATTGTTCCGCAAGGCCGGGAGGTGTTTTCCATATTGTCGGTCAAGGAGAACCTTGAAACGGGCTACGCGCCGATCCCGCGCAAGGAACGGTTCATCCCGGATACGATCTTCGAACTCTTTCCGGTTCTGAAGGACATGCTGCATCGGCGGGGTGGTGATCTGTCCGGCGGACAACAACAGCAGCTTGCCATTGCCAGAGCTCTGGTGACCCGTCCCCAACTTCTGGTTCTGGATGAACCGACAGAGGGTATTCAGCCCTCGATCATCAAGGACATTGGCCGGGCCATTTCATGGCTGCGGGATCAGGGGACAATGGCGATTGTTCTGGTTGAACAGTATTTCGAATTTGCCCGGGATCTGGCCGATGACTACGCGGTGATGGACCGCGGCGAGGTCGTGCTGTCCGGGCGCGGCAGCGATATGTCAGAGGCCGAAGTCAGGCGCTATCTCACCGTCTGAAACGTCCCACAGCCTGTTGAGAAGTCCACGACCAAAAACATTGCCGTCATAATAGTGTGCCGAAAACTGAGGCATAAGGGCCGCATCTTGGCGTAATTGGTTGCCGTGCGGCCCTTCGCGGATTGACACCTGTCAGAAAGCCAGTACCAACGCGCTGAGTTTTTCTTTTGCGGCTAAGGGATCTTGTTCCCTGCGCCAAGCCTGAGCCGGGACAGCCATCCCGGTCTGGAACAACTGGGATAGACGATGCGCGTTGCGATGATTGGGACCGGATATGTCGGTCTGGTATCTGGAACCTGTTTTGCCGACTTTGGCCACATTGTAACCTGCATCGACAAGGATGCTTCCAAGATTGATGCCCTGAACAAGGGCGAGATCCCGATCTATGAGCCGGGTCTTCAGGAGCTTGTTGCCAAAAACGTCGCCGAGGAACGGCTGTTTTTTACAACCGATGCCGCCGAAGCTGTCAAAGAGGCCGACGCGGTCTTCATCGCGGTTGGAACCCCCACCCGCCGCGGCGACGGGCATGCGGACCTGACCTATGTTTACGCAGCAGCTGAAGAAATTGCCGGTCTGATCGACGGCTTCACAGTGGTGGTGACGAAGTCGACCGTTCCGGTCGGCACCGGGGACGAGGTGGAAGCGATTATCCGCAAGACCCGTCCAGATGCAGACTTTGCAGTCGTCTCTAATCCGGAATTCTTGCGGGAAGGCGCTGCCATTGAAGATTTCAAACGTCCGGACCGTGTTGTTGTCGGCACAGACAGCGCCAAGGCTGTGGATGTCATGCGGGAGCTCTACCGGCCGCTCTACCTCAATGAGACGCCGATCCTGGTCACCAAGCGCCGCACGTCCGAACTTATCAAATATGCTGCCAACGCCTTCCTTGCCGTGAAGATCACCTTCATCAACGAAATTGCTGACCTTTGCGAGAAAGTCGGCGGCAATGTTCAGGAAGTCTCCCGCGGCATTGGTCTGGATAACCGGATTGGCTCCAAGTTCTTGCACGCGGGCCCTGGCTACGGCGGATCCTGCTTCCCGAAAGATACGCTTGCTCTATCCAAGATCGCAGCCGACGCGGAATCCGGGCTGAAAATCGTCGATTCGGTAATCGAGGTGAATGCCGCACGGAAGAAGAAGATGGCCGACAAGGTCATTAATTTCATGGGCGGGGATGTTGACGGCAAAACAATCGCCCTACTCGGCCTCGCCTTCAAACCGAACACTGACGACATGCGCGAAGCGCCGAGCATCGACATCGTTCAAAAACTGCAGGCAGCAGGTGCCAAGATACGCGCATTTGATCCGGCGAGCATGGAAGAGGCCGCCAAACTTATGCAGGACGTCATGTTCTGCGACGGTCCTTATCACGCGATCGAAGGTGCTGATGCGATTGTGATCGTGACCGAGTGGGACCAATTCCGGGCGCTGGATCTGGAGCGGGTGAAATCCTTGGTCAAAACCCCAAAGGTTGCAGACCTTCGAAACATCTACACACCTGCATACATGGCAGAAGCTGGTTTCGACTATACAAGCGTTGGCCGCTCCTACTGACACATGGTTGTATTTAGGTTGTAAACCTGTGCATTTGGGGTGCTTTTCGCCGGTCTGCCGGGTTTGACTTCTTCGCCTTCGCAACGCTCTTGCAAGGAAAAATCCGGACGCCATTTTCTCCGTCAGCGCAAATAAGTATTTTATCTCATGCACTTCGTGATCTGGATCGCCGCGTTAACACTTTACTAATATTTAATTGGAACCTGAAAATGTTCTGATTTATGGTCCGCAAAGTTAGGTAGGACAAAGCGGACGACAGGTGTTTTGGGCGCATGGCAGATGAGACGCTGACAGACGAGAGGAAAGAAGCGCGAAAGCTTTATGGCTTTGGCTTTGCGACGCCTTCTTCCAGCTTGTTCAGAGGCACCAGCTCAGGCCGGATGCAGAAAATCCGCGGCGGGGCGGCACAACGGATATTAACTGCCCGCCAGTTGCGGAAAGCTGCCTCACCTTACGCAGAGGTAAAGCGCCCAGTATACGAAGCGCGGCCTTTGCAGCGCGCATTGAAACGGGTCTTCGATGTCGCGGGAGCGGTCGCCGGCCTCGTGTTTTTGTTTCCTCTCCTTGCCGGCATTGCCGTAACGATCAAACTGACCAGCCGCGGACCTGTGTTCTTCCGTCAGACCCGTTTTGGGATTAACGGACAACCGTTTTCTATTCTCAAGTTCCGGACGATGTTCGTCGATCAATGCGACCACACCGGCTTGCAGCACACAATTATCGGCGATCAGCGCGTCACATGGATTGGGCGTTTCTTGCGCCAGAGCAGCTTTGACGAACTGCCTCAGCTTTGGAACGTGTTGCGCGGGCAAATGTCACTGGTGGGCCCGCGGCCTTATGTCCCCGGGATGCAGGCAGGCGGAGTTCCCTACGAGTGCCTCGACTATCGCTACTATGACCGGCTTCAGGTGCTGCCGGGCATCACCGGCCTTGCGCAAGTCAACGGATATCGCGGAGATGCATCCGATGCGGACCTGGCGCGCATGCGGCTCGAGTATGATCTTGCATACATTGAAAATGTGAGTCTGTGGCTTGACGTCAAAATCGTGGCTCGGACGATTGCCCGCGAATTCCTGAAAGGAAGCGGCGCCTAACCGGTCCAAATGTCCCGATGCTAACTTGAGCTTCTAGCCATCGCGAACCAGGGCGGCGGCATGGATAAGTGCCAGCTCATAGCCCTGAACACCACATCCAGCAATGATCGCATCTGCACGGCTTGAAACGTAGGAGTGATGACGAAACTCCTCACGTTTATGAATGTTGGAGATATGCACCTCGATAACCGGGAACTCACAGGCGTTCAGGGCATCAAGAATGGCGACAGACGTGTGCGAGTAAGCCGCAGGATTGATAACGATCGCGGCAGCTTTTTCCCGTGCCTCCTGGATCCAGTCGATCAGTTCATGTTCCGCGTTGCTTTGCCGGCAATCGGCAATCACGCCAAAGCGCGCCGCAGTGGTCCGGCACAATTCTTCAACATCGGCCAGGGTTTGTGCTCCATAGATCTCCGGCTGCCGCTTGCCCAGAAGATTGAGGTTCGGGCCATTTAAAACGTAAACGACGGCAGTCATAGAGAGATCCTTTGTTGTCACCGGTAGACCTAAGGTGCGTTTTGTTTAGCAACAAGTGCGCATTGGTGTGAACAAAATATAATTGGTTTTTCAATTGCAACTTATTTGCCGGACAGCTGTTGCCCTCCAGACAATTACCTATTATTAACCCTACATCATAACAAAGGTCATGATTCGTGATTGACTTGGGATGTCATGATAAAAATTCGTGAAAGACTAGACACACTAGAAGCTCTTAATGAAGCTGTCGAAGGGTATCAACATCTCCCTATAGATGTTCTTTCACAATTCCTGCTCGACAATTACACTGTTGATTTGGATCTACTGGCGCAGTTCTCTGACGCTAGCGCTTCATTTAACGAGACAGATGGGTTAGGCGCAGAGGATACTGCAAATTCGAAACAGTCAGCCGCCTAGCGGCGTCTGAGTAGACCTAACCGATAGCTGTGACCGCGCCGTCGCCGCCGTTTCCTTGGTCGCCACCTGACTGTTCCCCAGAACCACCCTGCCAGATTTTCTGACGATTGCGGATTTCGCGCGGGGCCGGTCCAAAGTAGGTCGCGGTCTTGATGAAGTCGCGTGGCTGAACGATCACACTCGACACCCGCTGATAGAGCGCCTTGGCGGAAATCGGTTTAGAGAGAAGCTCGTGAACACCAAGCCGCCGCGCTTCGACAATACGGCTTCGTTCCGTATGAGCGGTCACCATGATGATCGGAATGTAGGCAAAAGGGTTGTTCGGGCTGCGGATCATCCGAACCATGTCCGCGCCATCAAGGATCGGCATGACCCAATCAAGGATCAAGATATCCGGGTTGGCACGGTCCATCGCCTCCAATCCGGATGCGCCATCTTCGGCTTCGACGATCCGCCGCGCTCCGAACCCCTGCAGCATGGTGCGCAGAATGGTCCGCATATACGCGCTGTCTTCCACCAGCAAAAACGTCAATGAGGCCAGATCCAGGCTCACCCAATCCTCCTAAGTTCATGTCTTCTCTGACATGAATTTCTGAACAATGCGTTAGTCGCGTTCCGGCATTGAATATGCTCTCTAGTTTTAAAGCTAAGCCATCTTATTGGAGAACTGGTTAATTCGTAATCCCTGCCCTTACGTTTTAGTAATGTTGCGAAGAATTAAGACTTTTGCGGCCTCCCGATTAACAGGACTTTCAAACTGCTGCGCCATTTTAAAGACGACTGGTCCCCACAGAATGGGCCGTCTGCCCGTCGCAATTAGTCAAACAGGATTATAGGTAATTGTTCGATAAATGACCGAAGATGAAAACAATGCTCCGGAAAGTGCCCCTGTTTCCCAAGAGAACCATTTGCAATCAGACGTGAGCGGCGCCTATCGCCCGAATATACTTCTGCTTTCCGGAATAGGGCTGCTGATCATTGCGACCGGCATGGTCCTAACAAACATAATTACCTGACATAACCAGTATGGGAGCAACCACCCTTGCGCAGGTCATTGGGTGTTTTTGCGTTCGGGGAGATCATCGTCATCCAGAATACGCCATTTGGCCCCTTCCAGATCATCATATTGCCCGGTTTTTAATGACCAAAGGAAAGCCACCAAGCCCACGCCTCCGAGTACGAGGGCAATCGGGATCAGAAAAATCAAGACATCCATTTCACTCTCCCTTGGTGCTCATTACAGGACCGAAGACGGTCGATGCGCTGGCATCCGCTGCAGCCCGGTTGCCCCATTTCAAACGCAACGCATTGGCCGTGACAGCCAGTGACGAAGCTGACATGGCGACGGCTGCCATCAAGGGCGTCACGTATCCGGCAACCGCGATTGGCACCGCGATGATATTATAAACGGTCGAAATCCAAAGGTTTTGTTCAATGGCGCGCCGCGCCCGTATGGACAGCGATAGCGCATCAAAGACCGGCTGCAGTTTTTTGCCTAGAAAGACCGCGTCAGCTGCGGCCTGGCTGAGATGGACCGCAGAAACTGGAGACAACGACACATGCGCTCCGGCGAGCGCTGGAGCATCGTTCAATCCGTCGCCAACCATCAGCACCTTCCGGCCATCGGACTGCAGGGCCTCCAGACGGGCGATTTTCGCAGAAGGCGTCATCGCAGCTTGCCAATTCTCTATTCCAAGTTCTTCGGCACACTCTGCCACAGAAGGCAGCGTATCACCTGACACAATCTCAAGAGCATACCCATGCGCCTTCAATTGATCGACGACATCTCGCGCATCGGAGCGGAGTTTCTGACGAACCGCCAACAAGCGCACGGGCTCTTCGCCATACTGAATAGCCAGCAGCGACGCGCCTGGCACTGCCAAAAGGTGTGCTTCAATTGCTTCTGTCGTTGCGCCGCAGAACAACGGACTTCCAAGCCGCAACCGCTGCCCATCGACATGGGTTTCAAGGCCAGCACCTGATACTTCCTGCACATCGGCAAGCGGGACAAGCGCGCCGGTTGCCTTCACCAGAGCCATGGACAAGGGGTGGCGGCTTGCCAATGCCAACCGGCCAGCCAAGGCCAACACGGGATCTTGCCGGTCAATCTCTCCGACCAGCTCCGGTTCAGCCAGGGTCAGCGTTCCGGTCTTGTCGAACAGGATCGTGTCGATGTCGGCCATACGTTCAATCGCGTCAGCGGAGTTCAGCAAGACACCGGACTTGAACAATTGTCCTGAGGCAACGACCTGGACAGCAGGAACAGCCAATCCCAATGCGCATGGACAAGTAATGATCAGGACCGAGATCGCGATCACAAGTGCCGGCTGCCACTCCATGCCCGCCAAAAGCCAGCCCAGGAACGTAAGCCCAGCGGCTCCGTGAACGAGCGGAGCGTAAAGCTGTGCAGCGCGGTCGGCAATGCGAACATATTTCGACTTGGCTTGGGACGCCGTCTCAAGCAACCGGTTGACTTCATCGAGAAGCGTCGCGCCTGAGGCCGCTTCTACGCGGATCTGCAGTGCTCCGGCCCCGTTGAGTGTGCCGGCATAAACCCGTTGTCCCGGTTTGACGGGGACAAGAACGCTCTCTCCGGTCACGAGGCTTTGGTCGATTTCGGAAATGCCGCTTGAGACAACGCCGTCCACGGGTACCCGCTCACCACCTGCGACCAGCACCAGATCTCCGGCTGCAATCTTTGACAGGGGGACTTCGCGGACCGAGCCATCCGGGTTGATCCGGGCTGCCACTTCAGCTTTCAAAGCTGCGATGTTTTCTGCAAACGAGCGTGTGCGCCCGCGCATGTTGTGGTCGAGATAACGCCCGACAAGCAGGAAGAAGAGCAGCATCACAGCCGATTCAAAATAGGCGTGGTGATGGTGCTGGATGGTTTGGACGACCGACAGTGCGACAGCCAAACCAACACCAATGACAATCGGCACGTCCATATTGAGACGCCCGGCGGACAACGCACGGAACGCGCTTTTGACAAACGGCTGGCCGGAATAGGCAACGGTCGGCAAGGCAATCAGAGCAGAGAGCCAGTGAAAAAAATCCCGGGTTTCCGGCGTGATATCGCTCGCGTTCCCGGACCACACGGAAACGGACAACAGCATGATGTTCATGCCAGCAAACCCGGCGACTGCCAGGCAGCGCAGCAATTGCTTGCCGGTCTTGTCCTGCCGCTCTTTCTGACTTGCCGGATCAAAAGGGTGAGCCGCATACCCCAACCGTTCCAATTCAGCGACGATTTCATCAGCCCCGGTCTGGTCTTCGACCCAGTCGACCGCCAGCCGCTGTGATGTCAGATTGACCCGGGCCTTGCGGATGCCCGGGAGCCGCTTAAGTCCGCGCTCGATTTCGCCCATACATGCCGCACAGGTGATGCCGTCAACGGCCAGATCCATATGAACCGCGCCGTCATCTGCGGGAACTACAAAAGCCTGCCAATCGCGCTGATGAACCGTCACTGCTGCCGCCTCATTCCTTGATGAATACGCGATTTTCGGATTTGAACTTGCGTTCGCCGTTCTCGGTCACTTCAAGATGCAGCGTCCAGTTTCCGGCCGGCAGCGCGTCGAGCTCGGAGATATACCGGCCCCCGCCGTCCGCTGTCAGGATCAAAGCGATGTCGGCATTGATCTGTGCCGGGTGCTTCAGGGTCGCCTCGACATTGATCCCGTAAAGTGGAGCTTCTCCGGAATCTTTCGCAAGAACCAGAAGCTTGCCGCTGCCATCGGCCTGACGTGTCAATTCACTGGAGATATTCCAGTTCAGCTGCTCCTGCGCCTTCGCAGCGGCGATTTCCTGATTGTAAGCCTGACCGGCCTCATAAGAACTCTCTACGGCGACACCCGGAAAGGTTCCGAGTGCGTAATAGAGAAAGACCCCGTTGGTCAGGAAGATCACGCCAAAGAACCCCACCAGCCACAACAGGACCGTCTTGCCAGTGATTGCTTTTGGATCTCTTCCGTTTGTCTCTGCCATCGCCATATCCGTCTCCTCGGCGTGGTCTGTTGCTGAAGGCCCCTCTTCAGCAAAAGATCGTTTGTCTGATCATCACCCCGCCCCTTTCAGGAGCTCGCCAAAAGGGCGAGGTGTCTTGGTTGCCTCTCAGCGTCCAGACTTCCGGCTTAATCCGGGTCTGGCGCCTTGAATGTATCCTTCGCGGTTATGACTTCCCCCATCACACTCTCTGTGATCCGGAACGTCACCGGAGTGGAGTGCGGCATCTTTTCCCAAGGCGGAGAGGTCACAAGAACTCGTATTTCGCGCGTCGTGTCCGGTCCAACTTGAACAATTGGACGGCCGGCAAAGGTTTCAGTTACGCCAACCGCTTCGACCATAGTGTTTGGTGGCATTCCTTCGACATGCAGCATGAAATGCCGGTCATGGCGCCTCTTGTTTGACAAGCGCACAGTGTAGCCGTTGCGAACCGAGCCGTCGGACTGCTCTACATAAACCGGGTTCCGGTCATGCAGGACGCTGATATCGGCAAAATCGCGGGTCAAAAGCGCAGCAAGCATGATGATGCCGACAACAGCAATGACCGCCACATAGATGACCGTCCGGACCCGGACGATTTCATAGACCGGTTCCTTGCCCTCGATCCGGCGCTCAATGTTTTCGTCGGTATCGTAAGCAATGAGACCGGTGGGCTTGCCGATCTTCGTCATGATATTGTCGCAGGCATCAATACACAGACCGCATTGAATGCAATCAAGCTGAGGACCTTTACGGATATCAACCCCGGTCGGGCAAACCTGAAAGCATTGGTAACAGTCGATGCAATCACCTGACGGAAGGCCCTGCGCCTCAAGTTGCTTGTTGTGCTTGAGGGAACCGCGCGGCTCCCCCCGATCCCAGCGATAGGTGACGTTCAGTGCTTTTTCATCAGTCAAGGCCGCCTGAATACGCGGCCACGGGCACATATAAATGCACACCTGTTCCCGCATGAAACCGGCAAGCAGATATGTGGTCGCGGTCAAAATGCCGATCCACATATAGGCAACCATCGGCGCCTGGAACGTCAGCAGTTGCCAAACCAGCGTCGGCGCATCGTTGAAATAAAGCACCCATGCGCCACCCGTCCACCAGGCGATCATCAGCCAGAAAAAGTGTTTGGTGGCGCGCTTGCCAAGCTTCGTAGCTGACCAGGGCTGCTTGTCAAAAGCAATTCGCTCCCTGCGGTCCCCTTCGACCTTGCGCTCAACCCAAAGAAACAGGTCGGTCCAAACCGTTTGCGGGCAAAGGTATCCGCACCAGATACGGCCAGCGACTGCGTTCATGAGAAACAGTGTCACAGCCGCGATGATCAACAAGCCTGTCAGGTAATAGACTTCCTGAGGCCAAATTTCGATGAAGAAGAAATACCCGCGTGCATTGTCCATATCAACGAGCACAGCCTGACTCGGTGCATTCGGGCCGCGGTCGTATCGAATGAAGGGCAGGAAGTAGTAGATGCCAAGGGTAATGAAAAGCAGCGCCCACTTGATCCGCCGGAACAGACCATGGGTAGCCATGGGGTATATTTTCGTGGCAGATGCAAACCACTCGTCGTCGTGGCCGCCCCCGTGCGTTTCGGTATCGGTAGACATACCGTCCGTCCTCTCTGCGCGATCCTGCCCCAATAGGATCTTCAACCAAATGCCTAGAGCATCGTGCGTTCAGGTGAACGCACAAAGATGCTCTTTCACTTCAAAAACGATCAGCTTTGGCGGCACAACCGAGCCCGGTTGACCCGCCGCTGAACTGGTGGAGTTCCACCATTCGCATAAGATAATCCGGCGCAAAGATATCCTCTTTGCGCCGGATCAAATCAAAGCCAAGTCTGGCGCTTTTGTCGCACCATTTTGAACAGATTACTGACCACCGCCGAAGGCATGGACATAAACTGTCAGCGACTTGATCGTTGCCGGATCAAGACGATCTTCCCAGGCCGGCATAACACCATTGCGCGGGTTGGTGATCTGAGCCTTGATGGCGTCCAGCGACTTCCCATAGAGATAATTCGCAGACATCAGGCTTGGCGCGCCGACATCCTGAATACCTTCCAGATTGTCGCCATGACACGCTGCGCAGTTGTCAACGTAGAGTGTCTCACCCGCTGCAAGATCAACACCCTCTTCGGTTTCCAAACCTGTGCGGGAGGCGACGTAGTTGGCGACCTGGCTGATTTCCTCTTTGGTCAAGAGTTCATCACGTCCATAGGCCGGCATCTCGCCAAAGCGTGCGTCGTCATTGTCAACGCGAATGCCGTGGAGCAACGTGGTGTGGATGTCATCCAGCGTACCGCCCCAGATCCAGGTATCGTCCTGAAGGTTTGGATAGCCCTCAAATCCGGTTCCGCCCGCGCCGTGACACGGGGCACAGTTGTCGCCGAATGCTGCGCGGCCATTGGCCATTGCAAATTGCAGGAGCTGCTGATCGCTGGAGATGTCCTCCAACGGGGTCGCGACGATCTGGTCGGCGAACTGGGAACGACCGGCAACGCCTTCTTCAAGGGCTGCAAGGGCTTCTGCGCGCTGACTGGACCCCAGAACCCCCGTGGTGTAGCTGGAAATCAGTGGCCATGATGGGTAAAGCACCCAATAAATCACGGCCCAGACAATGGTAACGTAGAACAGGTACAGCCACCATTTCGGCAACGGATTGTTGAGTTCCTTCAGGCCATCCCACTCATGGCCCGTGGTTTCGACCCCGGATACCTGGTCGACTTCCTTTGGATGTGTATCAGACATGGATCAGTCCTCCCGAAACGGGATCTGGGCGGCATCGTCAAACTTTTCACGGTTCTTCGGCCACAAGGCGTAGGCCAAAACGATGCCAAACAGGATCATGAAGTAGATAAGGCCACCGGTTTGCGCGAAGGCCGCGAGGGCGGAATATGTCTCGTTCATCGCACTTACCTCAGGTTGGCTTTGTTGTCGTAGATCGAGAAGTCGACCATGGTTCCGAGCACCTGCAGATAGGCGACGAGCGCGTCCATCTCGGTGACCTTGCGCGGGTTGCCGTCAAAGTCGCGGACGGCCGAATTCGGCCAGCGCTCTTCGAAGTCATAAGCCCCGTCGGTGTCCGGAGACGCCTGACCTATGGCATCGGCGACAGCGAACTCGAGTTGCGCATCAGTGTAGGGAACACCCACCACCATGTTGGCGCTGACGTGGCCCTGAATGTCACGGGTGAAGAGCTCGGTCTCGGCAAGGAATGGGTATCCGGGCATGATCGAGGCCGGAACCAACGATCGCGGATCGATCAAGTGCTCGACGTGCCAGTCATCGGAGTACTTGCCGCCAACACGGGCCAGATCAGGACCGGTCCGTTTTGACCCCCACTGGAACGGGTGGTCGTACATCGACTCCGCTGCCAGTGAGAAGTGGCCGTACCGCTCCAACTCGTCGCGCATCGGACGGATCATCTGGGAGTGGCACGTGTAACACCCCTCCCGGATGTAGATCTCGCGGCCTGCGAGCTCCAGCGGTGTATAAGGCCGCATTCCTTCCGTCTTTTCGATCGTGCTCTTCAGATAGAAGAGCGGGGCGATCTCAACCAGGCCACCGACAGAGATGGCCACCAGAATACCGATCACAAGGATGATCGAGTTCTTCTCAAATATTTCGTGTTTTTTCCATGCAGACATTTTTGTCCCTCCCCTTATTCGGCCGCAGCCAGGGAGCCTGCCGGTAGAGCGTCGGCTTCTTCAGCCTCGCCGTGACGGACAGTCATCCAGAGATTGTAGGCCATGATCAGGGCGCCGACCACGAAGAGCGCACCGCCGAGAGCACGGATGATGTAGAAGGGATGCATCGCTTCAACGGTTTCCACGAAGGAGTACTCCAGGAAGCCGAGGCTGTCGTATGCGCGCCACATCAGGCCTTGCATGATGCCGGACACCCACATCGCGGTGATGTAGAGAACGATACCGAGCGTCGACAGCCAGAAGTGCCAGTTCACCAGTTTCAGGGAATACAGGCCCTTCTTGTTCCACAGCCACGGAACGAGGCAGTAGATCGCGCCGAAGGAGATGTAGCCAACCCAACCAAGTGCACCAGAGTGAACGTGACCAATGGTCCAGTCGGTGTAGTGCGACAGGGAGTTGACAGCCCGTAGGGACATCAGTGGTCCTTCGAAGGTGGACATGCCGTAGAAGGCAACGGAAACCACCATCATGCGCAGGACCGGATCGGTCCGCAGCTTGTCCCATGCACCCGACAGCGTCATCAGGCCGTTAATCATGCCACCCCAGGACGGCATCCACAGGATGATGGAGAAGGTCGCGCCTAGTGTTGATGCCCATTGCGGCAGAGCCGTGTAGTGCAAGTGGTGCGGGCCAGCCCAGATGTAGATGAAGATCAGAGCCCAGAAGTGAACGATCGACAGGCGGTAGGAATAGACCGGCCGTTCAGCCCGCTTCGGGATGAAGTAGTACATGATGGCCAGGAAGCCAGCCGTCAGGAAGAAGCCCACCGCGTTGTGGCCATACCACCACTGAACCATCGCGTCCTGTACACCGGCCCAAACGATCACGGACTGGGTCGAATAGATCGACACAGGAATGGTCAGGTTGTTGGTGATGTGCAGCACCGCGATGGTCACGATGAACGCGAGATAGAACCAGTTCGCAACATAGATGTGCGGCTCTTTCCGCTTCCACAGGGTTCCCAGGAAGAGGAGCAGGTAGAACACCCAAACGATGGTCAGCCAAAGGTCAGCATACCATTCCGGCTCGGCATATTCCTTGCCCTGAGTGGCACCTAGCAAGTAACCGGTTCCGGCAATGACGATAAAGGCGTTGTAGCCCAGGATCACGAACCAGGGCAGGATCTTGCCTGGCATCCGCGCGCGGCAGGTCCGCTGCACGACATACATCGATGTTGCCAGAAGAACGTTGCCGCCAAATGCAAAAATCACCGCGGAGGTGTGCAAGGGGCGCAGGCGGCCGAAGTTGGTCCAGGGCAGATCAAAGTTCAGCGCAGGCCAAGCCAGCTGAAGCGCAATTACAAGACCGACAGTGAAGCCGGCGATGCCCCAGAACATGGCCGCGATCGCGCCAAACTTGATGGGGCCAATGTTGTAGTTGGGTTTACCATCGAGTTCTTGCGGGATCGCTTGCCCGCCGTCATCGAAGTAATTCTTGAAGATGTAGAACACGCCGAGTGCGGCGAACAATGCGCCGACGCTAGCGTGAAATGCCATGACCTGATCAAAGGTCTTACCCGCCACGATAAGGCAGGCAAATGCAAGGAGCACAAGGAAGATGGCAAAGCCGCCTTCCTCGAGCGAGACCAATCCGGTCTTTTGTTGTGCCATATTTAGCGCCCCAGTCTTTAAAATCGTTACAAGGTGCCAACGATGGCAAGACAGTGCGCACGGTTCCGGAATGGATGCGTTGATTCATGTCAAGAATCAGAAACCCACCCCCGGTGAAGCTTGGGACAGATTATCGCAGGTAGGAAAAAGGTGGCTTTCAGGAGACGCCAGGCTCCCTCTTCAAGACATGACGGTCTTGAGAAATCAGGTCACTGGTTTGTCGGACGTCGCAATCGTGGAGGCGTGTTCTGCGGCGCCGGATGACCGGGGTGCCCTGCCGATGGTGATCAAAGTGATTGCGGGCAATAGCAGTACCATTCCGGTGAAGCGAACAATCTGGTGAGCTGCAACGAATGCCGGATCCAAATCGAGCACAAATGCCATCAGCGTCATGACCTCAAGTCCGCCCGGAGCAAAAGCCAGAAGCGCCTGACCAAAGGGAATATCGATCATCCAGGCGACAAATCCTGCCCCTGCAACGGAAACGGAAAAAGCCGCAGCAAACGCTGAAACAGAAGCGCTTAAGACGCTAACAAACTCGCGAAAGGTCATCTCATTGAACCGGCAACCAATCAACGCCCCCATCGCGACCATACAGATAAGGACCATACTTTCCGGCAATACAAGATGAATGGCACCAGACGCATTCAGAGCGGCACTTGTGAAAAAGGCACCTGTCATCCATCCGCCTGGAAACCGCACCTTTACGGCAAGAAGACTGCCCAGAATGCAGAGCGGCACCCCGATGGCGTAGTCCCACAGATCAGATGCATACCGGCTGACCGTGACACTGGCTTCAGTGTCCGTAGTGGAAACGACTGCGAATGGCAGAAGCGCAATTAGGAAGAACAGCCGGACCGATTGCGTGGAGGCAATTCTAGGAAGATCTGCGCGTCTTTCGGAAGCAAGCGCGATAACATAAGCCAGAGTGCCCGGGATTGCGCCAAAAAAAGCCGTCTCCTTCTGCCAATGGGCTGCGTATCTCAAAACGCAGTATCCAGCGATGGTCACTCCAACAACGACGAGCAATAACATCGCCATGGACAGCGGCCACTCGGATACCCTTTCGACAACTTCCGGCTGGACGCCAGCACCCATGGAGATGCCAAGAAGAACGAATAAGCCGTCCCGGAATTTGTTCGGCATTACAGTCGGGACGCCCGCCAGGGTCGCAGCGGCAACGAGTATCATGGCACCGGACAACCATGCAGCCGGCAAACCGGCAAGATGAAACACAGCGCCGCCCACCACGGCAATCGCCAGTGTTGCTGGAAACTTCCAGAGTGTCTCAAACCGGAGTTCGTTCATATCTCACGTCACCTAGCTGTCTTGGGGTGACACCTTATAGCCGCAACGATCAGAACAATCATGATTGATCACATTGATCAATGTGATCATTTTTTTGATGAACTTTGATCGTTCATGAAGATGTATTTTCAATTCTAAAGAGCACTCATCAGCCCAAAGTATGGCTTCTGTTCAAATACGGCTCAAAATTTGCAAAATGGTCTGAGCCGGTTGAGCGATATCAAGGCGGCACGTGGACCAACGGCCAATAGTTGGCTCATGATGACGAAAACGCTCTCCTATGCCATGCGCAATGTACCGCGCTACACCAGCTATCCGACCGCTCCTCACTTCCATGATGGGGTGTCGGCAGATGTTTATGTTGATTGGCTGCAATCAATAGGTCCGCAGGACACGTTGTCTCTTTATTTGCATGTCCCCTATTGCCGGGAGATCTGCCACTATTGTGGGTGCCATACAAAGGCAACGCGCAAGGATGCGCCGCTTAAGGCTTATGCCGACACAATGTGCAGGGAACTTGAGCTTACCGCAACTCATCTGCAAAAAGCCGGCCCTGTCAAACACATTCATTGGGGTGGCGGCACACCAAGCTTGTTGCCGAGGCAGAGCCTTGTGGAACTCACGGGCCTGATGCGGGTCTTGTTCGATTTAGATCCGAACCTGGAGCACGCGATCGAACTTGATCCCCGTCTTGTGACACAGGAACTGGCGGACACGCTGGTTCAGGTCGGCATCAACCGGGCAAGCCTCGGTGTTCAGGACTTCGATCCTGACGTTCAAAAGGCGATTGGCCGCGTTCAGCCTTATGAAGTCGTCGAGCAGGCGACCGGGTATTTGCGCCGGGCCGGACTTGATGCGCTGAATTTCGATCTGATGTACGGACTGCCGGGTCAATCGGAACAGTCCATTCTGGACACTGTTGAAAAGACCCTGTTTTTAAACCCCGGCCGGATTGCGCTGTTTGGCTACGCACATGTTCCCTGGATGCGGAAGCATCAGAGGTTGATTGACGAGACCTCCCTGCCCTCTGCCGCAGAACGGCTGGCCATGGCGGACCTTGCACGCAGCGAGTTGCTCAAGGCGGGCTATGTAGCAATTGGCCTTGATCACTTTGCACGGCCGGACGACAGCATGGCCGTTGCGCTCAACGATGGCTCGCTCAAACGCAACTTCCAGGGCTACACAACCGACCAGGGTGAACAGCTGATCGGCTTCGGCGTTTCCTCGATTGGCAAGCTCAGCAAAGGGTTCGTGCAAAACCTGCCGGATGTCGGCAATTGGCAACGCAGTATTGAAGCGGGCAAATTGCCGGTTTCCAAAGGGTTACCGTTGTCTATTGATGACAGGCTGCGTGCCCGCATCATTGAAGAACTTATGACCAACTACGCCTGCGACCTTAATGAGGTATGTTCAGCGTATCATACCGGCATTCATCATCTGCAATCCTCCATGGACGCCCTTGATGAACTCGCCGCTGACGGTCTTGTGCAAATCAACCGCATGCAGAACAACAGCACCGTGGTTCGGGTGACAGATGAAGGCCGCCCGTATGTGCGCCTCGCTGCCGCAGCGTTTGACGCCTATCTGGCCGACAGCCAATCTGCGGGGAAGGCCCGGCATTCTGCGGCTGTCTAAGGCAGTTCAACCACACAACAACCAAGCGGATCACCGAAGGAAACCGGCGATCCGCTTTGTTTTTAGACGATGTCACAAGGTGCCGGGCGCAGGAAGAGCCCGTTCAAACGACCATCTGCTGCTTTGGAAAGCCCCCATTCCAGCCGTCCATTTTCAAAATCGACTGTAAAAAGGTCATAACCACCAGCACCTACTCCCCGGAAATCAAGGGATTTGAGCGGCCCCAGACGCTCCAGCTCCTGACCGACCATTTGGAGTTGCTCGCGAATAACGCTGGCGAGCATGGGAGTGTAATCATCATAATTGATAGTTCCGGCAGCACACTCGGCAATGACGGTCCGCAGCTGGTCGGCACTTCCGGGATAGGGCTCGTTCGCCTTGACCCGGTCCTGCAGAGCGTCTTCTGCTTTTTGATAGGCTCCAGGTTCGCTGCGGCTTGCCTTGAGTTCAAAACCCTCCTGATGAAGAATCAAGCCCTGGACAAAACCCGTCCTGTCCCGATCAAACGTCACTTGAGCAGGCGTGATTTTCAGAAAGAATTTGTCCGGCGCCTCGGCGAATAATTCGAACTCGGGCTGTCCCAGGAGCCCGCCGAACAATTTTCCGGCGTCTGCCCTGATCTTTCCAGTCAGCCCGTCTTCAAAACTGTAGTCGCCGACATAATCCTTCAAACTCTTTGGGTCGATTTCAACCTGGGTCCGCGGGCGGGCCTGCTCATACCGGCGCCAAGCGATGTCGTCTGTTGCTTCATGCATATGGGTCTCCTTTGCGAGCGAAAGGAGGTCCTCCATGGACAGGCCAGTCTTAGCTTTGAGCTGCAATTGCCCGATCAGCCGCAGGCTTGTTTCGATCTGCGCACTGCGGGTTCGCAGCGTTGTAGCCTGGATCTCCAGAAGCCGTTCCAAATTCGCCGGCTGACCGGAAAGGAGCTCGCCGATCTTGGAAAGGCTCAGACCCAACTGTTTGAGGATCATGACCTCATTCAATCGAACAATCTCGTTGGTGCCGTAAAGGCGCCAGTTCTTCTCTGTGCGCTTTGGCGTTATCAACCCCTGAGCTTCATAGACCCGGAGCGTCTTAACCGACAGCCCGTTCCTTGCAGCGCATTCGGCAGCCGTTAAAAGAACGTCGTTCTGGATATTCTTGTCCATGGGGACCTCCTGAGCGTCGCTCTAAGGTATGACCATAGGTCCGGCTCAAGCGGCAATCTGCGTTTTATTCGCTAACGCCCAAACAAAAAAGCCGCAGACGGATCCGCGGCTGTTTTATTGGACTAGCGCACTGTGTTCAGTGCATGCCCGTCATTTGGCACAGGCCGCAGACCTTGTTGAGGTGGATTTTGTCTGAACGGTCAACACGGATGATCCCGCGGCGCTTCATATCCGAGACCACACGGCTGACAGTTTCAATGGTCAGTCCGAGATAATCTGCAATTTCTTGCCGCGTCATGTGGAGCTGGAGATCATAACTGTCGTCGCTCTCGGCAACCGGACCTACGCAGCCGAGGCCGCCGCGGTTCGGAACCAGATGCATCAGAAAGCTTGCAACACGCTCAACGGCGGATTTCCGGCCAAGCAGGACAGCGTGTTCATGGAGAACACGCATTTGGTTGGTCAGGCATTTGGTCAGATGCCGCTGCAAATCAGCCGATTTCTCTACATGGCGCAGATCGATCTCATTGACCTTTGCATCCGTCAGCGTTTCTGCGGTGCAATCGTTCTCTTCAGCTCCAGACAATCCAAACAGATCGCCCGGGCGCAAAACTTCAACAACCTGACGGCGTCCGTCCGGCAGCAGCTTGTAGAGCATCACCGTACCACTCGCCAACTCATAGAGCCGTTTCGCCGGATCCCCCTCGTAGTAGATCACCGCGTGGGTATCGTAGCGGGCCTGTTTGGCCCCAAAATGTTCAAAAGAAGTCCCTTTGGATGCACACATCTCGGCAACCGGACGACCGGTTCCAACCGCTTGCCCGAAAGTATCTGCTTCGTAGTAAGCCATTTCAATCCCTCCTGCGCACAGACCTGTGCGGCGTAGTCCGGTCATGGCAACTGTTGAATTGGCGACCGCTCTTTTGAGAGGACCGTGGTTCGACTGTTGCTGCCAAACGTCCCGTCCGACGTTCTGCCAACCGCAGGAGAAACTGTATCTATCAGATGTTGCAGGAGAAATTAGGGTGTCTGCGTAAGAAAAACTACATATGAGATATTCGGACGCAGGTGATTATGCCACAGCCTCAGCCAAAGCTTCCATCGACAGCGGTTTTCTCAACAGCGGCATATCGGGCAAATCCCTGAGATGCCTGTTCAAGCCGGCGCGGGTCTTGCCGGAGATCGCAATGATGCGGGGGGCGCTCGCCCGGGAATTCAATTGATGGGCAACATCCACACCGCTCATTCCCGGAAGTCCAAGGTCAAGCAAGACAATATCGTTGGCGGAAACGGTCGCTTCGGCCAAAAAAGATTCACCATCACTGTAAACGGCCGCAAGATAACCCAGCTCGCCAAGCACTATATAAAGTGCGTCGGCAACCGCCCGATCGTCTTCGACAATGTGAACAATCACTTGGCAATGTCCTCACGGTTTGGTCGGAATTGCCAAACCTTCAGAGAAATTACGCCAAAAACACCCGATCAGATGTACGCAGTACTACGTTTTCGCGTGATTACGTATCCGATGAGGCCCTCAAGCGTTTCCTGTTATCCTGACGCACCGTGGCCGAGGACAATACGGACCAACTCAGCCGCATTGCGGGCCCCCAGCTTTTCCATGATTCGAGCGCGGTGAACTTCGACCGTGCGCGGGCTGATGCCGAGTGTCCGGCCAGCCTCCTTGTTGGAGGCGCCATCCGTGATTTCTTTCAGCACTTCGAGCTCCCGGCGGGTCAGAAGGTCTACCCCCTCAAACTGCATCCCGCCATCGGAGGATTGGCGCTGCTTCATGGCGTTTATGCCTTCGCGGACGCGCTCCAGAACCGACTCGGCTGAGAAAGGCTTTTCAATGAAGTCGTGCGCGCCGTTGCGAATGGCCTCCACCGCCAAAGGAATATCCCCTTGGCCGGAGATGATAAAGATCGGCGCGGGATAGTTTTCCGCGTTAAGCGCCTTCAAAACTTCGATACCGGACCGCCCCGGCATATGAACATCCAGCATGATACAGGCAGGCACGGATTTGCTGGCAGACTGTACGAACGCGTCCCCATCGGTAAAGGTTTCAACGATAAAGCCCTCCATGTTGAACAATACGGATAGGGCGTCACGCACAGCGGCATCATCGTCTACGATATAGATGGCGTCAGCGTTCGCTTTCATCGATTTACTTCCTTGTCCTGAGCCGGGGCTGTCCGCGTTTATTCCGTCCCGGTTTCTTCGATTGTGACGGGCAGCGTCAGAAGAAACGACGCTCCTGCACCCGGTGCTGATTGTTCGAGGCGCAAGTCACCGCCGTGATTTTGCGCGATTGATCTGGAAATTGCCAACCCCAAGCCGACGCCCTTGTGCTTTGCGCCGCTGAATGCCCTGAAAAGACTGTCCGCAACTTGGTCAGAAACACCCGGTCCGTTGTCTTTGACGCGAAACTCGAGCGCATTCTCACCAAGGCATACCGCCAAGGTCACTTTTCTTTCCGCCTGGCCGGCGACGGCTTCTCGAGCGTTGCGAAGTAGGTTGATAAGTATTTGCCGGATTTGCACTGGATCGGCCATCAAGGGCGGGAGGTTATTATCAACTTTGGCGACCATGATAGACGGTTCGTCGATCGCACCCAAATCTGCCATTTCCAGACAAGTGGCCACCAGCTCATCGACGTCGACTTCTTTGCGCTCCGGATCCTTCCGCTCCACCAGTTGGCGCATGCGTTGAATAATTTCGCTGGCGCGCTCAGCTTCCTTCACCGCCTTTGAGATCACGTCCAACATAACCGGTGTCAGACGTTCGTCCGCGGAGGCCTTGCGGGAAACGGACTGCAGATAGAGCAGAATGGCTGTGAGCGGCTGATTTAATTCATGAGCAATGGCAGCACCCATCTCGTCAAGCGCACTTAACCGCGTCATGTGCAACAATTGAGCCTGCGCTTTGCTCAAACGCTCTTCGATCTGCTTGCGCGGCCTTAAGTCCCGCAATATGCCTATGAACTGGCGGCCTTCAGGTGTGACTGCCTCGCCAACCGATAACTCCAACGGAAAAACTGTCCCATCCTTATGCTGGCCTTTGACCTCCCGGCCGATGCCGATGATCTTCTTGTGGCCCGTATCCAGATAGTTTTGAACGTAGGAGTCGTGATAATGCGCATAGTCGGAAGGCATGATCCGATTGACATTCTCGCCAAGCAGATCTGTTGCGGAATAACCGAATAGTTTTTCGCAGGCCTTGTTGAACGCCAGGATTTGGCATTTCGCATTGATGACGATTATGCCGTCAACAGCCGTGTTAAAGACACTGTCCAAACGGGCGTCAGAGATCGTCGCGGCAACTTCTCCGCTATCAATCACGCTGTCATCCGCCATGCCGCACCCCGATGGAACTCACCCCTCCACCAAGACTTACGGATTTTCACGTACGCCAGCAACCCGTCTTTGTTCTAAATCTCTGGCAACCAAACGCTAATTCTTTGGATAGCTTCTTCCAAATGAGCGCGCTGGCGCGCAAAGCACAAGCGAATGTAGTTTTCTCCGCCGTTTCCGAACGCTGTTCCAGGTGCAAGACCCACACCGGTCTCGTGGACACAATCCATCGCAAACTTCCTTGTGTCTTCAACACCGTCGATGGAAAAGAACAAATAAAACGCACCTTGAGGGGCCGCGATCCGGACGCGGTTCAAAGCTCCAAGCCCCTGAACCACGCACTTACGCCCCTCTTTGGCAAGGGCAACTTGCCGCTCGAGAAAGGCATGGCCGTCATTCAAAGCCGAGACTGCCGCTCGCTGGTTGAACATTGGGACGCCGGACGTTGAATATTGAATGAGGTTTTCCACGACCTGGCCGAGCGCTTCTGGTGCCGAAATCCAACCAATACGCCATCCCGTCATTGCCCAGTTCTTGGACATGGAGTTCACGTAAATGATCTGATCATCCTCATCCGCAATGTCGTAAAAGGATGGGGCGCGGTTTGCCTCGCCATAATAGAAAAGTGCGTAGATCTCATCCGCTATGATCCAAAGTCCGTGCTTGCGGGCAAGACCAAGCACTTGCCGCAACACCTCTTCTGACGCGACCCACCCTGTCGGATTGCTGGGGGAATTAAGGAATATCGCTGCAGTCTTTGGCGTAATCGACGATTCCAGATCGTTCACGTCCAATTCCCATCCTTCGGGCACTTCGCGCATTGGGACTGAGACCGGTTTTACACCTCTGATCCCAAGAGCTGCCTCGATGTTTGGCCATGTTGGTGTGGGCACCAGCACTTCCTCGCCCGAGGATGCTATTGCCTGGATGGCGAGCTGAATGGATTGCATGCCTGATCCGGTGACAAAAAACCTCTCAGGTGCAAAGGCCTTGCCGAAAACTCTTTGATGATATTCGGCTAGTGCAGACCTCAGCTCCGGAATGCCGCGCTGGTAGGTGTAAAAGGTTTCACCATTGTCGAGGGATTGCTTCGCAGCGTCACAGATGAACTGGGGTGTTGGCAGATCTCCTTCGCCCGCCCACAAGGGAATAACGTCATCCCGTCCCTGTCCGGCATTGAAGACTTCAACAATGCCGCTCTCCGGCGCCATGCGTGCCTCGTGGCTCAATGTATCGATCAGCGCAGTCAAATGTATGTTCCTCAAAAGCTCTACCCTCGGCCAACATACCTGCAATTCTTCCGATGTTTTCATGAAACAATTTGAACTCTGCTTCACAGGTCCTGATCAATAGCGGGACTGCCTGGAGCGTTTCAGCGACAAATCTGTCTTCGCCGCATGGCGAATAGACATCTGTTGCAAGCTGTGATCGGATCGCGAAAGAGGCGGAATAATCGCGGGGATGTGCTGAGATTCGGCATACTGTAAAACTGACCCCAAAAAACTGCCCGGGAGGATAACCGCAAGACGATGCTGCATGGCTGGCTCGTGATACTGGCGGCAGCGGTGTACATCCTGCTGCTGTTTGCCATAGCAAGTTATGGCGACCGGATGGCCCGGCGCTCCAAGCGTTTGCGCGGTGGCGGCCGGCCGATGATCTATGCCCTGTCCTTGTCGGTCTATTGTACGTCTTGGACCTTTTTCGGCTCGGTCGGCAACGCTAGCCGAAACGGCGCCGAGTTTCTTACCATCTATATCGGTCCCCTTCTGGTCTTTGCTCTTGGATACCCGCTGCTGCGCCGGATTATCCATATCTCCAAGACGGAAAGCATCACATCGATCGCCGATTTCATTGGTGCGCGGTATGGCAAGAGCCAGTCCGTCGCAGCGTTGGCGACCCTGATTGCCGTGATCGGCGTCATCCCCTACATCGCCTTGCAGCTGAAGGCCGTATCTCTGTCGATCACAACGATGGTCGGCCCAATTTTTTCGCCGCCGGAGTTTCTCTATCCGGGCTTTGCCGATCTGACGCTTCTGGTTGCCTTGGGGATGGCGATCTTCAGCTCGGCGTTCGGGACCAGGCACATTGATGCGACCGAACACCAGGAAGGCCTGATGCTCGCGATTGCCGCAGAGGCCGTGGTCAAGCTGATCGCGTTTCTGGCAGTCGGCTTCTGGGTCACATACGGGCTGTTCGGCGGCCCTTTTGACCTGATCCGTGCGATATCCGAGGCGCCCGAAGTCGCCGCAGTTTTCGATCAGCCGATCAAGATCAGCAACTGGGTTGTCATGTCGACTTTGTCGGCATTTGCGGTTCTTTTGCTGCCGCGCCAATTCCACGTGACCGTGACAGAGAACAACTCCGATGCGGAGCTGAAACGCGCAACCTGGCTGTTTCCGGCCTATCTGATCCTAATCAATCTGTTCGTCATTCCGATAGCGGCAGCCGGGCTCCTTCGGTTTGGGCAGGACGTCAATCCGGACACCTATGTTCTGGCCCTGCCAATGGACGCTGGTCAGCACTGGCTGACGATTTTCGTCTTTCTGGGTGGCCTGTCCGCAGCAACTGCAATGGTGATTGTGGCTGCGGTCGCCCTGGCGATCATGATTTCAAATGACATCGTCATCCCGCTGATGCTGAGAGGGCACCGCGAAGAGGACATCGTAAACACCGACGGACGGGATCTGAGCCGGCGTCTGATCACCATTCGCCGCCTGGCCATCTTCGGTATCTTACTTCTCGCCTACGCCTATTATCGGGCCGCTGGTGATACGGCTGCCCTCGTTTCCATCGGTCTGTTGTCGTTCGCGGCGATTGCGCAATTCGCGCCCGCATTCTTCGGCGGTCTTTACTGGCGGCGGGCAACAGCCACCGGAGCAATTGCTGGTCTGAGTGGCGGCCTGTTTCTCTGGGCCTACACGCTGTTATTGCCGACCTTTGCCCAGTCCGGGTTGATCTCCGACACTATCATGAGCACGGGGCCATTTGGCATTGACCTGCTTAAGCCGGAATCCCTGTTCGGTATTGAGGCAGATCCATTCATTCACGGCACGCTCTGGAGCCTTGCGGCAAATGTCGTTCTGTTCATCGCAGGTTCGCTGATCCGAAAGCCTCAGCCTTCAGAAACGCTGCAGGCAAACGTCTTTGTACCGTCAGAACTCCGCAATCCGACCAACTTCCTTTACTGGCGGACGTCTGTCACCGCTGGAGATCTCCAGGCCACAGTTGCCCGCTACCTCGGTGAAGAAAGAACAGAGCGCTCATTTCAGAGATTTGCTCGTGAGCGCGGTATCTCGATCGAACTGAACACAATCGCAGATGCGAACCTTCTGAGGTTCTCCGAGCAGCTGCTTGCAAGCGCGATTGGTGCTGCCTCCGCCCGTCTCGTCCTTACCTTGATGCTGAAACGGCATGATCCGTCGACCAAAGGCGCGGTGAAACTGCTGGACGATGCGTCCATGGCGATCCAGCACAATCGGGATCTTCTCCAAACGGCGCTCAATCAAGTACGTCAGGGCATAGGTGTGTTTGACCGGGATTTCCGGCTGATTTGCTGGAACCGACAGTTCCGGGATCTTCTCGGCCTTCCTGCTGAATACGGACAGGTCGGCACAACCCTCGACGCTATTCTTAGGTACAACGCGGAACGCGGTGAACACGGTTCCGGTCCCGTTGAGGTCATCGTGCAGGACCGGATCGAGAAACTCGTCATTATCCAGGAGACCTATCAGGAGCGCCTGTTTGAAAGCGGGACGGTTCTAGAGGTGCGGATCAGCCCGATGCCCGACGGCGGCATCGTGACCACTTATACCGACATCACTGAACGCGTGATGGCAGAAGAGGCTTTGGCAAAAGCCAATGAAACGCTTGAGCGGCGGGTTCGAGAACGGACCGAAGAACTCACACACGTTAACGACCGTCTTGTGGAGGCGACACGTGCGGCCGAAGAGGCCAATATAGGCAAAACCCGTTTCCTGGCCGCCGCCGGCCACGACATCATGCAGCCTCTGAATGCGGCACGGCTTTATTCCTCCGTTCTGGTCGACAAGCTCCAAGAGGGTGACAATGGAAAACTGGTGAAGAACGTAGAGTCGGCGCTGGAGTCGGTTGAGGACATCCTCGGGGCTGTCATGGACATCTCAAGGCTCGATACTGGAGCCTTGAAACCGGAGCCGACCGTCTTCCGGCTGGACGAGTTGATCCGCGGCCTGGAACTCGAATTCATGCCCATCGCTGCCGAAAAAGGATTGGAACTTCGGATCGTTCACACCACCATGTCGATCAGATCCGACCGGCGCCTCTTGCGGCGTTTGCTGCAAAATCTCGTTTCCAACGCCATCAAATATACAGGCGAAGGCAAGGTGCTGGTCGGCTGCCGTGTCCGGGAAAATAGGGTGTTCGTGGAAGTGCATGATACGGGCCTCGGAATCGCTGAAACCAAGCAGAAAGCCATTTTCCAGGAGTTTCATCGCCTGGATGACGGTATGCGCGTTGCCAAAGGCCTGGGTCTTGGATTGTCAATCGTTGAACGGATCAGCCACGTTCTCAATCACAAAGTGAATTTGCGCTCAACACTGGGAGAAGGGTCTTGTTTTTCCGTTGAACTACCACGAAGTGCGCCCGTACCTGATATAGAACCGGTGCCGCAACCGGCCGCAATTGTAGGCCAGCTCGATGGTCTCTGCGTCGTGGCGATCGACAACGAACCCGACATCCTATCAGGTATGCGCCATCTGCTGACAAACTGGAACTGCAAGGTCATCACGGCTAGCGACGATACGCAGGCGGCCGCTCTGCTCAATCATGAAAATCTGACGCCGGATGTCATCCTGGCAGACTACCACCTGGACAACGGCACAGGGATTGAAGCGATCGTGAAGCTCCGCTGGAAATTCGGCAGTTACATTCCGGCCATCTTGATCACGGCGGATCGAAGCCGCCCGGTGCGCACGGAAGCCGCCGACAAGGACATTGCTTTCTTTAACAAGCCACTGAAGCCCGCTGCCCTGCGGGCTGCCCTCGGACGATACCGGACAGATCAATCCGCGGCCGAATAACAGCCCCTACGCGGAGGGTCCCAGGTATTGCCGGTCGGCAAAAAGCCGACTATCGCGGAAAGCTAAGACCAATCATTCGCTTGCAGCTTCAACGGCACCCCGTTTGTCTGGAGCGGTGCTCGGCGCCCGGTCATTCCAATCCTCAATTCGGATCTCGCCGATCAGCATAGGATTGGGGTCCGGTCTGCCGAAATAGTACCCCTGCAACGTATCACACCCGAGTGTCCGCAACGCATCGACCTGAAACTGGCGTTCAACCCCTTCGGCAGTCACCTCCAGTCCGAGGTTGTGCGCAAGCGCTATGATGGCGGCAATAATGGCAAGTCCCTCGCTTTGCTCACCAATTTCATCCACGAACGACTTATCGATTTTGATCTTGTCGAAATTGTAATTGCGCAGGTAAAGCAGCGAGGAATAGCCGGTCCCAAAATCGTCCAGCGCTATTTTGATCCCCATATCCCGAAGGCCGTCCAGCTTCTCAGAAGCAGAGCCAATGTCTTTCAAGAATACTGATTCCGTAATTTCAAGGACAAGCCGCTCACCCGGAAACCCAGTCTCCATCAAGACGTCTGAAACGGTTTCAACCAAGTTTGGATCCATGAACTGCACAGCAGACAGGTTTACCGCGACCGTCTCAAGATCTGGCCATTGCGCGGCAACCTTGCAGGCCTTTTTCAACACCCACATCCCCATGGGCAGTATGAGCCCGGCGTGCTCCGCAATCGGAATAAACACATCAGGAACAATTTCCCCACGGGTTGGATGCTGCCAACGCACCAGAACTTCGCTTGAAACGACACGGCCACTTCGAGCTTCGACAATCGGCTGAAACTCTATGGTCAAGCCATCTGTCTCAAATGCTTCACGCAGATCGGATTCAAGTTCGCGGCGCTCCCGAACCTCCCGTTCCATCTCCTCGGCAAAGGCAAGCGCCTGCCCACGCCCCCCCTCTTTGGCCTTGTAAAGCGCGATGTCAGCCTCGCGCATAAGATCATTCACGCTTTTGTTTGTCTGACGGAGCCGGGAAAAACCAACAGTCGCGCCAATCGCAAATTCACGCTTTCCAACCTTGAATGGCTTGCGGGTAACCTTCACAAGTTCATTCGCGAAAACCTCAGCCGCTTGATCGCTGACGAATTCCCCGACAGCTGCAAACTCGTCGCCACCGAACCGGGCAAGCAAGGTGCGGCCTTCGCTGATTGACCGGAACCGTTCAGCGACCTGGATCAGGAGATCATCTCCAGCTGCGTGCCCACTGGTGTCGTTGACGACCTTGAAGTTATCGAGATCGATCAGAAACAGGGTCAGAGTGCTGGCGCGGCTTTCAAGTTGCGCGGCGAGTTTAAGGTCTGCCTGTTTCAAGAACCAATTGCGGTTTCCAATGCCTGTCAGCGCATCTTGCTCGGCCAGCTGCGTTACCAGTGCGTTTGCAACCTTCATCTCGGTTATGTCAGACGCGACGCCACGATAACCGGTGAAGTAACCTCGCTCGTCGAAAGCGGGTGTTCCTGAAACCGCCCACCACCGTGCTTCGCCATCGACATCAACGCCGATCTCAAGGTCCCGGAACGCTGTGATTTCTGTGATTGCATCATCCAGGGCTTTGTACCCATCCTGCGCGTCCGGATGGGACAGCGAATAGGCCAGATCGGTCAACCGCATTGCTTGAAGTCTGTTTGACTCCCGCCCGCTCACAGATGCAAACCGAGAAGATACGTTTCGAAGATTTCCGCTTGTATCGGTCTCCCAGAACCAGTCGCTGTCCTTGTCTTCGATATCGTTCATCATGAGCGCAATGAGATCACCGCGCTGGCGCAACTCTCCCTCTGAGAGGAAATGAGATGTAAAGAGCCAACTGGTCGATGTGGAACTGCCGACAATAATAACGGCAAAGCTCGTTAGGAGAGTGATCAGGATCCAGGACTGATCTATGTTGACAACCGCAAGAGAGACAGCCGAAACGCTGTACAAAACAAGCAACCAACGAAATGCGGCCTGCGGAACAGTTGCCAGCGCAAAAGCGCCGCCACAGGTCATCCCAATCGTCACAATGGATGCAATCCAGATGCCTTGAGCATCTCCGACAGCCAGCGCTGCAATAGGCACGACGGCCCAAAGTGCGCTCAAGATAGTGGCATGATGAACGGCCCGCGCAATGACCTTTGCGGAAGCCTGTTCGATTGGATATCTGCCGCTCTTGTGCCATCTCAGGCCCATTTGAGCCATCACAAGAACAATCAACAACGCCCACCCAAGAACGTAAGCTGGCGGCAGGATCGTCAAACCGACTGCAGTAAGTGCCGCGGCGTTAATGAGATTGCCCGCAATCATGACGGGGGTCAGACGCAAAACATGCGAAATCTGCGCGGCACGAACCCTGCGCATAACATCTTCATCAGCCACTGGATAACCAAATGCCAGCAGGAACGGCTGCATTGAGTTTTTGAGGCTTTGCCGAGATTTGCCAGTGGCACTGTGGCGGGCAGACGCCCAGATCTGCCTTCCTGGATGGACAAACGCCAGAAATATAACCTGGAGCATTGTTTTCCAGTGCGCGGATGACCGCATGCTTACTCCAATACTACGCAACGAGATGCACGCGCCAATACATTCGCGTACACAGAGCCTAACTGGCCCCTCATGAAATTACGGTAAAGGAGAAAGGTTCAAAAAATATTTGTCAGTATTCAACAATTAATGCCGCAACGGGAAGCTGCGGCATCGTTTTTATAAACTGAAGATTGTCAATTTCGTCAGTAGAGCAACAAGCATCGCCAACATTCGCTAAACGTCTGGCGTCTCGACGGCTTCGCCGTTCATTTGCCACTGACCAGCTTCGATTTTCGAGGCGGCAATGACGGCCTGTGTCCGGCTTTCGACACCCAGTTTTTGAAGAATGGCAGAAACGTGCGCTTTCACCGTTGCCTCGGAGACAGACAGCTCATAAGCGATCTGCTTGTTTAAGAGGCCTTCGGACAGCATCATAAGCACGCGAACCTGCTGCGGCGTGAGCGTAGAAAGGCGCTGCACAAGGTCGCCACTACCGTCATCGGCAGACAGATCCACATCGGGCGGCGTCCAGACATTGCCTAGCATGACTGCAGCTATGGCTTCCCGGATTACCTCGATGCCGTGAGATTTCGGAATAAAGCCAGATGAGCCAAACTCCATGGCCTTTCGGATCGCCTGCGGGTCCTCGTTTGCCGACACAACAACGACCGGTACACCAGTATGTTGCGCACGCAGATACATCAATCCTGAAAAGCCGCGCATGCCGGGCATCGTCAGATCCAGAAGGATCAGATCAACCTCGCCATCTTTCTCCAAAAGCGAGGTTACATCTTCCAATGCCCCCGCCTCAACGATCGAGGCTTGCGGATATTGAGCTTCCAGCGTTTGACGCAAAGCTCCACGGAACAGCGGGTGATCATCCGCGATGACAAAGCGATACGATGGCGCCGACACATTTTCCTCCCAGATCAGCCTTCTTTTTCAGGCCGTTTATCGAACAAGTGTCTGCGCGCTCTCCTCCGAAAGCCAAGGCTTTACGCCGGGCTATCACACTTACGCAGACGTGGTTCGTAATGTTTGAAAGTATGTGCCTCAAGGCGCGTTGGCAAGTCAAACCATTGGGCAGCGCTTCGTTCTCGTCAGATATACAATAAGTCTCGCAAATAAGCATGAGACCCCGCAAAGAGGCTTAACCGCTTCACTATACTTATACAGAGGCGAAACTATTACCACTCAACGCAACAGACACGCCCTCAAACGCAGTTTTAATCTCCACCAATTGCAACCCATGCGACGTTTATACCATCTGCGTTTTCCACAGATTAACAAAGCTACAAATAAGAACTTCAAAAAACAAATTAATTACAATAACTTCACGTCGCTGATTGTTCTTTTCCCTAATCAAAGTTTCTTCAAAATGGCGCTTTTACCCACTCTCTATTCCTTCACCAACCGGTGGGAATGCGATGAAAATGATCACTTGAACGTCCAGTTCTATTTCAGCCGCTTTGATGAGGCAGATCAGCAATTCCGGCTGATATCCGGCCTCAGCGACACCGTTGCAGGGGCACGCCGTGTACGCCATGTGCGCTATCATAAGGAGCTGCGGACCGGAGAACTCATCACCGTGCACTCAGGGATCGCTTTCGATGGCCCGCATTTGCTGACAGTGGTGCACGAGATGCGCAACGCCGGCACGGGCGCGTTAAGCGCGACTGCCATCGATGGATACGAGCCGAGCCCCAGTACGGTCAAATCGCTGCGCCAGAGATTTGCGGATTATCAGACGCCCATGCCGCCCGACGCGACACCGCGTGGTCTATCGGCCAGTCCAGCCAGCGCCCGACCGGCATTGGATAAGCTCTTGCAGGGCAACGGAGCGCTCTGCTTCCGTGGGACCGTAATGCCCAGACACGTCAATGCGGACGGAAAAGCCGATGATCAATTCGCTTTGTCTTGCTGCACGGACGGCGTTCCGCATGTGTGGGAGCGCAGCCCGCTAACCCAAGCTTATCTGACCCAGCACAATCTTGGCCGGGTCGCAATCGAAATGAAACTGATTTGGCATTCGCCGTTGAAATCCGGCGACATGCTTGTGGTGGCCTCCGGCTTCACCGGCAGCCAGAACAAGACTTTCGGAATGCGGCATCATGTTTTCGAAAGCCGCACCAGCCGTTTGGCCGCAACGCTCGATGTGGTCGCGCTGACGATGGATCTCGAAGCCCGGCGCGCAGTGGAATTGCCGGAAGAGGCAAGATCCGCCATTTCCAAGATGGTGCTTTCTTAGAATTCAAAGATGGCTTTTGACCACACGACGATTTCGGTTAGTTTCCGGAACCGTCGAGGTCTTTTTGAAGCTCGCGGACCATGCCGAAAAACCGGCGCATGGCTGTCTCGGTGAAATCGAGAACACGATCGAGTTCTTCCTCATCCTCTGAAGTCAATCCAGAGGTTTGATCTCCAGGTTCTGCATCGGTAGCAGGGCGATCCAGCGCGGAACCTGGCGGCAATTGCGACTGACCATTTGCGTTACCGCCTTCCAGTTCTTCCACGCGGGCCGTCAGTCTCTCAACTTCACCGGCCAGTGTGTTGATTTCCGCCAGATAGGCCTCTTCAGCCAGGGGCACGGGATTGCATCGCCATGCCTCGTTTTTCTGTTTGCAGACAGAAACGGTCCCGTTCTGACGGTCCACTCTCAAGACGTCGCCATCCACGGAGACCAGAGAGTATCTTTCAGGTGTGCCGTCTGTCACAGCTGTTGCGGTTTCTTCCGTCACCGTCTCTTCGGCATACGCCACGCCGTTCACCGAAACACTCAGACACACCAAAATGCCAAATGCTGCTGTTTTACTTTTGCGGATCATGATGCCGGTTCTCCTGGCTCCGTGAAGTCAGACACTGTGATGAGCACGTTGGAGTAACCGTTGCCACAAATCCATGGCCAAAGCACGACCTCTTTGGGACTTGTCACCACAGATAGGCGATTAGTTGGAAACGCCGCTGACCGGTTCCAACAGCATCTCTAGCGTTTCCAATCGGTCCGCCTCTCCTGCAGGCTTGTCCCAGCGCAGCCGTGAAATGCGTGGAAAGCGCATGGCTACACCGGATTTGTGCCGGCTGGATCTGTTCAGTCCCTCGAAAGCCACCTCCAGAACAAGGCCATGATCTTTGCTGAAGGCAACCTCCCGGACAGGTCCGAACCGGTTGGTTGTATTTGCGCGCACAAACTTGTCGATTTGCTGCAATTCTTCGTCTGTAAATCCAAAATAGGCCTTGCCGACCGGCACCAGTTCATCGCCAGTCTCTGCCGCTCGCCAAAGCCCGAATGTGTAGTCGGAATAAAAGGACGAGCGCTTGCCGTGGCCCCGCTGGGCATACATCAACACGGCATCGATCAGATACGGCTCCCGCTTCCATTTGTACCAGAGACCCTTCGGCCGCCCTCCGGTGTAGGCCGTGTCCCAGCGCTTCAGCATAAGACCCTCAACGGCAGCTGCATCTTCTTTGTCCAGCCTGCTTTCCGGTGTGTTCCGCGCCTCTGAAATGTCCTCCCAACTTGTCACCTGTACAAGTGGCGATAGGTCGATCCGTGGGTGATCAAAGTCAGCCACAAACCCTTCGAGGCGGCGGCGGCGCTCTTCAAAGGGAAGCGGTCTCAAGTCCTCACCGTTGAGTGACAAAAGATCGTACGCCCGAATGGCTGCCGGAAACTCCTTCAAAAGCTTGGGGCCAGCTGTTTTTCTGTTGAGGCGTTTTTGCAGGTCGCCGAAAGGGCGAACCTTTCCGCCCTCCATGACAAGTAGTTCGCCATCTATACAGCCATTGAAATTCAGTGCGTCGAGAACATCCGGGAATGCGCGCGAGATGTCTTCGCCGGTGCGGCTGAAAAGACGGCGGACCTTTTGTCCGTCCCGCGTTTCACCAGCCGCTGCTTGAATGCGAATGCCATCCCATTTCCATTCAACCGCGAAATCAGTCGCTTCAAGCTGATCGGGATCCCTGTCCGCATCAAGCGGGTGGGCCAACATAACGGGCCGGAAGGGGGCCGGGTCCAGATTGTCCGGGCGCTCCCCCTTGCCCTCGGCCCACGCAAACAGGGTTTCATAGGGCGGCTTCAGCCCGAACCAGACCTCTTCAATGTCGGAAACACTAAGATCACCCAGTCGTGCCACAGCGGTTTTCGCAAGGCGCGCCGATACGCCGACGCGGAGCCCGCCTGTAACCAGCTTCAACAAAGCCCAGCGGCCGGTTTCATCCAATTGATCCAGCCATGTCGAGATCAAGCGCGGCGCATCCGTCTTTCCCGCGATTTCAAGCGCATCGACAACACCCGTGAGCTCGATGCGTTCACGCTCAGCGCTTGCGCCGTCGTCCGGAAGCGCGGGCCACATGAGTGCAATTGTCTCGGAAAGATCGCCAACAAAATCATAGGACAAGGCGAACAGTGTTTCGTCCGAGCGCTCTGCGATCAGCGCTTTCAAGACAGCCGGTTTTGCGTACTTGAATTTCAAGTCTCCGGTCAATGCCGCCAGGGCGTAGCCGCGTTCAGGGTCAGGTGTTTCCTGAAAGTAGCGGACCAGCAACGCTTCCTTTGCAAGACGTCTGGGCTCCAGTGATAAGCGGTCAAGCAATTGGGAAAAAGCGCGCATGAACATAAAAAACCGGGAAAGAGGGGCAAAGGCAACTCTATCCCGATTAGATGCGGTTCAGACAATGAAGGTCAAGCCGATGGACCTAGGCGGCAATTTCCTCTGACCGTTCTGCGGTCAAGTACTGCAGTCCGACTGTATCACCATGGACCCATTTGACCGCCATCGGATACTGTGATCCGCTTGTGTCTTCATAGGTGAGATGCAGGCCTTCGGCTGCCCCGGCAAAATTCATCACGCCGATACCGCCTCCCGAGCTGTTCATCAGGCGTGTCTGGATGTGTTCGCCGCTTTCGGTGATCAGATGAATTTGTTGCCCGGCTTCCTGTTTGCGGTTTGCGCGGCGGCGTTCTTCCACATCCCTCGCCATCTCATTGAGGAAGCCTTCGATCCCTTGGGACATTTCGTCAGCAACGTTTTTCACTGCGACAGCGATGTGATCCACGGTCTCGGCCTCTCCGGCCGTTGCCTGGATGGCCTGATCCACGCTCTCCGCACTGTTGACCGCGTTTGCCGTCTCACTGGCTGCCATGGTGATGCTTTGCGAGATTTCCTGTGTTGCAATGCTTTGCTCGCCGACCGCTGCCGTGATCGCACCAGCCACTTCGCTGATCATCTCGATGGAACCGGAGATCTTGCGAATGGACTCAACCGCTTCGCTGGTCAGCCCTTGGACCGACGAAATCTGGCTTGAGATTTCTTCAGTTGCCTTGGCGGTCTGGGTCGAGAGTTCCTTGACCTCGGCGGCAACCACTGCAAAGCCTTTTCCGGCATCCCCAGCGCGTGCGGCCTCAATGGTCGCGTTCAACGCAAGGAGGTTGGTCTGTTCGGCAATGGCGCGGATCATCTCAACGACAGTGCCGATTTTTTCAACCGCTTCCGCAAGGCTGGAAACATTGCCGTCGGTTTGCTGGGCCACGCCAGTCGCATCTTCAATAACCTTGCTGGCCCGATCTGCCTGGCTGAGGATCTCCTGGATTGCAGCAGACATTTCTTCAGCCGCTGCCGCCACGGTTTGAACGTTGTCGGACGATGACGAAGACGCATTCTTTGCCTGGGAAGCCGCCCCAGATGCATCCTTGGAAATGTCCCGGACGCGCGCGGCAATGTCGGTCATCTGACCGGTTTTTTCGTTTACGTCGCCGGTGACGCTGACCATCAGATCACGGAACTTCTCGATGAGATTTTCCATCTGGTTCTGGCGCATCCGCTCGCGGTCACGTTCCTTGGCAGCTTCTGTTTCCAGAACACCGCGCACCCGCGCATTCTCCTGGAAAACTTCACCAGCCTTGGCCAGTTCGCCAATCGCGTCCGTGCGGTCACTGAACGGCATCTTGAAGTCGATATCACCATCAGCAATCCGGACCAGACTACTCGTGAGGCGGCCGAGCGTTTGGCTGACATTGCGCAGCTGCCACGCGACCAGGGCCAAGGTTACAAGAACGACCGCGATCGTTTCTGTAAGAACCAGCATCAGATGCCCGTTCGCAGCCTCGGAGATTTGTGCCGCGCGTGCCTCACCGGCTTTCAACATTTCAATTGAAGCTGCGCGGATCATGTTCAGGCGCTCGGTCGCTTTGCCGAACCAGACGGACCCTTCAATGCCCTGCCCATCTTTTGTTTCAGGCAATGTGCGCAGAACCTTGCGCCACTCCATTACCTGGTCCACGGCTGGGCCGGACACAGTTTGCTCAAACATGGCCAGTTGTTGCGGAGAAGCGATTTGCTGGAAATTCTTCAAGAAGGCTGTTTCAACCGACAGACGGTCGAAATACGCCAGGAACCGCGCTGAGGGGACTTCACCTTCTTTGCCAACGATTGCAAACAACTGCCCACCGATTGCCCGCTCCAGACCGCCGGCTTCAATCGCTTCGGTCAACAGAAGAAATGGCGTCATATGCTGCGCGTATTCGTTGTCTGAACTCGCCTGAACCGCAGAATTCACGATTGTGATCAGCTTGCGCACCTTGCCGGAGTAAAAAGCCAGATTGTCTGCACCTTTGACCGACTTCGCGTCGACACCGGCGCGGTGTTGGGTGATCTGGTCAAGCTCGGCGCTGGTCGTGCGAACGCGTTCCAGAAGCTTTTCGTTGCTGATATCAAAGTCGGCTACCGCGGCCTGCATTTCCGCCACTGCGGCGTCAGTTGCCTTGCGTTGATTGTCGAGCAGTTCGCGTGGCTTGGCGGTATAACCGGACGCCATAAGCACCGCGGTTCGGCCACGTTCCTTCTGCAACTCGTGCAAAACCGCTTCTGAGCGTTCTGAAATCAGTGCGGTCGGAAGGATTTCTGATACCTTCCGGCTTTCGATCAAGGCCTCATTCAAGGCCAGCCCACTGGCAATCATAAACGCCACCAACGGAACAATGGCAAGAAGCGCAATTTGCGCGCGAATTGATTTGAACATCCCAAACCCCAGCGAAATTCTGTCGCGCAAATTTAACGCAGAGGCAGGTTAAAAATTTACATATACCCAAAGATGTTATTCCCTACATCTTTATACTATCGGTATTAATTACATGCCTGCGAAAGAAGCGATTTTTCAAATACGGCCAATACTGACAATATCGCTCAAAATATGAGCATTTCTTTCTGGTGGACGTCACAGCGATAAGCCTGTATAAGCCGCGACCCACAAGGGCCTGCATGGTGATGGCCCCGTCCGGTAGACTGCTGATTGGCACGCAGGTGATCCGGAGCAGTCGAAAGAATCCAATGACCGAATTGATGTCGCTCGCCCCGGCGCTGAAAGCCGCGCTGGCGAAACGTGGCTATGAAAGCCTCACTCCCGTTCAAGAAAGTGTTCTGACCGAAGCGCCTGCCGACGCCGACCTTCTTGTGTCCGCACAGACCGGCTCCGGCAAAACCGTAGCTTTCGGCCTCGCGCTCGCCTCAACCATTTTGGGCGAAGAAGAAACGCTTGGAAAACCTGGTGCCCCAATCGCACTCGCCATCGCCCCGACCCGCGAACTCGCGCTTCAGGTCAAGGAAGAGCTGACCTGGCTTTATGGCGAAGCCGGCGCCGTGACTGCCTCTTGTGTCGGTGGCATGGATCCGCGCATGGAGCGGCGCACACTGGACCGCGGTGCCCACATTGTTGTCGGAACGCCCGGCCGCTTGCGCGACCACATTGAACGGGGCGCGTTGGACCTTTCCGAACTCCGCGCTGTTGTGCTTGATGAAGCCGATGAGATGCTCGACATGGGCTTCCGCGAGGATCTGGAATTCATTCTGGATGCCGCACCGGAAAGCCGACGCACGCTCATGTTCTCGGCAACGGTTCCGAAACCGATCGCCGAACTTGCAAAGCGCTTCCAAAAAAATGCTGTCCGCCTGTCGACAATCAATGCCCGCGAACAGCACGGCGACATCGATTATGTTGCCCATCCGGTCGCACCAAATGAGCGCGAAAACGCGATCATCAATGTGCTGCGGCTGCATGAAGCGGAAAAGGCGATCGTTTTCTGCGCCACCCGTGAGGGCGTCAGCCGTTTGACCGCGCGCCTTGCGAACAGGGGTTTTGCGATTGTGTCGCTCTCCGGCGAACTGAGCCAGGAGCAACGCACCGCCGCCTTGACGGCGATGAAGAACGGCACGGCCCGCGTGTGTGTTGCGACCGACGTTGCCGCGCGCGGCATTGACTTGCCGAACCTTGACCTGGTGATCCACGCAGACTTGCCGACCGGCAAGGCAGCGCTCTTGCACCGTTCGGGCCGGACCGGCCGCGCCGGGCGCAAAGGCACATGTGTGCTGATGGTTCCCTTCCCCCGCCGCCGTCAGGCCGAACGCACGATGCACTTTGCCGGTATCAAGGCGACCTGGACCGGCGCACCAACCGCGGACGAGATCTGGGCCAAGGACAAGGAACGCCTTCTGGCAGATCCTGTTTTGACCGCGGAGCTGGAAGACGAACAACGCGCCATCGCGATGGAACTTCTGGCGCTGCACAGCCCAGAGCAATTGGCAGCTGCTTTCGTCAAGCTCCGCCAGTCGCGCCTCCCCGCGCCTGAAGATGTTTCGGAGTTGAACGAGACCGCTTTGCAAGGCCGCGATGCCGGGTCCCGTGGAGGCCGCAGCGCCGAAATCAAAAACAATTTCGAAGATGGCGTCTGGTTCTCGCTGTCGCTCGGCCACCGCCAGCGCGCCGAACCGCGGTGGATCCTGCCGCTGATTTGCCGGGCTGGTCACGTGACCAAGAAGGAAGTCGGCGCGATCAAGATTTTCCAGAACGAGCTCTATTTCGAGATCTCCGGTAAGCATGGCGAACGCTTTAACAGCACCGTCAAGCGTGAAGGCACAGGCGAGGAAAACGTCACTATCAAATTGCTGGACGCCCGCGGCGGCCAGATGCCGCAACCACCGAAGGAAGACAATTTCCGCGGTGGTGGCAATCGTGGACGCGGTGATCGGGATCGTGGCCCTAGGGATCGCGGCGACAGAGGTGACCGGGGCGGCTATCAAAACCGGCGCCCGCGCCGCGGCGATGCGCCCGACTACGAAGACATGGGCCGTGAAGACACACTGAAGCCGAAACGCGGACCAAAACGCGACTTTGACGCTCCGCGTGGCAAGAAACGCCGCCGCGACGATGACGATGCAGCCCCCCATCATCCAGCTTACGAACCGCTGGATATGAAAACCCTCGCCAATGACGGTGACGCACCGCGCAAGGCTCGCAAACCCCGCGATGCCGACGGCGATGGGCCACGCAAGGGCAAGCCCAAAGCGTCCGCCAAACCATCTGGAGCGAAGAAAAAAGCTCCGAAGAAAAACAAGCCGTCCCGCGCCCAGCGCAAAGCGGACCGGACAAAGTAAGACCAACGGCCCGCTGCATCAGCGGGCCTTTTCTTTTCTCTTACGATCAAACCAAAAATTAAAACCTGAACGACAAGCCGACGCCACCTCGGAACTGGTCTGCCGATCCTTCGTCCTTGACGATGGGACTGTCCGCAGCGTCCCCCAGAAGGCGCGTATAGGACGCCCGGCCGACAAGCCCCCAGCGGTCTGTGAGCTGGTAGGTCATGGTCGCCTGGACACCAATGTCCTTGACCCCGCCTTCAGCGGTGTAGGCGGCCAGTCCAGAGCGGGCCGAACCCGCTTCTGAAACACCGAAATAGGTGCTCATGTACTCATCCGTCGCAAAACCGACTTCGGTTTCAATGCCCACCCGCAGCCGCTCTCGGGGTGCGACCCAATACCCAGCCCGCACCTTGCCGATCACGCCTTCATGGACGCCAGAAACATCTGCCATCAACTCGGCCGAGATTTCAAAAACATCCGATTGCGCCATCAAGGACTTGAATTGATAGGTGACAAATCCACCAGCTTCGAAAGCGCCGTCGATTGACTCCAAACGGTCGATCACGTCATTTGCCACATCGTCCCGGCCCATCCGATACTCAACGGTCGGACCGAATTGAAAAGCCGCGTGTGGCCGCAGGTTCAACCGCGCCTCCGGCCCCTCAATTTCAAGACCCAGTCCAAAGGCGGTGATGTGGGCATAGGCCTGGGGGATCGGAAGATACTCGGCAGCGCCCTCAAATTCAGGTTCTGCGGCCACCCCAACCGCCAAAATACCATGAATGCCACTTTGAGCTTTCGCTCCCCCTTCATCTGACCGTTCACGCGCTGTGTCATCTGCGTAAACAACTGCCGGCGCACAACTGACCATCGCCACAATCACAATCGCTCGCGGGGAGCGTCCAAAGCAAACTCGCACTATCACAACCTCCATTGAGCCGCCGTTCTGGATTGGCTGGCCCATGGAAGGTGACGCGTTGGAGCTTGTTGAAAAACTCGCGTTTTCGGTTTTCGGATCAGTCAGGCTGCCGAGGAAATTCAATCTTATCTATCTGATTTTTATTGTATTTCTTGCTTTTATCTGAAGTGCTAACTCACTTTAAATCAAACCAGCTCGCGTTTTGGTCACACTTTTGACCCAACCGCAGATCTTATTGGCAGCGGTTTTTCATTGGAGCATTTTTATGGACTTGGCCCCAACGCGCAGACGGCGCCCAAAGCAGCAACGCTCGCGGCTTATGGTCGACTTTATCTTGGAGGCTGCATCTCAGGTCTTTGATGAAGAGGGATACAGCAGTGCGACCACAAATATGATCGCCGAGCGTGCCGGGATCAGCATCGGGTCGCTTTATCAGTATTTTCCTAACAAGGGCGCGCTCATTCTTGAGCTGAGATTTGCGCATCGTGCGCACGTCCTCAAAACCGTTGAAACGGCCATGGCAACATCGGAACATCTGTCCCTGCCAGACGCCATCCGGAAAATCGTTGACGCAAATTTCCAGGTGCACCTGAACGCCCCCCGGCTCAACGCGGCTTTTGAAGAACAAACCCCGGCCCAAACGCTTTCGGAAGATCCCGACGGCTTTCATCAAAAGATTGATCTGGCTGCAACCACGTTCCTGGAAATCCGAAAAAACGAAATCAGCGCGCCAGATCTGAAGACCGCTGGATTTGTCATCCGTAACCTCATTCCAGCTGTGCTGCACGCCGCAATCAAAGATGGTCAGGTCGTTCAAGATCCGGATCTTGTGAAGACCCATCTGACCGGCAGCATCATGGGCTGTTTACGCCCTGACGGGCCGGCACACATTCGCTAGCTGGACCCCTTACTGAAACCGGCCGAAGCGCTGCAGGACTTCGATCTTGTAGCCGTCCGGATCTTCCAGGAAAAAGAACCGTGCGAAGGGCTTGTCCTCAAATGCAAAGTCCTTGAGGTCACCGACCGTTAATCCAAGCCCCGAGAGACGCTTGTGTTCGGCCTCAATATCCTCGACCGAAAAGGCCAGATGCCCGTAGGCGTCGCCATGATCATAAGGCTCTTTGCGGGATGCATTGGTGGTGAGTTCAAGCTCGAAGCCTGTCTCCGCGTTCGCAAGGTAAATCAGGGTAAACCCGTCGAACGGATAGCGCCCGGCGACCTTCAGTCCAAAGGCTCTTTCATAGAAATCGACCGACCGGGTTTCATCGCTCACCCGGATCATCGAGTGGATCATCTTTGCCATATTAGTCTTTCATCTCAGCGTACATCAGATCTCCCAAAGCCTCCGGCCTTCGCGCCTGAGCTTCTTGGTCAATCAATCAGGTAATGTTGACTGTTTGGCCCCGGCTCAAGGCCGGGACGGCGTCGTTGCTGCAATTGAATGCAATGCGGTGCACGCGGTTATTCGTTGACGATCCCTGAAATCATCCAGTCCTGACCGTCCTGGATCAGCTGGTAGTGGCAAGTGAACTCAAAGACAGCCTCGCCGTCCGCACTCTCCTGCGACCAGTCGAGGGTCACCAGCGCTGTCGGTCCGCTGACATGACTGGACACCACCTGGAAATCGGAATGACTGACGCCTTCCTTTTCCAAGGCTTTCAAAAGCGCTTCGATATTCTCGATCAGCTCTTCGTCATCGTTGAAGACATGGCCCTTTTCATGCTGCCAGATGATGGCGGGCAGCGCGAAGCAGTCGCAGATCCGCTCCATGTCATAGTCGTTGAATCCAGCCTGATAATCATCGAACAGCTGCGCGATGGCTTCTTCGGCCTCACCATTGCCGTTTTGGCTCGTGCCATCTTCGTCGCCGGTCTGGCGGAAGTCGCTGTTGTCTGCCATGCCTGCCTCCTGCACTCCGGCTCTTGACGGATCAAGAGGCATCCGCAGCTGCCACCAGCTGCTCATCATCTGCCCCCTCGCCGTCATCATAGCCTATCATATTGAGGGGACGGGCCTTTCGTCCATTCAATTCGCACCAATGCACAAGGGCTTCTTCCGCTCCGTGCGTCACCCAGATCCGCTCAGCACCGGTCTCCAAAATGGTTCGGCAGAGATCGTCCCAATCCGCATGGTCCGACAAGATCAGTGGCAGTTCTGCGCCCCGCTGGCGCGCTCTTGCCCGCACCCGCATCCAGCCTGACGCCATCGCAGCAACCGGGTCGCCAAACCGCCGGGACCAGCGATCACTCAGCTGCCCCGGTGGGCACATGACAATTTCGCCCTGAAGTTCCTTGCCGCGGCGCCCAACAAGTTCCAATGGCCCAAGATCCACGCCCTGGGTTTGGTAGTAGGCGCAAAGTTTTTCCAGCGCGCCATGCAGATAGATGGTCTTTGAATATCCAGCTGCTCGGAGTTCAGCGATCACCCGTTGCGCCTTTCCGAGGGCGTAAGCACCAACCAGATGGGTCTGACCTAAAAACAGCTCCAGAGACGCCAAAAGCTTGGCGACTTCCTGCTGCGCGGGTGGATGGCGGAAAACCGGCAGGCCAAATGTGGCTTCAGTTACAAATGTATCGCATGGCACCAGCTCGAACGGCGCGCATGTCAAATCTGCCTGCCGCTTGTAATCGCCAGACACCACCGTGCGTTCACCCTGTGCAGACAAAAGCACCTGCGCCGATCCGAGCACGTGGCCTGCCGGGTGCAGCGAAACGTTGACGCTGCCGACGGTGAGTTGCTCGCCATATCCGATGGCCTGTGCCTGACCGCAAAAGTCGCTGCCGTACCGGATCGCCATAATGTCCAGGGTCTGCCCGGTTGCGAGCACCGCGCCATGCCCGGCCCGTGCATGATCGGCATGACCATGCGTGATAATCGCCTTTTCGACCGGACGGACCGGATCGATATGGGCTTGAGCCTCCGGGCAATAGAGGCCTTCGGGGGTGAGGGTCAGGAGCTCGCTCATGAACGGGACTATAGGCCGCGTATTTTGAAAGACCAGCGCCCTCGCAATTTCATGCGACACTCCCTAAAACGGTCGATATGGACGCAGCGCTTCTTCCTAACAGATTTCAGAACTGGTTTTCATCCCGCGGCTGGAGCCCGCGGACACACCAGTTGCAACTGGTTGAACATCTGCGCAGTGGACAAAGCACATTGCTGATTGCCCCGACAGGTGCGGGCAAGACACTTGCCGGGTTCCTGCCAAGCCTTGTGGAACTGGAAGACCGCGGCAAGCGCAAACCCGGTCAGGCAGGTGGTATCCACACGCTCTACATCTCCCCGCTGAAAGCACTTGCCGTCGATATCGCCCGGAACCTCGAAACACCCGTTTCCGAAATGGGCCTGCCGTTTCGTATCGAGACCCGGACAGGCGACACCCCGTCCCACAAGCGGCAGCGGCAAAAGACAAACCCGCCGGATATCCTGCTAACCACCCCGGAGCAGATCGCGCTGCTCTTGTCGGATCCAGCTTCTGATAAGCTGTTCTCATCGCTGAGGACGGTCATCCTCGACGAACTGCACGCGCTGGTGACATCCAAGCGCGGCGATCTCCTGGCGCTTGGCCTTGCGCGCCTCCGGCAACTGGCGCCTGAGATGCGAACGATCGGTCTGTCGGCGACCGTCGCAGAACCCGATGACCTACGTGCCTATCTGGTCGGCCAACCGCTAGACGGCTCCCGGGCCCTGTCCTCCTTGGTGGAGGTGAAGGGCGGGGCAGAGCCGGATATCTCCATTTTGGAGTCGGAAGAACGCTTGCCCTGGTCGGGTCACTCGTGCCGCTATGCCATGGGCGACATCTATAAGCTGATCAAACAGCACAGCGTCTCATTGCTCTTTGTCAACACCCGCAGCCAGGCGGAAGCTGTCTTTCAGGAGCTTTGGCGGATCAACGAAGACACGCTGCCCATTGCCCTTCATCATGGATCCCTGGATGTCGGTCAACGGCGCAAGGTCGAGGCGGCTATGGCCTCCGGCCAGTTGCGGGCGGTGGTTGCCACCTCCTCTCTCGATATGGGGATCGACTGGGGCGACATAGATCTGGTAATCAACATCGGTGCGCCCAAGGGCGCCAGCCGTCTCGCCCAGCGGATTGGCCGGGCCAACCACCGCATGGATGAGCCGTCCAAGGCCGTTCTCATTCCGGCCAACCGGTTCGAAGTTCTGGAGTGCCAGGCCGCACTCGCAGCGTCCAAAAAAGGCGATCAGGACACACCGCCGCTCCGAAAAGGCGCGCTGGATGTGCTGGCCCAGCACCTGCTTGGATTGGCCTGCGCCAATCCCCTTGATCCGGCACAGGCATTTGATGAAATCCGCTCGTCGGAGACCTACCGCTGGCTGGAGTGGGAAACCTTTGAAAAGGTCCTCGATTTCGTTGCGACCGGCGGCTATGCGCTGAAATCTTATGAGCAGTACGCAAAGCTTCGGAAGGGCAAGGATGGTCTGTGGCGGATCGCCCACCCGAAGATCGCACAGCAATACCGGCTGAATGTCGGCACGATCGTTGAAGCACCAATGCTGAAAGTGCGGCTCGTCAAATCAAAGGCGGCCGGGCGCCGGACACCGATCGGACGCGGCGGACGGGTGCTTGGGGAGATCGAAGAGTATTTCATCGAGCAGATGGCCCCGGGCGACACCTTCATCTTCGGCGGGGAAGTCCTAAGGTTCGAAGGCCTTCGTGAGAATGAGGCCTATGTCTCCCGCGCGCAGACCGACAATCCGATGATCCCATCCTACATGGGCGGAAAATTCCCGCTCTCCACTTATCTGGCGGAGAGCGTGCGTGCGATGCTGGCGGCTCCGGACACTTGGAAAGCCTTGCCCGGTCAAGTCCGTGACTGGCTTGAAATCCAACAGGACAAGTCCGTCCTGCCAAGCCGCGACGGTCTTTTGGTGGAAACCTTCCCACGGTCCAACAAGCATTACCTGATCTGTTATCCGTTCGAGGGACGGCTCGCACACCAAACCCTTGGTATGCTGCTCACCAAACGGCTGGAGCGGATGGGCGCCCGGCCAATGGGGTTTGTCGCCAACGACTATGCCCTGGCCATATGGGGGCTTGGCGATCTTTCGCTGCTGTTTTCATCCGGAAAGTTCCCGCTACAGGAGCTTTTTGATCAGGACATACTTGGGGATGACCTTGATGCCTGGCTCGCCGAATCCAGCCTGATGAAGCGGACATTCCGCAATTGCGCCGTGATTGCCGGTTTGATTGAACGCCGCCATCCGGGCCAGGAGAAGTCCGGCCGGCAAGTAACCGTTTCGACGGATCTCATCTACGATGTTCTTCGAAGTCACGAACCGGATCACATCCTCCTGCAGGCAACCTGGAACGATGCCGCCGAAGGACTTTTGGATATCTCTAGATTGGGTGATCTTCTCGCCAGAATTCGCGGACGAATCACGCATACTGCTTTGGAGCACGTGTCTCCACTCGCCGTGCCGGTCCTTCTTGAAATCGGTAAGGAACCTGTCTATGGCGAGGCAATGGATTCCCTTTTGGAGGAGGCCGCGTCGGAACTGCTGCTGGAGGCCATGGAATGAGTGCACTCACGTCACACCTGCGCAAATATACTGCCGCGCCTGTGTGTCATGACATTCAGATCAATGGTCAGCTTGTCGGCCTTCATGACAGCGGTGTACTGTGGTGGCCGGACGAAGCAACGCTTATCGTTGCGGATCTTCACCTTGAAAAGGGCTCCAGTTTTGCCCGCCGCGGTATCATGCTGCCGCCCTATGACACAGCGACCACGCTGGAGAAGTTGGCCGCCGTCATGGATGCCTTCGACCCTGCGCGGGTCATTTGCCTCGGCGACAGCTTTCATGACGCGGACGGCTCTGACCGTCTGCCCGCGCCCTACCGGGCAATGCTCACAACCTTGCAGCTGAACCGGGAATGGATCTGGGTGACCGGCAACCACGACCCGGTAGCGCCTGTGCGCCTGTGCGGCGAGACTGTCGATGAAATTCAGATCGGCCCCCTCACCTTTCGCCATGAGCCGGTTGAGCAGATCGGAGCCACGGCGGCGCTTGGCGAGGTTTGCGGACACCTTCATCCGGCTGCCCGCGTCCGCAGGTTCGGCCGTTCCATCCGCCGCGCGTGTTTTGTCACCGATGGCAGCCGCCTGGTTTTGCCGGCCTTTGGGGCTCTCACCGGTGGGCTCAACGTCACCCACGAAGCGTTCAGCATGATCTTCAAGCGCCGGAAATACTCCGTGTTCATGCTCGGCAACGACCGCCTGTTCCCCTTTACGGCCACACGGCTTGTCGGGGATTGATTTGTAATTGCGCAAACAACGTATTCAAGATTAAATATTTAGCATCTCTGTTAAAAACACTACAGAATTGAATATTTATTGCCCGCCACGCCCTCCAATGGGCGACATAATTACTGGAATACGACGATCTGCAAGTGGTGTAGGCTTCATAATTGAAAAACTTCTTCCATTTTCTAAATAGTCTATTTTATCAACATGCAAGTGCCCCATAATATACTTTTCTGGCAGGCCTTCGGTATCCGGAATATATGAATTCAATAGGAGGATAATGCTCTCACCTGGAGGTAGTGTTGACATTCCTAGCGTCGCATATTGGCCAACTTCAGGACTATCAATCTCTATATCAGAGAAGAATTTGTTTACACAAACATGGAATTTGTCGGCTTTGAGCGCTTCTTCTTCCAGCTGATCCTGCATTCCACATTCAGAAAAAATACTGGCAACGTCCCTTATCCAACGCACGCGTTCTCCAGTACTATCCCTCAATGATAATTCTAGATTTTTTATTGGTCGCTCACCTGTATTTTCTATATTCATCAATGTAAAAAAGAATTCTGATAGCTTCACCTCTTTTGCTAAACAGATATCATAAACGTCACTTTTACCGAGACTGCTCTCAGCAGTTCTCTCGAATATCTGGCCAGGGCAAAAACAGTCAAAACGATCCAGAAGAGTTACTTCGTAGCAAGCATAGTCTAAGGCCATTTTATCATGGCTATACTCACGATCTAGCGACGCAATAAATGCCAAAAGTGACAGCGCCATGATAGAGTTATCGTTGCCAGAAATGGTTCGCCAAAAAGGTGTACCTACCGGTCTACTGCCATTAAATGCATGCTTCTCCCATATTTTTACCATTGTTTCGGTAACAAGACCGAACTTCTTTTCACCGTCTGTAATCCAAAACTGTTTAGAGTATTCGCTCGACCATTCAGGCGAAGGTTCGAACACAGCCCCTTCCGCCAGCTTCATTATTGAAGCAGTATTTAAACGGACGGGAAGGCGGGAGAAATGAACTGCTAAATTGCCATCAGCCAAGTCATTTTTTTGCGGCTGTAGTTTGTAGATAATACAGTTTTCAACGTCTACTCCGCCCAAAAAGCCAGTTACGTTGGGGCTACAATCACCAAACGAATCCTGATTTTGCGCATTCGCGAATGCTATAAAAAGCACACTCCACGTAATACTAACAAGAAACCGTAACATTAACACCGCTCCCAATCACAGGTGGACTACAATCTCCAAATGATTTTTGGGACACTGATTTCTTATCACTCACAATATCACTATACCAATGCGACGAACCGATAAATAATGTGGCTACAACCGCAATTGCTGCTATGATATACTGCCATTTCTCTAGATAAGGGGTGCTTTTTTTCTTCGCCACTTGAAAAACTCTAAGGCTAGTCGATTGATTGCCCACTGTTTCAAAAATTACGAATAATTGCAATAGAAGAAAATACACCCCTTTGATATTCTCGAAATCTTACTCATGAAAACATAAGCAACACAAAGGACCAAATGTTGTGTTGCAAATATCGAGTTCCCGTATTCTGAGAACGGTAGTACTGGTAATCGATATCCTTTTGAAAACATTAGTTGTCCAAGACAATAATTATTGAGGTGCATTGAAACTTGGCAACTTCACTCCTTCAAATCAATCGCCTCCCCGGCTTTTATCCAGGCAATGACCAGCTCATAGAAAACCGACAGGATCACCGGCCCGAGGAAGAGGCCGATGAGGCCGTAGGCCAGTGTACCGCCGAGAACGCCGATCAGGATCACCAGCATCGGCACATCAAGGCCGCGGGACATCAGGATCGGCCGCAGCACATTGTCGACCAGCATGACCGGAACGATCAAGACGGTGAAGAGAAGCGCTGGCAACAACTCCCATGAACTCCAGGCCCAGATGATTGTCGGCAGGATCACCACAGCAGGTCCGATCTGGATGATGCAGAATATCAATGCAGCAAAAGTCAAAAGACCGGCCAACGGCACCGCAAAAGCGATCAGGATGACGCCTGTCAGCAGCCCCTGAATGACCGCGACGCCGATCACACCTCGGGAGACGTTGCGAATGGTGGCGCCTGCCAGATCAACGAACTCGCCACCGCGCGGCGCGATGATCCGGTCCGCAAACCGTTTGGCGCCAGAGGCCAACGCAGGCCCCGGTACGAATAGACATCCGGACAGGATAATCGACACAATGAAAAAGAGAACGCTGCCGCTCAAGGATGCCAGAACCGAGAGGATCTTGGTGCCGGCAGGCGCCACCATCGGGCCGATCTTTGTGAGAAACTGCTCCAGGCTGCGGCTCGCGAGCTGCCAGAGTTCGGCAATCTTTTCACCAACCATGGGCAGCTCTGCCAGTTTGGGCGGCAAAGACGGGACTGCCATGGCACCTGACGACACACCATCGTAGAGCCGTTGAAGCGTTTCAACGAGACTGACCACCAGCACCGCCACTGGTCCGATCACAATGCCTAAGCCGATGAGAGTCAGAATGGTTGCCGACAGCACCTTCCGCCCGCCGAGCTTGGCCGTTAGCCAGCCATAAGCGGGATAAAGCGCAACTGTCAGCACGACGGCCCAAAGCAAAAACGCAAAAAACGGCGCCACAAGCTGTAGGGAAAAATAAGCAAACACGCCGAGAACACCCAGCCGGATAGCGATGTCGATCACCCGGGCATCAACGGTTGGTTCCGGCTTGGATTGAGAAGAACCGGATGGTTCTGATTGAGACTGATCGGTCATGCTGCCCCTGCCGTAGTAAGTGGCGAATCTCATACGAACTCTCGCAACGGCAGCCTACATGACATTCACACCAATTGGACCCCGTTTTTCGCTTCAACGTATTGCCCTGGCATTGGTTTTTGCTTGCGGAATACTCCTGACACTACCGCATGCGCGCGCAGATGACGCTGCCTGGCAAGCACTGGAAAACGGCGGCATTGTTCTCTTCCGCCACGCATTGGCGCCCGGAACCGGAGATCCGGCCAACTTCACGCTTGGCGATTGCTCCACGCAGCGGAACCTGGATGACCAGGGCCGCGCAGATTCCCGTGCGATCGGGCAGGCTTTTCGGGACAAAGGCATCGAGGTCGGAGGCGTGTTGACGTCACAATGGTGCCGGTGCGTCGAAACAGCGGAACTCGCATTTCCGGGGCAAGTCGAGGAAGAGCCGGTCTTCAACTCGTTTTTTCAGAACCGCTCCGCCGGGCCTGAACAGACGCGGGCAGGTCAGCGCATACTCGAGCAATGGCCAGGTGATGGTGCCTTGGTCATCATCACACATCAGGTCAACATCACCGCGCTGACTGATATCTTTCCGCAGTCTGGCGAAGGCATTGTCGTTGAGATTAATGACGGCGAAATCGAAGTGATCGGGCGTTTGGGGATCTAAGAGAAAGCGGTATTGCTGCGTTCAATCCTTGCGGAAGATCACGCCTGCCAGCCAACCGGTAAAAATCGCGAGAATGACCGCAAGAACGCCGTACACGAACGAATGCTCCCGCGCCAATTCGAAGGTGATCTGCTCAAAGCCGGTCTTAGCGACACGCAGATGATCGTTCGTATTGGCGATCAGGTCACCTTCGTGAAAGAGGAAGCTTTTGACGACGTAATCCCCAACCGGAATGTTGGCAGGCAACGGAATGTTGGTCCGGAACATGGTTTCGGTCAAAAACGTTATGGATGTCTCTCGCTCAGAATAGAGCCCCATATCCTGACGCAAACGGACGAAGGCCCTGCGGAAATCATCGCGGTCGGAGAGAGATACATTCGACTCGCCCGATACGGCCAAATTGATATGGTTCAAGCCAATGGCATGTTCGTCCAACAGAGCTCTGCCTGCAATTTCAGAAATGTCCGCTGTGCTTGCCACAGCATAAAACGACGGAACGTTGCTGAAGGTTTCCGCTTCCCGGTTGACCCAGACACCAAGCAAACGCCCCTTGCGGCGGGTCGTAATGTCTTGCGGGGGGCCTTCGACGACTATGACCAGATCGTAATCGAGATCCGTATCCGGGCGGTACTGGATCTCTTGGGCCTGACCGAAAATGACGATCTCGGTGCCGGTGAAGTTGGATTGGATCGAAACCGTTTGTGACGACAACTCCGTCACCAGGCTCTCATCACTTTTGGCAAAGGCTTCGAGCGTGCCGAAAAACAGAGTGATCGCAGCGATGGCGGCCGCGCGAATCATAGCCCGGCCCCCTTCTGGATCGCGATGGAGTAGAGGTCTTCGGGGACCAGCAGGAGATCGACGGCAAAGCGCAGACCAACCCCCAAAACCAGCAAGGCCAGCAGCAAGCGCAGCTGATCGCCGCGCAGGTTTTGGCCCATCCGGGCACCGAACTGCGCTCCGATCACACCACCGACCATGAGGGTCATCGCCAAAACGATGTCGACAGTCTTTGTTCCCATGGCATGGAAGATCGTCGCTGCCGCCATGGTGAAGAGGATCTGGAACAGGGATGTCCCGATCACGATGCTCGTTGGAACGCGCAGCAGATAAATCAGCGCCGGCACCATCATGAAGCCGCCGCCGATGCCAAGGACGGTGCCGAGAAAGCCGATCGCGGCCCCCAGTCCGACGACGGGTATCACGCTGACATACAGCTTGGATCTCCGGAACCGGACCTTTAGCGGCAGCCCATGCACCCAATTGTGCTGACCGGGTTTTCGCGCCCGAGGCGGTTCGCCCGACCGGCGGCGCCGCATGGCCCGCACTGATTCCACCAGCATCAGTCCGCCGATGGTCCCCAGAAACGTCACATAAGACAGGGAGATCACCACATCGAGCTGGCCAATCGCCTGCAAGATGTCGAACAGAATCACACCGATAAGAGAACCGAATATACCGCCCGCGAGCAACACGCTGGCCAGCTTTAGGTCAATTGCCTTGCGCCGCCAATAGGTGACAACTGCGGAGGCGGAAGACGCCACGACCTGTGTTGTAACCGTCGCGACAGAGACCGCTGGCGGGATACCAGAAAAGATGAGAAGCGGGGTCAGAAGGAAGCCGCCGCCGATGCCGAACAATCCGGACAAGAACCCCACGGCACCGCCCATGCCAAATATCACAAAGATATTGACCGGTATCTCGGCTATCGGAAGGTATAATTGCACAGGGCTTCGCCGGAAAACTGCAGACAAGACTGCCTAAACTTACACGTATAATGGTTAAAAACCTGTGGCAGCTGCCCTGTCAACTCAGCAATTTAAATCCGCACAACTGGACTTAACACTTACCCCAAGCGATTAGTGCCAGTTATCCGCAAGGCGCGAAACACAAAAGCCGGAAACGCTTTGCGTCTCCGGCTCATTGCGAGTTTCGCTAGTTTCAGTCAGACGCGGCTGGTCAGATGGCCTGGCTTTTGAGCTCATCCATCAAACGGCTGTCCACTTGACCTGTCTCCGGCAGGCCCAGACTGCGCTGGAAAGCCCGGATCGCGCTACGTGTGCGCGGGCCCATATGGCCGTCCGGAGTACCGGTGTCGAAACCCAGATAGTTTAGCTTGTCCTGCGCCTCGCGGATCATCGCCGAGTTGTCGACGGCGGTCACGGACGCATTGCTGGCCGGAAGGGCAGAGCTTTCGGTCCAGCTTGGCTGGAGCGTTACCTTGTTTGCAGCCGGGTCCGGTGTTTTCAGCTTGAAGCCTTCAACAGCCAGGCGGGCGCTCGCCAAGGTTTCCTGATCCATCATGTTGGCAACATCGTCGCGCCGCTTGGCAGCCTCCGGGTCACCTTGGTCGGCAGCAATCGCAAACCACTTGTAGCTGGCGATCAGATCCTTATCGACGCCGATGCCACCGGCATAGAGAATACCGAGATTGAACAGGCTGTCTTTGACGCCATAGTTGGCAGCATCTTCAAACCACTTGGCCGCCGACGCATAATCCGGCTGTCCGCCGCCGCCCTCGGCAAAAAGGACTGCAAGGTTGTGCATCGCTTTAGCATTGCCCGCTTCAGCGGATTGTGTGTACCAGGCTTTTGCCTTCGGCAGATCCTTTTGGACCCCGCGGCCTTTTTCGTAGAGGCTGGCGAGCCGGTATTGTGCCGGGGCAAGTCCTTTGTCGGCAGCCTTTTGATACCAGGCAGCCGCCTTTGCCAGATCGGCAGCAACACCATCGCCTTCAGTGTATTTCACGCCGATCAGGAATTCTGCAGCCGCGTCTCCGCTGGCGGCTGCACTTCGCAGTGCCATCGGCCCAACACCTTCCGGAGGCAGGCTGGCCAGCAATGCTGCGCCCGCTTCGCCAGCAGCCGGTTCAGCTTCTTCAGCCGTTGTGAACCCGGGCGCGACACCGGCCGGCGCTGCACCGAAGCTGTTTTCAACGCCGCTTGGCGGTGCAAACGCCACACCCGGCTCGGCTTCCAGTGACTTGGACGCGGCCGCAGGTGTTGGTACCGGCTCTGCAGCTGCCACGGGCGGCTCAGATGTTGCAGGCGGCGCCAACGCAACGGAGCCTTCGATCGCGGGCATTGGATCGCTCGCGGCGATCGGTGGTGGACTGCCTGATACTATTCCGCCTTCGGAGCTTGTTTCAGTATCAGAAGCAGCAACACTCGAAGCTGTTTCCTCAGCGGGATTTGCCGGTGCAGCCTCGCCGACAACGGCCTCGTCTTGAGGAACTGCTGCCACTTGCGGTGACGTATCAGACGGCGACAGTGCGCCGCGTGTGACGTAGAAACCGGCCATCAAAAGGACGACAGCTGCTGCGGTGTAAAGGATCGCGCGGCGGCGGCCACCGGAGGCCTGGGCTGGCTCGGGGGCAACCCGGTCACCCGCCAGAACAGGCGTCTGCTCTTCGCTTTGTTCGACCTCTGCCGGATTGATATCAGCCGTTTTCAGCTCAAGCGCTTCATCAACGGCTTCTTCTTTCACGGCCGGAGACCGCTTCAACACATTGCGAAGCCAGCCGACACGCGCCTTGCCGCGTTCTTCGTCGGCGCTTTCTGCTACTTCCTTGGCGGGTTTCTTCTTCTCAAGCTGGGCCGCTTCAGCAGATGCGGCTTGGGCGGCCCGGCGGGCCGCAGCAATGAAGTCGGCTTTGCGATCCCTCGGGGGTTCCGGCGTGTCTTCAACGGGCAGCGGAGCCGGCTCAGCCTGAGCCTTATTCTGAGCTATGCCCGGTTGGGCCTTCGCAAAGAGTGGCGGACGCTCGGCAACCTTAATTGGCGAGAACAAACCGCCCGCCGCTTCTGGTGCTGGTTCAGACTTTTGTTTCGGTGCAGGCTCAACACGCTCCAGCGTGTCCAGGCGCTCGGTGATGGACCCAAGGACGGATTTTACGCCGTCAAAGGTGTTGCGGGTCCGCTCTTCGCTGCCCTCGGCAGCATCCAAAAGACGCTTCAGGTCGTTCTGCAACGACGAGATCGCGGCGTCATACTCGCTGTTTTTGGCTTTTGGTGCATTGGCAACAGCCTCTTGGGCAGCCTTGCGCGCAATGCCGGCCACATCAGAGCGTGTCTCGGCGAGCCCTGCCTCAATCCGTTCAAGAACAGAAGAAATCTGATCAGAATTCTGAGCGTTGGAAGAGGATGTTTCAATCTGTTCGGCCAGAGCAGCGACCTTGGCGCCCAGAACTTCGAGACCCTTGTCGTCGACCTTGCCCCCACTTGTGGTCACAAGCTGTGCGAGATCGGAGATGCGTTGTTCGAGCGCATCGGTCGACGCTGGCTGCGCGACCCGTTCGCGCATCGCCGTGATCTCCGAACGCAGCTTATCGAGGTCCGACGTCGTAACGGTGTCTTTCGGTTGATCGAGCCGTGTTGTCAGATCGTTCAAGCGATCCTGGATCTGCGCGAAAAACTCGGTGTCCGCACCAGCAGCGCTTTTTGCAGCTGCCACAGGCGCAATGACCGGGCGGGCGGCCCGTTTTTCGATCGCATCGATTTTTGTTGAAATCGCTTCAATGCGTTTACCCAACGCGTCGAATGCACCAGGATCGCCCGACTGTATCGGTTTTGCCTGCTCCATCCGCTCCAGACGGTCAACGATGTCGTTGAGGCGGTGATCCAGTTGCGCGAGATGCTCCTGATCTGCAGGCACGGATCGGTCGTCGGCCATCATGCCGACGATGTCTTCAAGCCGCCCCTGAAGCCTCGTGATCGTTTCGGGCTCCGGCATCCGCTGCTCCATTGCGGACAGCCGATTGTCGAGGCCGCGCTGTTCTTTTGCCAGCGTTTCCAGATCATCCAGGCGGTTGGAGACGAACTTCATCCGGTCGTCGATGCTTTCGACGAGACCCTTAACATCGATCTGCTGCACAAACCCGCGGACTTCACGCAGCTCGGCGCGCAAGGGTTCAATCTCGGCATGATCCTTGCGCTGAAGCAGTTCTTCCATACGTTCGGCAATCGAGACGACCCGGTCCTCCAGGACCATCATGTGCTCAGAACGCGGCAGGGCCGCAAAGGCGTCTTCGATCTCATTCAGCCGAACAGTGACACTGCGCAGAACACGCGGGTCGACAGAAGCTCGGGACAATTCGTCAAGCCGCTGCAAAATATGCGCATAACCGTGTTCCAGCGTCTGAAGAGCGCCTTCCACGTTGGTCCGGCCGACCAGAGACTTCAGCTCGGCAACTTCCTTCCGGATCTCTTTTGCTAGCTGATCGTTCTTTTTGTCATTGCGCAGCCGGTCCACCATGTCGGCCAAACGGCGCAACTCGGCATTCTGACGGCTAACGGTCTCATTGGTGCCCCGCGCAATTCCGCCGAGTGCATCGCGCAGAGACCCCAGCTCTTCGCGAACATGCGCCAGCGCTTGTTCCTGCGGTTTTCTGAGCGCATCAATGCGGCGTCCGAGATCCTTGTAAGCGTGCATGGACGCATTCCGGCTGGCGATCGAACTGCGGCGCGGTGCCCGCTGATGATAAGCATCATCTTCGTCGTCATAATCCGCATATGGATCATCGTCATCATCCCCGTAAGGATCGGGCTCGTTCAAAGCGTCGATGGCGTACCGGCCGGCGCGGTGGCTGCGGGACGGCGCACGCTCATAGTCGTCTGCATAGTCTTCGCCACCGGCGAGCCCTTGTACTTGCCGGTCGAGACGGTCCAGCGCTCCCATGACATCATCAATACCAGCGTCTTGTGCACGCTCCCGGCCCCGGCGTCGAGTTGGACGGGGCGCACGCCCGCGCCCGCGTTGTGGTGCTTCCCGCTCGGCTTGTTCGGACAGAAGACGGTCCAACTCATCGGCAACAGCATCCAGATCTCCTTCCGGCCCGTGTTCACCAGAATACACGCGATCATATCCGCCGAGAGCAGTTGCTGTTCGGGTGAGTCTTTCAATTCGGGCGCGCGCGGGTTCGCGGTGAGGCAAATCGTTCCGATCTAGACTGTCATACACATCTCGGCCGCGGCGTCCTGCCTGGTGTTTGTTTCTAGCCGGCATATCCTGACCCTGGGCTGTTGGTCATGAGACCACTTAAAGGAGCTGGCTTGAAAACAGTGTCCGACGAAGACCGGAAAGCGGGCCAGCATTTTCCAAGACTTTGTCGACTTAGGGTAAACAGGCAGTTAACTAGCATTGCCAAATGCGATTCCGCGCTTTGAACGGCGGCCGATCGTTCAGGATATGCACAAACAATATGGAACAGTGCGCTTTGCCGTCCGCAAATATGACAGCACGTGGTGGCCCGGACTAGACGGTGACGCAAACGTAAGCTAAACAGTGCACAAGAATTCAAGAAGAACCCGCGCCGGAATACGCGCACGACAGTCCGTCAAGCAGGTGAACGCGCGGACTGCACTGGGTCTTTTCAAGTTGAAACGGCAGCCCGCTGGCAGCGGAGCAAAGCAAGAGAACAAGCAAAATGAGCGAAGCGCTTTCGATTTTGAACAACAACGATGAGCTGGTCGATGTGGTTGCAGCCTCAGACGACGGCAGCAAGAAGACGCAATTCACGATCGGCGATCTGGCAAAGGAATTTGGCTGCACGCTGCGGACCTTGCGCTTTTATGAAGACAAGGGCCTGATCAATCCGAAGCGCGATGGCATGAACCGGGTTTATAACCGCCGCGACCGGGCACGCCTGAAACTGGTTCTTATGGGCAAGCAGGTTGGCTTTTCGCTCTCTGAAATTCGGGACATGCTGGACCTTTATGACCTGCGCGATGGACAGGTAACGCAGCTTCGGGTCGCACTTTCCCGCTTTAACGAGCAAATCGCGGTTCTTGAGAACCAGCGCAAAGACATCGAAACAGCCATTGAAGAGCTCTCACGGACCGTCGAAATCGTTTCTGGCATGCTGAAACACAAGGAAGCTGAAGAAGCCTGATTTGGCCACTGCCTTTTTGTACAGGCAATTCAAGCCCGGCATTTGCGAACAGCATGCCGGGCTTTTTCATACAATTTATGTAGGCTTTCCCTTTTTTTAATCGCATTGAGTGTATTTTCTGCAACCACCTAACAGGCTGAAAAACGTAGCGTCACGCATCAGTTTAGTGCGGGCATCACCACAAAAAACCAACTTTTGATGCCTTTCAGCTCGTTTTTTGAGCTATACTTCCGCAACGACACCCCTTGTCGCCCTAGAATTTCGCGCGTATATAGATGCCCAAGGTGACGTTTACGGAAACGTCATGCAAAAACATCTGACGGCAAATCTGGGAGGATTTCCATGCCGACTTACTCCGCACCGGTTGATGATACCCTTTTCCTTCTGAAGGACGTGTTCGGATACGAGCGCTATTCCAACCTGCCGGGTTTTTCCGACGCTCCACTGGACCTCGTGGAAGCCATTCTGAAAGAAGGCGCCAAGTTCACCGAGGAAGTCCTCCAGCCAATCAACCAGTCTGGCGATCAGGAAGGTTGCACCCGGAACGACGACGGCACGGTCTCTGTTCCGAAAGGTTTCAAAGAAGCTTATGACGCTTTTTGCGAAGGCGGTTGGGGCACCCTCTCTGCTGATGCGGATTACGGCGGACAAGGTTTGCCGCACACGCTGGCAACGATCTTCAACGAGTTTGCCTCCTCCGCCAACATGGCCTTTTCCATGTATCCGGGCCTGACTGCAGGTGCGATTGCTGCGCTGACCATCCATGGATCGGATGAACAGAAGCAGACCTATCTGCCGAACATGATCGCCGGCAAATGGACCGGCACGATGAACCTTACCGAGCCTCATTGCGGCACGGATCTCGGCCTCATCCGCACCAAGGCCGTCCCGCAAGCCGACGGCTCCTACAAGATTTCCGGCACCAAGATCTTCATCTCGGCCGGCGAACACGAAATGTCGGACAATATCATTCACCTGGTGCTGGCCCGCATCGAAGGTGCCCCGGAAGGCAACAAAGGCATCTCGCTGTTTGTCGTTCCGCGGAACGAAATTGCCGAGGATGGCTCAAGCGGTGCGCGCAACGGCGTGTCTTGCGGCTCCATCGAACACAAGATGGGAATTCACGGTAACGCGACCTGCGTCATGAACTATGACGATGCAACCGGCTGGCTCGTTGGCGAAGAAAACAAGGGACTGCGCGCCATGTTCGTCATGATGAACGAAGCCCGCCTCGGTGTGGCCGTTCAAGGTCTGTCGCAGTCGGAAGTTGCCTACCAGAACGCCGTGACATACGCGAAAGACCGTATTCAGGGCCGCGCCCTCACCGGGCCAAAGAGCCCGGACAAGGCCGCTGATCCGATCATCGTTCATCCAGACGTCCGCCGCACCTTGATGTCCATCCGGGCTTTCAATGAAGCAGCCCGTGCGCTGGTTATCTGGACCGCGCTGCACGGCGACGTATCCCATCGCTCTGAAGACGACAAGGACAAGCAGTTCTCTGACGACATGATGGGGCTGATGACACCGGTTCTCAAAGGTGTTTTGACTGACATCGGCTTCGAAAACGCGGTCAATGCCCAGCAGATGTATGGTGGCCACGGCTATATAGGCGAGTGGGGTATGGAGCAGTTCGTCCGCGATGCTCGTATCGCCATGATCTATGAGGGCGCAAACGGCATCCAGGCACTGGATCTCGTGGGCCGCAAGCTTCCGGCGAATGGCGGTCGCGCGGTCATGAGCTTCTTCAATGAGGTCAACACGTTCTTGAAAGAAAACAAGGACAATGAAGACCTCGCCGCATTCACTGGCCCGCTAAAGAAAGGCGTCGATGATCTGCAGGCCGCAACCATGTGGTTCATGAACAACGCCATGAAAAACCCGGATAATGCCGGTGCTGGATCAACCGACTACATGCACCTCTTCGGCCTTGTGGCACTCGGCTACATGTGGGCCAAGATCGCCAAGACGGCAAAAGAAACATTGAAGAACGGTGCCAACGGCAAAGAGCAGTGGCTCTCGGACAAGTTGGCTTTCGGGACCTTCTACATGGAACGGACCATGCCTGAGACCGCGGCGCACCTTGCCAGGATTTCAACAGGTTCTAACACCATGATGTCGGTCAGCGCCGAGGCATTTTAAGCCGAACGGCCCGGTGATTGCCGGGCCGATTATTCACCCGCGCAAAATCTGTTTGGGGCGGTATAGTTCCGCCATAAGCATATTTGTCAGGGAGATAGCATCGATATGGCTGAATTCGTTCTTCATTGCATGGCCCAGTCTGGGCATTCCTACAAAGTCGCGCTCATGCTGGAGCTGTGCGGCGCCGACTGGGAAGCGTCCTGGGTCGATTTCTTCAACGGAGAAACGCGCAGCGTAGAGTTCCGCTCTTCACTGAATGAAATGGGCGAAGTCCCGGTACTTGTTCATGGCAATGAGACGCTGACCCAGTCCGCAGTCATCATGGACTATCTCGTTGAGAAGTTCGGAAAATTCGGCTGGGAGACTGACGAAGAACGCCGCGAAATCCTGCGCTGGACCATTTTCGACAATCAGAAAGTGTCCGGCATGATCGGCCCGCTGCGGTTCATGCGCACGCTTATCAAGACGGGTGAAACCGATGTTGTGAAATTCCTGGATGGGCGGGCCAAAAGCGCGCTGGCTATTCTGGACAAGCACTTAGCGAAAAATGATTTCGCTATCGGCTCCAAACTGACGACAGCCGATTTTTCCCTCTGCAGCTATCTGTTTTACGAGGGCGAACTCGGTATTGACCTCAACGAATACCAAAACGTAACCGCCTGGCTGGACCGCATAAAGTCCCAACCCGGCTGGAAACATCCTTATGACCTCATGCCCGGCCACCCTTTGCCAAGCGCCGCGTGAGGTCCGCCCGATCTAGAGGAGGATTTGATGCCTGAAGCCTATATTTACGACCACGTGCGCACCCCGCGCGGCCGTGGCAAAAAGGACGGTGCCCTGCACGAAGTGCCAGCCGTTCGCCTGGCGGCCACCGCGCTGGAAGCGATCCGCGACCGCAACGGTATCGACACGAAAAAGGTTGATGACGTGGTTCTGGGCTGCGTCGACCCAGTCGGTGAGGCTGGTGGTGACATTGCCCGTGCGGCCGTGTTCGCAGCGGATTTTGACACCTCGGTTCCGGGCATGCAGATCAACCGGTTCTGTGCATCAGGCCTTGATGCCGTCAATATGGCCTCCGCTCAGGTCATGTCCGGCCAGCACAAGCTTGTCATCGCCGGTGGTGTTGAAAGCATGAGCCGTGTCGGCCTTGGCGCGTCTGGTGGCGCCTGGCCGATCGAGCCGCAGGTTGCCATTCCCTCCTACTTCATGCCGCAGGGCGTTTCCGCCGACTTGATCGCAACCAAATACGGCTTTAGCCGTGACGATTGCGATGCTTATGCCGTGGAAAGCCAGAAGCGTGCGGGCAAGTCCTGGGAAGACGGCAAGTTCGACAAGTCTGTTGTTCCGGTCAAGGACATCAACGGCATCACGATCCTGGCCAAAGACGAACACATGCGTCCGGAAACGGACATGCAGTCACTTGCCTCACTCAACCCGTCGTTTGAAATGATGGGTGCCATGGGCGGTTTCAACGCGGTTGGCATTCAGGCCCATCCGGAGGTGGAAACCGTCAAGCACGTTCACCACGCCGGCAACTCCTCCGGGATCGTTGATGGCGCTGCGGCGGTCCTTATCGGTTCTTCTACCGCCGGTCGCTCCATCGGCATGAAGCCGCGTGCGCGCATCAAAGCCTTCGCCAATATCGGCTCCGAGCCAGCGCTCATGCTGACCGGCCCAGTGGACGTGACGGAAAAGCTCCTGAAGAACGCCAAGATGGAGATGAAGGACATCGATCTCATCGAGATCAACGAAGCCTTTGCGTCCGTCGTTCTGCGCTACCAGCAGGCGTTCGATCTCGACCCGCAAACGGTCAACGTCAACGGCGGCGCGATTGCTCTCGGCCACCCGCTCGGCGCGACCGGTGCGATGATCCTCGGAACCGTTCTGGACGAGCTGGAGCGCCGCGATCTCAACACCGCGCTGGTCACCCTGTGCATTGGCGCAGGCATGGGCACGGCAACCATCATCGAACGCGTTTAAGAGAAAGTGGAGGAAATTAATATGGCTTATAAGAACTTCACGATCGAAACCGACGAAGACGGTATTGCCCTGATCACGTGGGACATGCCGGAGAAATCGATGAATGTCATCGATCTCAGCGTCATGGAAGAACTCGATGCAGTCGTTGATCAGGTTGTTGGCGATGACACAATCAATGGCGCTGTCATCACATCCGGAAAGAACGCCTTTTCCGGTGGCGCAGATCTGACCATGCTGGAAGGTCTCTTGAAAGACTTCCACGTGCAGCGCGCGAAAGACCCAGAAGCGGCCGCCAAGGCGCTGTTTGAAGGCTCCCGCAAACTCACCCTCGTTTACCGGAAGCTGGAAACCTGCGGCAAGCCGTTTGTGGCAGCTGTGAACAGCACCTCCATGGGCGGTGGCACCGAGCTCGCTCTGGCATGTCACGCCCGTGTTGCAGACGAAGATCTGAAAATGGGTCTGCCGGAAGTAAAGGTTGGCCTGTTCCCGGGTGCTGGTGGCACTCAGCGCGTCATGCGTATGGCCGATGGTCAGCAGGGCATGCAGTTCCTCTTGCAGGGCAAGACGCTCCGTGCACCGCAGGCAAAACAGCTGAAGCTGGTTGATGAGGTGGCCCAATCCAAGAAGCTGGTTGCAGCGGCCAAGAAAATGCTGAAAACCGGTGTTGATCCGGTAAAGCCATGGGACAAGAAGGGCTTCAAGCTGCCGAATGGCAAGGTTTATTCCCCTGCGGGCTTCCAGTTCTGGCCCGCTGCAAACGCGATCTACCGGCGCGAAACCTTCGACAACTACCCGGGCGCCCGTTATCTGCTGCATGCGGTCGTTGAAGGCCTTCAGCTGCCGATGGATCTCGCCCTTCAGGTTGAAAGTCGCTACTTCGCGAAGGTCCTGCAGACCCCGGAAGCAGCCAACATGATCCGCTCCCTGTTCGTCTCCATGCAGGAGCTGAACAAAGGCGCGCGCCGCCCCATCGACCAACGTCCGAACAATATCAAAAAAGTCGGCATCCTCGGCGCGGGCTTTATGGGAGCGGGCATTGCCTATGTCACCGCGCAAGCTGGTATCAATGTGGTTCTGATTGACCGTGACCAGGAAGCAGCCGACAAGGGCAAGGCACACACCGAAGACCTGCTCTCCAAAGCCGTAAAACGTGGCCGGTCCACGGAAGACAAAAAGGCCAAGATCTTGTCCCGCATTCAGGCGACAGCGGACTACGAGGAACTCGCCGATTGTGATCTCGTGATTGAGGCCGTCTTTGAAGATCGCGAGATCAAGAAGACAGTGACCGAAAAAGCCGAAGCGGTGATGAAGTCACGGGCGATCTATGCGTCCAACACTTCGACATTGCCGATCACGTCGTTGGCGCAAGCCTCCAAGCGTCCGAAAAACTTCATCGGAATCCACTTCTTCTCGCCTGTCGACAAGATGATGCTTGTCGAAGTGATCATGGGCAAACGAACGTCCGACCGGGCTCTAGCCATGGCACTCGATTACATCAAAGCCATCAAGAAGACCCCGATCGTCGTCAACGACAGCCGCGGTTTCTACACATCGCGCGTTGTCATGACCTATATCCGGGAAGGCTTGATGATGCTGGCAGACGGCATTCCGGCGCCAATGATCGAAAACGCGGGCAAGATGGCCGGCATGCCGGTCGGTCCGCTGTCCCTTGGGGACGAAGTGGCACTGGACCTTGCCTGGAAGATTGTCTCGGCAACCCGCAAGGATCTCGGTGTCAAATACGTTGAAGGCCCGCTCGACAACATCCTGGAAGAGATGGTCGTCAAACGGGAGCGCTTCGGTCGCAAGAACGGCAAGGGCTTCTACGACTACAATGGCAAGGACAAGAGCCTGTGGCCGGGCATTCCGGACGTCGTTGGCCAGACGAAATCGGCTGACAGCTTCAACATTGAAGAACTCAAGCAGCGTCTGCTTGTCATGCAGGCCCTGGAAACGGCTCGGATCTTTGAAGAAAACTGCCTCACCGACGTGCGGGAGGCCGATGTCGGCTCGATCCTCGGCTTTGGGTTTGCCCCTTACACCGGTGGTACACTCAGCTACATCGACATGATGGGCACGACCGCATTTGTGGAGCTTTGCAAGAAGTTCACGCGCAAGTGGGGTCCCCGCTTCAAGCCGAACAAGCTGCTGCGTGAAATGGCCAAGAACAACGAAACCTTCTATGGCCGGTTCCCGCCCAAAGGCGAAGTCGCAGTAAAAGACGCCGCCTGATAACAAGCAGCCTTCATGCACGTTTCAACGCCGCTTTTTCTGGAAAGCGGCGTTTTCTTTTCCGATCACATTAGTGTTTGCAAAATACGACGCGACTTGATCCCACATGCCGCCTCATGCAAAGTGGAGGCAAGAAAAAGACCTTAAGGTTTGCTTGGAGGAGAAATGCCGCTTGACGGAGAGTGGGCGCGCGCGGATGTGCTGCGTGTCTTGCGGGACGTCTGTCCAAACGACAGGTTGGACTGGGCTCATATCGCCAAAGTGTATAACTTTGACCTTCAGGCTCTGGATGATCCGCAGGGTATCGTTCCCATAACCGCTTGGCATGGCACCTTTGAATATGTTGCGAATTCACTGAACGATGACGCAATCATGTTCGACATGTTCAACAAGCTCGATGTCGGCAGTTTTTCCATATTCGACTACGTTTTTGCGTGTGCGCCGTCTTTGCGTGATGCGTGTCAGGCCTGGGTGCGGTTTATCCAGATCCGTACGAACGCCTACCGGATCAAGTTCGTGGAAACGGAGACCGGTGCCTTTATCGAATGGCCCAGCCTGGAGGGACGCGGGGAATGGCGGCAAAACATGTTTGCCCGGATAGGCTGGGCAACCCGGCAGCTGGAACATGCGCTCGACATGAACGTCCCGCCAATACTCATTGAAATCGCGACCTACCCGCCAGAAAATACATCTGCCTTCCAAAAGAAGTATCAGGGCCGCATCCAGTTTCGTGCACCGACGAACCGGATCAGCTTACCAAAAGCGTTGCTCAACAGGCCTTTGCGGCGTCAGGACCCGCATCTCTACCAGATCATTTTGAAATCAGCGCTTCAGGAACTGGATGAATTCGGGCAGATGGTCTCTCCAATCTCGCGCCTGGCAAACGAAATCGCTGCAAGCCTGTCTGAAGGTGGGGCTGCATTGCCAAAGATCGCGGCGAAAATCGGAATGTCGCAACGGGCAATCCAGCGTCTTCTTGCAAAGGAAGGCACAACATACCGACAACTGAACGAAGAGATCCGAAAGTCCGCAGCAGAGCGGTATTTGCGCTCCACTGACCTTCCAATGAAGGAGATCGCTTTTCTCCTGGGCTTTTCTGAACTCAGCACTTTTTCGCGAGCCGTCAAATTATGGTTCGGCGAGTCTCCAAGAAAGGTTCGGGAAAAACTTGCAGCTTGCCGGACACGGAGCGCGGAAGAGGACGACGAACTGGAGACGCCGCCTTCATCGGTTGTTCCTCAAGATACCCTTGTTAAATCCACCTGATTAACCTGAATGATGCGCACACATCGGGCGCAAATCGGTACTTCTTGCGCAATACATTGCTTATGCGCCTGCCATATCGGCGCTTTGATGCAACTAAGCCATACTGATGCCAATTGAAACGGGTAATTGGATCCTTGAGTAGCGCACATGTCAGTTGTTGCGCAGCGCCTCAGTAAAGAGTTCGTCATTTTGGAGAATAAAGCGCGGCAGCAGATCGGGCTCCTGCTTACCGCGCCAAAACTTTCCCTTACCTGGAAATGCCTAATGGATCTCCCGGCACTGGTGCGGATCGACGCCAATCGTCTCCGATCGGAGTGCATCGTCAATCCCCAGTTACGCCTGATTGCCTGTTGGGCTCCGCAGTCCTGTTAAAACACAGCTGCGATTATTGTCTTTCACAAACCGGCGTGGAAGCTGACCGCGTACGAGTGTGGGTGGGTTGTACACGCCCAAGTAAGTCTTCCGCAATCATTGTTAGAGCAAAACACGTCTTTTGTCATTAGCTTGTTACGTACACATTTTTGCGATTTACGACACCACATATAGTTAAAAGCGAACTGTTTTCGTTTGCAGTTTCGAGTTTTTCGATCACATGTTTCATTCCGGTAAAAATATTTACATTGAATGACTTGATCTTGGTGCTTACGTCTATTGAGCGCAAAACTGCATTTTTTGGAGAATCTGATGACCGACAATAACTTGAACCGTTTCATGGGAGGCTCCCCCGGGCAAGTTGTGTTGCGTCTGGTTTTCCTGTCGTTTGTAGTTGGGATTATTCTCGCAGCGCTTAATTTGAACCCAATCGACCTTGTCCATATGGCCATCCAGTTTGTCGAGCGCCTGTGGAACATGGGCTTTCATGCGCTTGGACGTCTCGGCGGTTATCTGGCGGCCGGTGCCGTTGTTGTCATCCCAATATGGATTCTCTTGAGACTGCTTGCCGTCGGGAAAAACGGATAAGCGCCGTAACACACTTTATGCGGGAAAATTAACCGGTCATTAACCATCCCGAAGAAACACTATGGCCTGTTTCATTCTGGATTGGATTATGTCTGTTTTTTCGATCGTTTCGAATTCCAGCCAGCAGCAGTTATCGTTGCGGCATCAAAACAACGGCTCAGGCTTGCAGAAGTCTGTCCGGACAGCCGAAACGCTTTTGGATCAGACCAGCAAAACGGCCTCCCCGCTGACTGAAGAAGAACAAAAAGCAGCGCAGGGTCTCCTAGAGGATTTCAAGGACGCTGTTGAAACCAGCTTCAACATGTCCCGCGCTCTGCAAGACAACAAGGATGCGCTTCGAGAAGAACGTCTGGCACGGATCGAAGCACGGATTGAGCAACTCAAGGAACTGCTTCGGTTTGCAACACCGGAACAGGCCAAACGACTGCTCAAAGAACTTAAGCAGATTTCAAAGGAATTCAGCAGTGCTGCCAACGGCCTCAAAAAGGCCGCCGGAGATTTGGGAGGCGGCTCAGGGAGCTCCCTGAGCACGACGGCAAACGCAGTCAGTTCCGTGATATCCAATACACTCGGCAGCGCATCACAGCCTCCCATCGCGTCCAATCAGGTTGCCGTCGGTTCCAGTGCTGCCGAAGTCGTAACCGCAACGCGCATCGCAGAACCAGCCGTCACCAATACGGACACTGGCACACTATCCGAGTACACTGGGATAAAGGACAGGAACGCCGCTGGGCGCGGATCCAAAACCCGGGAAGAACAGACCGAAGCGTTGAAAGCCGGCGTCTTCGCCTATGCTGAACAGCAGGCCAAATCGGAAAGTGCTCACAAGGACAGCCGCATCGCTGGAATGCGCGATGAACAAGATCGGTTGCGTAAGGTCGGCGATGATATCGAATTCTTGGCCAAATGGCTGGAGGCGCTTGCGGAAAAAGATGACGAAACGGAAGATGACCTGGGAAAAATCCGAGATGAATTGAAAGCCGGCGGGGATGACTTGAACGACCCTGAGCTCGTAGAAACGTTGAGACCCAAGGCCACCGAAGCCGGAACGAGCGCAAGTCAGTTTCAAGAAACAACTGTCACCGGGTCAAATAACGGCGTCATATCGCCGGTGGTCCAAACAAACGTTGTGGTCTGACATCACCCCAAAACACTTGTCCTTGCGGACCGCCTTTCGGCTTCCCAAACCGATAGCGCCGTTCTGTGCAAAGTCACATGACGATCGGCCAGTTCATCAATGTCGGTTGAGTATCCACCACCAAGAACACCGGCCAGCGGTATACCAAGGCTACGAACAGTCTCTATGACATAGCGGTCGCGCGTCTTCAGGCCATCTCGCGATAGGGCCAACCGGCCCAGCCTGTCTTCAAAATACGGATCAACACCCGCATTGTAGAAGACAAGGTCCCAAGTCTCTTGGCGTAGCAGATCAGGCAGAACTTCTTGCAGAGCCGTCAGGTAGGCGGTATTTTCCATTGCATCCGGCAGCGCAAGGTCAAGATGCGACGACACCTTTCGAACTGGATAATTTTTGGCCGAATGCATTGAAAATGTGAAGATATCCGGATCACCTGAAAAGATATCCGCGGTTCCGTCACCCTGATGCACGTCGAGATCTATCACCAATGCCTTTCGGATTGCACCATCAGCCTGCAGGACTTTCAAGGCGACTGCGACGTCATTGAAAACACAAAAGCCGGCACCGTTCGCCCGCCGAGCATGGTGGCTGCCGCCCGCCGTGTTACAGGCAAGGCCGTGCTCCAAAGCCAGATAGCCGGTCAAAACCGAGCCCCCAGTCGCACACCGGGCCCGCAACGCGATGTCAGCGCGCATGGGAAAGCCTATTTCCCGGGCGATTTTTGCCGGTACATCCGCATTAAAAACCTGATCGACATAGACCGGATCATGCGCGAGTGCGACCCACTCGAATGGCGCGGGACGAGGACGATAAAAGCCGCCATCACCGAGAAGTCCTTCCACCCGGATAAGTTCGGCGACAGCGCGGAACTTGTCCATCGGAAACCTGTGGTTTGCAGGAAGGTCGGCACAATAGGCAGGGTGATGCACGATCGGAAATGTCATTGGTCCGAATATAGACAAAACCGGTTGTTCGAAAAGCCGCATGACCGCCATGCACTCGCGCGCCCTTGACGCGCCCCCACTCCAAGGCGATGACTGCGGCTTGAATTGAAAGTGTGTGCATGCCCACCCCAACTGCCACCGAAACCCCGGCCACAACAGCCGACCTGACCGTAACCCATCGTGGTGTTCTTGCCATCGCGGTGCCGATGACGCTTGCCTATCTGTCGACGCCTCTTCTTGGTGTTGTCGATATGGCTGTTATCGGCCGGCTCGGAGACGCTGCCCTGATTGGCGGCATCGCGCTCGGCGGCATCATCTTCGACCTCGTCTTCACCACCTTCAACTTTCTGCGCTCTGGTACCACCGGCCTGACGGCCCAAGCGCTTGGTGCACGCGACGAGGCCGAAATCCGGGCTACTCTCCTGCGGGCTTTGGTGATTGCCGGGATCGGTGGTGCGCTGGTGATCATATGCCAGACCCCGCTTTTGATGGTCGGGCAATGGTTTCTTGGAGGAAGTGAGGACGTTCAGGCGGCAACGACACGCTACTTCGATATTCGCATCTACAGCGCGCCGTTCCTTCTTGCCAACTATGCGATCCTTGGCTGGTTTATCGGCCTTGGACGCGCCGGCACCGGGCTAATGCTGCAGCTGTTTTTGAACTGCCTCAACATTGCACTCAGCATCTGGTTCGTCATGGGGCTGGGTTGGAGTGTCGAAGGTGCCGCGCTCGCAACGGTTCTCAGTGAAGTCGCGACCACTGTTTTCGGCCTGACCATAATCCTGGCGCGCCCGCGACCAGGCGCTTGGCCGAGCCCGCAGGTGGTGTTCGACAAACGTCTCTTGTTGCGGACGATGGCGCTGAATCGGGACATCATGATCCGGTCTTTTGCACTGCTTTATGCATTCGCCTTCTTCATGGCCCGCTCTGCCGACCAAGGAGACGCAGTGCTTGCCGCCAACGCCGTCCTGCAAAAATTCATCATGATCGCGGCTTATTTTCTCGACGGTTTGGCAACAGCTGCAGAACAGTTGGCTGGATGGGCCGTTGGCGCTCGGCAACGCAAAGCCTTTGATCGGGCGCTGAAACTGACGGCGCTGTGGAGCTTTGCCATGGCAGCGCTGCTAACTGTGGTTTTTGCCCTGTTCGGCCACATGATCATTGACCTTCTCACCACCAATGAAGGCGTCCGGGCACTGTCTCGGCTTTACTTGGCCTGGGTGATCGTCACGCCGCTTCTCGGGGTTCTCGCATATCAGATGGATGGCGTTTATATCGGCGCAACCTGGTCCGGAACCATGCGCAACATGATGCTGGTATCACTTGCTGTCTATATCGCCGCCTACTATGCCCTTTTTCCGCTCATGGGAAACCACGGTCTCTGGCTTGCGATTTCGCTGTTTCTCGGACTGCGCGGACTGACACTTCTGGCGATTTGCCGGCGCCGCGCTGCCGAAACCTTCGGCTAGTCACCCGAATCTGAAGTTCGTCACACTGTGCACCTTTCTCAGTTCGAACGTCAGATTCAAAAGGATGACTAGCAAGCTTATGTTTCTTGTGTGGTTTTCGAGTTTGAAATTCGCTAGGGAACGCACGGCTTTGATGAGGCGAATTTCAAATTCACCACACTAGCAGTTGCAGCGTTCACAGCTCTTTGGATGCCCAGTCATCAACGCTGGTATCGCGGGCTGCCCGCAATGAGGGCAATCCCTTTTCGTCAAGTTTGGAAGCAAGGCCTCTAAGGATTTCGTCGATCAGTGACGGCCCTTTGAATACAAGAGCCGAATAGAGCTGGAGCAGATCGGCACCGGCCTCAACTTTCTCCCAGGCAGTTTCTGCGCTGTCGATACCGCCAACGCCGACAATGGGCAGATCCGGTCCCGCAATCTTGCGTGCCTTTGCCAGCATGATGGTCGATCTTCGAAACAATGGACGACCGGAAAGACCACCCGTCTCTTGAAAAGGCCCCTCGCCACTCAAGCCTTCCCGCGAAATCGTGGTGTTGGAAACAATCAGGCCATCTACCCTTTTGTCCAAAACTTCTTCGACGATGTCCTTAAGATCGCCCTCGACAACGTCCGGCGCAATCTTCAAAAGAACCGGCACCTGACGGCCGATTTTCGCTGTAGCCTCATCGCGCGCAGCCATCACGCGGGTTAACAAGTCTGCCAGCGCGGATCGTGCCTGCAAATCCCGCAAACCCGGCGTATTCGGCGAAGAAATGTTTACCGCGAAGTATGAGGCAAATTCCGCGAATTCGCGGATACCGGCGACGTAATCCGCGGTCCGGTCTTCAGAATCCTTGTTTGCACCGACATTGATGCCGACCACGCCTTGAGAGCCGTTCCGAGCTTCTAGGCGTTCACGCAGAGCACCGTGCCCTTCGTTGTTGAAGCCATACCGGTTGATGACCCCGAGATCATTCGGCAAACGGAACACGCGCGGTTTTGGGTTGCCCGGTTGAGCGCGCGGAGTAACCGAACCTGCTTCCGTGTACCCGAACCCGAGTTTCAGGAGTGCATCCGGCACTTCTCCGTTCTTGTCAAACCCGGCAGCCATACCAAGAGGGTTCTGGAAAGCCAGATCCCACAGGTTGACGGCGAGCCGGGCATCTACCGGACTTGTTCGCGAGGGAAACAAGCCAGATTTCAGGCCCAAAATTGTCACGCGGTGGGCTACTTCCGCGTCCAGCAACTGAAGGCCTTTTTGGACCACAGTCTCAAAGACAGTCCCGTTCATACCGCCAGCTCCGGAAACACGTGCGCCCCATCATCGCCGAGGGGAAGATCCCTGACCCAAACTGCAGACGCTGGATCGAGGTCGGAATAAAGGTGCGGAAACAAGGCCCCGCCTCGCGACGGCTCCCATTTCAGGGCGCCGCCAAAGCTTGTGTCGTCGAACGCGACGATAACCAAATCATTCTGGCCGGCGAAATGCTTGGCAGCAGTTTCCCGGACCTGCTCAGCGCTGGAGAAATGAATGAAACCGTCAGCCAGATCCACAGCAGCTCCTTTAAACACGCCAGATTGTTCGGCTGCCTGCCACATGGTTTTGGGCACAATTTTGAAGATCGCTGTCATGCGCTGGTTTCGCTCCATGCGGGGTTGGGTCCATCGGAGTAAGACAAGTCCACTGTCCGGGATAATTTCGGCGGACACTACTCATGCTCTTCGGGACAGACAAGCGGTGCACTCTTGTCTGTGCTGTCATTCTTGCTTTTTGACAGAAAAAACTGCACTCACCATACTCGGAAAAAAGGTATTTATTCCTGTTTGATTGGTGGTGGGAGACGGGCCCCGATGCTGTCGCACGAAAAAGTATGGGCTGCCATTGATGCATTGGCCTCTTACAACGAGATGACACCGTCAGGCCTGGCGAAGAGAGCCGGACTGGATCCGACCACCTTTAACCGCTCAAAACGCTTTGCCGGTGATGGGCGTCCCCGATGGCCGTCGACCGAATCCCTTGCAAAGATCCTTGAGGCAACCGGCGAAAGCCTGAAGAGTTTTGCCGGGCGGGTGGAAGCCCCAGAACAAAGACCGTCCACGACCCTGTCTACTCTGCCGGTTGCCGGTTTTTCCAACTTGCATGAGGAAAACGCTTTTGACACCACAGGCCGCCCAACGGGAAAAAACTGGGAAACAATTGTTTTTCCGACAGACCACACCCAAAACATTTTTGCCCTTGAGGTATCTGGTGACGCCTTGCTGCCGCTTTATCGTGAAGGTGACCTAATTGTTGTTGCGCCGTCCGCTGCGGTCCGGCGCGGTGACCGGATTGTGTTGAAACCCTCAGAAGGCGGTCTTGCGGTCTATACACTTTTGAAACGGACACCGAAAACCTTGCAGGTTCAGACAATCGGGGACAATCCGGAGAAGGCAGCGCTTCTCCACTCGGCAATTGAGTGGACAGCCCGTATCATCTGGGCGAGCCAATAACAGGGTTGAGATCCGGATATGAAAATCCGCTCACTGGTCGTCCCGCTTGCAGTCGTCGGTGCTTTCGCCGGCGCGGTGGCGTGGCTCATTATCGCAGAACCGCCAGCTATACCTGAGCAGGAGACCGTTTCTTCTCGAACCGAACCGGTTGTGGAGGCCAAACCTGAGGATGATGCCTCTCCGCTTGCTCCGAGCGTGCCTTCGCAGGAAGAACAAGCTACCGCGTCCCCGCCAGATGCCCTTCGGGATGTATCGCCGGACGGTGTGTCGGCACCTCAGGTCACTGGTAAACTCACCCGTGTCGGGCCGTCGGAACGGCTGTTAGAACTCCTGAATCCGCCGGTCGAACCAGTCCCGGATGGTCCGCTGGAACTGGTCCGCGTCGAAGTCCCGGATGCAGGACATCTGAAGTCCGGGCGTCTAACAGTGCGCCTCGCCCATATTGAATCGCTGGATCTGGAAGCCACCTGCAAGACAGAACTGGGTGCCTCGTGGCCTTGCGGCATGCGGGCCAGAACCTTTCTGCGAGGTCTCATCAGGCGCTTGAAAGTCAGCTGTGTCAAACAAGAAGACTTGGCCCCGCAGGAAATTTCGGCAATCTGTAACAGAGGCACGATCGATCTGAGTTCGCAATTGGTCCGCTTTGGCTGGGCAACGCCGCTGGAAACTGCCCCGGATGAATTCAAGGAACTTGCAGAAGCGGCCAAAGCCAAGGAGATCGGCCAGTGGCAGACCGAGTGGCTGACAGACCTTCCGCAAGCAGATTGGGCTGGACCCAGCGACCTCAACGAAATCGATCTGGAGCAACTCGCGCCAGACGTTGTTGATTGGAGCCTGCGGACCCTCACAGACGGCACGACAACGAACTCAGGCACGGAACAGGGTCTCGATCAGGTCGAATGATGCTTTCGCATGCCACCATTTCCCGATGTGGGAACCCAGCAATCATGTTTGAACAGGTCGTTTAACTGATAGATTGGCGATAATAGGGTGAAATCAAACCGCTTTGATCGTGGAGCCGTATATGGGTCACCAATTGAAGGAGACCAGCATGCGGATGATTGCGATATGTGGGATAGCGTTTGCGCTGTCGAGCCCGGCTCTAGCGGACCTCAATGTCAGGTTCGATGAGGGCGCGCCAAAAGACCGGTTTACTATTTCCGCGGCTGGCGGCTGCGACCTTGGTCCGATGACCGTGACGATCGACCTTCAGCCCTCCCCGTTCGGTCTCATCTTTGACACGACATCAAGCGGTGCCGGCGTTCAAGTGTTTCAGCCGTTCGAAATCACGGATGGCCGAGAGCATCTGACTGCAATTCCGTCCGTAAAAGACGGCGACAACAGCATCCAACTGACTGTCACCAGCCTTGGAAAATCCGAGAGAATTTCCTTCACGATCGACGTCGACGACACAGTGCAAAACCGCGAGATCACGGTGTCAAATGCCGAAATCACCGGCGCAAAAGTTGTTGCGCTCCGGGACGGCCAACGGTCAGAGGCTGTTTTCGGGCCGAATGCAATGGCGAGCGTCAAAATGAACGCCTGTGTGTCTTGAAAACAAAAAAGCCGATGACCGGCACACGGTCATCGGCTTTGTCTTCATAAGTCTGGCGCTCTAGTCCGCGATCGTTCCGGCGAGCGCCTTTGAGATCATGTCGCGGGTTTCGGAAATCCCGTAGAGCGCGACAAAAGATCCAAAACGCGGGCCTTTTTCCTGTCCCAACAGAAGCTGATAAAGCGCTGAGAACCAGGCAACGGACACGCCCGGTCCACCATCAGGTCCTTTTTTGTTGTGATCCTGGTAGCGCTCGATCGCCCTTGCCACATCCAGAACCGCGTCCTGGATCGTTGCGCCGTCGGCATCAGCCGGTAGAGCTGCAAGTTTCGCATCCAGTTGCTCAAGTGCCTGACGCTCAGTTTCATCCGGTGTCTTGAAGGACTTCGCGGGTTTCACAAAATCGTCGAAGTAACGGATTGCGTAGCCGACCAGCGCGTCAAGCTCCGGATGTGTCTCAGCCGTTACGCCTGGGGCATAACGGGAAATGAAGGCCCAAAGCACATCCTTGCTGTCTGCGTTGGATGCAGACACCAGGTTGAGCAACATGGCAAATGGCACCGGCATGTCGATCTTCGGGATGTCGCCGGAGTGAATATGCCATGCCGGGTTTTGCAGTTTCTGCTCAACCGGCATCTGTTCGTATTTCTGCGCGAACGTATAGTATTCGTCGACCGCCTTCGGGATCACATCGAAATACATCCGCTTCGCCGTGCGCGGTTTCTGGAACATGTAAAGCGCCAGGCTTTCCGTCGGGGCGTAGGTGAGCCACTCGTCGATGGACAAACCATTGCCTTTCGACTTGGAGATCTTCTCGCCCTTGTCGTCCAAAAACAGCTCATAGACGTAATGCTCCGGCGGCGTTCCGCCGAGAACCTTACAGATCTTGTCGTAGACCGCCATGTTCGGACCGTGGTCCTTGCCGAACATTTCAAAGTCGACGTCAAGCGCAGCCCAGCGCGCGCCAAAGTCCGGCTTCCACTGAAGCTTCACGTTGCCGCCAGTGACCGGTACGGTCACGTCCTGGCCGTTTTCATCCTCAAAAGTGATGGTGCCATCCTTGGCATTGACCTCTTTCATCGGGACATAAAGAACCCGGCCAGAGGTCGGCGAGATCGGAAGAAACGGCGAGTAGGTCGCACGGCGCTCTTCGCCAAGCGTTGGCAACATCACATCCATCAGCTTTTGGTAGCGTTCTGCAGCCCGCAGAAGAATGTCATCGAACTTGCCCGACTTGTAGTAGTCGGTTGCACTCGCGAACTCGTAATCAAAGCCGAAGGTGTCGAGGAACCGCCGCAGCATGGCATTGTTATGATGTCCGAAGCTCTCATAGTCGCCGCCGAACGGGTTCGGCACGACAGTGAGCGGCATCTGCAAATACGGCTCCAGCGCGGCTCTGTCCGGCACGTTTTCCGGGATTTTTCGCATGCCGTCCATGTCGTCGGAGAAGCAGATCAAACGGGTTGGGATCTTGTCTTCGGTCAACAGACGGAACGCGGTGCGCACCATCGTCGTGCGGGCAACTTCACCGAAAGTACCGATATGCGGCAGACCGGACGGGCCGTAACCTGTTTCGAACAGAACCGGTTTTTGCGGATCCCGCTTCTCGATCCGTTTGACCAGTTTTCGCGCTTCTTCGAACGGCCACGCTTTGGACTTGGTGGCCGCCTCGACAAACTCTTGCGAAAGGTCAAGCGGAGGCAGGGATTGATCGGTCATGTTCTTAAGGTCGTTTCAGTTGTTCTTGAGGGAAAAGCTGGCGAAACGGGTCAATACCCGGGGTTGGCCAGCTTGATGCGGCGCGACACTAGAAAACAGCGGGGCCGCCGTCAATCAATTGTCAAAGGGAACATGCTTGAAGCAGCGGGTTTGAGCAGTTACATCGGGGCAACAGAAATGCCCATTGGTGGCCAAGGAGAATTTAAAAGTGTCAGGACAAGACCCGATCAGCATCGAGGAAGCTCTCATCTACGTGATGGTGATTGTCGCCGCCTCGGACAATTCCATGACCGACAATGAACTGGCAACGATCGGCGACATGATCAAGACACTGCCCGTCTTCAAGGATTACAACCCGAACAATGTCATTCCGGCAGCTCAGCGCTGCGGCGACATTCTACAGGATGAAAATGGCCTGTCGTTGGTTCTTGAACTGGTCGGCGACATTCTGCCTACAAAACTCTATGACACCGCCTATGCGCTGGCCGTTGAAGTCGCCGCAGCCGATCTGCACGTCGAAAAGGAAGAGTTGCGGATCCTCCAGTTGCTGCGCGATCGTTTCAGCTTGGACAAACTGACTGTCGCAGCAATCGAGCGCGGCGCCATCGCCCGCCACCGCACGGCCTGATCGGAGGTCGTTGATCCTTGCGTGCCATGCTTCGGCGCTGGATTTACTGGCTGACCGGATCCGTGTTTGGCGCGGTCATGCTGGTCCTCGGCCTGCAGGTATTATCGGGTCTCGATGATTTTGACCTTTCGGCTTACGAGGCCCGGTCGGTTTCGTTTCGCCATCAGGACACACAAATCTCCGGGACCCTGCACCTGCCCGGCGTGCAGAGCGCTCCTGTAGTACTGCTGGTCCATGGGGACGGACCGCAGGACCGGTATTCGGGCGGCGGATACCTACCGCTCATAAAGGTTTTTCTTGAGAGTGGCATTGCCGTCTATTTCTGGGACAAACCAGGCATTGGCGACAGTCAAGGCAATTGGCTGGACCATTCCATGAGTGACAGGGCTGACCTTGCGAAGGCGGCCCTCCTCCGGTTGAAAACACTTCCCGACCTGTCACTGTCTTCATTTGGCTTTCTGGGGTTCTCTCAGGCCGGATGGGTGCTGCCTCACCTCGCTCAGGAAAGCGAGCCAACTGATTTTCTGGTGCTCGTTGGAGGTGCCGTCGATTGGCAGCGCCAGGGGCAATATTACACACGGCAAAGACTGGATGCTAACGGCGCTTCTGCAGAGGCAATCAAAAGCGAACTGGATCGCCAAGCCTCTCAGAACGAACAGTATCTGGGCCCAGAGGCAACTTACGCCGATTACCTTGCCGCTCAAGACACAACCACTCCGATGCGGGAGGACCGGTTTCACTTCGTCAAAAAGAACTGGCGTTCAAACTCCACAGAAACGCTGAAGACCGCCGAAATGCCAATGTTCATCATTCATGGCAGCGACGACCTGAACGTTGATCCCGAATATAATTCTCAGACCTACCGGCAAGTTCTGGAAAACCAACACCCATCCAACCGGTTTGAGATCATCGACGGCGCCACTCATGGGTTGTTGCGCTCTGACTTGTTCAACTACCAGCGCCCTGACTAAATGCCTTTTTGGGTGGAGTGGGCCTTTTTGGCTTTGGGGCGTGAGGCCTTTACGCCGGGAGCACTCGAACTTATCGCCAACTGGGTCCATGACCAGTCGCATTCTGCAAGCGTGACGGCGCGCTAGTTTGGGTCAAGGTTCGGGGTGCATTAAACAAACTCCGCCTGGCGGCCCAAATCGTTCCAAATTGAGTTAATAGCTTTACCCGCCCCTAACCGGGGGGCCGCTAAGACCCGATCAGAGCCGAAAAGGCCAAGGGGCATCATGCGGAGATGGGGATGAACAAGCCTTCACAGGGCTATCAGGCGACAGTGCGCTATCCGTTAAGGCGCCATCAGCAGCAAGTCGCCCTTAGGCAACCCGCTCAAGCCCATCGGCCCAATCGGCAGATTTCCCGCAACAAAGTCCAGAAGAAGGCCCACTGGGGGGTGCGGATGCTGATCGCCTTTGTTGGCTGGATCGTTGGCGTCACTGCCGTATCACTGGTGATGTTCGCTGAGTATCATTATCCGCTGGCCAAAAACCGGGACCCGGATCTTTTTGCGCTCGTCCTTGGCACCGGTTTTGCCGGACATGCGATCTATGCTGTGATGGCAATCCTGGCCGTTGCCCTGCTTACCGCATTCAACCGGCGGAAATGGATCTTGTGGGTCCTGATCGGGTTTGCGGGCGGCCTCTACAGCGTCTGAAAACGCATGAGCCCGCTTTAGTTCAGGCTACGGATCGTATCGGGCAGATCCAGCGAGAAGGCTGGCACTTCAACCTGGAAGGTCGTGCCGTCTGGACGCTCCATTTCGTATGATCCGGCCATGATCCCGGAATCGGTCGCAAGCGGGCAATAAGAGGAGTACTCGTAGGTCTCACCCGGCTCGATCACAGGCTGCTCACCAACCACGCCTTCACCGCGCACCTCTTCCAGCCGGCCGAGAGCGTCAGTGATCATCCAATACCGGCTCTTGAGCTGTACAGGCTTGTCACCACCATTGTGGATCTCAACAAGATAGGCCCAGATAAACTCCTGGTCTTCCGGCTTCGACTCATCGTCCAGATAATAAGGCTCTACTGAGACTTCGATATTGTCGGTTATGGCGCGGTAACTGCCAGACACGATTGTTCCTTTTATCATTCCGGCCGGCGGCCGAGTTGCATGTGGCTTATAGGGCGATTGACGCAACCGTGAAAGAGTGTGGCTTGTGAAATCGAACCGGATTTCGCATTAACGCCCAAACATTCCTTCGTAAAGCCGCTTCTACATGTTTGATGCCCGCCTTCGACCAATGATCGATCCTCCCCTGAATGCAATCGGGGTGCGGCTGGCCAATGCCGGCATCAGCGCCAATATGGTGACAGTGTCCGGTTTTTGCTTGGGGTTACTGGCTGCCGTCTCAATTGCTTTTGGATATTTCCTGGCAGGCTTTGTTCTGATCGCCCTCAACCGGCTGTTTGACGGATTGGATGGGGCGGTTGCACGCGCCAGCCAGAAAACGGATATTGGCGGCTATCTGGATATCACGCTCGACTTCTTTTTCTACGGTGCAATTCCACTCGCCTTTGCAATCCAGGCCCCAGAGACCAATGCGCTGCCGGCAGCGGCTCTGCTTGCAAGTTTTTATGCCAATGGCTCGGCGTTCCTGGCCTTTGCCATCATGGCGGAAAAACGCAACCTTTCGACCAGCCACCAGGGGGCCAAGTCGCTCTACTACATTGGCGGCTTGGCGGAAGGCACCGAGACGATCGGCCTCTTCTTGCTGATGGCTCTTCTGCCGGCCTGGTTCCCTGTCTTTGCGTGGGTTTTTGCAGGCGTTTGCATTGTGTCAGCCAGTGCACGCGTCCTGATCAGCCTCCGCGCCTTGAAAGATCGCTGATCGCCTGCCACACCATTAAAATGCAGCCATTCAAATCCAGGTGTTCTCGCAGAATTGCCAGAATGTTTGCGCGGCGCGGGACCGCGGAGCCTTATCGATCCGCGCCAAGATAATCGACCTTGGCGCAGTTGGGGTGAGCGGCAAGACTTTTACGCCAGCCGGCTCAGACGGTAGAGCCAGTTTTGCAATGATCGACACCCCAAGGCCGGCTTTGACCAGTGCCAGGATCGAATTCACCTGCAATATGGTATGCGCCACTTTCGGTGTCTGTCCGGCAGCTGCGAACCATTTCTCAACCAATGGTGCGCTCCCGCCCTTGGTCAAGATGAATGGATCTCGGCAAAGATCCTCCGCCCGCACGGTTGACCGTACTGCCAACGGATGATCGTCCCGAACCAATGCGACCAGCTCGTCAGAAACGAGCGGGAGAATGTCCAGATCCTCTTTATGCGGATCCGCCAAGATCGCCGCATCCACACCTCCGCTGCGCAAAACCGTCTCAAGGTCTGCGTCCGGGAATTCCAGAATCTCAACGTCAATACCGGGAAATTTCCTGCCAAACGCGCCAAGTAAACGGGGGAGGATATGAAAGGAAGCGGACGATCCGAAGGACCCGAGGCGGACGGTCCCGATCTTGTCCCGCCGGACATCTTGCAAATGACGGAGCGCTTTGTCTTGCAGAAGATCGGCCTGACGGGCAAATACCGCCAAAGCTTGTCCTTCTTCAGTCAACCCGAGTGGCCGGGCCCCGCGAATGAGCAAATCCAGTCCAAACCGTTTTTCCAGCTGTGCAATGCCCTTGCTGACAGCCGGTTGAGATATGCCAAGGGCCCGAGCGGCTTCGGAAACACTTCCCGTTTCCTCGATGATCCGAAGAGCCCGGACCATTGCGAGAGGAAGATCCTGAGAATCTGACGGCAAAATATAACCTCAAGTTATTTTCTTATACCGAGATATATCTCTATTCGACCTTCCAGCACAATTATCGTCTGGACAACATCATGCCCCTGGAAACCTGGCTCGCCTTCGCCGCCGCCTCTCTCATCCTGACCATAACACCTGGTCCCAGTATCCTATTGGGTATGGTTCATGCTTTGCACTTCGGGACGAAACGCACGCTCAATACTGCCCTCGGAGACATCTCCGCCAACATGATCCAGATGCTGCTGGTCGCAGCAGGTCTGGGCATCATCATCACCAACTCGGCAGTCGCGTTTCAGATGATCAAATGGGCGGGCGTTGGCGTGCTGATCTTTATGGCCATCAAAATGTGGCGGTCAGCACCAACTCTACCTGACGCAGCAACATCGGATCGGTCGTCCCACCCGGCGCGGCTTTATGCGAGCGGCTTTGCGGTTGCGTTTGGCAACCCGAAGGCCCTGGTCTTTTTCACCGCCTTCTTTCCGCAATTCATTGACCCGACGGCGCCGGTTCTGCCTCAGTTGTCCATCATGTGCCCAACCATGGCCGTACTCGATTTTGCGTTTGTGATGCTTTATGCCGCCGGTGCCAAACAGTGTCTCGGGTTCCTGAGACAACATCCAAGACTTCTGAGCCGGACGGCGGGCGGCACCTTGCTGACGGCGGCCGGACTTCTGGCGTCGACGCGTTAGATCAGGATGTCAGGGGCTGATCTCTTCAGCAATCAGCGGCAACAATCCTGGAAAACGAGTGTCGATTTCCTCCCTGCGCAATGCGGCGGCTCTGGAATTGCCCCGATCGACTTGCCGGATCAAGCCCGCTTCTCGCAACACCCGAAAATGGTGCGTGACTGTGGCCTTGCTGACCGGAAGCCGGAAGGAGGCACAGGTCCGCTCCGTGCCAGTGTCTGCCTGGGCTAATTCCCGGATTACACGGCGCCGATGCGGATCTGCCAAGGCGGTGAGGACCTTTCCCAAGTCCAGGTCGACCGGCTCCAGATTGTCGTCCTTCTCTCCCATCTCATCCCTCATGCACCACTCGATAGGTAAGACTTGCATCTTACCTTTCAGTCACTTAGGTATGACATCCATCATACCTAAGGAGATTTCCATGTCCAATCCTGACTTTGCGCTGCCGGATCCCGCCCTCGGTGAAACCGGCCCTTACGCGCTGGTCGGTCAAGCCCGCGCACGGCCTGGTGCCGCCGATAAACTGGAACAGGCGCTTGTCGCGCTCGTTGCCCCGACACGGGAAGAGACAGGCGCGCTTCAATACCACGTCCATCGCGACCGGGCCGACCCGGATCTCTTTGTTTTCTACGAAGCTTGGGCGTCTCTTGCCGACCTGAAGGAACACCTCCAGATGCCCTACATCCAGCAATTTCTTGCAGGCCATCAGGAACTTGTTGACGGAGAGATGCAAGTCACCTGGCTCAAAATGGCCAGTCCTTATCCGGGAGCCTGACCTCAAGAGCCGCATCGGCAGCCTAAATGGCCGCCAATGCCTTTTCGACGTCCTCAAGAAGATCCTGCGGGTCTTCCAGACCAACAGAGAGGCGTAGGATACCGTCTGTGATGCCAAGTTCCGCGCGGGCTTCTTCGCCAATCGACTGGTGGGTCGTCGTTGCCGGGTGCGTGATCAGGCTTTTGGCATCGCCCAAATTGTTGGAAATCCTGATGAGTTCCAGCGCGTTCACAAAGCGGAACGCAGCCTCCTTGCCGCCCTCGATTTCAAGCGCAAGCATCGTGGAACCACCGCGCATCTGGCGCTTGGCAATCTCGGCTTGCGGATGATCGTCGCGCCCCGGATAGATCAGGCGTTTGACCTTTGCCGCCCCTGCCAGGAAGTCCGCAATCTGGCCGGCGCTGTTGGTCTGCTGCGCAACGCGCAGCGGCAATGTCTCAAGCCCCTTTAAGAGCACCCAGGCACTGAATGGGCTCATATGCGGGCCGGTGTGCTTGACAAAAGGCATCACCTCTTCGGTGATCCATTCCTCATCTGACAGAACCACACCACCAAGACACCGCCCCTGCCCGTCTATATGTTTGGTCGCGGAATAGATGACCACATCCGCGCCCAAGTTGAGCGGGGACTGGTACATCGGTGTCGCAAACACGTTGTCGACGATCAAGCGGGCACCGACCGACTTTGCAATTTCCGCAACCGCGGCAATATCAAGGACTTCCAGCGTCGGATTGGTTGGGCTTTCCAGAAACAGCGCCTTGGTGTTCGGCTTGACGGCTGCTTTCCACTGATCGATATCCGTCCCGTCTATGAGCGTGCTCTCAACACCAAAACGCGGCAGCAGGGTCTCGCAAATATACCGGCACGAACCAAACAATGCTTTGGCTGCAACCACATGATCCCCGGCCTTGACCGATGCCATCAGGGCAAGATTGACTGCGGCCATGCCGCTGGCAGTTGCCCGCGCAGCTTCCGCGCCTTCCAGCATCTTGATGCGGTCTTCGAACATGGCGACCGTTGGGTTGGCGTAGCGCGAATAGACGAACCCCGGATCTTCGCCATTGAACCGCGCTTCGGCTGCTTCCGCGCTGTCGTACACAAAACCCTGTGTCAGGAACATAGCCTCGGACGTCTCGCCGAACGGTGAGCGGGTGGTGCCGCCATGAACGAGTGCGGTTGCAGGGCGCCAGTTGGTTCCGGCGGTGTTCTTGGTGTCAGTCATGTCGATGTTCGCTCCAAACGAAAAAACCCCAGCCTTAGGACCGGGGTTTGCACCTCCGGCCTTTTTAGCGACTTGTTTAACGTGGCTGCAAGCCGGCCGGCCCAAATCACCACGAGTTGGCTTTCACTTAAGCGAAAATGGGCTTTCGGTCAATCTACCTCCCGCTTTTCCTGAGATTGGCCAGAAAGAGAGTTGGCGGGGCCAGCCGCATCCGTTAAGGACGTTAGACGACGATTGCAGGATGAATTGATGAACGTATCAGCGGACCGAAGCACCACAGGCAGCGCATTGATCGCAGCGAGCGGAATTTTGCCCGAGCGCGTTATTCAGGCGATGTTCGCAGCGCAGGAGATTTCCGCCGCAGCGCCCCCTGTCAAAGGTCAAATTCAGCCTGCGAGCCTCGATCTGCGCCTTGGAATAGTTGCTTACCGGGTGCGCGCAAGTTTTCTGCCCGGTCCGGACATCAAGGTGGCGGACCGCTTGGAGCAGCTGAAGCTTCATACCATCGATCTTCAGGACGGGGCCGTTCTGGAGACGGGGTGCGTCTACATTGTTCCCTTGCAGGAAAGCCTGGCGCTGCGGCCCGACATTTCGGCAACCGCCAACCCGAAAAGTTCCACAGGGCGTCTTGATGTATTCACCCGCGTGATAACCGACAATGGTCAAGCCTTCGATACGATTCCTGAAGGCTACAACGGCCCACTCTATGCCGAGATTTCCCCGCTCACCTTCCCGATCCTGGTACGGTCCGGCTCCCGCCTCAGCCAGATCCGGTTCCGGCGCGGCCAATCCCTAATTCCGGATGCTGATCTTGAGAGCGTCCACAAGGCAAAAACGCTGATGAGCGGCGGCAATGAACGCATTGGAGGCGGCGTCCAGCTGTCGATTGATCTGGAAGGCGAAGGCCCAGGCAGCCTAATCGGCTACCGCGCCAAGCATCATTCCGGGCTGATTGATGTTGATCTGGTCGGCGCACAGGACCCGCTTGATTTCTGGGAACCAATCTATCGCCGTCAGAACGCCGAACTGATCCTTGATCCGGACGCCTTTTATATCCTGGTCAGTCAGGAAGCCGTGCACGTCCCACCGGACTATGCCGCAGAGATGGTGCCGTTCGATCCGCTGGTTGGTGAGTTCCGGGTGCATTATGCAGGCTTCTTTGATCCCGGCTTCGGCCATGCCGGCGCTGGTGGCGTCGGCTCGCGCGCGGTTCTGGAAGTCCGTTCCCATGATGTGCCCTTTATCGTGGAGCATGGTCAAACCATTGGCCGCCTCGTCTACGAACACATGGCCGAACGCCCGGCCACACTCTACGGCGAGGGCATCGGCTCCAACTATCAGGGCCAGGCCTTGAAGCTCTCCAAGCATTTCAAGGCATCCGCCTGAGTGCTGTATGTCCTTGAAAACCATCACACGCGAATACGAAGGCTTTCTGGAAGACCGGAAGTCCCGATTCCTGGCTTTCTTGGTGCCCATTGAGCGGTTCGAAAGCCGTTTGGAAGAGCTGCGCAAGGAACATCGCAAGGCCAATCACATTGTCACTGCACACCGGCGCCTCCTGGACGACGGGCGGGTCGAGGAAAGCGGCAAGGATGACGGTGAACCGGCCGGAACGTCCGGAATGCCGACCTTGCGCGTCCTGCAGGGCGCAGACCTAATCAATTGTGCGGTGCTGATCGTAAGGTACTTCGGCGGAACAAAGCTGGGCGGCGGAGGCCTTGCCCGCGCCTATTCAGGTGCTGCCCAAGACGCAATTGCGCATGCTGAGTTGGTGCCGTTCCAGAAACTCTCTCGGAAAGAGTTCAGCGCAGACTTTGCATCGAGCTCCGAGTTGGAAAGGCAAATCACCGGCCTCGGACTGGATGTCCTCTCGCGCGACTACACTGAAACGGGTGTCGTCCTGATCGTTGAAGGACCGGAGGATCTTCTGAATGCCCTTAACGGCACCGCGGCCAGCTAGAACTCCAAGCCCAAGCCGCCGTCTGCTGCCACGATGTTTATCGTCAGACGATCGACAAGATCGCTTTCTCACGCCCCCCGCGCTACCTTGGCAAGAACAGAATATCAGCATCCGTTTTGCGGCGTGGAGTAAAAGGCTTGTTTTCAGTGACAAAACGATCGCTTGCCTTGACCGCCATACTTCTGTTCTTCCCTTTTCTATTCACAGCACTGTGGATTACCCTTTTTCAAGCCGGACCTAATCGGCATATTTCCGGCGGGCCAGAAGCCAGCCCAATGGAGCGGCAAGTCGGCCAGCTCATCATGGTTGGGTTTAACGGCACCCGCCCGTTGGATCCGGGTGTCATGGCCGTCAGCGGCCAACTTGAAAGTGGCCGCATCGGCGGCTTCATGCTGCTTGGCCGCAACATTCAAACACCCGACCAGCTGACCACCTTGACCAGCCACCTTGGCGATCAAGGTTCCGGGGCTTCTGTTCTGATTGCGGTTGATCAAGAGGGCGGCCTGGTTCAGCGTCTTGCACCTCTTGGCGATCCGATGACCTGGAGCGCAGCGAAGGATCTTCCAGCCGCCACGGACAACTGTGCACCTCGCAAGGTCCGCGCTTATTATGCCCGCCGGGCCGCCCAACTTGGCGCCTACAACATCAACGTCAACTTCGGCCCCGTCGTTGATGTGGACCTCAACCCGGACAACCCGATCATCGGCAAGAAAAAGCGGAGTTTTTCCGCTGACCCGGCCAAGGTTACCAATTGTGCTGCAGGTTTTATTGCCGCCCATCAGGCCGCTGGAATAGCAACAGCGCTGAAACACTTTCCAGGACACGGATCTTCAACGACGGACAGCCACACCAGTTTGCCAGTAATCAGCCAGTCCTGGCGCGAACTTGAACTGGAGCCCTATCGCGCACTCCAGCGTCAGGACCGCGTAGACATGGTGATGATGGGCCATCTGGTTCATCCCCGCTTTTCCGACACGCCAGAAACTCCGGCCTCTCTTTCGAAAAAGGGGATCGCTGAGGCCAGGGCCCTCACCGGCAAGGATATTGTCATCATCACGGACGATCTGGAGATGAATGCAGTCTCTGATCGGTTTTCGATCGAGGACGCAGCGGTGCAAGCGATCACAGCCGGAAATGACATTGTGCTCTTTTCCAGTTTTGACCGGACCGACCCTGAGCTCGGTGACCGGATAAACGCCGCTATTGTGGCCGCCGTTACGGATGGCCGGATCAGTGAAGCCCAGGTTGATCTGGCTGCCGCGCGGGTTGCCGCCTTAAAACACCGCCTTCGCCGATTTCGGGTGGGCGTTTTGCCAGATCCGCAGTCTGCAAGACTTGGTCCTGGACCGAAAGCCACACTACCCCACTACGCCGCTGCAACTACGATTTTGCCGCCTGCTCGCGCAGCTCCTTAAGCTCGGCCCGCAAAGCTTTCACTTCTTCCAGAATGAGGCCTGTCTCGTCATGAATGGCCTGGCGGTTGGCATCGGCTTCCGCTTCATGCTCCTCCTGCATGGCGGAGACGATGATACCGATGAAAAGGTTCAGAACCGTGAAAGCCGTGCACAGGATGAACGGCACGAAGAAAATCCAGGAGAGCGGATAGACTTCCATAACCGGCCGGACGATCCCCATGGACCAGCTTTCCAGCGTCATGATCTGGAAAAGCGTATAGAGTGATGCGCCAAGATCACCGAACCATTCGGGAAACGATGCGCCAAAGAGTTTGGTCGCCATCACGCCGAACACATAGAACACCAGCGCCATCAGAACGACGATGGAGCCCATGCCCGGCAACGCGGCAATCAACCCGCCGATCACCCGCCGCAGAGACGGAACAACGGAAATCAGGCGCAGAACACGCAGGATGCGGAGTGAGCGCAGGACTGAGAGCGTGCCGCTGGACGGCAACAATGCGATTGCAACGATGAAAAAATCAAAGAGGCTCCAGGGATCCTTGAAAAAGCGGAAGCCATGCGCAAACAGACGCAGCGCGATTTCGATCACGAATATGCCGAGGATTGTCTGGTCGATTGCAATCAAAACCGAGCCGAACCGGTCCATTATAAACGGGCTGGTTTCCAGTCCGAGCGTGATCGCATTCACGACGATGATCGCGATGATCCAGTATTCCCACGTGCGTGAAGTTACCAGGGCTTTTATTTGTTCCCGCATAGTCTGTTCCGGAGCCTGAAATATTCCAACGGCGCTGCGCCGCGCGGAACATGGAGGTTCGGGCCGGTCTTGGCAAGATGGCAGCGGGCGGGATAACACAATTCCACCGCTTGACAGTTCGCCGGACTGGGCGCAGTAAAGATGGGCTCAAGCGGGTGATTAGCGGCATCATCGGCGTGCTTAAATCGGGTGGTCGTTGGATTGATGTATCAAATATCTATAGATCGAGGAAATCCCTGTACGATTGGTTTGTCCGTTGGACCGAAAAGGGTGTCTGGACCGATGTCTTCGATACGTTGTCTCAGATTGGTGGCCCCGCGCTCAAAGTGATGATTGATAGCACGGCGGTTCAGCACCGGGTTGCTCATGGCGGCAATAGGGGCTCAGACCCACGCCATGGGCCGAGTTCGTTGGTGTCCGGGAAGCAAAATCCACGGTTTGAGCGACAACTGGAAACGGCCAATCGCCTTCTACCGCACAAGCGCTAATGTTTCAGACTTCGCAGGGGCGGAGGCACTCTTGCCACGCATGCCCAAGAACGGTGTTCTGCATGGCGACAAAGGCTACGACAGCGATCATATCCGGCGAACTGTAGCAGCATGAGAGACGCTGCCAAACATCCCGCCTCGCAAAACACGCAAACTGAAAAACTTCTTTTCGCCATACCTTTACAAGGGCAGAAATATAATCGGGAAGATGTTCGGCAGGCTCAAAGAGTTTCGTAAGATCGCAACCCGCTATGACCATAATGCCAGAAACTTTCTGTAGTCGCTCTGCCTCACGGCAACCGTATGTTACTGGTTATGAGGCCGAAGCCTAACCCTTAGAACGTCAAACTTCATCCGTGTATTGGTGGTGCATTTTGTAAATTAGAGCGAAGATGTGAGATCAGGGCATCGAGCGCTTTGGATTTTTGACGGCGACTTGGATAGTACAAATGATAGCCGGGCCAGGTAGGGCAGAATTCGTCAAGGCAGCAGTCGAGTCGACCGGTGCTGATGTACTCCGAAACGAGAGGAGCGAATGTGTAGGCGAGCCCCAGCCCCGCCAACGCGGCAGAAAGGATCGTCTGTGTTCCATTGACCAGAACCCGTCCGGGCACCGGCAGATCTATTGTGCGATCACCTGACCGAAATCTCCAGAGAAACACATCATCATGGCTCTGAGTGCGAATGTTGATGCATTCATGTTCGGACAGATTTTTCAGACTCTTAGGGTGGCCGCGTTTTGCAAAATACACAGGGCTTCCAACGATCACGGCCTTCAGGTCTTGTCCCAGAGGCAACGCGATCATATCCATCTCCAAATGGCTCCCGTACCGTATCCCGGCATCAAATCCCTCTGCGACTACGTCGGAGAGGCGATCATCAACTCGAATGTCCACTTTGACAGCTGGATGGGCCTTTAGAAATTCAGGCAGCACAGGCACCAAGATACGCACTGCGGCATCTTCGGTCATACTCAGCCTGACTTTGCCGGTAACCTCGTCACAACCAGATTTCACCTGATCCAATCCACTGGAGATCTGTCTCAGAGCAGGTGAAACTTGATCAAGCAGTCGTTGACCATCTTCGGTCAATCTGACGCTGCGTGTTGTTCTTGCAAGAAGTGCGACGCCGAGGCGCGCCTCAAGTTCTGCAACGGTATGGCTCAATCCAGATTGGGCGCGCCCAAGTCTGGCTGCAGCACGTGTGAAGCTCCCGGCTTCGGCGACGGCTTCGAAAACCAACAAATCGGCGAGATCCCTGCGATCCATTTATCACTCTAAGTTATAAGCCATATACGATAAATAAGACTACCGACTGAAAGTGTGGTTCGCAATATTGGTTTCACAACCTGAATTATGGAGTTTTTCAGATGTTGAACCTTAAGAAAATCACACTTCTCGCCATGTGCCTGACGGCATCATCGGCGTTGGCGGGACAGGCCTTGGCCGATGCCAGGAACATCGTTCTTGTCCACGGCTTGAACATGGACGGTGGGGCTTGGCGATCTGTCTACAAGCAATTGTCCGCCAAGGACTACAACGTCACCGTTGTGCAAATGCCGATGACTTCGATCGAGGCCGACGTCGCAGCGGTTCGCCGGGCAATCGATGTTCAGGAAGGACCCATCGTTCTTGCAGGTCACTCTTATGGCGGCATGGTGATCAGCCAGGCAGGGATTGATCCCGACGTCAAAGCCCTTGTTTATATTGCCGCATTCCAGCCCGAGGTTGGTGAAAGCCTTGGCTTTTTGAATGCCTCTATTCCCGCTGAATTGCCGGCAGAAGCCATCAAGGTCTTTGACGACGGCTACTATCTCGTCGAGCCAGAGACGTGGATTGCCGATGTGGCCAACGGCACTGAGAACTCGGATGCCGAGTTCACGGCCAATTTTCAAGCTGCCGCCAACACAAGCATCTTTGGATATGAAGCCGAAAATGCGGCGTGGAAAAACAAGCCGAGTTGGGCCTTGGTGCCGACCAACGACCGTACGGTGTCACCGGAACTGCAACAGAAAATGGCAAGCCGATCTGGCGCACAGGTCCAGGAAATTGATGCGGGTCATTTGGTTCACATGTCCAATCCAGACGAAGTTACGGCGCTCATCGAATCCGCCGCGGCCTCTGTCGATTGACACTTTCAAGGCCGCATGGGAGAGGCCACACGCATAATATCATCTTCGGCGACGCGCGGTCCGCGTCGCCGTCCTTTCCGGCTGTTGTCAAAAAATTTGACTTCGGTTCATGGGCTCAATGAAATGCTCCCTGGCATTTTGAGGCAGCAGTTCTGTGCCGAACCGAATTGGAAAACCGACGGCAGCTTCATTGATGAAAGACCATGGCGGCATCAAGAGTGCCGTTTTTACGATCCATCAATTCGGAAAGCCTGAAATCGTTATCAGTTGATCAGTAGATCCCAATCCGAAATTCTCAATTTGCCTTGGTTTCGCTGCCACGGCGCCAGTAGGTGATGGCGAATTGGTCACCCTTCTGGAGTTTGAAAGCGGTCTTGAACAGTTTGCGCATGTTCTGCGCTGCCTCATGTTCGCCGGCGAACCAGGCAAATTGCGGGGGGCTGGCCGTCCCAAGTTCCCGCGCGGTTCCGACAATGGACTGCGCAAAGTCATCGCCAGCAATTGCATGCAAGTTAAGCGAAGTCTCCGGCAGATAAGCCTTGAGGTCCTCAAGGGATTGCGCTTCGCCGATCACATGTCCGGATACATCGGGAGCCAGATCCTCAAGGTACCTCGCAAGCGCGGGCAGAGCTGTCTGGTCGCCAGCAAGCAAAACGGTCTTTACATTGTCAGGCCGCTCTCCGCCCGCCGGACCCATCAACCCTATTTCGTCACCAGTTACAGCCGCCTGCGCCCACTCGGCGATAATTCCACCCCTGTGTCGAACGATATCGACGTCGATCGTGCCAGCGTCCAAGTCGAGTGATTTGATCGTGTAGTAGCGGACATGCAGTTCGTCCTCACCCTCCGGCCACAGCGTCAGACCATTGGAGGCGCTGCTCGGCCAAACCGGCGTGCGCCCAGCCGCAGCCGGGCACATCAGTTTGACATGAATGCCGGGACCGGTCAGATGCCCGATGGGCCGGTCCGCGGCAAGCCGCAGACGGATCATGCCCTCAGCCGGTTCGCTTCGCGCCACAACTTTCATGACGTGAAAGTTGACGGGTCGGGCCCTTTCACCCGCGTTTTTCTGAGTCTCATCCCATATGAGAGCGGCAGCGGCTCCGTCATTCAGTTCCGCCAGGTGCTTGACGGCGGATTCCTTCAAAAAATAGAGGATACTCTCGGATTCGGCCGTCACGGTCAGCTGCAGTCCCAACGCTCCAGCCGCCAGGTTTATGGAATTGTTGCCGACTAGGATGGACGCATTTGTCTCGCTGGTCCGTTCAACCGGTGCATCATGCTCCAAGGCATGTTCGATCAGGTGCTCGAACATGGATTGCGCATTGGACACCTCGACATAGGCAGAAGATGAAAGCGACACACTGTCCTCCGTAAGAATACGACATAAGCCTTTTGATTTTAAAGCGGAACCACCATCGGCCGGTTGGTTACGGGGTCTGACATCACACGGGCATCCAGATCAAATGCCTTTTTCAGGTTCGACGGCGTGATGACCGTTTCAGGCGGTCCCTTCGTGACAAGTCCGTCTGGTCCAAGCAACACAATATGGTCGTTGAATCGGCCTGCGAGATTGAGGTCATGCAGGACACTTACGACCGTTGTACCCGCGTTTTTGTTCCGGTTTTGAAGCAGCCTGAGGACCTCAATTTGATGCGGCAGGTCCAGAAAGCTCGTCGGCTCGTCCAGGAGGAGCAATGGAGTGTCCTGGGCCAGAACGAGCGCAAGCCAAGCGCGTTGGCGTTGTCCGCCAGACAGTTCCGACAAGGGACGCCCTGCAAAATCTTCCATGCCGACGGCGATAAGCGCCTTTTGGCAGATCTCGGTATCTGTTGCCGACCAAGGAGAGAAAAGCCCGCGCCACGGGGTTCTGCCCCGTTTGACGAGTTCGCCGACCAAAATGCCTTCCGGGGCAATCGGGAACTGGGGCAGGATTGCCAGTTGGCGCGACAGCAGGCGGGTTTTCGTCTTGTGAATATCGGCATCGCCGAGAAACACTCTCCCGTGGGACGGTGCCAATAGCCGGGCAAGAGCCGATAGCAGTGTGGACTTGCCACAGCCATTCGGGCCGAGAATCGCTGTGCTTTGCCCGGCTGGCAGGCCGATTGTCAGGTTTTCGAGCACCGACCGGTCTCGGTATCCCACGCACAATGATTCCGTCCTCAAAGAAATCGCGCTCACAATTCGCCTCTTTCAATTTCACGGGACAAGAGCCACAGAAGATAAGGTGCGCCCAAGATCCCGGTCATGACGCCAATGGGCAGTTGCAGGCCCGGTAGGCTCGCCCGGGCCACAAGGTCTGCAAGCATCACGATAATGGCTCCTGTTAGAGCTGCGGCAAGCAACCTGCCGCCCACATCGGCCGTGCGGGCGATCCGCGCGCCAAGCGGCGGTGCCATAAGCGCCACAAAGGCAATCGGACCTGCGATGGCAACAGCCGCCGCTGCCAGCAACACAGCGGTCGCAGCCAGTCCCAGCCGGGCGCGCTTGACGTTAGCACCAAGCCCCGTGGCAAGCTCGGATCCGAGTTCAAGCAGCCTCAGATTGCGGATTTGCGGTAACAGAACAATGACCAGAACTGCGCCGATGAGCGCAAGCTGAAGCACGTGCGACCAGTCCCGCGCCGCAAGCGAACCGGCCAACCAGCGCTGCGCCTCGGCCGCTTGCGGACCCGAGAGCCGTGTCATAAGGAACGAGCTGATCGCAGCAGCAGTGAAACCGATGCCGATGCCAACGAGAACAATTGTCACCGCAGGCGCGCCCTCCAACGGGTTGTGCCCGCGCGCCGGACGGGCCAGAGCCAGCACGAGAATTGCCGTCAAAAGCCCTCCGGCGGACGCAATCAAAGGCATCGGGATCGCAAGATTGATCGTGAGGGCACCAAGAATTGCAAGTCCGGAACCTGCGGAAAAGCCCATGACGTCCGGCGAGGCAAGCGGGTTGCGCAACAGGGACTGAAAGATCGATCCGGACAAACCGAAAGCAGCACCGACAAGAAGTGCCGTTGCAACCCGGGGGCCGCGCAGGATCTGCACCGTCAGAGCCCCTGCCCCATCGCCGCCGGTCAGACCGTTCCAAAGCGCTGCCGGGCCTACGGAGACCTGTCCGAGCGCGAGTGACAGCGAGGCAGCGGCCAGAAGCAGAAAGATGAGAAGAAACTGCCTGTTCATGCAATCGCTCCCGGGCTTAGGCGGCGGGCAAGCAGGACAAAGACCGGACCACCTATGAGCGCCGTCATGATGCCTGCCTGGATTTCGGCAGGTGCGAAAAGAAGCCGCCCTGCGACATCGGCAAGCAAGAGCACGGCCGCGCCGAGCATGGCGGAGGCCAGGATGCCGGGGCGCAAAGAAGCGCCTGCAATACGGCGGGCAATCGGAGGCACCATGAGGCCCAGAAAGGCAATCGGTCCGGCAATGGCAACGGCTGCGCCTGTCAGCAAGGTTACCGCCACAAGAACGGCGGCCTGCACTTGCCGGGGGCGTGTTCCAAGACCGCGTGAGAGCGTCTCCCCGAGCGCAAGCGCCTCAAGCTTTGTGGCAACGGCCAACAGGACAGCACCTCCGGCAACCGCTCCGATGGACATGACCAGAAGCGGCCGCGTCCGCGCTTCTGCCAGCGAACCGACCACCCAAAAGCGCACCACTTCGAGCGATTCACCGCGCATGAGGACCAGGGCCGTAACCAGGGACACCAGCAGTGCACCGAGCGCAGCACCTGCCAGGGTCAACCGCACGGGACTTGCATTGCCCCGCAGACCTCCCCCAAGGGCGAAAACTGCAACAGATGCCAAGGCGGCGCCCGGAAACGCCAGAAAGGCGAGCAGCGCGCCATCCGCGCGCCCGGCGAGAAGCGCGCCGATGGTTACAGCGAAGGCCGCTCCAGCGTTCACGCCCAAGATGCCCGGATCTGCGAGCGGGTTCCGGGTCAGTGCCTGCATGGCCATGCCCGCAGCTCCAAGGGCGGCCCCGCAAACCAATCCGGCGATGACACGCGGAAAGCGGACATAAAGCAGTGCGACATGGTTGGGATCGGTGTTGTCCGGGGCAATGAAGGCCTGCAACGCTTGGTCAAGGGAGATGCTGCGCACGCCGGTAAACAGGCTCACGCCCAGCGCCGCGCACAGCAGAAGGAAGAGCCAAATCCAGTTTTTCACGAAAGGAGACCTGCTTTTTCGGCACTCATCACGATGGTTTGCGTATCGCCATCGGCGGCGGCGGCAATATCTGCTTCCAGGTGATCCAGAAGAAAGGGAAGCGACAACACGCTGCCGAATGACATGGCGGCCGCCATAAGCCCGCCGGCGAAGACCTCCCTGCCTTCACGGTGTGCGCTCAGAGTTTTGCGCATGGGAAGAGACACCAGGTCAGGTGCTTGTTCGAAACTTGAGACCCAAACAAGGACGTCTGCATCAAGCGGGGAAAGGTCCTCGGGCGACAAACGTGCATAAAACTCTGCCGGACCCGAAAGTTCCAAAACTGGCGCTGTCGGTTTGAAACCGAGTTCAGCCAAGAAGGCTGCGCGTGTATCTGCACCGGTGAATGCGCCGGTCTCACCACCCCAATGATAGCCTGCCACTGCGGTCTTTCGGGCCCAGTCCGGATGCCTTGCCCGCGCAGTTGCAAATTGGTTTTGGACCCTACTAATAAGTGCTTCGGCCTCGTTTGACTTGCCGGTCGCGCGGCCCACCATCCGAGTCATCTTGTCCCAAGCCGTGCCGTAAACGGCGTCACCGGCTTCATGCATCAACACAGGGGCGATCCGCGACAACACGCGGTACTCTGCCTTTGAAATGCCCGAGCCGATCGCAACGATCAGGTCCGGTTTAAGTGCTGCCACCCGCTCCATTGAAACTTCGCCGACAAGGAGCTCGGGTTTTGCCTCGCCCAGCTGAGCCTGCGCCCAAGGCCAAACGCCATGAGGGAAGTTGCCGAACCATTGCCTGATTGCAAGTGGTGCAATGCCAAGGGCCAGCAATGGATCCTGGGTGGTGTAACCTAGAGAAACGACCCGTTCGGCGGGGCGGTCCAGAACACTGGTGCCAAAGGCGTGTTCAAAGACAAGGCTGTCCGATGCCGCATGAAGACGGTTGAACGATTGAGACAAGAACGCAGCTGTCGTTCCGCCAAGCAGTGCGCGGCGTGTTACACCGCGACACAGGCCCAGTGCGGGCAAGGCTCGCTTTCGGTAAACGATCGTCACCAAGTGTACCTGAATGTCGCTTTCAACGTGCGTCCATCTCCATAGTAGGCTGTGTTGGAGAAGGTGTCGACGGAGGAGATGTACTCCTCGTCAAAGAGATTGGTTGCATTGAGCTGTAAGCTGGCATTTTCAAATACCTGGTAAGTCAGGGCCGCGTCCACCACGGTCCTCGCATCCAGTTTGATGGTGTTTGCATTGTCGGCGTATGTGTCGCCGACATAACGCACCCCTGCACCGAGTGTCAGGTCCCCAAACCGTCCTTGACCAGGAATAGTGTAATCAAGCCAAGCAGAGCCAATATGGTTTGGCACCAGCAGAGGCCGATTGCCAACATTGCCCACCACACCGTCTGTGACGATTTCCGGATCCCAATAGGAGTAGGACATGGTCGCATTCAGTTTGTCGGTGAGCGAGACTTTACCCTCGATCTCAAGGCCACGAACGCGTACCTCGCCTATCTGATCCTGTGTTGTCACGCTAACGTTGTATGGAACATTCGTTTGTTTGATATCGAAAACCGCCACCGAGAACAGCGCTTCGTCAAAAAACGACGGCCGATACTTCAGACCGACTTCGTATTGCGTTCCTTCTTGCGGTTTCGGCTCGTTCAGGAGTGTTAATTCTGCAGACACAGGCTCAAAAGATTCTGAGTAATTAGCATAAACCGATACATCTTCACGGAGTTTCACCGTCAGTCCTGCGCGTCCGGTGAACGCCTCATCACTGCCGCTGTACGCCAGCCCGAAATCCGGATAGTCGGAGTTCGTATCGACATTGTCATACCGGCCACCCAAGGTGACTATAAACCGGTCCAGAAAAGTGAGTTCCTCCTGAACATAGACACCAAAAGCGCTTCGGTCGTAGTTCCATTCATAGCCGGGTGGAAGAAAGATGCAGTCAAGGCCGCAATATTGCGGGTCGTTGATATCAATTCCTGATGCCGCACCGAAAATCCGCTGTTCTGTGACTTTTTCGTAGTAGTAGTCGGCCCCTACGAGCGTGCGGCTTTCAATGCCCTTTACCGCGGTGTCGAACTGAAGCTGGTTGTCTATCCCAAACCGTTGTGTATCACCGTAAACAGCCCATGCACTGCGGTTGACGGAAGGATCTGAGGTCGCGCCATAGACAGATTCGTAGGTCAGATCCAGGTTCGTGTACCGGGCATTTTGCCGGAACTGCAAACCATTGCCAAAATCATGACTGAACTGATAGCCGACATTCCACTCTTCAGTGTCCATCGTGTCGAAGTCCGGCTCTCCAAGATAGGTATCTGGATCAATGCCTGAGCCAAATGGAATACCATGCGAGGTGTTTCCATCACGCCTGTTATAGTCAGTAAGCACTGTAAATTCAGTGGCAGACGTTGGACGCCAAGTTACGGCCGGAGCGATGTAAATCCGGTCGTCATTGGAGTACTCGGTTCCGTCTCTGCCGTTTTGACCCTTGGACACGAAGCGGTAGAGAAATTTCCCGTCCTTATCGACTGGCCCTCCGACATCGACACCGCCCTCAACATGCTCTTCTCCAAATGTGGAGTAGATTTCGCCATGATGGAAGTCGAGTGGTTTCTTAGTCACCGCATTGACCAAACCACCAGGAGCGTTCAAACCAAAAAGGGTTGACGTCGATCCTTTCAGAATTTCAATCCGCTCCAAGCCGAAGGGCTCAAGGCGACTTCCAACAAAACCCGGAATACGCGAAGACAAACCGTCGCGGTATGTCCCAAGAGCCGTCTGGTAAAAGCCGCGGATCAAGTAGAAATCGTACCGGTTGTCACTGCCGTAGATATCTGTCGAAACGCCCGCGGTATAGGCCAGCGCCTCATCCAAAGTGGAAACGCCCCGCTGCTCCATCTCCTTCTGGGTAACAACGGAAACGGACGCGGGCACATCCAGGATCGGCGTTCCGGTCTTCGTGCCGACAGTCGAGCCGACCGCAACGATGCTCTCACGGTCCAAAACGCTGTTGATCGTTACGCTAACTTCACCGCTGAAGTTGGCCGCCTCATCATTGGGGATGACGACAATCGCGTCAAGAACCGCAGCGGGGGCAACGATTGTATCCTGCGCCGCTGCACTTTGTGCCGCCAGCGCGGCCACGGCAATCATACCAGTTTGTTTCAACATGTTTTGTGTTGCTCATCGAAATGGGTCCTGGCTGAAGGCTTGGATGGTGACTGACGAAAACTTCATAAACCGCAAGAGACGGCAGCGCAATAAAAATGTAAGCAATAACTTATATTTTTATTGCGCCTAATCTATACCGGCCAAAACGGTGCCCTAGTCCGCTGTTTTTCGGGACAGTGAAACAAGCTGGCACTTGGCTCACCCGATCTAAAGATGCAGGCTAACAATTTGATTTAATGATCATTTCACCGCCATAGCCTGCGCCGCCGTTCGATCATCATTTCTGACAATTTAACCCGGATACCCTCCTTACGGTTGCGCTTGGTTCCAGGATGGGAGAGAACGGGCGCAGAGCATAAAGAGGGTGAGGTAAGGATATTGTCGGCTGTCGAGGAGAGTTCAGTAGCAATTCGAAAACCGGCAAAACAGCGCCGCTCGAAAGAGAAGGTCCAGCGCATTCTCGACACAGCCCTTACCTTGCTGAACGATATGCAGGCGGACAAGATCACGACGAACGAGATTGCCAAGGCTGCGGGCGTGAACATTGCGACCCTCTATCAGTTCTTTCCAAAAAAAGAGGCAATCTTTTTCGAACTTTATCGCCAATGGCTGGACCAGACCCTCACGCTTCTGGAAGAGGTCGATAACCGCTTCGATGGACATGAAGGTCTGGAAGCTTATGCCGATGCTGTTTTTGCGTGTCTGTCTGAGGATGACGGCATCAACTCGCCAGCCCATTGGCAATTGCGCTTTGTCCTCGGCAATTCTCCAGAGCTCCTGCAGCTTGACGCAGAGCATGCGCAAAAAGCCTTTCAAAGGATCATCGCGGCGCAGAAGAAGTTCTCAAGGAACGTCACGCAGGAAGAGGCGCTCGCCCTTGCCCGTTTGCAGCACCATGTCTCGGTCGCCTGCCTGTACGCGGCTTCGGAAGTCAGATCGGAACCGGAACGCGCCATCCTTCTGGATTGGTGCCGGAAAACCATGCACCTCGTCTATGACGTGGATCGCCTAAACGAAAAAACCTGACAACAGCGTCTGGTTTGGTTCTTGCTCCCGGCTGTGCGAACGAAAGTTGGCCCGAGGGCTAAACCCTCAGGCCAAAAATTCCTACCATTTTGCATATGCGCGGAGTTTGAAGGATCTGCCTTCACCATAGCTACACGCATAGACACTGGTGCAACTTGCAACGTATCGCTTGTCCGCAATATTGGTTACGTTGAGATCTACACCCCAATTTTCTTTTTTGTAACCGACCTTCGCGTCAAAGAGCGTGGCACTTGGAACCTTTGCTGTGTTGGCATTGTCCACCCAAGACTCTCCTTGATAGCGGATCCCCCCGCCCAGTGACACGCCTTCCAGAAATCCGAATTCTTCAGGCAACGTATAGTTGGCCCATAAAGACGCAAATTGCTCAGGTACAGTGTTCGGTGTATTGCCAACAAGGCTTGCATCCGCGTCCTTTGTGATTTCAAGGTCGTAGACGGTAACAGCCGCTATAAGGTTCAGATCCTCAGTTACATTGGCCCGTGCCTCGAACTCCACACCGCGCGAGCGAACTTCACCAATCTGGGTTTCCGCTCCGAATGATCCGCTCACGACATTCTGACGGGTGATATCAAAGTAGGCGAGCGTGAAAAGACCATCCAGCCAGACCGGTTGATACTTCAGGCCTGCCTCATACTGAACCCCGGTTTCAGGCTCATAAAAATCAACCTGGCTTGAGGATCCGATCAAAGGGTTGAAGAAGGTCGCAGCGCTGGCATATGGCGTTATCCCATTGTCAAAGGTATAGGCCAATCCAGCCCTGCCGGACAACGCGTGATCGCTGCCATTGTTTTCAGGTATTCCGACCGCACGTGTGTCGACATAATCGTATCGGCCATTCAGGGTGGCGGTCCAACCGTCACCAAAGTTCATCCGATCCTGGAGGTAAACACCGATCCGGTGTTGCTCGATGGTTTGGTCAATGTACGGCACCGGTACAGGTTGTGCCGCGCCGTACTGCGGATCAGTCACGCTGATCGTTGAACCAATGGCCGAAGCCTGCACCTGATCCAAATTTATGAAATTGTAGTCGGTGCCGACCAAGAGGTTATGCGCAATCGCGCCTGTTTCCACCTCACCGGCGAATTGTGTGTCGACCAACACGTTGTTTATTGTTGTGTCGTGCTCAAAAACAATCCTGCTGAACTCCGGGTCGGATATATCGGGAGTTGGCGAAAAGCCTGCATATCCAAATGGATAAAGGTTGAACTCATGAAGGTCAGAATAGCCGTAACGCGCGTTCTGTCGGACGGTCCAATTGTTTTCAAAGGAATGTTCGAATTCATATCCAACAGAAAACTGACGTCGTAGATATTTGTCCAAGTCCGGTTCGGTGTAGTTGGCATCACGTCTGATGTTACCGAATGAAGCTCGCTCGACTGTGCCAACGAACGGCAGAAAACTGGCCGCACCGTGTACTTCGTCAATGATCGTTGCATTTGTTAAAAGTGTCAGGCTGGTATCCTGGTTCGGTCTCCAGGTGAAACTGGGGGACACAGAACCGCGCGTACCTTCTTGAAAATCGAAGTAACCGTCACCGCCTTGTAGTCGTCCGGAAACACGGAAATCGTAGATGTCTTGATAGGTATCACCAATATCAAACCCAACATAAGCTGTTCCCGCATCAGTGATACCTGCCTCTAGGTAGCGCAACCGCTCTCCAGTAGGTTTCTTACTGATGTAGTTCACGATCCCGCCAGGATTGGAACCTCCATAGAGAACGGAGGCCGGGCCGCGCAAAACATCGATCCGGTCCAGATTGAAGCTGTCAACATAAAAGGCACCGAATCCAAATCCAAACAGTTGCAGCCCATCAAGATAAGCACCGGTCTGGGTTCCTTGAAATCCCCGGATATAGAACCAGTTGGTATCGCTGTCGGGCCCGAATGGCTGCGTGTATACGCCAGCGGTGTATAGCAGCGCTTCATCGGTCGTCTGTGCACCCTGGTCGTCCATTTCCTGACGACTTATCACAGAGACCGATTGCGGAATTTCCTGGATTGGAGCCGTAGACTTGGATCCGGTCCCCGTTGATCTAGCCACATAGCCTTTCATATCGGCTGCATTGTTGCTACCGCCGTTCGCGGACGTGGTCTGCCCACCCTCGACAACAATTGTAGAAAGAACCTGCACATTGCCCCCGGCACCTCCGTTACTGTCTTGTGCCAAGGCAAATTCTGGCGCGCAAATCAGCACGGCCATTGCGCCCGCCATTATCGCCTGTTCGGTCTTTTTGAAAGTGATCATCCTCTGCCTACTCATCTATTTGCAGCCCAGAAGGTTCCCCGAACCGCTACAAATCCTGATAAGTGGAGTCATAAACTCAAGTATAATGCATTCGCTTGAACGTTTTTTCGTTCAATTGAACGAAATTTCGGAGAAGTTAACCGATCCGGCTCATCCGCCAAGCAGCAGGGGTCGTACCGGTAAACTTGCGAAACACACGCGTGAAATGAGCCTGATCGGAAAAGCCTGTTTCAGCAGCAATGGAGCTGAGGGACCGGTCCGGATTTTCCAAAAGATGTTTGGACCGGTTTACACGCACACGCATCTGCCAGCGATGCGGCGGCATACCGGTTGTCAGCTTGAAAACATGGCAGAAGTAGGCGGGGGATAGGCCAGTGAGGGACGCCAATTCGGCCAATCGAACCGGCTCATCGTAATTATCTTCCAGGAATTCGATGGCCTTGCGCAGGTGATGCGCTGATAGATGGCCCTTATGGCAAATTTGTTTCGGCTGTATGCCGGCAAAGGCAATGAATAATGCGCAAATGAGACTATCGCCATAAAGATCGTGTAGCGGCGTTTGCGCACCGCATTCATCGGCCACGAGCCGTGCCAGCGCCAGCAGGCGGTCATCGGTGAACGAAAGCCTGGGCACATCCACAATGGACGGGTCAAAGTCATCGCCAAGCTTGCTCGAGATGCTGCGTGTGTCGAAATGAACGTCCAGATGGCTCAGTTGGTTGAGGTTTTCGATCCGCGACCAAACCTTGTACCCGGCCGGAATGAAGGCAAGCCTGTTGCACCTCTCATCGGCTGCAAGCCGGTCTGACGGATCGGCAAGGATCTCCATTTGACCGTTGCCGGTCTGGCCCATCACGACCACAAGGCGCGGCGCGTGGGACACGTACTCCCCATGGGCAAAGGGCAAACAATTGACATCCCACAGATCGGCAATGGCACCATCGAAAATCTTAAGGCGCAGATCCCCGACCACCTCAAGACCTTGTGTCCAACTCTGCATATGCGGATGAAATGCCATCAGCCTGACGCCATAAACTTGAGTATTTTTCTCATGTTTATAACAAATGGCGCAGCGTGAAAAGATGGTTTTGTGAAATGTCTGGCAATGAAACCCTACAACTTTTGCGCCTATCTAACTGTATTTGCAGGACCTCTATCGGCCTATAAGGCTTCTAGTGTTCTTCACTTGAGACCCGTTTTTAGGTTCAGCGCGGAGCGCGGTGGTTGATTTTTGACCTCATGAAGCCTGTTTTTGCAACGCCATTTTCAATTCGAACTCGTAGGACTTGAGATTGCCCAGGGATGAATGTGGCCTTTTGCGATTGTAGTTTACTTTCCATGATGCGACTTGGCGTCTGGCCTCAGCAAGTGACGAGAACAACGTCTCATTGAGGCATTTGTCTCTGAAGCTGCCATTGAAGCTCTAGATGAAGCCGTTCTGCATTGGCTTGCCGGGCTGGATGTAGTGCCAGTCGACACCGGTTTCCTGACACCATTTGAGAACGGCCAAGTTCGTCAGTTCGGTTCCCTTATCGGAGACCACGGTGGGTGATCTGCCGCGCAGGGGGAAGAGGACGTCGAGCTCGCGAGTGACACGCAGTCGGGACAGAGAAGTGTCTACCACCAGTGCTAGGCATTCCCGGCTATAGTCATCGACCACGGCAAGGACTCGGAACCGGCGTCCGTCTGTAAAGGCGTCCAACCCGAAGTCCAGGCTCTATCGCTCGTTTGGTCTGTTCTGCAGCAACATGGGCCTTTTGGTGCCCAGCGCCTGCTTCCTGCCACCCCGTTTGCGGACCTGAAGCTTTTCCTCGCGATATCGCGTCAGACAACTCTTAGAGCATCGCGCCGGTCACCAACTGCCAAAGACCGATTGGGATAGTCTTTCGTTTTCACATGCTGACCCGGTTTATTTTCGGCAACCATGCGATGAAGGATCATTTTAAAACTTTAAAGATCATTGGTCTTGGAGAAAGTGCGCCCCACGCAGTGGCCATAACCTTAACGGTTTGGTTGATCAGACTGGTTCGATCCTTGACAGGATAAAGTATCGTCTCACTGAAGAAACTGCAGGGTATGATCACCGCCGGTGAACAGAAATCTTGCTGCAGTCTGTTACAGCTTGTGTTTTCAGCAGCTAAGTTGGAGCGGGTAGCGGGAATCGAACCCGCGCGTCCAGCTTGGGAAGCTGGCAGGCTACCATTACATCATACCCGCACTCCGCGTGTTGTTAGTCTTATTTTGACTAGACCGCAAGAACCTTAGGCCGTGAACTCTTTGATGCTCAGCGAGCGGCTGAAGGCAGTTGGCTTGAAGAAGGCAGGGAGGTTGGCAGCTTGTTTCGCAAATCGAGGAGCGGTCCACCGACAGTAATTTGTCCGGTTAGGGAACCGGTAAACGGGATTTCACCGGTTGTAAAAATCAGAACTGAGGCAGATCGGTTTTACCCAAAATGGCCTACTTCGGAAGTTCTCCATGCAGCCGCGAACGGTTCGGTTGGCCGGATTTCAGCCGTTCGGTGGATTTACGATGAAAGGCAGGATTGCGGACAAGTTCCTAATTTGCTTTGGCCGCAAATACCGAATGGTGCCAATTCTTCTGTTTTGGCAAGCTGAAATCGGATCAAAACGGGGGAGCAGGTGCAAGGTAATTCAGCTGATCCATAACCTGTTAAGCTCGGCGGTTTGTCGTCCCAGTATTTGAGATAGCTCCCCTTGCAAAAAGGCGACTTTGGTCAGGATCGTGACGGGCTTTCCGCCAAATCGTTCTGACTGAGCGCCAAAGCGATTCTTCAACCGACTGAAGCGCTCAAATAGTTGAACTTGACATTCATATTTAAAAATTGGTAGGTAAACCAACTTTTGCTCGTTTAAGCAGGTGGGGCACCATGCAAAACAACGTATTTTTGAAAACTCGACTGATCCTGACGACCGTGATTTGCTCAATTGCAACGGCAACCTACGGCCAGGACGCATCTGTTCCTGATGGCGCGCTCGATCAGATTGCCGATGTGACTGATCTGGATACGATCATCGTGTCAGCTCGAAAATTCGAAGAGCCAATCCAGCATGTCCCGTTCTCGATAGATACGCTGAGCAGCGCTCAGCTTGATGGCGCAGGCATTGAGAAAACCGAAGACCTCTCCCGCTGGGTCCCGAACTTCAATTTCTCTGACAGCGGCCTGTCTTTCGCCAACATGATGAATGTGAGAGGCATCGGTTCTTCATCCGCATTAATCGCACCATCGGTGAACTTCTATGTCGATGGCGTCCCGGTTCCAGTTCGCGTTTTCGACCAGCGTTTTCTGGACGTTGAGTCAATAGAAATCTTGAAAGGCCCCCAAGGCACCCTCTTCGGCTTGAATTCCCAGGCAGGCGCTGTTGCAATCAAGACAGAAGAGGCAACTGCCGAGTTTTCTGCAGGCCTTGCAACCGAAATCGGATCGTATGGAAAACGTGAAGTCAGCGGTTACATAAATGGCGCAGTTAGTGATCGAGTAACTGCGCGCCTTTCCGGCGAACTGTATGGCTATGACGGTGATATCCGCAATTACTCATTCAATGCGCCGAACGGGGTGCGCAGTGATGACCGCTCTGTCCGGGAAGAGTATTTCGGCGCGTTGTCGGCAAAAATCAGCGCAGATTTATCTGACACAACTGACGCAACGCTGGCTGTCCGCTATAGTAAGAACGACACCCGGCCAACCACCGGCGTTTGGATCGACGATCCGAGTTTTCCTCGAAACTCCTACAATCCTGTCCCGAAGTCGACCGTGGATACGATTGGTTCCTCGCTCGAGATACAACATGATCTTGAGCACGCGACTCTGACATCACTCACCGGCTTCGCCTACTACCAGATCGATTTCGAAGCCGATCTTCTGGACGGCTTTATCATGTCCGAACAGACCGGGTTTCCGGCATCTGCTTTTCAGACGGTTGGCCTGAACGTCCGGCGTATGGATGAAGATAACACGCAATTCAGTCAGGAATTCCGGCTGAACGGCGATATCGGGACCAATGGCCAGTGGGTCACAGGCGTCAGCGGTTTCTATTCAGACTTTGAAAGCACAACGGATATCACCAGCCAGTTTATTGCTAACGGCGCCTACACGGGCGACTTGAAGAAAACAAACCTGGCTGCTTTCGGTGAAGTGACCATCCCTGTCGGTGAGAAATTACGGCTGATCGGCGGCGCCCGTTACACATATGAAAATCAGGACTTTTCCGGAAATTATGTCGCGCGCCCAAGCGGTGCCATTTTCAGCGAAGCGCACGACAGCTCATTCAATTTCGTTACCGGCCGTGCGGGCGTGAGTTATGACGTTATGCCGGAGCTGACGGTTTATGGAACAATCGCACGTGGTGAAAAGCCAGGCGGCTATCTCTTCTTCAATCAGTTTGCCTCAATGGGCATTCCGCTGACTGAATATAAAAGCTCCAGCACCTGGACGTATGAAGCCGGGCTGCGCGGGCAGCCCGGGATCGAATGGCTCCATCTGGCCGGATCGGTTTTCTTCAACGATACCGCAGACGAACAACTTTTTACCTTCAACCCAATATCCGGCCGGTTTGACGTTCAAAACGCAGATACGGAAAGCTATGGCATTGAGCTGAGCGTTGCCGCTGAGCCTATGGAAAACCTCCAGTTAGGAGCCAACCTAGGCCTCTTGCATGCGGAAATTACCGGTGGGGCAAACACAACTCTCAAAGGCAATGAAGTTCCCTATGCGCCGAACCTCACGGCTGCGATTTTTGCAGAATACCGGCACCAGATCGATGCAGGTCTCTTCACTGGAGACCTATTCGGACGGATCGAATATACCCACACGGGGTCCAGACAGATTGATCCGGCCAACAGCCGCGAACTCAAGGCGTACAATCTCGTCAATCTGCGCGCCGGCTGGCAAAAGAAAGACCTCGAAATATATGGCTATGTGGAGAACCTTTTCGACGAATCCTACACCACGTCGGCCTATCTGACGGGGACCAATCCCGGAGGGCAAAATGTATTTGCCGGAGCCCCGGGACAAGGACGCGCATTCGGCATTGGCGCCCGTGTAAAGTTCTAGGTGGGCAAGATGCAGGCTTCTCTTCTAGAAACGCAAGCGTCCTCACGAACCGCGCGGGTAAGCCTTTTCACGGGGCTCACCCTGAAGGCAGCCGGTCTGGCTGTTGTCCTGGTCCTCTTGCCACCGCTTGGACGCCAAATGGGCTTCACGGACCTTCAAACCGGAGCTCTCATGAGTATTTCAGCTTTGGCTGCAATGCTTGCAGCTCCGGTCTGGGGTGTGCTCACTGAAAAACTGGGACGGAAACCGGTTCTGCTCATCGGGCTTTTTGCATTGTCAGCCTGCCTCTTGCTGATGGCAGGTGTACTACAGCTGCGCTTGGCCGGATCACTTGCTGTTCCTGTTGCCCTGGCTTTGTTGTTCGCGGTCCGGGTTTCGCAGACAAGTCTTGTAGCCGGCACAATCCCGGCTGCACAGGCTTACATTGCCGACACGACGGACCGGACAAAACGCATCCAGGGCATGGGGCTGCTCGGGGCAGCCTTTGGACTTGGCGCGGTCATCGGATCATCGCTTGCTTGGAAAGTCGGTGGGAATTGGCCAGCTGCCACGTTGTGCCTGGCCGCGGTGGCTGTTCTTCTCGGAGGCATGGCCGTTCTCTTTCTGCTTCCCGAAACAGGAAAGTCCGCTCCAGTTGTTCGCGATCAGAAAAGGGCCCGCCTGAACCTGAAACTGGTCGCGCCCAACTTCCTTGTGACGTTCCTTGGCGTGTCACTCTTCAGTATTTTGCAACAGACGACCGCACTTCGGTTTCAGGATTATTACAACTACGGCCCGGGGCAATCGATCACGGCTGCCGGCGGGGTTTTAACAGTAACCTCGTTGACAATGGTCTTTGTCCAGATGCTCGTTCTAGAACGGCTCAAATGGAGCCCAGGACAATTTGTAATCCGCGCAGCTCTTCTTGGCGGAGTTGCAATGCTTTGTCTGGGATTGGCTCAAGGCTTTGCAACAATCCTGATTTCAATGGCCCTCATGGGCATCAGTCTTGGACTGCTGTTTCCTGGCAACCTCGGCGCTATGAGCCTTGTAAGCGGCAGCGGTGTTCAAGCCAGAGTGGCCGGCATGAACGCCATTTTTCAGGGACTTGGCATGGCCATCGGCCCGATAACCGGTGCAGTTCTAAACTCAGCCTCTTCACTTGCTGTGCCCGCGGCCGGCGTTGGACTGTGTCTATCTGCTGCGATCATCTTCTGGCTCCGACGCAATGCCCACGATCACTAGAGAAGCAATTCGGGAGGGGAAAAATGACAAGACAACTGTTCCGCGGCGAACATGCGGCCTCTTATGACTTTCGCATGCCAAAGCTTGTTCCAGGATACGGCCTCATGCCGGAACTTGCTCAAACAATGCTTCGAACTCGGATCGGGGAGAAAGCAACCGTCCTCGTTGCCGGGGCCGGAACCGGGGCAGAGATCATACCGCTTGCAAAGGCGGAACCTGGCTGGAGCTTTATTGCAATCGAGCCGTCCCAGGACATGATTTCACTGCTGGACACAAAGCTGAATGAACTTTCGCTCAAAGACCGCGTCTCCCTTTATAACCAGCCTATGGAGACTTTCAAAAGCGAACAAAAAGCAGACGCTGCGATCGCCAATCTTGTCTCACATTTTATTCGAGGCGATGCTGCCAAGACGCTTTTCTTCAGAGCGATGTTCCAAAGTTTGAAGCCCGCCAGCTCCTTACTTCATCTAGAATATGTTCAAGGGCCCGAACCCGTGTCCCGGGAGTATAAGGAGTGGGCGCGCCAGGTTGGGCACTCAGAAACAGATGTTAAACAAATGTCGGCCCGGATTGCCAATGGCTGGGATGCTCCGGCATTCGACCGATTATTTAAAATTATCCAGGCGGGCGGCTTTAAAGAATCTACAGAGTTTTTCAGGGCACTGGATTACAGAGGATTCCTAAGCCGGTAAAATCGGTATATATGATCGGCACAGTTGAAATGCACTTTCGGAACAAGGTCGCTGAAGGCTTTCAACGGTTGGGGAGAGATTGGTGGCTGACGAACAAAAAAGGGAACTCATCCTTCAAACGGCACTCGATATCATGCAGACGTATGGCGTCAAAAAATTTACGCAGCCGCAAGTCGCAAAAGCAGCCGGCATCCGCCAATCGCTGCTAACCTATTATTTTCCGAAGAAAATTGACCTGATCAAAGGCCTTCTGCAGGGTCACGTCAAAAACGCCCCCAACAAGAAAACCAGCGAAAAACAATCGCGTGATGCCCTAAAGCAGGGCTTGAATGTGCTTTCCTCAAACAGAGGACGCATGCGGTTCTTCCTAAGTCTGATTTTGGAGGCTCAGCTTGAACCTGAGCTCAAAACCCTGGTGGATGAGCACATGACTGCCTTCGATGCCAAGATTGCGGGCTACTATGGCCGTGAAGAAGGCGATCCCGATGTTCACCTGTTCTTGTCCACCTTGCGGGGTATCGGTATGCGAAACCTGGTTTCAGAAAAAGAAACTGACGTTTGCATAGATGAGATCGCTGCGTGTTTTGGGCTAACTCCGGCAAAGTGATCATGCCCTGCAGAGTTCTTGCGCTCAGCAACACCTGGCCAGAAACATGGCAAAAGTGTTTCTGTACATCGCACTCAATGTGCTGATCCCAACAAAATGACCCCCAATACCAGCCCACCTCTTCTAGCGGATTTATGAGAACCTGACCGCATGTTATGAACCGCCGGTCAATTGTGTCACACGCCCTATCCATAATCGTCGCTCGCTCCGATCTAATCAATGCACAATTAGCTTGATAAAGACTATCAAGACACGAGGAACGGTGGTCCGCTTCGGGCCGGAAGTATCGATGCTCAAAAACTTGAGCAGATTTTCGTAATGGCCGGAAGCATTGGTTTGCGGACTGTTGCGCTAAGAACAACAATCAGGCAATCGCGACTGTAATCGCCGACCAACGCCAGAACACGAAAGCGGCGGCAGTCAAAAAAGGCGACCAACACGAAATCCAGGCTCCACCGATCATTTGTTATGACTGGCCACACTACTTATAGGAAGACCAGGCTACAGTCAGCAGAAACTGTAAGTACTGATTACAACGTACTTCACACGGAGCCCAAGCAACTCAGGAAGAATTGGAGGCCTCCGCTAATACCAAGCCTCCTGCGCCCACACACAAAAGCATTGCCCTAACCCGCTCCAGCGGTCTCAAAGCCTTGACTCCCCTCACCCGCCACGTACCTGCCCGCGACATGACCAAATGTTGTGGTAGTAACGTTGTGTTTTTTGTTCTGAGCGCGGCGGGCCTTTGAATATTTATTATTGATCGCCTGGCTCTTTTTGAAGCTGACAATGATCACTTTTCTGCCGCTGCGTTAGACAGAACCTGTCTGCGGTGTCAGTCTACTCCGATAGTATAAACCAGGAGGGGGAGACAATGACGGACACAAGTCACAAAAAGATGCTCGATCCAGACCCAAGGGTTTGGGATTTCGAGACGGAATACGAGCTGGGACAAGACAACATCCGTCCGCTTGGGCTGGACATCCACAATCCGGTTTTCATCGTCTCAGGCATTCTGATCCTGGGCTTCGTTATTGCAGCGCTTGCCAATCAGGAGGCTGCCGCAGCTTTCTTTGGTTGGCTGCGCCCCTGGCTGACGAGCACGTTCGACTGGTTCCTGGTGCTGTCGGTCAACGCGATCACCCTTTTCTGCCTGGCGCTGATCGTACTGCCGGTTGGCAAGGTCAGGATTGGCGGCAAGGACGCCAAACCCGACTATTCCTATGCGGGCTGGATCGCCATGATGTTTGCAGCAGGCATCGGTATTGGTCTGCTTTTCTTCGGGGTACTAGAGCCTGTCTATTACAACTTTTCCGAAAACGGCGGCGCGCGGCCGCTCGGTATCGACATCACCGAGCCCGGCAACAAATACATCGGCATCGTCGGCACAATTCACCATTGGGGGCTCGAAGGTTGGGCCGTCTACGCCGCCGTCGGCCTGTCGCTGGCAATCTTCGCCTATAACCTCAACCTGCCACTGACCTTGCGGTCGGCGTTTTTCCCGCTGTTGGGGGAAAAAGTCTGGGGATTCTGGGGTCATGTCATCGACACGCTCGCGGTATTTGCGACGCTGTTTGGCCTGACCACCTCGCTTGGATTAGGCGCACAACAAGTTGCAGCCGGTTTGAACGAGGTCTTCGGCATTGCACCGTCACCCACGCTCACCGTTCTTATCATCGTCGGTATCACACTGATCGCCCTCGGGTCCGTGCTACTTGGCATGGATGCGGGCGTGAAGCGGCTGTCTGAAATCAACATGATCATGGCCGTCGGCCTGTTTCTCTTTGTCGTCATCGTGACCGGAATTGGCGCCGCCTTCTCGAGGTACTTCAGCGTGATGGTCGACTATGTGACCCTTCTTCCCGCGCTCTCCAATCCGTTTGGCCGTGAAGACACCAGTTACTTCCATGGCTGGACAACCTTTTACTGGGCCTGGTGGATTGCCTGGTCGCCCTTCGTCGGCATGTTCATTGCGCGTATTTCCCGCGGCCGGACGGTAAGGGAGTTTGTCCTGTGCGCCCTGATTGCCCCGACTGCAGTCTGTGCACTGTGGATGTCCACATTCGGCGGCGCTGCGATCGACATGCTGAATGCAGGCGGCGCAGAAGGTGTGCGGGCCACGGTCATCGATAGCTACGCACCGGAAGGCGCGCTCTTCGGTTTCTTGAAGGAGCTGCCGCTTTACAGCATCGTGGCACCGATCTCGCTCGTTCTCATCGTGATCTTCTTCGTCACTTCGTCGGACTCCGGTTCCCTGGTGATCGATACGATCACAGCCGGCGGCAAGCTGGATGCACCCGTTGTTCAGCGCGTTTGGTGGTGCACACTCGAAGGTCTGGTGGCCATAGCCCTGCTACTAGGCGGTGGGCTGAACGCACTTCAGGGGGCGGCGGTCTCCATGGGAATTCCTTTCACCATGGTCGTCCTGGTCATGTGCTATTGCCTATGGCTGGCGCTGCGGTCCGAGCACCGCAAGCTTTAGGCCCCGGTTTGAACGCCCCCGGTCTGTGCGGGGGCGTTCACCACCCTATCAAAGGCCGTCCTTGAACCTTCGGTTCGCGCGTTAATCCCGGACAACATAGACCGAGCATTTTGCATGCGCGACGACGTGGCTGGCGGTGGTGCCAAGCAGGTAATCCTGAACACGTGGATTGGCTGACTCCATCACGATAAGATCCACGTTCCGCTCATCTGCGAGCTTCACGATCTGCCGGTGCACTGCGCCGAGACGGACAACTGTCTCCAGTTCGATCCCCTCTGCAGGATGCTGCTCAACGAAATGCTTCAGCTGCTTTTCCCAGTAGGAAGCGGAATCCCGAATGTTGAGGTTCCGTTCCATTTCAGGTGCGATGGTCGCCACAAGAAGCTTTGCCTGCCTGCGCCGCGCCATGGCCATGGCTTCTTCATACGCGGTGACGTTCAACTGCACATGGCGCAGATTGACCGGGCAGAGGATCAATGAAGTGTCACTGGGCATAACATCCCTTTCCATTAAGGACAGCGGATAACGGTCAATTGTTTGACCCGAAAGATCTTAATCCAATCGAATTGGGGCCAACAATAGCTCCCTTGTCGCCGCAAAACGCCGCCAGCACAGAGACGCGGTGCCATTGCCTCCCGTTTGGTGTCCGGGTTTTCTTCGTTAGACATGGCGGCGCGTGTTTCTTGGACACAAAGACACCGGCATTCTACGTACAGCGCCCAAAAAATACGCTCCACCCCTTCTCTCCACCAGCAAAATGTGTCAACTTATATTGACACTCATATATGGTGGATACCGATGTCAGCACCCTTTCCCTTCTCAGCCATTGTCGCCCAAGAGGACATGAAAAAGGCCCTGCTGATGGCTGCCGTAGAGCCACTTTTGGGCGGTGTCCTGATTTTTGGTGATCGTGGAACCGGCAAATCGACAGCCGTCCGCGCACTCGCTGAACTGTTGCCCAAAATTGACACCCGCGCGGGCTGCCGGTTCAATTGCTCACCGGACCACCCGCAGGCCGCCTGCCCGGTTTGCACGCCCGCAGATGGCAAGAAGCCGCCCAAAAAAGTGCAGATCCGCACGCCCATGATCGATTTGCCGCTTGGCGCGACAGAAGACCGGATTTGCGGTGCCCTGGATCTGGAAAAGGCGTTGGTTGCCGGCGAAAAGGACTTTGAGCCAGGGCTTTTGGCAGCGGCCAACCAGGGCTTTCTCTACATCGATGAAGTCAATCTTCTCGAAGATCATCTGGTCGATCTTCTTCTTGATGCTGCAGCCTCCGGCGTCAATGTGGTCGAGCGGGAAGGCCTCAGCATTCGGCACGCTGCCCGCTTCGCGCTGGTCGGAAGCGGCAATCCGGAAGAAGGCGATCTGCGGCCGCAACTGCTCGACCGGTTCGGCCTCAGTGTCGAAATCCGCACAATCAACGATCTCCAACAACGCATCGAGGTGATCCGCCGCCGCGACGCGTTTGAAGCTGACCCGGATGCATTTGTGGCGAAGTGGTCCCGCAAGGATGCTGCTATCCGGAACAAAGTGGTCAAGGCCCGCAAGCTTCTGCGGCAGGTCGATATCCCGGACGATGTCCTGTCGCGGATGTCTCAACTTTGCATGAGCCTTGGCATTGACGGGATGCGCGGTGAGCTCACCCTCATGCGCGCCTGCCGGGCAAGCGCTGCCCTCGCCGGGCGTCTGGCGGTGACCTGGGCGGATGTTTCTGACATTTCGCCAATGGTTCTGTGCCACCGGTTGAGGCGGGATCCGCTTGATGATGCCGGAAGCGCTCCACGGATTGAACGCGCCGTCGCTGCCGTGAGCGCCGAGGCCTCATCCCCAACAGAGGCCGCGCATGGATGATGTCCGGTCCATGCAGGCTTTTGACGCCGCAAGACCAGAACTTGCCCCGAATACGTGGCAGGATGCCCTTCTTGCAGCACAAGTCCTGAAAGCGGGCGGTGCCAGACTGGGCGGACTTTGGCTGAAGGCCCGCGCAGGCGGTGTTCGTGATGCATATCTTAATCACCTTGCCGCGCTCTTGGGCCAGGACAAACCGTGGGTCCGCGTTCCCTCATCCGTTTCCTTGCAAGGCCTGACCGGCAGTGTCGACATTCCCGCAACCGCCCTCGCCGGGCGTGTTATCACCCAGCCCGGGCTTCTCGCAAAGGCCGATCAGGGCGTCCTTCTGATCCCGATGGCGGAACGTGTGGAAGCCCCTGTTGCGGCCCTGATCGGCGAGGCAATGGATCGCCGCGCCTGCCCAAAGGCCGGCCGCCCAGCCGACAGTGCTGCCGAAGACACCGCAGACTTTCTGGTAATCGCGGTTGATGAAGGGGCAGACCCCGAAGAACATCTCCCCAAAGCGCTTGGAGACCGGCTCGGGCTCATGATTGACCTGAATGCGATCCCTTGGAGCGAGGTCGCATCGCATTCACCCAGCGCGGAGCGTAACTCCACCGTCACTGCTGCCGACGTGATCATCAGCGACGAACTGATCGGCCTTCTGTCCCGTCTTGCGTTTGCCGCGGGCGTTTCTTCGCTGCGCGCTTTGAAACATCTTTCAAGGCTCTGTCAAACGCTTGCAGCGCTGGACGAGCGAAGCACTGTTTCAGAGGCAGACGCCCTCATCGCAGTCCGCTTGTGCCTTGGGCTGTCTCTCGCCGCGCAACCAAACGATCCGGCCGAGGAAAACCAGGCAAAACCAGAGGACAATGGCAAATCTGACCAACAGGATGCTGGGCCCAAACAGGACGGGGAAAATCAGGATAAGGACACGCCCGCAACTGCTGAGCAAGACCTTTCCCCGCTTTCAGAACTTTTGGCGGCTGTCGAAGCTGGCACAATCGACGGTCTACCAGAGTTTTTGGTCGACGCAACGAGGTCGTCGCCCCGGGCGAGATCCGGAAAATCCGGTGCGGTTCGCAAAGACGCCCGCCGCGGACGGCCGGTTTCAACCTCCCGCATGCCGCCGCGTCCGGATGCCCGTCCCAACATTCTTGCGACCTTGCGTGCAGCCGCTCCCTGGCAACTCATCCGGAACCGCAACCGGGACATTCTGGCAACCAAACTGGAACGAACGATCGCCGCTCCACCGCGCCGCAAACCGCGCACGTTGATCACGCGCGACGATTACCGCTATCAGCGCTTGCGTCACGAGACGCCCTCGACTGCGATATTCGTCGTTGATGCCTCCGGCTCAACAGCTTTGGAGCGTCTCGGCGAAACCAAAGGCGCCATCGAGCAGTTGCTTTCCAGGTGTTATGTGCGCCGGGATGAAGTGGCAATGATTGCCTTTCGCGGCACCGAAGCAGAAACCCTTTTGTCACCGACCCGCTCGCTGGTCATGGCAAAGCGAAAACTTGCCGGACTTCCTGGCGGAGGTCCGACACCACTGGCGGCCGGTCTGGAACGGGGGTTGGAGCTCGCGCTCAGTGTCCGACGGCAAGGAAGCACACCGGTACTGGTCCTCATGACGGACGGACGGGGCAACATTGCGCTCGATGGCACGCCAGACCGAACCCGGGCAGCTGAACAAGTGCACGGTCTTGCAGAACAGTGCCGTGCGCATGAGATCCGGGCAATTTGTATCGACATCGCCCGCCGTCCGCGGGAATCTGTTTCCACTCTGGCCAGCACCATGGGCGCAGATCTGCATATTCTGCGGCATGCCGATTCCCGTGCCATGTCCGATCTCGTCAACGCCTCGCTTGAGGAGGCGCACAGCTGATGGCGGATCGTGATTGGCTCAACTGGGACCGGAACGGGCAAGATTGGCCATACAGAGAGGCCAGCCAGTTTGTAGAGGCAAGCGGTTACCGGTGGCATGTCCAGTTGTTAGGTCAAGATGCGGCACCGGTATTTCTTTTGATCCATGGGACCGGGGCGGCCTCTTTCTCCTGGCGCAATCTCGTCCCCTTTCTGGAAAACGACTATCGGCTGATCGTCCTGGATTTGCCGTGCCATGGCTTCACCCGGCCGACGGAAAGCCCAGACCTCTCGCTTGAAGGCATGACGACTGCCATTCGTGGATTGCTGCACCATCTGAACTTGAATCCGCAATTTTTCTTAGGGCATTCGGCCGGGTCTGTTATCGGAATATCGCTGGTCAACGCAACGCGTCATGCAAAACACAAGCAGGACCCAACGCCGCGGATTTTCAGCGTCAACGGAGCTTTGAAACCGATCCGCGGCAACCGGGTCCTGTCGCCGATGGCCAAGGCGTTGTTCGCCAATCCTTTGTCGGCGTCCATGTTTTCTTTGCTCGCAAAGTCGACGCCGCTTGGCAACAACCTTTTGACCGCAACCGGGTCCCGGATCGATCCGCTGGGTGATGCGATCTACCAACGCCTCCTTGGATCTTCCGGCCATGTTCGCGGGGCTCTTGGAATGATGGCTTCCTGGGATCTGTCGCATCTGAATGCCATGCTGCAGCGATTGAGTGCACCGCTTCAACTTTATGCAGCTGAAGACGACCCGATGGTGCCGCCGTCCAGCTCGAAAAAAGCAGCAGCGCTCGCACCAAACGGACATCTGCAGCTCACGCCGACTGGGGGCCATCTTGTGCACGAGAGCCATCCGGAAGGCGTCGCAAGCTGGATGACTGAGGCCCTGCAGGCCGCCAGGACCAACGGCGCAGATGCTGCATGAGCAAGGACCAATGAACCACTAAGATACCACAACCAGGGAATGGAGAGGTGGCAACGGAGACGATCCCAAAAACCGTGTTACTCACACTTGGACGGCTTCCAAAGTCGCTGGAACTCGCCCGGGCCCTTAAAGGTGCGGGTTGCCGGGTTCTGGTGGCCGATCCGTTCGCATGGCACCTGAGCCGACCATCGAATGTTATCGACAAGTGTTATCAGACACCACCGCCTGCGACGCATCAATCCGAGTATCTCGACGCCCTGCTCACCATCATAGAAGCAGAAAACGTTGATTTGGTCGTTCCCGTTTCCGAAGAAGCCCTTCATGTCAGCTTGCTGGCGCCGGAGCTCCCGGAAAGAATCCGGCTCTTCACCAATCCGCATGATGTGCTGTGGGACCTCAACGACAAATACCACTTCAATTGCTTGGCGCAATCCGCAGGCTTGCCTGCCCCCGAGACCCATCCTGTCGCTGATCCTGAGGCTGCCAGACTGGTTCAAACTACCCCGTGTGTGTTCAAACCTCGCATCGGATGCTCCGGGCAGAAGATGCAAATGCTGACACCGCGCGCTGTTCCGGAACGGCTTTTGAGCGATGCTGACGCCATCGTTCAAAAGCGGGTTTTTGGCCGCGAACTCAGCACCTTGACCCTGTGCCAGGACGGCAAGATTCTGGCGCATGTGACCTATGAAGGCCTTGTCTTCTCGGGCACCGTCGCCGTTTGTTTTCAACGCGTTGAAGATGCCCCGCAAGTGGCACAATGGGTCGCCGATTTCGTTGCCGCAAACCGCTCCTCTTACTTTTTGGCGTTCGACTTTATTGTCGACCAGGATGGAACGCCCTGGCCACTGGAATGCAATCCGCGGCTAACAAGCGGTATTCATTTCATGGAGCATGAGGATCTGGCGGCAGCTGTGTGCGATCCAGACAATGCGCCGCCAGTCCGTTTGAAGCCGAAGAAGCGTTTTCAGGAAGGCCACACGACGCTGTTGCAAGTCTACGGCAGTGTTCTGAAACCAAAACAGATGGCACGCCGTGCCGGTGCCATGGTCACATCGCGGGATGTGTTGTGGTCGCGCTCAGATCCTTTACCGTTTCCGATGATGACGTTCTCGTCCTGGCCCGTGCTGAAACAGGTTCTGTTTGGCGGCAAAACCTTTGGTGAAGCTGCAACACTCGACATTGCCTGGCCCGCCGGGATGGCCAAAGCCAACGCGGTGGGAGAAGCCCGCGTTCCCCAGTCAGCCAGCACGCAACAGACGGTCAGCACGGCCGATCCGGTCAACGCCCATGAGACTTGAGCCGCACATAGATTTGTTCCGCAGGGCGCGTCGTCAGGCGCGCTACCGGACGCACGGTCTCAGCGTTTTCGGGCAGAAAATCGAACTCGCGTGTCAGGCGGGCGAGAATGAGTGCACTTTCGACGGCCGCAAAACCGGCCCCTACACAGGTGTGCGGCCCGGCTCCAAATGGAATGTAGGCCCCTTGAACGACCTCTTGCTCCCTCGGGGGCAGGAAGCGATCCGGATCGAAGCGGTCCGGATCAGGCCAATAGCCTCCATGACGCTGCAAGGTCCAGGGAGAGATCATCAAAAGCGCGCCTTTGCGCACTTTGTACTTGCCGATTCGGGTGCCTTGCATTGCGACCCTCGGCAAAAATGTGATCGGCGGGTAAAGCCGCAAGGTTTCGCGAAAGACGGCGCGCGTATAGCCCAGCGCTCGGGTCGCCTCAAATGTGAGAGCATCACCGTCCGTGGTCTTGTCGACTTCCGCCCGCAGCCGGCGCAGCACATCCGGACACATCGCCAGGAGGTAAAACGCCCAGGTCAGGGCACTGGCTGTCGTTTCATGACCTGCAAGAAAAAAGACACCCAACTGATCGATGAGTTCATCGCGCGTGAACGGCTCGCCCGTTTCGCTATCGCGCGCAGAAATGACTGCGCTGGCGATATCATCATATTTCCCGGCATCCGGGCCCATATGCGTATCGATCAAGCTCCCAAGGTGGTGCCGGATCCGCTTACAAGCCGCCAGAACCTCTTCGCTTTGCGGGACATCCGCCCAGGCCGGATCGGTGATCAATCGCCAGATTTTCACCTGTGCCACACCGCGTTCAAACACGGCAAAGTCGTCAAAGACATCCCGAGAAATCCCGGTGTCGAGCGAGGTCGAAAACACCGTTCTGCAGATAATATCGGCTGTGAGCTCGCTCATGATCCGGTCAAGCGACAGAACCTCATCGCGGGCTGCGCTCTCCTTCAAACGGGCGACATAGTCATCGACCGCCCCTACCATTGCGCCAAAGGCATGGGTCAGACGCATTTTGGAAAACGCCGGATCGATCATGGCCCGTTGGCGGCGCCATTTCGCTCCATCGGAGACGAAGATGGAATCGCCGATAAGCGGCTCCAGTGCACCGACCATCAGATCGCTCTTCGGAAAGATACCTTCCGGGTCGAACAGGATCTGCCGGACCAGTTCCGGGTCGTTGAAGAGTTTGATGGACCGCCGCGAGTAGCCCAGTTCTCCGGCGGCCATGGAAAACGCTGCCCCCGGCAACAAGCTGAGAAGATCTCCATCTCCGTGCCAGACAGTGCGCAGCAGCGCCAGAACCGGTGGCAGCCGCGACGGGCGCGGCGGAATGTATGTCTCAACAGCTGCCATCAACATGTCCCTTCTTCCGCATTTCGAATGCTTCGATCAAAGAGCCAAGCCCATGACCGAACATGATCTTTTTGTCGTATTGATAGCAATACACATCACAACCGGCGCGCCTGGACTGATCGGTTTCTGGATCCCTGTCTTGGCCCAAAAGGGCGGCGAGCGTCACAAGTGGTGGGGCAAGATCTTCTCGGTTCTGATGTTGATCACAGGCACAGTTGCCATGATGATGGCAACCTTGACCCTTCTTTACCCGATGCCGACCCATCCGCATCTCGTCGACCACCCGGAGTTCTCCGATCCCGTTCTGGTGCAGGGCATATTTGGCTGGATGATGTTTTATCTCGGTCTCTTGACCGTAAACCTCACCTGGTACGGCTGGCGCTGCGCCGTCAACAAGCGCTACCAGCGGAAGAACCAGACTGCGCTCAACTGGGGTCTCCAGGCAGCTCTGCTTGCAGCGTCTGCCAATTGCGCTCTTCAAGGGTTTCTGATTTCCCAGCCGATGATGATCGGAATTTCCATGGTCGGATTTGCGACCGTCGCGACGAATGTCTGGTTTCTGATGAAAACAGACCCGTCTCCGATTGAATGGCTGCTGGAACACATAAAGGCAATCGTCGGCACCGGCATCTCGGTCTATACCGCCTTTTTCGCCTTCGGCGCCGTCCGGCTGATGCCGGAACTGGCCCTTGCGCCCGGGCTTTGGGCAATTCCTCTCGTAACGGGTCTCGCTCTCATCTTCTACCATCGGCACAAAGTTACCCAGCGCTTCACTCAACGGACGGCCAGACCGCGCCAAAGACGGTCCATGGACCTGGATGCAGCGGAATAATCGGCCAGGGCCCTTCTCTCTTGCGGAGAAAAGTGTAAACTAAATTTGACACATGTGAAGGTCTAGCCTTCATATCAGCTGTTGCCAAGACACACGCTCGCCTAGCCGGGGGGCCGGAGGGAGAGCCAAAGCGGGCCTTCATGTGAGAGGCTTGCAGGAAATGGAGTTCTGGCGTGAATGTTGTCCAGGGATTTGGGTTTCCAAAGCCGCAACCGATCGGGTCTACACGGCCGCATGCGGCCGTTATTGGCGCAGGAATAGGCGGCCTTGCGGCTGGTGCTCTGCTTGGTGCGAAGGGGTACAGGGTTACAATCTTCGATCCGCTCGATAAACCGGGCGGCAGGGCCTATGCCTTTGAGCAGAACGGTTTTACCTTCGATGCCGGCCCAACGATCATCACCGCGCCGTGGCTTTTTGAACAGCTATGGGAAGCGTGCGGCGGAAAACTGTCAGACGACGTTGACATCCGTCCGAACATTCCCTTCTACAAGATCCGGTTCCAAGACGGCACATTCTTCACATACTCGGCCAACAAAGACGCGATGGAAGCGGAAATCGCCAAGATAGAGCCAGGTGACGTCAAAGGTTACCGCTCGTTCATGGCGGAAAGCAAAGAGATTTACGAATACGCTTTTCTGGAACTCGCCGACAAGCCGTTTCACAGCCTGCCTTTTACGCTCAGCACATTCGCAAAACTGATCCGGCTCGGTGGCTACCGGTCTGTTTACAATGTGGTGTCCAAACACTTCAAGAATGACCGGCTGCGGTCCGTGTTTTCCTTCCATCCGCTGCTCATCGGCGGCAACCCCTTTACCACCACCTCCTTCTATTGTCTGATTGCTCACTTGGAGAGCAAGCACGGCGTGCATTATGCTATGGGCGGCACCAATGCCCTGGCGCGCGGGATCGCAAATCTTGTCACCAGGAACGGAGGTCAGATCCGGTATGGGGAGACAGTCGATACGATCCTGACATCCGGACGGCACGCGACAGGGCTGCGTCTGTCCTCCGGGGAAACCGTGCCAGCGGACATTGTGGTATCTAACTCCGACCCGGCAACAACCTACTCAAAACTCCTGAAACATCTGCCGCGCAGGCGTTGGTCTGACGGAAAGCTTGGCCGGCAGAACTACTCAATGGGATTGTTCGTGTGGTACTTCGGGACCGACCGGCGATATGACGATGTTGGGCACCACACCATGTTGTTCGGCCCCCGGTACAAAGGGCTGCTCAAAGACATTTTCAAGAACAGGGTGCTCGCAGAGGATTTCAGCCTTTACCTTCATCGCCCTTCCGCAAACGATCCTTCTGTCGCTCCGGACGGCTGCGACGCTTATTATGTGCTGAGCCCTGTTCCAAATTTGAAAGGCGATGCTGATTGGGAATCTGTCGCGGAGCAGTACCGGGACAAGATTGCCGCAGAACTTGAGGCGACACTGCTTCCGGATCTTTCCAAGCACATTGTCAGCTCTCGTATCTCGACGCCGCTTGATTTCCGGGACCGGCTTTTGTCCTGGCAGGGCGCTGCCTTCTCGCTTCAACCAAACCTTTTCCAAAGTGCCTGGTTCCGGCCGCACAACAAGAGCGAGGAACTGGACAACCTCTTCCTTTGCGGCGCCGGAACACATCCAGGCGCCGGTCTTCCAGGTGTTGTTTGTTCTGCAAAGATCGTTGCTGAACTTGCCCCGGACCCGGAAAGCCTCGCGGCGGTTCAGGCCGTAACGGAGACATCCGTATGAGCGACATCACACCCGATAATCTGGAGAGTTTCGTGCCGTTCGCGACCACCACCAGCAGACAAAGGGCCAGAGCAGCACACGCATCCGTTTCTGCAAATCACCAGGCGGATCTGAGGGAATGCGCCGCAGCAATCCGGAAAGGATCGAAATCGTTCCACCTCGCCTCCCTGATATTGCCGGCGGAAACCCGAAAGGCAGCCTTGTCGTTGTATGCCTTTTGCAGGCACTCTGACGATTTGATCGATGATCCACGTGCAGATCGAACAGCCCTTGAACAGCTGAAAGATCGCCTTGATCTTGTCTATCGCGGCACGCCAGCGCCCTACGCCTGTGACCGGGCGTTTGCCAGAACTGTTCAGGGATACGGAATACCGAAATGTGTCCCGGATGCCTTGCTGGACGGGTTTGCCATGGATCTTGGCGATCGGCGCTACAAGACCATCGCGCAAGTCAAGGATTACGCCACCTGTGTTGCTGCAACGGTCGGCTTGATGATGTCACTTGTCATGCGGACGGGCGACAAGGACGCCCTTGCAAGAGCCGCCGATCTCGGAATTGCAATGCAATTGACGAATATTGCCCGAGATGTCGGAGAAGACGCCCGGAACGGACGTCTGTATCTGCCGGAAGACTGGATGCGCGAGGCTGGCCTTGATCCGGAGGCTTTTCTCGCCTCTCCGCAGTTTTCGCCGGAGCTCCGCGAGGTCGTCCTGAGGCTGTTGGCAGAAGCTGCCCATCACTATGAACTGGGCCATGCCGGGATCGCCGCACTGCCGGAAAACTGCCGCCATGCGATCCGGACCGCGGCTCTGGTTTATCAGGAAATCGGGACTGAAATCGCAGTCAACAACTATGACAGCGTCACGCGCCGTGCTCATACCCGGAAGATCAAGAAGCTCAGTCTTTTGCTGAAGGCCCGGTTGCCCCATTTGGAACAGTCCAGCGGTGCGCATTCGGATATGCATAGTCCACCTGATGTGTCTTCCGCACACCTGGTTTCTGCATGCGCCAACTCATTTGAAACCCATACGAGATTGCAGAAAGCTGCAGACGCAAGTGATGCAGATGACAGCAATATGGAGTGGGTCCTGGGTGTCATGATCAAGTTGCAAGCGCAAAGCCGTGCGCATCACAGATCCCAGAAGCTCGCAATCCAAAAGCGGTCTCACAACAGCATTTAAAGCATCAACCGGCGTTTTAGCGGCGGGCGCGGCGGGGCATCCGAAATGGCAGCATCATCCTGACAACGGGATTTGCCAATCGATTGCAGTCGAGGGTCTCGTGCACCATCGCGAGCTGATCGCCGTTGACCGTCGTCTCGACAAGGGAGCGCCGGTAAAAAGGTGCGTCTTCCAGCTTCATGGAGAGGCGCGGTGCGCCGCCGGGATCGCACGCGATGCCCCCCTTCACGCCCCAGGAACCAACGGGCAGCATTTGACGGTCTGGCGGGGTAAAGTGACGTTCTTCCGCCTCTTTGGAAAACACTACACCAAGGGTTCGGCGAGTTCCACTTCGCAAGACTGCATCATACAAGATTGTCGTCGCTTGATCGCCTGACGGACCGCGTGCCCAGTCCCAGTGCTCGAAATCCTCTTCCAGAACACGGCCGCCATAATTGAAATCGTGGTAGGCCTCACCCTGCCAACCGCCTATGGGCAAATGATTGCTCTCAACAGTCAAACGCGCCCGCGGGAACACCGGCCACCAGATGTGATGTCCCTCAGGATCCAAATCGAAAACGCGGTCATTCTGGATTTGCGGCTCAAGGCGAATTCGCCCGGACATACGCGATGGCATCAACCGATGCCCCGGCCATGGCAGTGCAGTTTCATCAAAAACGACCTCCAGACCACCGTCCACGTATACAATCGAACTGCCGCCGATTTGCATGCTGTTTTGGGTCCGGACGAGGTCGCCCTCCCCCCGCTCCGTCATGGACCAGCTGTTCCGGTCCTTGCCGTAAAGTGCAACATTCAGGGCTACGTGATTTTGTGGTTTTCCCCGCCCGGACCAATGATAATAAGGGGAAAAGACAGACCCGATAAACGCAATTACCGTGAGAGCGTAGCGCCCGCAGTCGCTGGTCGCGTCGATATACCACCAGCAATAGCCATCGGGTGGGACTGATTGGTCGAAGGATGGTCTGCGAGAAGAGTTTCCGCCGCGATCTTGCCCGACAGAAGCGCCATCGGCACGCCCGGGCCTGGATGCACACTGCCTCCCGCCAGATAAAGCCCCTTCAGAGGGCTCCGCGCGCCCTGCCGTTGAAACGATGCCATCCAACCGTGGGATGGCTGACCGTAAAGCCCGCCCCCCGTTGCTGGAAACAGCCGCTCGAACGTGTCCGGCGCCGTGACCACTTGAGCCGTCCGGTCCCGCCGAAGCACCAATCCATTCGCCGCCATACGGCGGTCCATCGCTGTCAGACATTGGTTCAACTCTTGTTCGGTGTAGTCATGCTGGTCGCCATCTGGCGGCAGGTTCATCAGACAATAAATCCGCTCAACCGGATCCGAGGTTGCGTCCCCTTTGCGGTGCCCGTCGGCAGTTCTGTCTTGGGCGCACACGTAAACTGTTGGGTCCTTGGGCGCTTCGCCGCGGTCAAACACGGCATCAAATTCAGCCCTGTAGTTTTCGGAAAAGAAGACGGTGTGATGCGCCAATGGCACGCCATCGGGCTCTGCGAGGCCACACACGACAAGCGCAGATTGGGATCGGGTTGCATTGGCCCCTGCCCGCTTTTTCTTGTTGCTGCGGCCCAAAAATTTGGGCAACGCTGCGGCGTCTCCGTTGAAGACAACCTGTTCGGCCGGAACAAACTCACCGCTCTCCAGCTTAACACCTGAGACGGACCGGCTCTCTGGCCCCAAGAAAATTTCGGCGGCCTTCGCGCCATACCGGATCTCGGCGCCAAGGCCCACTGCAAGATCAGCAAATTTGCAAGCAACAGCGTGCATGCCGCCTTGCGGGATCCAGACGCCTTCCTGTTCCACATGCGCAACGAGCATCAAGGTTGCCGGCGCCAGATAGGGCGAAGATCCGCAGTAGGTTGCGTACCGTCCGAACAGCTGCCGCAGCCGTTCGTCGGAAAAATAGTCCCCGAGAACGGACCAGAGGGATGAAAAGGGCTTTAGCGCAAAAAGCGCACCCGGCTTTGAAAGGCCCACCCGTCGGGACAAGGTGATTGGATTCGGGCGGGTCGCGTCGATAAACGTGTCTTTCAGCAGCTCAAAGACACGGCGGCTGTCCCGCGCGAAGGCCTGATACCCATCGGCGTCGCGCTGTCCTGCAAAATCCCTGATGGCACGGACGCTGTCCGCGACATCGGCATGCAGGTCTAGACAAGTGCCACCTTCCCAGTAATGCCGGGCAATCACACCCGCCGTTTCCATTGGGATTTCACGGTCCAGCGTTGTCCCGCAAGCCTCAAGCAAGCTGTCAAAAGCCCATTTCATCGTCAGAACAGTTGGACCGGCATCGAAGTTCCGGCCACCTGCAGAAACGTGGCGCATTTTGCCGCCCGGCGCGGCGGCCGCTTCCAGAACAGTGACCTGACGACCTGCAGCGGATAAGCGCAACGCAGCAGCCAAACCGCCCATGCCGGCGCCAACAACGACCACTCTTTGCTCAGTTATGGCTGATGCCATTCGTGTTCCTTCAAGTTGACATTCGCCCTCAATGTGTCACTCTTAATTGACACTATACCGTCAATTTTTGTGGACATCCACGTTAAATAGAGGAATGGCTCCATGGACCTGTCGGACCGAATCGAAACAGGGATGCAAACTGCCATCCGCTACGCCACTGCGAATGGATGCCCGCAAAAACTTGGAAACGCCCTCAAGTATGCAGTCTTTCCGGGCGGCGCCCGCATTAGGCCCCGGCTCTGCCTCGCCGTCTCGCTGGCGTGCGGCGACAAGGACCCGCGCGTTGCCAATGCCTGCGCAACAGCAATTGAACTTTTGCACTGTGCGTCTCTGGTTCACGACGATCTGCCCTGTTTCGACAACGCGGCAATCCGGCGTGGCAAGCCCTCCGTCCATAAGGAATATGGCGAGGAGATTGCTCTCCTGGTCGGCGATGGACTGATCGTAACGGCCTTTGAAACTCTGGCCCGGGAGACCCTTCATGCGCCGGAACTGACGGCGCGGCTTGTCGCTACAATTGCCAATGCAGTCGGCTCTCCTTACGGGATCGTTGCCGGTCAGGCTTGGGAGAGCGAAGAGAAAATCAACATTACCGCCTATCACCGCGCGAAAACAGCCTCACTGTTTACAGGCGCGGTATCGGCCGGAGCCCTGTCCTCGAGCGGCAATCCACTCGATTGGTATGCGCTGGCAGATGCCCTTGGTGCGGCCTATCAGGTGGCAGACGATCTTTATGACGCGATGGACGACACGGACAGCATGGGCAAACCTGCGGGCCAGGATGCCGAAAACGGACGCCCAAACCTGGTGGCCGAGCTGGGGGTTCAAGGCGCTTTGAAAAAACTGCAGGAACTGGTCGAAACAGCAGCTGAAAGTATTCCGGACTGCGAGGGCGCTGACCTGCTCAGCGCCATGATCCACAAGGAAGCCAAACGTCTCATGCCGGCCAAATTGGCTGCCAGCGCCGCCTGACAATGTCGGACTGGACAGAGACGGCGCCCGGTGCCAACGCGCCACAAGATGGAAGACCATCCAGCCGGCCGATGGCCAGTTTGAATGCATTTCGTGTGCGCTATCGCTTATGGCGCAACCGGCTGATCGGATCGGCAAAGTTCCGCAGCAAAATCGCGCGTTTTCCAGGGACGCGATGGATCGCGCAGAAGAAATCGAATGATCTTTTCAAACTGATCAACGGTTTCGTCTTCAGCCAGGTTTTGAGTTCCTGCGTGTCGCTTGGCGTGCTTGCACGGCTCAAAGACACGGTTGCAAGCACAGAAATCCTTGCAAAAGACTGCGGACTTGAGCCAGGCCGGATGCAATTGCTCCTGGAGCAGGCAGAACGTTTGCAGCTCGTCAAAATTGTTGAAGGGAACTCTTGGGTTTTAGACGATGCCGGCGCTGTGGTAGCAGCCGACCCCGGACTGCAGGCCATGATCCGGCATCACGCCCTGTTCTACCGGGACCTTGCAGATCCGTCCGCTCTTCTAAAAGCACCTTCTCAAGATACCGAACTCAAGAAATACTGGGCCTATGCGCACGCGCAGGACCCAGCAATTATCGGGACGGATATAACCCAGCCCTATTCTGAACTGATGCGCAGCAGCCAGGCAATGCTCGCCGACTGTATTCTCACAGCTCATGATTTTTCTCAGTACACAGCGGTTCTGGATGTTGGCGGCGGCGAAGGCGCATTCCTGGCGGCAATTGGCAAAGCCTGTCCAGGCACACGGCTGCACCTCTTTGATCTGCCATCGGTTACGAACCTTGCCAAAAGACACCTTGCACGAGAGAACCTTGCCGACCGGGCCGAGTTCCACGGCGGTGACTTTGCAAAGGATCCAATCCCGGACAATGCCGGGTGCGTCAGCCTGGTCAGAATCTTGTGCGACCACGATGATGGACGTGTGGAACAGATTCTGGCGAATCTGCATCGTTCCCTAAAGCCCGGCACAAAGGTCATGATCGCAGAGGCTATGGCGGGAAACAGCGAAGGTGCTGAGCTCGCAGCGGTCTACTTCAGCCTTTATTTCCTCGCTATGGGGTCTGGCCGTTGCCGGAGCGATGCCGCCATAAAAAATCTCCTTTTGGCGGCGGGTTTCAAAAATCCACACACCAAACCAACGCCCAATCCTTTGCTGGCAACGCTCGTGTTTGCGGAACGCTAGAGAAGCACGAAGCATCCGGCATGCCGCCCTAAGTACTCTCCCCGTCAGTAAATGTGTAAATTTTAATTGACACTCAAATGCGTCAATTTACAATGACACTCACACGCCGCCAAACCCACGAGAGGGAGGCACTCATGGAAACCACGGCAATCGTCTTTGAGGATCCCGGTAAGCTCCAGGTCAAACAACTTGGGCTCACGGAGCCAAGCGAGTTTGACGTGGTTGTCGAAACCATGGTGAGCGGCGTTTCCACGGGCACGGAAAAAATGCTGTTCGACGGCACGATGCCGGCTTTCCCGGGAATGAGATATCCCTTGGTCCCTGGTTACGAGTCTGTTGCCAGAGTTGTCGGCGCTGGCCCCTTGTCCGGCCGCACAGTCGGCGAAACGGTCTTCATACCAGGCGCATCCTGCTTTGAAGGTGCTGCCGGGTTGTTCGGCGCGACCGCCAACCGGCTGGTCCTTCCAGGCGTCCGCACCATCCAGATCTCGGAAGACTTTTCTGAAGACGCCGTATTGCTCGCCCTCGCCGCGACCGCCCATCACGCTCTGATTCGGGCCGAAAGTCCCGTGGACCTTATCATCGGCCATGGTGTCCTCGGCCGGCTTATGGCACGACTCGCCTGTGCGCTTGGCCAAGAACCGCCGATCGTAACGGAAACCTGTCCGGACCGAATGCATGGTGCCGATGACTATGACGTTCTTGACCCGAACGATGCACGGGCGTTGAAACCGTTTGACACAATCATCGACGCAAGCGGCAATCAGGATGCGCTTGATCCGGCTATAAGACGGCTCACAAAGGGCGGTACGCTGGTGCTTGCCGGCTTCTACGGTGAACGGGTGAGTTTTGCGTTCCCCGCTGCCTTTATGCGGGAAATATCGGTCCTGCTGTCTGCTGAATTCAAACCGGATGACCTTCAGGCGGTTGTTGATCTTGTTGATTGCGGCCGTTTGTCGCTTGGCGGGCTCGTGACGCATCACGCAGCCCCGTCCGACGCGGCAAAGGCCTATCGGACCGCCTTCGATGATCCGGCCTGCCTGAAAATGGTTATCGACTGGAGGAAAGCTGCATGATCCTGGAAAACCCAACAGGCCGGCATTACCAGATGCAGGACTTCCTCAGGGACGAGGCAGCCATTGAACCCGATGCGCCTGCAACCGGGCCTGTCACCAAGGAAACGCAGATCATTGCCATCTATGGCAAGGGTGGCATTGGCAAGAGCTTCACGCTCGCCAATCTCTCCTACATGCTCGCACAGCTTGGCAAGAAAGTGCTTCTGATCGGCTGTGATCCGAAGAGCGACACCACGTCTTTGTTGTTCGGTGGACGCGCCTGTCCAACGATTATTCAGACAGCCTCCGCAGCCAAGGAAGCTGGCAGCGAAGTGACCGTTTCCGATGTCTGCTTCAAGCGCGACGGTGTTTTTGCCATGGAACTCGGCGGGCCCGAAGTTGGCCGGGGCTGCGGCGGCCGGGGTATCATCCACGGCTTTGAAACACTTGAAAAACTCGGTTTCCACGATTGGGATTTTGACTACGTTCTTCTCGATTTTCTGGGCGATGTGGTGTGTGGTGGTTTCGGACTGCCGATCGCGCGCGACATGTGCCAGAAGGTGGTGGTGGTCGGATCCAACGACCTGCAATCGCTCTATGTCGCGAACAACGTTTGTTCTGCCGTTCAGTATTTCCGCAAACTCGGCGGCAATGTTGGCGTTGCTGGACTTGTCGTGAACAAGGATGACGGAACGGGCGAAGCCCATGCTTTTGCAAAATCCGTCGGCATTCCGGTTCTGGCCTCGATACCGCAAGACGAGGATATCCGCCGGAAAAGCGCGAACTACCAGATCATCGGCAAGCCGGGTGGTGTTTGGGCGCCGCTTTTTGAAGCCCTGTCGATCAATCTTGCAGAAGCACCGCCGGTCCTTCCCGCACCTCTCGATCAGGACGGACTGCTCGGCCTGTTCGATGCCAGCGAAACCGGTGCGGACTTCGTTCTGACGCCAGCCACCCCGGAAGATATGTGCGCCGCCGGTGCGCTCGACAAACCGTCTCTGGAAGTGATTTACGACACCGTTTAAGGACCGATCTCCGTTATGGAAACATACTCCAAATCTCATGATCCCGACCTGGTTGGAGACGCCCTAGTTTCCGACCGGCCGGAGATGGATTTGGCGGATGACCAACCCGCCGCCGGCGGTGGCTGCCATGGCGGGCAAGAGCTATCAAAAGCTGCGGCTAGAAGCGCTGGAAATGACGCCTTGATGGACCGGCTGGAAGCCGATTATCCAAAAGGGCCTCACGACCAGCCGCAATCCATGTGTCCGGCCTTTGGTTCACTGCGCGTCGGCCTGCGCATGCGCCGCACAGCAACCATTCTGTCCGGTTCCGCATGCTGCGTTTACGGGCTGACATTCACGTCGCATTTTTACGGCGCCAAGCGTTCTGTCGGTTATGTGCCGTTCAACTCCGAAACGCTTGTTACCGGAAAGCTCTATGAGGATATCGTCGAAGCAGTCCAACTGATGGCGGACCCGGCAAAATACGATGCCATCGTGGTCACAAACCTCTGTGTCCCAACCGCTTCAGGCGTCCCGCTTCAGATGCTGCCGAAGGAAATCGACGGTGTCCGGATCGTCGGCATCGATGTTCCAGGGTTTGGCGTTCCGACCCACGCAGAAGCCAAAGACGTGCTTTCAGGTGCGATGCTCGCCTATGCCCGTCAGGAAGCGTTGGAGGGCCCGGTTCTGGCACCTCGCGACGGCGTGAAGGATAAGCCGACAGTGACCCTCGTTGGGGAAATGTTCCCGGCCGATCCGGTTGTCATCGGCAACATACTGGAACCAATGGGTTTGGCAGCCGGACCAACCGTTCCTGTGCGCGAATGGCGTGAGCTTTATGCAGCACTTGATTGCGCCGCCGTCGCTGCCATTCACCCCTTCTACACATCAGCATTCCGGGAGTTTCAGGCGGCGGGCCGCCCGATTGTCGGCTCTGCACCTGTTGGACTTGAAGGCACCGATGCCTGGCTCGCGGCCATTGGCGAGAGCTGCGGTGTGGCAGCTGCAAAAACAGATATGAGCCGCAACGCAATGCGCGGCGCCATCAAGGCCATGTTGAGCGAGAACCGGATCGACGGCCGGATTACCCTGTCCGGGTATGAAGGCTCCGAATTGCTTGTCGGCCGGTTGCTGGTCGAACTGGGAGCTGATCTTCGGTATGTCGGAACGGCCTGCCCGAAAACGCCTTACAGCGCAGGCGATGCAGAATGGCTTGAATCTCAAGGTGTCACAGTCCAGTTCCGGGCCTCTCTTGAGCAAGACATCGCAGCGTTTGAAGAATTTGATCCTGACCTGGCGATCGGCACGACGCCCGTCGTCCAGAAAGCCAAAGAGCGGGCAATACCCGCGCTTTACTTCACCAATTTGATTTCCGCCCGTCCGCTGATGGGCCCCGCCGGAACGGCATCGCTCCCAAGTGTGATTTCAACGGCAATCGCCAACAAGGACCGCTTCCTGAAAATGCAGGATTTCTTTGCGGGCGTTGGTCAGGGGGATACTGCCGGGATCTGGCAGGACACGCCGAAGGACCACAGCGGCTACCGCGCGAAATACGCCAAGTCTGTCGCGAAATCCCGCAATGCGGTCGACAACGGGGAGAGCGTTGGATGCTGATCCTCGATCACGATAGAGCCGGCGGCTATTGGGGCAGCGTTTATGCCTTTACAGCGATCAAGGGTTTGCAGGTGATCATCGACGGTCCTGTCGGCTGTGAAAACCTGCCGGTGACCTCCGTTCTTCACTATACGGATGCCCTGCCCCCGCACGAGCTGCCAATCGTGGTAAGCGGCCTTGCCGAAGAGGAACTCGGCCAACATGGCACGGAAGGTGCCATGAAACGTGCCCGTGATGCACTCGACCCGGACCTGCCAGCTGTTGTGGTGACGGGCTCCATTGCGGAAATGATCGGCGGCGGTGTCACTCCGGAAGGCTCCAACATCAAACGCTTTTTGCCGCGCACGATCGATGAGGATCAGTGGCAGAGTGCAGATCGCGCCCTGAAATGGCTTTGGACGGAGTTTGGCCCAAAACGGGTACCAAAGCCCCGGAAGCGCAAAGATGGCGCCAAGCCCCGGGTAAACATCATCGGCCCGACTTACGGCACCTACAACATGCCGTCGGACCTGCATGAAATCCGCCGCCTTGTGGAAGGTCTTGGAGCGGAGATCAACATGATTTTCCCCCTCAGCTCTCATGTGGAAGACATCCGCAAGCTCGCTGATGCGGATGCCAATATCTGCCTCTACCGCGAGTTTGGCCGGTTGTTGTGCGAAACCCTTGAGCGGCCCTATCTCCAAGCCCCGATCGGCATTCACTCCACCACTGCGTTTCTGCGCAAGCTGGGCGAAATCCTGGATCTCGATCCGGAGCCGTTCATTGAGCGGGAAAAACATACGACGCTGAAACCGCTTTGGGATTTGTGGCGGTCGGTGACGCAGGACTTCTTTGCCACAGCCAATTTCGCAGTGGTTGCCAATGAAACCTATGTCCGCGGAATCCAAAACTTCCTCGAAGAGGAAATGGGTCTGCCCTGCGCCTTCGCCGTTGCGCGAAAGGCCGGGTCGAAAACAGACAATGCAGAAGTCGCGGACCTGACAGCTAATACACCACCCATGGTGATGTTCGGATCATTTAACGAACGGATGTACATGGCTGAAGCCGGAGCACGCGGCAAATTCATCCAGCTCTCCTATCCGGGCGCCATTGTCCGCCGTCATACCGGCACACCCGTCATGGGTTACTCTGGAGCTTGCTGGTTGATCCAGGAAGTCTGCAACGCGCTTTTCGACATGCTGTTCGAGATCCTGCCCAAGGCGGGTGAGCTTGATGCTATCGAAGCGACAGCGGCCAAGACACATTCCCAGATGCCCTGGCACCCAGACGCTCAAGCAGCGCTCGACAGGCTCGTCAACCAGGAACCCGTTCTCGTTCGCATTTCCGCCGCAAAACGTTTGCGCGAGGCCGCCGAACAGCGTGCCCGGCAGACCGGAACTTCGGAAGTCACTCTTGATGACCTGGAACAGGTCTCCGGCAAGGAGGGCGTGCTCGCATGACCCTTTTCTTTTTCAACGCCCAACTGGCCACCAGGGAGGAAGGCAGATGATTTCCACCACACGAAACGGACCGGAAGGCAGCCGCCGGCAACAAGAGAGACAATCCCAAAAGCTCTTGATGAAACGGTTGTTCTTATTGGTGTTTCCGTTCTGTCTGGCCACAGCGATCCTCGGACGTATCGGCAGAATTTTCGGACCGCATGAGGGAACATCGCAGTCTGCATACGCTGAAGCCAAGGCTTCAGCCTACGCCGCATTGGGATACGCTTTTCACGCGTAATCCCAACGCCTTTTGCCGATGCCTGGGTGTCGGCAAACGCTCAGTAAGCCCTTCCAAACGGCTTGACTGAGGCCCCGCCGCGAGGGTTCTGCGCGGTAACCGCCGAAAGGCAAGAAGTGGAGGTCATGAAAATGGCTTCAGACCAAGAGACCCTGACCGGTCTCAGCCGTGAGGAAGCACAGGAGTTTCACCGACTTTTTGTGAAATTTGCGATTGCAATGTCGCTTGCACCTTTCCTCGCCCACATTTCGATGTGGCTCTACAAACCGTGGCTCTAACGAGCGCATCCCAAAAGAGGATCTGAAGACATGTGGAAAATGTGGCTTTTATTCGATCCGCGCCGGGTGCTCGTTCTTCTAACGGTCTTCCTGTTCAGCCTAGCAGTTTTGATTCATTTCATTCTGCTCAGCACCGAAAGGTACAACTGGCTGGAACAGCAAGCAGCGTTAGGCGACGGCAACGCGCATATCGAAATGCTCCTACCGGGCGGTCCATCAGCTTTGGTCTGACGGACACAATCGGTTCAACATCATCGGTGGTGGAGGTCGTTTGTGACCTACGCTTGCGTCCGGTCAAGCGTTCTCCACCACCAAGCCTTGCTTTCAATGATTAGCCGCCGCCTGCACACAGGTAAGTCGCGGTTAAGGAGGATTCTATGGCTTTGCTCAGCTTCGAAAGGAAGTACCGCGTACGCGGGGGCACACTGATCGGCGGTGACTTGTTCGATTTCTGGGTGGGCCCTTTTTATGTCGGCTTCTTTGGAATTACGACCGTGTTCTTCTCAATATTGGGAACGGGTCTCATCTTGTATGGGGCAGCACTCGGACCGACCTGGAACATCTGGCAGATCAGCATTGACCCACCGCCCTTGGAATATGGGCTTGCTCTTGCGCCTATGCAGGACGGTGGTCTTTGGCAAATCATCACCATTTGCGCAATCGGTGCTTTTGGGAGTTGGATCCTTCGCGAAGTTGAAATCTGCAGAAAACTTGGCATCGGCTATCATGTCCCAATTGCTTTCGCGACTGCCGTGTTCGCCTATGTAACGCTGGTCGTCTTTCGGCCACTATTACTCGGCGCATGGGGGCACGGCTTCCCATACGGGATATTTACACACCTCGATTGGGTTTATGCCGTTGGGTATCAATATGGCAACTTCCATTACAATCCTGCCCACATGATTGCGATTACGTTCTTTTTTACAACAACGCTCGCACTTGCTCTGCATGGTGGCTTGATCTTGTCAGCGGTCAATCCAGGCAGATCATTGGGCGACAGTTCCAAACAGGCCGAAGTGAAGGCGCCAGAATACGAAGACACGTTTTTCCGTGACATCATCGGATACTCTGTGGGAACGCTCGGTATTCACCGCCTTGGGCTTTTCCTTGCATTGAATGCCGGCTTCTGGAGTGCTGTCTGTATTGTCATTAGCGGCCCCCTCTGGGACGACAGCTGGATTGTTTGGTGGGACTGGTGGCTGGAATTACCGTTCTTCCGGCAGGAAGACCTCGTCCGCGAAGTCGGCGATATCCAGTTCGGACTGTGAGGAGAGAACCATGGCAACGTACTACAATTTGGTCACAGTCGTGCAAGTGGACGGTCCAATTGAAGAAGGCATGGACCTGCCGCTTGGAGATAATGACCGGACATCAGGTGCAACAGTCAGCCGCCTTGTTGGCAGGTTCGGGAACGCTCAGTTTGGTCCTATTTACATTGGCTTTACTGCGATCGTCGCCCTAGCTTCCGGCATCATTGCTTTCATGATCATCGGTCTTAACTTCTGGGCTCAAGTGGGCTGGGATCCTAACCAGTTCCTGAGGCAGCTTTTCTGGCTGTCTCTGGAGCCGCCGAACGCAGAATTCGGAATGGGCCTGGCCCCATTGGACCGGGGCGGATGGCATACTATAGCTGGCTTCTTTCTGACTGTGTCCGTCCTTACCTGGTGGCTGCACTTGTTCCGCCGTGCACGGGCGCTGGAGCTTGGCATGCATGTTCCGATCGCTTTCGGGGCCGCCATTTGGCTGTTCCTGGTCCTTGGTTTCATCCGGCCGCTCATGCTGGGCTCCTGGTCCGAGGCCGTACCGTACGGGGTCTTCAGCCATCTGGATTGGACAAACCTGTTTTCGCTTACCTATGGAAACTTGTTCTACAATCCATTCCACGCGCTCTCGATCGTTTTCCTTTATGGCTCGGCACTTCTATTTGCCATGCATGGAGCGACAATCCTTGCCGTCGGCCGATACGGCGGTGAGCGCGAGATCGAACAGATCTATGACCGGGGCACCGCATCCGAGCGGGCTGCCTTGTTCTGGCGCTGGACCATGGGTTTCAACGCAACAATGGAATCCGTTCACAGATGGGCCTGGTGGTTCGCGGTTCTTTGCCCGATTACGGGCGGGATCGGGATCTTGTTGACAGGTACGGTCGTTGATGACTGGTTTGCCTGGGGCGTCAAGCACGGCCTTGCGCCCGAGTGATATCCAAGTTCCAGAGTGATCAACGGCGATTAAAAAGAGGCGGTCCGGATTTTACATCCGGACCGCTTCTTTGGTTCAAAATATGGCACACCAAACTACGCTGACTGAAAACCTGACCGTTAAATAGACATGCGAATTCTATTAGTTATGAAATACACGTGCTCTGTTTTGTATAATATAACCGCTACTGTATCGGCCGATGTAGAACACGTTTGGTAGATTTGACGAAGGTCTCTCCTTACTCCCGCCTACGGTGCAACAAGAACACCGCGCCTTCCAACTAAGAGACCGTCTAAATTTCGCCCATAAAAATTCCCACGCGCCTTGGTGGGGCAAGTGCATGAAATTATCTCGTGCTAAAAAATTCCTCAATGACGACATTCCAGTCACCTGGATTTAATGACGCACATGGTGAGTCGTGATCGTAGGGCGCGAAAAATCAATCATTTGAATTTTTAAAATACTTGAGTGCGGGCACAACAAATTCCTCAGCAAATGTTCAAAGCAACTCAGCAAATGACGCTGCGTTGTCCTTCCCGAATGCATTCAGATAAAATCGCTTGTTGAGGGCAATGTCTTCCAGGGTCAGTCCGCCGCTTTCCCATTGAACAAGCATATAGGGTTCTTGTTGTGACACTTCGTTAATTGAACGCAGACGCTTCAGAGCCGGCATGGCACCACGGACAAACCCGCCCTTCTTATCGCTGAAGACAGCTATTTTGGCACCGGTTTCAGCATCCAGGACATCGATGATCCCCATACCCTCTTGCATCAATATTATTTCACGCTGTTGCATCACCTTTCCAAGAGCAAGCCGGTCCTGGTAATGGGTGCCTGGCGCAACATTGAGAACAACAATGGCCACACTTGAAACCAAAAGCGCCGCTACCAAAATCAGGAAACTTTTCGGGAAGATCGGCCGCGTTTTTTGGGGTTGCTTTGCCAATGCCATTTCAGCCTCCTCACCGGTACTCGTCGTAATCGGTCGTCATGAAATCGAAATCGGGAAATCGTTGTAAATATATGCGGAACCACGGAGTAAATGAGCCTGGATTTGCTGCCATTGCATTGTGCAGCTCACTTGCCGTCACCCAGCGTATCTCTTCGACTTCTTCCGGATTTGGTTTCACGACCTGCGTCGCACTATCAGTTTGAGCACTGAACAAAGTGACGCGTTCGTGTTCTGTGAGACCCGTGCCGACGCTCGCCTCATATTCAACAGTCTGGTGTTTACTGAGCGGCAACGTGAAGCCGAGCTCTTCCATAAGACGGCGCTCTGCGCATCTTTCAATACTCTCATCCCAATGAGGATGACTGCAACACGTGTTCGCCCACTGGCCGCCACAATGATACTTCCCGGCAGCCCGCTTCTGAATGAGCAAATGATCGCCGTCGAAAACAAAGACAGACACGGCCAGATGCAACACGCCATCTATATGGGCTTGAAGTTTCTCGACCGGATAAAATGAACCATCCGATGCCACAGCAGGAATTATCAAAGGTTTGTTCATTGGCGTACGGGCTCGCTGCCCCTTCTTTGATCCAAATAGTTTCTCTTCGCAGTCGCCTTGATCAGGCCACCGCTCTTGCCAAAGCACATTGTGACCATAATGAACACAATGCCTCTGAAAGATGTCGGATATCGGCTTCGGTATGGAGCGGTGTCGGTGTGATCCGCAGCCGCTCCGTTCCAACGGGGACGGTTGGGTAGTTTATCGGCTGTACGTAGATCCCGAATTCACTCAACAAAACATCGGAAATCCATTTGCATTTGGACGCATTGCCAACCATGACGGGCACGATGTGGCTCGGGTTGTCCATGTGTGGTATTCCGCGTGCATCAAGGGCAGAACGTACTTTGGCAACATTGGACTTGTGTGCTTGCCGTTCCAGCTCATGTTCTTTCAAATAGCGGATTGATGCCGTTGCTCCAGCAGCCAATGCCGGTGGCAAAGCTGTCGTGAAAATGAACCCCGACGCAAATGACCGAACGAAGTCCACAAGTACTTCGGGACCTGTGATGTAGCCTCCCATGACGCCAAAAGCCTTGCCAAGGGTTCCCTCAATCACCGTGAGCCGGTCCATAAGGCCTTCACGTTCGGCAACACCGCCGCCGCGCGGGCCATACATTCCAACAGCATGAACTTCATCGAGATAGGTGATCGCCCCAAACCGGTCGGCGACATCACAAATCGCCTCGATCGGAGCGATGTCCCCATCCATCGAATAGACGCTTTCAAATGCGACCAACTTCGGCGCGTTTGGGTCATCGGCCGCCATCAGTTCGGCCAGGTGCTCCGGGTCGTTGTGCCTGAAGAGCCGTTTTGTGCATCTGGAATGCCGGATTCCCTCAATCATGGACGCGTGATTGAGCGCGTCGGAATAAACGATTATTCCCGGAATTTTCGACAAGAGCGTGCCGAGCGCCGCCCAGTTGGACACATAGCCAGACGTGAAGATCAGCGCAGCTTCCTTGTCATGGAGGTCAGCCAGTTCGCGTTCCAGCATGACGTGATAATGGTTTGTCCCGGAGATGTTCCGGGTACCGCCGGCGCCGGCACCGCACTTCTTAATGATCTCCGTCATACGGTCGGTGACAACCGGGTTTTGTCCCATACCGAGATAATCGTTGGAGCACCAAACGGTTACTTCGCTGGTCTCGCCTGTATCTCCGTAAAACGTCGCTTTTGGGAAGTTATTACAATGACGTTCCAACTCGGCAAAGACACGATAGTTACCAGCCTCGTGCAAATCGGAGAGAGCGGTCTCCATGGTTTTCAAAATGTCCATCGCTTCATCCTCTCCTCAAGGTATTCCAATTATCGCGTTTCCAAGCCGCGTTTCGCGCCGACGCCAGCTGATGCAAACTCATGTGTCGTTGAATCTGAGCGGGGTTCACGTGCCCCCTTTGGAACTGCCCAACGCCAAAGTACGGTATCCGAGACCGGCAGAACGAGAATTAAGTGTTCGATGATCGCCAGTGCCATGAACGCGGCAAGCAGAATGTGACCAACGATGGAGTACGCGCTGTGCGCATTCATCGCTCCGGCAACAAGGATAGCAAACAGCCCAACAGCAATCGCCAGCAGAAGCGGGAAGAAAGGTGTTGTCCGTCCGGTATTGAAGTAGCTTTTCAGGTGCACGATACCCGGTGGAATCAAGCCGCTGATTGCATGGCGTGCGCCCAGGAAAATAAGCAGCTTCGCCGATATTCGCATGCCCCACAAAAGGCCGAAGGTAGCTAGCCCGAAGGTGTTGGGAGCATCGGACAATAGGAGCCAAAGAAAGACACCAGTAACGAGAATTGCAATTTCGTGGTCACAGACAGCTCTCCACGCGGCAAGAAACCGGGTGTAGCCTTTGGCACCAGGGGGACATGCGTTTTTGTTCCTTCCGGTGACAATGCCGGTCAAGAACGTTGTTTCGTGCCAAGCCCAAACCAGCAGTGCTCCAAGGAAACCTAAGTAGGAGCCAAACGGCGTTTGCCGACTACTGCCTTCCAGCAACATTAGAACACCGGCAATCCCAACTACTGTAATCACTGGAAGAAGTTGCCACGGCTCCAGTTTTCGACGGTTTGCCCAATGCACCAATAAAAGCACAAGCCCAGTCGAAAGCCACCACACGCATGAGGCAATAAAGATAGCGATGACCGGGTTAGCGAGTGACATCAACGTTGCCCTACCAAACAGGCTGCAAGCGAGAAGTCTCCGGCAAAGTATTTTTCTTTGTCGGGATCATGTACATCCGCACGAAATTCATCCCTGCAGCGGCACCCCACCATGCCCTTCCCAGATGACCGAACAAACCGCCTTTTTCAGTTGCAGCCTGCATCTTGCGGCTTATCCGCTCCATGCGCCGGAAACCTTCCAGAAGCTTGGGATTGTCGAGATCAAGTTCGAGCGGGAAACACTGACGGGAGATTTCAGACGTTAAGCGGAACACCCGCATATCGTAGTCTTCTATGTTGATCCCAAGTGCCTTGTGGAAAGCGGGACGCATATGGTCGCGCACATACATCGTGGCAAAGACTGCCAGCAAAAAGAACTTGATCCAGAGCTTGTTGCGTCCTTCAAGCAACCGCTTGTCCGAGCGGATGATCAAGGAGAACGCTTCACCATGCGAAAACTCGTCGTTGCACCACTCCTTGAACCACTTGAAGATCGGGTGGAAGCGCTGCTCCGGATGCTTTTCGAGGTGACGGTAGATGGTGATGTAGCGGGCGTAGCCGATCTTCTCTGACAGGTAAGTCGCGTAGTAGATAAATTTCGGCTTGAAGTAGGTGTATTTCTTCGCCTTGGCGAGGAACCCCATGTTCACGCCGATGCCGAAATCCTTCAGCGCATCGTTGATAAACCCTGCATGGCGCGATTCATCCCGGCTCATGAAGCCAAAGAGCTCGCAGATTTCCTGGTTCTTGCCGCGCCGTTTCATCTCCTTGTAGAGCACGCAGCCGGAAAACTCGGAGGTCAGAGACGACACGAGGAAATCGATCAGCTCTTCGCGCAGATCGTCCGGCAGAGCGTCCAGATCAATATTGTCCCACGCTTCACTGCGCTTGAAGTGGCCGCGATTGGGGTCTGAGCGCATTTGCGAAATCAAAGCATCCCACTCTTCACGAACCGGCTCGACGTCAATCTTGTCCATTTCGTCGAAGTCGGTGGTGTAAAAACGCGGTGTCAACATCGTTGAGACCAAGGCGCTCTTTGTTGTGTCGTTAACGGCTGCCCGACGCTTTTCAAGGGTCGGCTCGTTAGAGGCCAAATCGGCTGGCGATACGGTCTTGTTCATGACAACACCCTTTCCGTGAAGCTGAATTCACACAGTTCCATCATTTCAAAATCACCGGTCGCGCGGGTCCAGGCACGTTCCAGTGGTCCGGCCCGGTGAATGGTTGCCTCACGGCGGAAACTCTGACTTTCTCCGTAAGGGATCGACACTGGAGCCCCATGAACGAAGACCTCGTCGCCCGGATGCACAACCACACCATTGTCAAAGCGCAGATGCGCACCGAGCTGATCGAAGGTGTTGTTGATTTCCACCGTACAGCTGACGGTTTCCTTCCGGCTCAAAATGCTAAAAACCGAGTTCATGTCACATTCCTTCCTGTGGCATATCCATTCGCGTTCTACGTTTCATCGGCGGACATGATGCTCTGGCTGGTCTCAACCAAAACGGATCCGGCCATTTATGAAATCGAGCGAACCTCCTCCGTCGGGATCGGGTGTTTGCGGGCACTTTCGCCTTCAAAACGACGGGTTACGCGCGCATGCCCTGAGTTCTCAGCGGTAAATTGAGAAAACGACAAGACAACCAAATCGGCAACTTTCTGAGCGTCTTGTAACGCAATCATGCTTGGCTCGGCCCGTGCGAACCTCCAGCCTCGAACGTGTGGCCACTGCATTAACCAGGAAACACGCTGATCGGGTTTGAGAGCAAAAGCCAGATTACCGGCTTCGCCGTTGAGTTTACCGAATGCAATCGTCTCTATCTGTTTGAACGGCAGATTCAAACTCATCGACAATGCAACACCAAACCGTATGACCACGCGTTTGTTCGTGACCGTATAAACGGTGGTTTTTTCAACAGCCCACGCATAAATCGAGGCAAGCGCAAACACTGCAAAAGCCATTATTGAGAAAATGACGATCGACGCTGCCATCCCGGCTGCTGTTTCACCTTCGGTCAAACCTGTCCCGATAGACCAAGCCGAAATGAGTGCAAAGTAGGCCGCAATCCAGCGGGTTTTCAGCGTATGCCGAGCGATGAGTTTCCAAGAAGGCCTGCCCTGCCATAGCACCCTTTCATCATCTGGAAGGTGGCCTGGGAGGCCGGGAACAGGCTCGATCTCATGCTCTCTTACGACAAACTGTCTCACACCAGCGGCTCCTGTCTGTGCCGCATGGCGTAGAGCATGCCGCCGCCGTAATACGCGGTGATCTTATCCTCTTCCAAACGGGTTATGGCGTCCGGCTTTGCCGTTGTTGGAACGTCAACAAACTGGTCGGAGCGGATCGCATCTACGTAAATGCACTTGCGTTTCGCACGGCCAACTTTGATGACAGCGAAATTGTTAGGAAGGAGTACCGTCTTATCTCCGTCTAGTGCGACTTCATAATAACGGATCAATTGCTCGGACCGATCGACCCAGATGTCCTGGATGGTACCAACCTTCTTTTTATCGCAACCGAATACTGGCAAGCCACGAGGCTCCGTCTCACCGGATGCAATGCCAAACTCCGTGTCCGACCGCAAAGGCACGATGCGCAGGTCACCATGGGCGGTTAAATCCGGAATGTCCTCCCGCGCAACCCAGGCGGCCGGTCCAACCCCGGACAAAAGCGGATTTCCTTCCGGCACGCTCGGATAGCCAGGGGCCGGGGAGACGCGTTTGGCATTTACTGGACGGTCATCCCGTTTGAAGTCCGGAACACTTACAGTCCCACGTCCATGCGGAAGAACAAAAGTTTTTTTCGGTGGCACAAATAACCAAGGATCCTTGTTGAATTTGCCGGAAACATCGTCTTCCAGAGGATATCCTTCCCGCCGGTCTTCTTGTCTGATGTAAAAAATCAGTCCCGCAAAGAAGAGCCAAAACACATAGAGCACCACTTGGGCGACATCTATGCTGCCAACAACTTCGGTCATGGTCTCTACTCCCTATTTCATGGCCACGCCGGGATTACCCGGGCATTTCAGCCAGTCCAAAACGTTTGCCGGTTTCTTGTTCTTGCCCGTAGTGCTGGCCCGCAAGCGGCCCCAACACTGCAAGACAGACAAAAAGAAGCGCGATTTCAATGTGATAGACAGCCAGATAACCGGCGGCCTCGTTGTTCATTGCAGTCCCGAGCACCCCATCCAGTGCAAGGATGTTGACGCCGTTCTTGATCAGACCGCCGAGCAGCAGGCTGACACCGATGGCGGTTGCCTGGACCGCGCCCCAGGCGCCAACCAGAATGCCGCTGTCAGCGCGTTTCGAAATGCTCATGGCCGCCAGCATGGTGCAGACTGCAAAAAGTCCCCCGCCAAGCCCGACACCCGCGGCGCCGGCGTAGAACAGCATGTCAGTCTCCAGCGGCGCTGCAAAAACAACGGCGGAAAAGGCAGCAATCCCAATCAAAAGGCCCCGGGCAGCCACCCGGTACATGTGCGCACCCCGATTGAGGCTGCGTGCGGCCCAGGCAAATCCCGTCATCGTGCCAGCGGCCCAAAGCGCCGTCAGCAGCGTGGTTTGCCCAACTGTCATGCCGAGGATTTCGCCGCCATAAGGTTCCAGCAGGATATCCTGCATGGAAAACGCTGCCGACCCGACCGCAACGGCGACCAACAAGCGGACAGTGCCTGGTTCGCGCCGATAGTCAGCCAAGGCCTCAAAGAAACCGGCAATCTTTCGGTCATGAGACGTTCGTGCCGGATTGCGCGCTTCCTGTTTCCAGGCGGAAATCACGTTCAGCGCCAGGGTCAAAAGCGCCGTGCTCTGGATCACCTGGATGAGCCGCTTCGGCGAAAAATCGGCTAGGAAGATGCTGTAAAAGATTGATGCGGCGATCATACCCGCCAGCAGCATCACATATAGCAGCGCGACAACACGGGGCCGCTTGTCCTGCGGAACGAGATCGGTTGCGAGCGCAAGGCCTGCGGTTTGCGACATGTGCAAACCAAAGCCGGCAAAGAGAAAAGCAAGACCTGCGAGCACAGTTCCGGCCCAGGCTGGTCCAACGCTTTGCGATTCAAGCAGTAAAAGCGCGAAGGGCATGAAGGCCAAGCCGCCGAACTGCAAGATGGTGCCGAACCAAAGATAGGGAACACGCCGCCAGCCAAGCACTGACTTATAGGTATCAGAACGATAGCCGAAGAAGAGCCGCAACGGCGCTGCCAGCACAGGGATTGCCACAACAGCAGAAACTAAAGCAACGGAAACTCCGAGCTCGACGATCAGAACCCGGTTGAGCGTTCCGGTTAAAAGCACCAGGACACAGCCCGCAGATACCTGGAAAAGCGCGAGGCGCAGAAGACGTGACAGCGGCACGTCCTTGGTTGCCGCGTCCGCAAACGGCATGAAGTGAACCCCGGCGGTCTGCCAGAAGCCGATCATCCTGTCTGATGCGGACTTGAACATCATGGCCGGACCACCTCCATGGCCTGAGAGGTGTAAAAACCGACAGAAATCCGATGCGTTCGGCCGCTCGTCCAACCCGACATGTGTGGTTGATGCACAAGCTGGTTTACCAGCCGCTCCGGGTTGGCCGGATAGATGGCTGGTGCCCGGTCGGCCCGCGGAAATGCCTTGCCGATCATCAGCATGGCTTTCAGGAGGTGCGAGCTCGGAGCAAGCGTGAACAAAAGGCTCTTGCTGGTCCGCTCGGCGAACTGTTCCAGCACCTTCTTGGCGTCCTCGGGGGCATAGTGAATGAGAACATCCATGGCAACAATCGCATCGAACTGTCCCAAATGCGGATCCAGCATATCCCCGCTCTTGAACGTCACGGTTCCATGCGGATGGTCATTGAGGCGGCTCATCTGATCAGCGGCACGCTGGCGAGCAAAAGAGACCATTTGTGCAGACAGATCGATTCCAACGACGTCTGCCCCACGTGCGACCAGTTCCAAAGACAACACGCCAGATCCACAGCCGGCGTCGAGAATGCGCCAGCCGGTGAGATCCTGCGGAAGCCAGCTGGCCAGAGTTGACCGCATGTCTTCCCGGCCTTGGCGTACCGTCGCCCGGATCCCGCTCACCGGTTGATCGCCGGTCAGCTTTTTCCAGGCATCAAGCGCCGTGCGATCGAAGTAATGTTCGATCTCACCGATCCGCTGTGTGTAGCTGGCCCGTGTCATATCCGGTTAAAACCTTCTTATTCAAAGCCGAGAAATTCGAAGATTTCCCGGTCTTTCATGGGTTCTGCCTGAAGTGCCTCTGTGCCCGCCCAAAGTTGCTCGGCGAGCTGGAGGTACTCGTTCTGGATAGCTGCGATTTCAGGTGTGTCGCCCATTTCAAAAAGCGTGCTTTTTTTGAGGCGGCTCAGGCGCACATGATCGGAGTCCGGCACGTGGGCGAGGCGCTTCAAGCCAACACTGTCATTGTAGCGGTCGATCTGGTCCGTTTCGCGGGACCGGTTGGCAATCACTCCGCCGAGACGCACCTCATAGTTTTTCGCCTTCGCCTTGATTGCGGCCACAATCCGGTTCATCGCGAAGATGGAATCAAAGTCGTTGGCTGCGACAACAACCGCCCTTTCGGCATGTTGAAGTGGAGAGGCAAAGCCGCCGCAAACGACGTCCCCAAGGACATCAAAGATCACCACATCCGTGTCATCCAGAAGGTGATGTTCCTTCAAGAGCTTGACAGTTTGGCCAACCACATACCCGCCGCAACCGGTGCCTGCTGGCGGTCCGCCGGCCTCAATGCATTGAACCCCATTGAAGCCCTCGACCATATAGTCTTCCGGACGCAGTTCTTCTGTGTGGAAATCGACCTGTTCCAAGATGTCGATCACTGTCGGGATCAGGCTCTTTGTCAGCGTAAAGGTGCTGTCGTGTTTCGGATCGCAGCCGATCTGCAAAACCCGCTTCCCGATCTTGGAGAAAGCCACTGACAGGTTGGACGAGGTGGTCGACTTGCCAATGCCGCCTTTGCCGTAAATCGCAAAAACCTTTGCGCCGTCGATCTCCATCGTCGGATCAAGATGAACCTGGACGCTGCCGTCGCCATCCGCACGCTCACGGAGTTTCTGAGCGGTTTTTGCCTCTTGTGCGGCTGTCTTCGGATGGGTGTAGATGTTCATTCGGCTGCCTCCGTTGCCAGGCCTTCCAGCCGGTCTTCCAGTTCTTCACCCGCCCGGCGCAGAGCCTCGAGCGTTTCTTCGTCCGGTTGCCAATAGTTGCGTTCGTGCGCTTCCATGAGCCTTGCCGCGACCCGCGCAGCCGAGGCTGGATTGAGATCGGCGAGCCGCCGGCGCATCGTCTCGTCGAGCACGTAGGTTTCCGTGATTTTCTGGTAGACCCAGGGCTCTACACCGCCGGTTGTTGCCGACCAGCCAAAGGTGTTGGTGACATTGGCTTCGATGTGCCGCACGCCCTCATAACCGTGCTGGAGCATGCCCTCATACCATTTCGGATTAAGGGTCCGGGTCCGGGTCTCCAGGGCAACCTGCTCGTCAATGGAGCGAACCTTGCCTTCACCTTGGGTCTGGTCGGAAATGTAAACAGGGAGTTCCGCGCCACCCTTGGCTTTTGAAACGGCTTTTGAAAGCCCGCCAAGCGTGTCGAAATAATGCTCGATCGTGGTGACACCGATTTCGACAGATTCAAGGTTTTGATAAGCCATATCGACGTCTGCCAGAACAGAATCGAGAAGCTCGGTCTGGCGGCTGGTCTTGCCCTTACGGCTGATCGCAAAGCTCTTCCGGTTCGAGTAAGTCTCTGCGATTTCCTCGTCATCGGTCCAGGCCGATGAGGCAATCAACATGTTGACGTTCGACCCGTAGGTGCCGTCCGCATTGGAAAAGACCCGGTAGGCCGCCTCTTCCAGATCACAGCCATGGGCCTCACAATAGGCAAGCGCATGTTTGCGGATGAAATTTTGCTCGATCGGCTCATCGGCCGTCGCGGCAAGATAACTCGCTTCAGCCAGCATGCTTGCCTGGATCGGCAAGAGATCGCGGAAGATGCCGGACAAGGTCATCACGGCATCGATACGTGGCCGGTTCAGTTCTTCAAGCGGGATCAACTCCGCCCCGCAGACCCGGTTGTAGAAGTCCAGCCGAGGCTTCGCGCCCATGAGCGCCATGGCTTGTGCCAGCGGCGCACCGCCGGTTTTCAGATTGTCCGTGCCCCACAAAACGATCGCAACGGTCTCTGGCAGTTTGCCATCGGTCTCCAGATACCGTTCTAGAATGAGGGCCGCTTGGCGGGCGCCATCTTCAAGCGCGAACTTGCTTGGAATACCAAACGGATCAAAGCCGTGAATGTTGCGACCAGTTGGCAGCAGATCCGGGGTGCGCAACAGATCGCCCGACGGCGCTGGCGGCACGAAACGCGCATCGAGCGCCTGCACCAGGCCATCGAGTTCCCGATTGTCAGATAGGTCCTGATCGATCTGGACGAGTTTTTGAACAACAGACTTTGCCTCTTGGTCGAGGGTCTCAGCTGCTGCAGCCAGGGCATCGCGATCTCGTTTGGCAATAGTCTGGCACAGCTCCGGATCAGCGATAAAGCCGGAGTCTGTTTCGACACTGAGTGCTATCTTGGCGAGCATTTCCGAGCGCTCGGACGTATCCATACCGCGCCCGGCGATGTGCAGGCCGTGCGGGATCAGCGCATATTCGGTTTCGGTGATGGCCGCGACCAGATGTTGAATGAATTGGTCTTCGGATAGCTCCGCCGTTTTGCCCGTGAGATCGAGCTCGTCGGCTTGAACGCGGATCACGTACAAAAGACGTTCGCGCTCACTTCTGGCCTCAGGCGCCATGGACCGGTACTGGTCAAGGCTGGCTTTCAGACTGTTCAGGCCCTTGTAAAGACCAGCTTCTGTGATTGATGGGGTCAGGTAGGACACAAGCGTTGCGGCAGACCGGCGTTTGGCGATCGAGCCTTCGGACGGATTGTTGGCCGCATAGAAATAGAAGTTCGGCAAGGCGCCCAGCAACCGGTCGGGCCAGCAGGTGCCGGACAGTCCGGTGTGTTTGCCCGGCATGAATTCCAGCGCGCCATGCGTTCCAAAATGCAGAACAGCATCGGCAGAAAACGTTTCGCGGAGATACGTGTAGTACGCGGCAAAGGCATGGTTTGGAGCAAACCCGCCTTCAAACAAGAGCCGCATCGGATCGCCCTCATAGCCGAAGGACGGCTGAATGGCGATGAGCAGATTGCCGAACTGACGGCCGAGAATATGAATCCCGCGGCCGTTGCTGAGGATACGCCCCGGGGCCGGTCCCCACTGGGTTTCGATCTCGCTCAGGAATTTTTCCTGCCGGACATGGTCATCGGCCGTCACCGTTGCGTGGACATTCGCCTCGGTCCCGAAGCGTTCCGAATTGCCCTTGAGGATCATGTCCCGAAGTGTCTCAACATCGGCAGGCACGTCGACATGATAGCCTTCCGCTTTCAAACGCTTCATCGTCTCCAGAAGACTTTCAAAAACGGACAGGAAAGCCGCGGTTCCGATGTTGCCGCCGTTGGGCGGGAAATTGAACAAGGTGGCTGCGATCTTGCGGTCTGACCGTGGGGTCTGGCGCAGCTTGGTCATTGCCGCGATCCGGTCCGCAAGCAAAGCGACACGTTCGTCATCGGGGCGCATCGCCGCGCGTTCCGATGGGCCGGAAGCTGCGTCATGGGCATCGGGACCGGCAGCAGCATCCATGCCCCGTCCGCCAATCACCATTGACCCGATTGCTCCGTCGAGCTCGGGAATTGCAACCATCAAAGTGGTTTCAATCGGCGTCAGGCCTTGTGTCGAGGCCTGCCACCCCTCCCGGCTCTGGAACTCGGTTACACAGGCAGACAGATACGGAACATCGAGCTTCTCAAGCGCTTCGGCCGCTGCGGAGGCATCGCTGTAAGCGGGGCCTCCAACCAGCGAAAATCCGGTCAGCGAACACAGGGCATCGATGGTGGTCTTGCCGCTAGCGTCGATCATGTAGGCGTCGATTGCCGCCCGCATATCAAGCCCCGCGCAAAAGACCGGTACAACATTGTAACCGCGCGCTTCCAGCGCTTCGATTACAGCGTCGTAGTGACCTGTGTCGCCAGACAGCAAATATGTGCGCAACAACAGGAGGCCGACCGTTCCCCTGGCACCCTTCACGGTTGCCAGTTCGTCTTTAGAAGTCATGATGCTCGTCGCAGAGCGTGGGTGGTAAAGGCCCATATCCGGATAGTCGCTTGGCGGCCTTACCGTTACCGCAGACCGCAACGCCTTGCGGGTGCCCGACGCGTATTTGGCAACCAGCAGGCGGACCATGTTGGCAATGTTTTCATCGGATGCCGCAATTCGGTACTGCAAGGTCAGAAAATAGTTCCGGACATCCTGCGCCGTTCCAGGGATGTATTTCAAAAGTTTCGGCAACCGGCGCAGCATCGCCATCTGGCGCTCACCGGCGGTTTTGCCGCTTTCCTTGCCGTTGCTGGAGCTGCTGCCGCGCAATTTTTTCAACAGCGCGATGGGACCTTTTTGTTCGCCGCTCATGCGGAAGCGGCCCATCGCCGTATACTTCATGATCGTGCCGGCAGACATGCAGCAGACCATGGCGTCACACTCAAGGTGCCGTTCTTCCAGAACATCAGCGATCGCCTTGACGTGTTCTTCGACGAAGATCATCGAAACAACAATGATGTCGCCTGCCCGGATGGCGTCACGGCAGCGGGCAAGCTTGTCCGGATTGTCCGCCCAATCGGTTGCTGCATGCACCGTGAAAGTCAGACCTGGCATCTCTTTTTGCAAAGCCCTGCGCGCGTCATCGACCGCTGCTGCGACATGATTGTCGAGCGTAACAAAGACCACCCGGATCGGGAGGTCGTTATCGGGCGAAGTGCGCTTTCGCATCGTATAACGTCTCCACGGTTATCGGGTGAATGCCCTTGTCAGCGGCAAAGCTCTCGGTGTTGCGCCGCGCCTTGCCGCGCACAAAAAACGGGACTTTCTTCAGTTCCTTTTCAGCTTCATCAGTCCAGAGTGTTGCGCTCGCTGGCAAGGTGATCTGGTCTTCCGCTGAAGTGCCTGCCGGTGCTGTCTGCTGGTTTGAGGCTGCTGCCGGACTGTGGGCATGCAGATGCGAGGCCGTCGCCCCGTCATTGAATTCAAAGTCGTCGCGGAACATGGACAGCAAATGCTCTTCCAGCCCCATCATCAGCGGGTGAACCCAGCTGTCGAAGATGACATTGGCACCTTCAAAGCCCATCTGCGGCGAACACCGCGCCGGGAAGTCTTGGACATGGACGGGTGATGAAATGACAGCACAGGGAACACGCAGCCGCTTGGCGATATGGCGTTCCATTTGGGTGCCGAGCACCAACTCCGGGCGTGCTTCTATGATGGCATCTTCAACGATCAAATGATCATCTGTGATCAGCGGCTCAACGCCGTACTCCTTGGCTGCAGCCCGCACATCGCGCGCAAACTCGCGCATGTAGGTCCCAAGACCGCAGACCTCAAAGCCAAGTTCGTTCGCGGCAATCCGGGCTGCGGCGATTGCATGTGTGGCATCGCCAAAGATGAATACCCGTTTGCCTGTCAAATAGGTGCTGTCGATAGACCGGGAGTACCAGGTGAGCCGGTCCTCGTTTTCCGACGATGACGGCACCGGCTCAAGACCGGCCAAGGCCCGTGCTTCGGTAACAAACCTGCGGGTTTCGGACACGCCGATCGGCACCGTAGACATGTACGGCATGCCGTACGCCTTTTTTAGCCAACGGGCTGCGGTATCGGCGATTTCCGGGTAAAGCACGATGTTGAAGGCAGCCTCCGGCAACCTGGCCAGATCTTCAGGACTTGCGCCAAGCGGGGCGACCACTCGGACACTCAAACCGTTTTCTTCCAGCAACACTTTGATCTCGCGTACATCGTCCCGGTTCCGGAAACCCAAGGACGTCGGTCCCAAAATGTTGCAGGTGTTGGCTGGAATGTTCTCAGACCGCTGCCGATTGGACGCGCACGCCCGGACCAGCTGGTAGAAGGTTTCCGCTGCGCCCCAGGTTTCTTTCTTCTGGTAAGATGGCAGTTCAAGCGGCACGACCGGGATATCGAGATCAAGTGTCTTGGCGAGACCGCCCGGATCGTCCTGAAGAAGTTCCGCGGTACACGATGCCCCAACCAGCAATGCACGCGGCTTGAACCGGTCGACCGCATCGTGGCAGGCCGTCTTGAAAATGTCGGCCGTTGACGCGCCCAGATCGCGCGCCTGAAACGTTGTGTAGGTTACAGGTGGCCGACTATCCCGCCGCTCGATCATCGTGAACAGGAGATCGGCATAGGTGTCACCCTGCGGCGCATGCAGAACGTAATGCACATCCTGCATTGAGGCGGCGACCCGCATGGCGCCAACATGAGGCGGTCCTTCGTAGGTCCACATGCTCAGCTGCATGGCACGCCCTCCTCAAGTCCGAGACCGGATTTCAAAACGGACTGGCGCCGCAGCGGGCGTACGAAGAGTTCTGCAAGATCGCCGGCCTGCTCGTATCCCTGGATCGGCGTGAAAGCGAATTCGATCGACCACTTGGTCAAGCGTCCTTCCGCTTCAAACGGGTTGGCAAGACCCATACCGCAAACGATCAGATCAGGATCGGCCTCCCGGGCGCGATCGATCTGAAGATCAACATCCTGACCTTCCGAAACCGCGGTGCCGGGCGGAAGCAACGCCAGCTCGCCCGCCGCATGTTCCCGGTGAAGATATGGGCTTCCGACCTCGATGATCTCTGCTCCCGTTTCGCTATAGAGGAAACGCGCCAGCGACGGCTCGAGTTGGGAATCGGGGAAGAAGAACATCCTGCGTCCTTCAAGCCACGGCAAATAGGATTGGAGCGCGGCTTTGGCGCGCTTGCGCGGCGCGGCTGTTGCCGCTTCGAACCGGTCCTCCGGCACACCGAATGTGTCGGCGATGGCCTTGAACCACGCCGTTGTCCCCTCTTCACCGAGTGGGAAGATGGCATTAACGCGTTCCGCACCGCGCGACTCCAGAGCAGCTGCCGTGGCCCCAAGATATGGCTGGGCCAGAATGAACCGGGTTCCCGGGCCAATTGAAGGCATTTCTGCACTTGAACGCCCAGGTAGGAATTGAACACCCTCAATACCCAGATCATCAAAAAGGCGCGCGAACTGATCCTCAACAACATCGGGAAGACACCCGGCGACAATCAGTTTGGTTTCGTTCTGTGGACCTGGGGCTGGTGCTTCATTCACAAGAGCTGTGAGAAAATTGTCTTCGCCCTGGGTGAAGGTCGTCTCGATTCCACTGCCCGAATAACACAGCACACGGTGTTTGGGCGCATGAACCCGGTTCAACCGCTCAGCTGCCTTGGACAAATCGAACTTGATAACTTCAGACGGGCACGAACCGACCAGAACCAGCATTTTGATGTCCGGCCGGCGCGCGAGCAGCTTGTCGACAACACCGTCAAGCTCGTCATGCATGTCCGCCATGCCGGCAAGATCCCGCTCTTCCATGATCGCGGTGGCAAAACGAGGTTCGGAGAAGATCATGACACCGGCAGCCGATTGCATCAAATGGGCGCAGGTACGGGATCCGACGATAAGAAAGAATGCATCCTGGACTTTCCGGTGCAGCCAGATGATGGACGTCAGGCCACAAAAGACTTCATGCTGTCCCCGCTCCCGGATTGTGGGTCCCGTCCCGCATCCTGCAGAAAACGCCTGGTTCATTGAGAACCTCCTGCGATCTGCAAGTCGCTAACACCGGCAGACCGGACATCACTTTCAAGACCAGTCTTGCGGGCCGTCTGATCCATCCGGGCGAGCCGCAGTTTCCAAACGAATTGTCCGGCATTAACCACATATGCTGCATAGGCTGCCAAGGCCAAAGCCATCAGCTGATTGGCAGTCAGAGCCTCGTTGAAAAGAGCTGCGAGATAGGCCGTGTGCATGGCCAGAACCAGCATGGAAAAGACGTCTTCCCAGAAGAACGGCCGGGCGAACAAGTAACACCCGAACACCTCTTTCTCCCAGATCGATCCAGTGATCATGATCGCATAGAGCGTGATCGTCTTGATAACGACGGAGAGCTCGGCTGCGCCCCGCATCTCGCCTGAGATCAAAAAAACCATGATAAGAGCAAGGCTGATCAGAAAGACGACAAACTGAACAGGTGCCAGGATGCCCTGGACCAATGTCCAAACGGTTTCATCACGGCGGCGTCTTTCTTCCTCGGTGTAAAGAAAACCGGGCTTTATCGAATTCCTGTTTCCACTCGCGGACATTCAACCCTCCCCCCGAACTCGACATTGAGTTCAGCAGATGAGTGAGGGTAACGCCGCAACTGCAAAAGTGTCAACTTTGATTGACGTATATTTTTGTTTACATCACGTCGACTGAGAGTCATGCTTAGAGGGCTCACGGTGCGAATAAGAACAATAAATGCGCACGTCGGAGCGAGACCCCTTTCCGTAAGGCCAGGGAGGCCGACCGCGAAATGAGGACGAACGGCACAACTGAATTGCCCGATGAAACCGCGGACGAGCGCCGGACAGAGCCTGTCAACGGCAATATTTTTGTTTCTGATCAGGCAACCATGTCAAAGACATCCCGGCTTAACAGCGGCGAACAAGAGACGCTTCGCAACCTCATTCAAGGACCAGTAGCAGCAATGGCCGCAGAGCAATTATCTGGCCTGCTGGATGCGGGTCTTGAAACCGACACCCGATACAAATCTGTTATCGCAGAAATGTACGAACGTATCCTGGCACCAGATGCCCGCATACAGGATCATCTCGCCTTTCTGGACGCGGAAGTCCGCTCCAGGTTCAGATCAAATGGCACCCCGGCAGCACTTCCGCCAACCGCGATGAAAGTTATGCTTTTAGAAGCGGTTGCGCGCGAATTGGGCAAGAACTGGAGCTGCGATGCAGCCAGCTTCATCGATGTCACAATCGCTTCAGCCCGGCTGCAAGCCATTGCTCAAGCCCTGACAACAGAAGCTGCGCGGGAGCGCTCTGGATCGAAAGCCCCGTTCGCCGTCATCTTTCTACCCGCCGACGAACAACACAGCCTGATGTCCTACCTCACAGGTGCCCTGTTTCAGGCGCTTGGATGGCAGCAACAGGTTGTTCCTCGCGAATCACTGAGTGAGTTTGAACTCGCCAAAGTCGTAACACAGGCAGATGTTGTTTGTGTTGCTTGGAGCACCACATACCTAAAAAGCAACGCAATCCAACTGATTAACGACATTAGATTGTATTCACAACACAAAACACTACCTATAATTGCAGGCGGAGCCGCTACCCTTGACTTTATCGCCCCCCTCGTGGAAATGGGCGTCGATTGTATTTGCGATAGTGCGCTTTCAGCGGTTAAAATCGCCGAGAGTTTCTACAATTTGGAAAAAATCAATCACTTTGCCGCGCAGGAAGGCCGCGATGCAAAAAGAAGAAAAAGCGGCATCGATCGGCATTCCCAATGACCTCTCCCTCGAAACATGGTGCGCTGCAAGATATCGGGGTTGGGACTGATTTGCTTGATTTGCTGGGTGCAGACGCCTTAACAGCCTTGATCGGATTGGGTGCCGATATCGTCGCACTAGTCGATGAAAAAGGTGTCGTAAATCGCCTTCATTACCGCAACGCCGATCTGGATGCGTATGGTTTGTCGGCGATTGTCGGAAAGCCCTTACGCGACTGCGTGACTGTGGAATCCGTTCCGAAAATTGACGCCCTCCTTGCTCCGGCAAAAAAACGCCCTCCCCGTGGCTATCAGGTCAACCACAGTGCCAGCGGCCAACCCGATCTTCCGGTCGCCTACACGGCCAGCAGGACTGACGACTTTCCCTTCACCATTGTTGTCGGACACGAAATGCGGCAGCAGATGCTGGACCAGCAGCGGTTGGTGGAAGCGCAGATCGCGATGGAGGCCGACTACCGCGAACTCCGGCAGGCCGAAGCGCGGTACCGGACTGTCTTCAAGATGTCCGAAACAGCCCATGTCGTATTGGACGGTGAAAAAAGGACAATTCTGGAAGCAAATACGGCAGCAGTGTCTCTTTTGACCGGCGCCTCGGGCAACCTGACCGGAAAGGCGATACGGGATCTCTTCAAGAAAGGGGATCGGGAGCGTCTTGCGGATGCGATCGGCGAAGCCCGCCACAGCGGAGAACCTGTCCAGCTTGCCAATCTTCAAAGCAGCGCAGGAAGTACGTTCGACGCAAAGCTGCGCGCCTATAGAGAACACGGCACCACAAACCTTGTCATTACACTTGAGAACTCAAAGGAACCGGACAGGGTTGATGCAAAACGCTCAAGCGATCAGCTCAATGGCGCTCGTGTTGATCTGGAATTGCTGCCCGAAGCCGCGTTGACGATTGATGGCGAAGGCACCGTATTGTCGGCAAATACACTGTTTCTGGACCGTGTTCATGCACCGACCCTCAATCAAGTGGTTGGACGGAATGTGTCAAACTGGCTGGGCAAATCCACCGTCGAATTGAGTGTCCTTTTCACCCGCGTCCGGGACGAAAAGACACTCAGTGGGTTTTCTTCTGTTCTGACCGATACGCTCGGCGAGGGTCAGGATGTCAGTCTCTCCGCCCATTACAACAAAGAAACCGACACCACACAGCTGCTGGTTATTCCTCCAGCGGCCAGTGCCGGTAAAATGACCTTGCCGCCGCCTGCGACACCAGATCAGGCCGAGGGATTTGCGAGCCTCGTTGGCAAAGTGCCCTTAAAGGAGCTAATCCGCGAGTCGCTGGATGTTGTTGAGCGGATTTGCATTGAAGCCGCCCTTGACCAGACCAACAACAATCGCGCCAGCGCGGCTGAGATTCTGGGTCTTTCCCGCCAGAGCCTCTACATTAAACTGCGCCGGCACGGGCTTGAAAACTACCGACCCGGCAATTGACACTTCCAAGCAACCGTCAACTCTCATTTACAGTCCCATTTTATCATCGCGTAATGTGTCAATTTTAATTGACACTTTTTAGGGCGACGCCTAGCATGTTTGGTATGGAACTGACCCGCCAAACACCACAGGCCAGCTGGCCCATGCCCGGCGCGATCGTTGCTTTACTCAAGCCGATCACCTGGTTTCCACCGATGTGGGCCTATGCGTGCGGAGCGATCTCCACAGGTCATGGTATGGATGGCCGTCTGGGGTTCATCGTGCTCGGCGTCCTCTTGGCCGGTCCGCTTTTGTGCGGCACCAGCCAGGCGGTGAATGACTGGTTCGACAGACATGTTGATGCCATCAACGAACCGGACCGGGTGATCCCGTCCGGCCGGATGCCTGGACAGTGGGGTCTATATATCTCTGTCATCATGTCGGCGCTCTCGCTTGTTGTCGCCGGATTGATGGGATCGTTCATATTTGCGGCAGCGCTTCTCGGTCTTGCCTTTGCCTGGGCCTACAGTGCGCCGCCGTTCCGCTTTAAGCAAAACGGTTGGCTCGGCAATGGTGTTGTCGGCTTCAGTTACGAAACCTTGCCGTGGCTGACAGCAGCGACCGCAATGACCGGCCTTGTGCCGGAGACACCAATCTGGATCGTTGCCTTGCTCTATGGCCTTGGTGCCCATGGCATCCTGACGCTGAACGATTTCAAGGCGATCGCAGGCGACAAAGAAATGGGCATCCGGACCCTCCCTGTTCTGCATGGGGAACGATCCGCAGCCCTCATCGCCTGCGCCGTCATGACCGTGGCTCAAGCGGGCGTTGTCCTTACACTCTGGATGCTCGGACTGCCGGTCTATGCCTTGGCAATCCTTATTGTTCTGCTGCTGCAGATGGTGTGCATGGTCCGCTTCGCCCGCAATCCCGTGCGGTTCGCCGTCTGGTACTCCGCCATTGGTGTCGGGCTCTACGTTACAGGAATGATGATCACGGCATTTGGGCTGCGCACACTGGTGCAAGCCATCTCATAGGCTTTTGGAAAGGGAGATCCCCATGTTCGGTCGGGGAGCCGCCAATCACCAAAACTCAGCAGCCGCCAAAGGTCTGAGCTGGTTCTCGATTTTGCGTCTGGGGCTTGTACAGGCCTCACTGGGTGCCATTGTGGTGCTTACCAATTCCACGCTGAACCGCGTCATGATCGTTGAACTGGCCCTGGCAGCGGTCATTCCTGGCTTGCTTGTCGGGCTCCACTACGGTGTGCAGATCTCCAGACCCTTGTGGGGTCACCGGTCGGATATCGGAAACTCGCGAACCCATTGGATCCTCGGCGGCCTGGCACTCCTCGCTGCAAGTGGGACAGCTGCGGCGGCAACAACGTTCCTCTTTGAAATCAATTTTGTGGCTGGCTTGGCAGCCGCGGTTCTTGCCTACGCGCTCATCGGGGTCGGCATTGGCGCAAGCGGCACGTCCCTTCTCACGTTGATTGCGACCAAAACGGCACCAGAGCGCCGGGCGTCGGCGGCGACGATCACCTGGATGCTGATGATCGCCGGCATCGTGGTGACTTCAATTGTCACCGGCATCAACCTTGAGCCCTATTCGCATCTCAGGCTCGTTACAGTCACCGCCCTCACAGGTGTCGTGGTTCTGGTTCTGTCGGCCATCGCCGTTGCCGGAATTGAACGCAAACCGACCATGGTGGGTGAGACGGGTCGCGAGAAGCCGGGCAGTTTCCGCGAAAGTGTCCGTGAAGTCTGGAGCGATCCGGAAGCGCGCCTTTTGACCGTATTCATCTTCCTGTCGATGCTGGCCTATTCCACACAAGACCTGATCCTGGAACCGTTTGCCGGCTTGTTGTTCGGCATGTCTCCGGGCGAGACAACAAAGCTGTCCGGGACGCAGCACGGCGGCATCTTTGCAGGTATGGCACTTGTCGGGATCGCCGGATGGCTGTTTTCAAAACGCAAGCCCGGCCTTATGAAGATGTTCATCGTCACCGGCTGTGTCGGTTCGGGCGTGGCGCTCGCCTGCCTCGCAGTCTCTGCATCTTTTGCACCGGCCTGGCCGCTTGAGATCAACATATTTGTGCTCGGCTTTATGAATGGCGCTTTTGCTGTCGCGGCCATCGGCACCATGATGATTCTTGCCGGGGCTGGAAAAAAAGCCAATGAAGGTATGCGGATGGGCGTTTGGGGCGCAGCCCAGGCCATCTCTTTCGGTCTTGGGGGACTGGCCGGAACAGTCGCTCTAACACTCGGGCGATGGGCAACAGCCCAGGACAGCACTGCTTTTGCAATCGTCTTTTCAATGGAAGCCGTCCTCTTCCTCATGTCTGCGGCCATCGCGTTGCGGATCGGCGGTGGTCAAATTGCGAAACCTCGTTTGCCCGGACACCAGGAACCATCGGCAGTGCCCGCCGAATAGGCGCAAAACCTCACAACAGGGAGCCTGCAATGAAATCGAATTTTGATGTTGCTGTCATTGGAGGCGGTCCTTGCGGTGCAATCGCTGCTGAGCGCTTGGCGCGGTCCGGTCACTCGGTTGTTCTGGTCGATCCGGACAACAAGATCAAACCCTGTGGTGGGGCTATCCCATCCCGCGCCCTGAAAGACTTTGAGATCTCTGAAGATCAGCTGGTCGCCCGGGCCAACGCGGCACGTGTCATCGCCCCGTCCGGGAATGCGGTGGAAATGCGGATTGGCGACATAGGTTTTGTCGGCATGGTCGACCGGGAAACCTTCGATCCATATTTGCGTGCCCGGGCTGAACAGGCGGGCGCCCAATTTGTCAGAGGCAAGCTCGCTGGCATGGACACAGCACCGAATGGAAGCCTGGACCTGAAAGTGGACGGGACCGATCCGAACAATCCGGGAGCCATAGAACACCTCAATGCGCACATTGTAATTGGTGCCGATGGTGCCAATTCCGCTGTCAGACGATTGATGTTCCCCGCAAAGAAAAAGCCTCCTTACGTTTTTGCCTATCACGAAATCGTGGAAAGCCCGGAGGCTCCGGACCCAGAGGCCTTCCAGCGCGACCGCTGTGACGTTGTCTATGATGGCCGGATTTCACCAGATTTCTACGGCTGGGTCTTTCCGCATGGCGGACAAACGTCGGTCGGCTGCGGTTCCGCGCTGAAGGGGCATAACCTCAGGGATGCCACGTCCGACCTGCGCGAGCGTGCGGGGCTGACCGGACAACGGACGATCCGGCGCGAAGGGGCTCCGCTGCCGCTCAAACCAATGCGGCGTTGGGATAACGGACAAAATGTCCTGCTTGCTGGCGATGCCGCAGGCACCGTCGCCCCATCGTCTGGCGAAGGCATTTACTACGCCATGCTGTGCGGCAATCTGAGTGCCGATGCCGTTGCTGAATGCCTTGCGACGGGACAGGCATCAGCGCTGCGCCAGGCCCGGCGGCGGTTCATGGCGGACCATGGCCGTATCTTTTTCATTCTCGGCATCATGCAGGCCGTTTGGTACCGCAGTGATGGTCTGCGGGAGCGGTTCGTTACGATGTGCGCCGATCCGGACGTCCAGCGCCTGACCTGGGAATCTTATCTCAACAAGCGTCTGGTGCGCCGCGATCCGCTTGGACATGTCCGGGTGTTCTTCAAAGATCTGGCACAACTTGCAGGCCTGCCGGCCAGCCAGAAATGAACCTGCTTTTGACGTGGCTGCAGTCCGGATTGTTGCCGTTCGGCGCAATTCTGTTTCTTTGGATAGAGTTTGCCGTTCTTTGCAAGTTTTCGAACGCACCTGGCGCGCGGTTCAAGTTGTTGCTCGCCAATGTTCTTGCCGGCAGCTGCTTGATGGCCGCGCTCGGGTTTGCCCTGCGCGGCGATACCTTGTTTCTTGTCCTGCTGTTCTTAAGCCTCGCCCTGCTCTCCCACATTTGGGATCTGATCACGCGTTTGCGTGTTTAGAGCGTTTCACGGTCATATCGAAACGCTCTACGCTTCTGGGTTCAGCTGCTGGACAGCGCGATTGAGAAGCCCGGCGGTTGTCACCCAAGCAAGGTAAGGCACGAAGAGCAGCGCTGCGAACGGCGAAACCGGCCAAGCAGTAACAATAAACCCTGCAATTGCTAGCCAAAGAAGACCGACATCAACAAGCGCCAAATCCATCCGACGCAGTCCGAAGAACAACCAGGACCAAGCCGCATTGAGTACAATCTGCAAGGCCCAGAAAACAATCGGCAGCGACCAACCTACCTTGGACCAAACACTCCAGCCAGCATAGGCGATCATGATATAGAGCAGCGTCCAGACCACCGGGAAGGCCCAGTTCGGTGGTGTCCAACTAGGCTTGCGAAGCTCCTCGTACCACGGTCCTGGCTTGAACACAGCACCGCTGGCCGCAGCCAGAAAAACGACACCAATAAAAATTGCGATGGCCATCAACGGCTCCGTTCCTGGGAATTAGACCCTGCAATAGATAGAAACGCGGGTTCCGCAATGAAGATCTGCGGCGCATTTGCGAACAGTCACACTGGATTAAAGGGCACCTCGCAGGAAAACAAGCCCGGCGCAGTTTTGCTCATGCCAGCCCGAACACGTGTCGAGACCCGCATAACCTGTCAACTTTGATGGCATATTTTCAGGCCCTTTGTGTAAAAAAAAGTTTACACTTTCATCAAGATCCCCGAGAATACCCTCACGACATCAGTGTCTACTGGCAGTACGCGAAGCGGGTCACAGCTTGGCAACACCAGATGGACGGAACCATGCGGGGGAGGAAACGCAATGAGCTCCAACTGGACATCCGCAACCCCATTGCTGGATACCATCCATACGCCAGGAGACCTGAAATGCCTCAGTGAGGGCGAACTCGTCCAACTTGCTGATGAACTTCGGACAGATGTTATTGATATCGTGTCAGAAACCGGTGGGCATCTGGGGTCTGGTCTTGGCGTTGTCGAACTCACGGTCGCCCTCCACGCAGTGTTCGACACACCGGAAGACACCCTGATCTGGGACGTAAGCCACCAGTGCTACCCGCACAAAGTCCTGACCGGCCGGCGTGATAGAATGCGGACCTTGCGCAAAAAGGACGGCCTTTCCGGTTTCACAAAACGCAGCGAAAGTCCGTATGATCCGTTCGGCGCTGCCCACTCGTCCACATCGATCTCTGCCGGGCTTGGATTTGCCGTTGCCCGGGATCTTGAGGGCAAGGACGGCCATGTCGTCTGTGTCATTGGCGACGGCGCGATGACAGCCGGGATGGCCTATGAAGGGTTCAACAACACCGGCCACCTCAACAGCCGCATGATTGTCATTTTGAACGATAACAATATGTCGATTTCCCCGCCGACAGGCGCATTATCGGATCATCTCAACACCCTCGCCAAGTCCGATACAGTCCAGCGAGAACGCAGCTTTTTTGAGAATATGGGATTTGCCTATCATGGCCCCGTCGACGGGCATGATGTCCCAATCCTCTTGGCGACACTGCGCAATTTGAAAGAAGAAGGCACGGGCCCTGTCGTCTTGCATGCCATCACCCGCAAGGGCGCTGGCTATGTCCATGCGGAAGCGGCAAGCGACAAATACCATGGTGTTTCGAAGTTCGATGTTCCGTCTGGAAAACAGTCCAAGTCAGTTCCAAAAGCGCCTAGCTACACCAAGGTCTTTGCCAACGCTTTGATTGAGGAAGCCCGGCAGGATGATCGTGTTATCGCCATCACTGCAGCCATGGCGGAGGGAACCGGCGTTGACCTGTTTGGAAAACAGTTTCCGGATCGCAGTTTCGATGTCGGGATTGCCGAACAACATGCCGTAACGTTTGCCGGAGGGCTGGCCGCCAGCGGTATGCGTCCCTTCTGCGCGATTTATTCCACCTTCCTGCAGCGCGGCTATGATCAGATCGTCCATGACATCGCCCTGCAAAACCTCCCCGTTCGCTTTGCCATTGATCGTGCAGGTCTTGTCGGCGCCGACGGCGCGACCCACGCCGGAGCCTTTGATATCGGTTTCCTTGCAAATCTACCGAATTTCACGGTTATGGCCGCCGCGGACGAGGCGGAACTGGTTAACATGGTCAAGACAGCGACCGAACACGACCTTGGCCCCATCGCTTTCCGGTACCCGCGCGGGGAAGGAACGGGCACACAACTTCCCGTTCAACCGGTTGCTTTGCCGATTGGAAAGGGCCGGATCGTCGACATCGGGCACACAGCCGCGCTGTTGTCTTTCGGTGGACGGCTGGAACAATGCCTTGAAGCCCGAGCGCTACTGTCCGCACTCGGCATCTCCGTCACGGTCGCCGATGCCCGCTTTGCAAAACCGCTCGATACGGAACTGATTGAAGACCTTGTTGAGACTCATGAGTTGCTGGTGACAGTCGAAGAAGGCGCGACCGGCGGCTTTGGGGCCCTCGTTTTGCATCACCTTGCAGATCAAGGTTTGCTGGATGGACGCTGCGGCGTGCGAACAATGACCCTGCCTGATACGTTCATATCGCAAGCATCACCTTGGGAAATGTACAATGAAGCCGGGTTGAATGCGCGCCAGATCGCCGATCTCGTGCGTGTGACCTTGTCACGCATGGGTCACGGGTCAAGCGCAACGCTCGGTGGCGGTGCCACTCGCATACAGGACCGCCCTTTATGGACGCACCACGCGGAGGACCGTTGAAGACCGGCACTTATTGTTTCAAAATCGAATAGGTGATCTCAATTGGCGGAGGAGAGGTTGTATAGTACGATCTTTTACATGGAGGAACTTGACCGCCTGGGCCGAGACATCGGGAGGGGGAATTGGCCTACAAAAACGAAAGCGAGCGGCAGACGGAAAAAAACAAGACACCGTCGACACTTGCTGATAATGGCCAAACGTTAACGGCAGCCGATACTGCCAATCTGTCCCTGCAGGATCTCACCGTTCTGGAGACGACTGTGCGTGGGCAAGTGTCCGGTTTGGTCGGAGCACTTCATCCTAAGGCCGACAAACTTATCGTGAACGGAAGCCCGGTTTCAGGTCTCGATCTTCGTTTGCATCCCGAGCTGGATGAACGAGCGCGCGAAATGCCATCCATGGATGTTGCAATTTCCTATCGTGTGCCGTTCCTAAAATCGCTGATCGACCCGGACCCCCGCCACCACAGGGATCTGATCGAGGAACTTGTCCAGACGAATATCCCACTTCAGACATTGGCCATTCATTTGCTTTGCCCGATCGCAACCGAACTTGGCAACTACTGGTGCACCGATGATGCCGATTTCATGCAGGTTGCCGTGGCTTCAACCCGGCTGAGCAACATCGTCAATCATCTGACCCATGCAGGGCCTCAGCCATCCTTACCAACCTCGGCCAAGCGGATCTTGCTGGCGCGGTCCCACGGAACCAAACATACGCTCGGCGTGAACCTTGTCAGAATGTGTTTCCGCGACCTTGGATGGATCGTCGATGGTGGTGCCGATATGGAAATCGGTGACAGTATGTACATGCGTTTGTCTGGACGGCCGTATGACATGCTTGGTCTGTCTGTCGGACGTCTCGAAGAGGCCAATGACTGCATGGAGGCGATACAACGCTGCCGGTCGGAAGCGGCGACCGACGACACCAAGATCGTCATTGGTGGTGCTGCTGTCCTGACCCATCCAGACAGGTTCCAGAACATGGGGGCTGATTTTGTCGCTCTCTCCGCTTTGGAAGCCATCACGTTGGCCGAACAGGCCGTTGGATGATCTCGTCCTGAACTGAAAAATCCCTTGCCTCACCCTGCGGCAGATTTGCCAACTAAAGGCCTGCTTGGCAACTCAAGCGTTGCCGGGTAACCAAAACGTCCCAAACCAAATCTCTCAGCGCCTCTAAATTGTCCTTTTTGTTCTCAAAAGGGAGAGGCTCTGCCGTCCAACAGGCTTCACACTGCAGGCATGACAGATGTCGGATACCCAAAAAGAAGAACAGAAAAGAGACCCATCGGTGACACCCGGTTTCACAGACGGCAAAGGCCCAGCAACCAAACTCATCAAAATGTGCCTTGGCCTCGAACCCCATGGCGAGCAGGAAGTCATTGAACTCGGCCATGCGCTTTACCGGCAGTGGGAGCAGTTTTATCGGCCCACCGGCGGGTCTGTTGCAAAAACCCCGGACGAGATCCGGCAAAATACAAACCGCATGCGCGATTTCCTAACGAGCCTCAGAGTTCTGCAGTCCCATGGTGCACTCCCGCACCCTGACGACCCCGATCCAGGCACCCCCTACCCGGCTTTGAGCCTCGGCCTGATTAATCAGTGGTGGCATGGCATCGGCGACTGGAAGGCATAAATAAAGGGCGGCAGAGATCTCTGCCGCCCGATTCATTATCTGTTGACTCGGCCGCCGGAAAACCGGCTGCCTCGTTGTCGTTTTCGCTTAGAAATGAACTGATTTCGTATCCAACGGTTTTTGCAGCGGCGGTGCGAATTTGGTCAGGTCGATGCCTTCAACCGCTTCCTTGTATTCGTCCAATTCCGGGGTCCGGCCCAGAATTGCCGAAAGAACCACAACCGGTGTCGAAGCCAGAAGGGATTCGCCCTTTTTGGTCTCTGAATCGGCTACGACGCGGCCCTGGAAGAGACGGGTCGAGGTGGCAAGAACCGTATCACCCTTGGCGGCCTTTTCCTGGTTGCCCATGCAAAGGTTACAGCCCGGACGCTCCAGATAGAGAATGTTCTCATACTCTGTCCGGGCGGCTGTTTTTGGCGCACTGTCATCAAACTCGAAGCCGGAATACTTTTCCAGGACTTCCCAATCACCCTCGGCCTTCAGCTCATCAATGATGTTGTAGGTCGGAGCCGCGACAACGAGCGGGGCCTTGAATTCGACCTTGCCCTTGGCTTTTTCCAGGTTCTTCAGCATCTGGGCGACAATTTTCATATCACCCTTATGGACCATACAGGATCCGACAAAGCCAAGATCGACCTTTTTCTCACCGCGATAGTAGGAGACCGGCCGGATGGTGTCGTGCGTATAGCGTTTGGAGACATCCTCGTTGTTGACGTCCGGATCGGCGATCATCGGCTCGACGATCTCATCCAAATCGACAACAACTTCGGCGAAGTATTTGGCGTTGTCGTCCGGGGTCAAGGCTGGTTTTTCCCCAGATCTGATTTCGGCAATGCGGCGGTCGGCCTTGTCGATCAGGCCCTGCAGGACCTTGTTCGCGTTATCCATACCCTTGTCGATCATGACCTGGATACGCGATTTGGCCAGTTCCAACGAGCCGATCAGCGTGTCATCGTTAGAGATACAAATGGAGGCTTTCGCCTTCATCTCGGCGGTCCAGTCGGTGAACGTGAAGGCCTGGTCCGCGAGCAGCGTACCGATATGCACCTCGATGATCCGGCCCTGGAAGACGTTGTCGCCATGCTGTTTCAGCATCTGCGCTTGAGTGGCATGAACCACATCGCGGAAGTCCATCCAGTCCGCCATCTTGCCCTTGAAGGTCACTTTGACCGATTCCGGGATCGGCATGGTTGCTTCGCCGGTGGCAAGGGCGAGCGCGACAGTGCCTGAATCCGCACCAAAGGCTACCCCCTTTGACATGCGGGTATGGCTGTCGCCGCCGATAATGATGTCCCAATCGTCCACAGTGATGTCGTTGAGCACCTTGTGGATCACGTCTGTCATGGAATGATAGACGCCCTTCGGATCGCGGGCGGTGATCAGACCGAAATTGTTCATGAATTTCATGAGTTTCGGAATGTTCGCCTGGGCTTTAAGATCCCAAACGGACGCGGTGTGGCAGCCGGACTGGTACGCACCGTCAACGGTCGGGGAAATAACCGTTGCCGCCATGGCTTCCAGCTCTTGGGAGGTCATCAGGCCCGTGGTGTCCTGAGAGCCGACAATGTTGACCTTGACCCTTACGTCAGAGCCCGCGTGCAGCACCTTGCCCGGTGTCGAGCCGACAGCGTTGCGGTTGAAGATCTTTTCAACAGCGGTCAGACCCTGTCCCTCGTGGGAGATTTCCTTGGACGGTGCAAAGACGAGAGGAGCCTCGACGCCGAGCGTTTCGGCAGCAAAAGTCTGCAGTTTCTTTCCGAAGACAACGGCATAAGAACCGCCAGCCTTCATGAACTCGACCTTTTGCGGGGTAAAGGCGGAAGCAACGTCGGTCAGTTCCTCGCTGCCGTCCTCACTCAACAATTTCATGGTTTTGGAGTTGATGGTGAAAACCGTGCCGGTTTCAACGGAGTATTTTTGCTCTAGAACAGGGCTATCGTCGTTATTCAGGATCGGCTTCCCGTCAGGCCCCAGTTTCTTGACCCAGTTCTTCAGGTCGATGCCAATGCCACCAGTCACACCAACGGTAGTCAGGAAGATCGGCGAAATACCGTTGGTGCCGGCGACAACCGGTGCAATGTTGACGAACGGAACATATGGGCTCGCCTGCTTACCTGTCCAAAGCGCAACGTTGTTTACGCCAGACATGCGGGAGGACCCGACACCCATCGTTCCTTTTTCGGCGATCAGCATCACGCGCTTGTCGGGATGCTGGAGCTTCAGCGCTTCGATTTCCTTCTGCGCGGCCTCGGAAATCATGCATTTCCCATGCAGCTCGCGATCTGAGCGGGAATGGGCCTGGTTGCCTGGCGACAGAAGGTCTGTCGAGATGTCGCCTTCACCAGCGATGTAGGTGACGACCTTAATCTCTTCTTCCAAATCTGGAAGTTTGGTGAAGAACTCGGCCTTCGCGTAGCTTTCCAGCACGTCCTTTGCGACCGTGTTGCCTTCATCAAAGGCTTCTTTCAGCCGGTTGGTGTCGGCCTCGTAGAGGAAGACCTGTGTCTTCAGAACCCCTGCGGCGTTCTTGGCGATGCCTGCATCGGTGCCCAGAGCAAGATCCAGCAATACTTCGACGGACGGACCGCCCTTCATGTGCGACAGCAGCTCAAAGGCGAAGGTTGGGGTGATTTCCTCAACAACAGCTTCTCCAAGGATGATTTCCTTCAAGAAGGCTGCTTTCACACCTGCAGCGCTCGTCGTGCCCGGCAGAGTATTGTAGATGAAGAATTTCAGTGAATCGGCCTGGTGTTCGTTGCCAGTGTCCTTGATTTGCGCGATGAGCTCGGCAACAAGGGCCCCGTCTTCGATCGGCTTCGGGTGCAGGCCCTGGCCTTTGCGGGTTTCGATCTCGTTCAAGTAGTCTGTGTAAAGGCTCATGGAACCTCCGGCGTCCTAATAATGGGATGAGCTTCAGAGCCGGACTGCACAAGAACTGGCTCGCCGGGGAAGCTCGCTGCGCACTACATAATTCAGTATACAACGGTATGCAATATTGTTCACCGAATTAATTTTGGTTTGATTGTTTCCTAACCGCATACCACTGAGAAAGTCTGAATGGCATTCGAATTTCCGCATCTTTCGCGGTCACATGGCGCAAAATGCTGTGAGGCATGGTGCCCTACTGCGGAAATTCTCTTAGCCACTCTAATCTAGCATTTTTACATGAACAAAGGAATGAACACCGTTCTGAGCGGATGTTCCGGTTGGAGCCGTCGGATATTCAGATTATCTGATTACTAAGGTCTAGGCTCAGGACCCATCAATTTGATCGATGAAGAGAACCGATAACCGTCAAAGCAGGCTGTCGGGAATTTTCTGTTCCGCGGCCGTATTCGCCCGCCGGAAGATGAGCGTCACCAACGTCGACGTGATCACGATGAACAGGGAGTAGAGCGCCGCTACAGCCATGATCCCTTGTTGCTCGTCGCTCGGAAAGGTCAGGGCAATGATGGCAACAGCCAGCGGTCCATTCTGAATACCAGTCTCCAAAGCGATTGTCCGAACGTTGCGCGGATGAAGCTTCAAGGACCGGGCGAAGAGATAACCAACCAAAATCCCGAAGACACCGAGCATGATCGCGGCGAAATAAGTTGCTGGCGTGGTTGTCAGAAGGAATTGCCAGTTCCGCGGGATCCAGGAGATTGCGATGAAGGCGATAAAGAACAAGGCCAAAGCCGATCCAAAGAACTCAGTCACTGCTCCGATATTCGCACTGATTTTCCGTAAACCCATACCGATCGCGACCGGGACCAACAGGATCACCAGGGTTGCGATGATATTTTCCCGCGGGATTTCGAGATCCAGCGCCGTGGCGTAGATCACAAGTACAATTGGAATGAGGATGACGCCGAACACGGTCGAAGTCACTGTCATGAGTACGGACAGTGCCAGATTGCCTTTGGAGAAATAGGCAAAAATGTTCGATGTCGTGCCACCCGGCATGCAGGACATGATCAAGAGCCCGATTGCAATCGGCTCGGGCAATGCCAAAGCCAGTGTCATCAGGAAGCCGATGAACGGCATGAAGCCATATTGCGAGATGACACCAACGGCGAGACCATAGGGCCGGCGCAGTGCCAAATAAAAGTCGCGCGGGGTCAGGGACGCACCCATTCCCAGCATGATGACAAAGATCATGGCCGCCAGAAGCGCCTGTTCAAATGCTCCGACCATGGATTGCTACTCCGCCGCCTGCAGGTCTTCTGCGCGCAGGTCTTTTCTAAGGATCTTGCCAACGTTTGATTTGGGCAGGTCGTCCCGGATCTCAACCCGTTTGGGCACCTTGTACGCTGTGAGGTGTTCCTTGCAATGGGCCCGGATCGCCTCTTTGGTCAGGCTCTTGTCGTTCAGAACAACATAGGCCTTCACCGCTTCCCCTGTCGTATCATCCGGAACGCCAATTACGGCGGCTTCAAAGATACCGGGATGCAAGGCTAGGCAATCTTCGACCTCGTTCGGATAAACATTGAAGCCCGACACGACAATCATGTCCTTCTTCCGGTCAACGATGTAGAAATACCCATCCGGCTCCATTACGCCGATATCGCCGGTCAGAAACCAGCCATCCCGCATGACGATCGAGGTCTCTTCCGGCTTGTTCCAGTACCCAGCCATGACCTGCGGTCCTTTGGCCGCGATTTCCCCGCGCTCGCCCTGCGGCACCGGATTGCCGTCGTCGTCTACACAGCGCAACAAGGTAGACGGCAGCGGTATCCCGATTGACCCGTCGCGCGTCTTGCCGATCGGGTTGAAACTGAGAACAGGTGAGGTTTCGGTCAGCCCGTAGCCTTGCAAAACCGGCCGGCCAGTCACGTCCTCCCATCTGCGCGCGACATCTGCCTGCAAGGCCATGCCACCGGCCGAGGAAAACTTCAGATATTTTGGCGGGCTGTCCAGAAACCACGTCTCGTTGCACAGACCGTTGAACAAGGTGTTCACCCCGCTCATCCAGGTGATCTTGTAATTCTCAAACGCGCGTTTGAGATTGGTCAGCGGCCGGGGATTCGGGATCAGAATATTCCGCGATCCGATCCAATAAAAGGCAAGCAAATTCAGCGTGAACGCGAAGATATGGTAAAGCGGAAGAGCCGTCAGCGCGACCTCCTCACCTCGTTGCACCGCCGGGCACATCTCCAGCGATTGCTCCATGTTTATGAGCAGGTTCTTGTGGGTAAGCATCGCGCCCTTCGCAACACCCGTCGTCCCGCCGGTGTATTGCAAGCAGGCCACATCGTCGGGCTCGACGGACTGGTGATAGGCATCAACTTCGACATTGTCGCGGGTTTTGTGTTCCCGCCCCGCGGCGAGCGCTTCCGGAAAGCGAATATGCGGGATTTCGATCGGCTTGACCGACCGGTCCCAGTATTTTTGCACCAACCCGATGATGCCGCGCGGCAATGAAGGCAAAAACTCCGCAACCCGCGTGACGATAATGTTGGGGATCGGATGTCCCTTTGTTGCAGCCGGGATCTTGTCGGCAAACATGTCGACAATCACCAGCGCATGCGGTTCCGCATCCTGGAACTGGCGCGCCATCTCTTCTGCTGTGTAGAGCGGGTTGACGTTCACCAGAACACAGCCGGCCTTGAAGACACCAAAGGCAGCAATTGGAAACGACAGGCCGTTCGGCATTTGCAATGCTACGCGGTCGCCCTGCGCAAGCCCTGCCACCTCCCGGAGATAGACCGCAAAGGCGTCTGACATTTCATCGACCTGCTCGAAGGTCAAAGTGCCGTTCATGCCGTTGTGCATGCAGGTCGTGAAGGCCGGGGCAGACTTGTAAGTGTCTGCTGCTGACCGGATCAAATCACTGATCGTGCGATAGGATGCGGCCTCTATATCGGACCGCACATCGGGTCCATAAAACGCGGTCCACGGACGATCGCTTGATGTCATTGCTTCCCCCCGGCATCACCAGCCTGTTCGTCAAACAACCTTCAGTTGCCTCCTCGAGCTCTGAAGATTGTGCCTCAACCATAGATGCGGGATGGTCTCAGTAAAACCCCGTGACGCAAGGGCATAGGCAAAGTTTTTTATTGGGAAAAATGCCGAATGACATAAGTCTTCAATTGACAGAGCCGAACACTGAACAATGTCGGCTCCCGAATTAAAGCATTCGGAGGCCAACAGGTGCTGTTTAACAAGTGAAATATTTCAAGCGTAAAATAAATTGAGCAACCGGTCCGTCAGCGCGCACCAATCCAGAACGGCTGATCTTTGGTGGCGTTCCGGTACCAAGCCACAATCGCGCGCCGTTCGCTCTCTTCCATATGAGACACATTGGCTGGCGGCATGGCGTTTGTCACACCAGCCTGCAGGTAAACCTGCTTGGCCGAGCGCACGACATCAGCGTCCGTCTCAAGAAGAACATCCTTTGGTGCCCAGTAGATCCCCTCGTAGAAGGGCTCCCGGGCATGGCACATGGCACAGCGCCCGGGTACGATCGCCATCACCTCTTCAAACCCGTCGGCATTGGCAAAGACCTGCTCAGTCTTTGTCAGCGGCCGCGCTTCGGAGGCTTCGTAGGTGTCGTGCTGTAACGGGGCCATCGACAGCCAGATAACACCGAGGAACAGAAGTGCGGTTACCAGCCATGTCCAGGTCGGATTGCCGGTTCCAGCATGGTTGGAGTTGAAGTAGTGCCGGATGGTAACGCCCATCAGAAAAACAAGCGCAGCGATTACCCAGTTGTACTCCGAAGCAAACGCCAACGGGTAGTGATTGGACAGCATCAGGAAGATGACTGGCAGGGTCAGGTAATTGTTGTGCGTGGACCGCAGCTTGGCGATCTTTCCGTATTTCGGATCAGGTGTCCGGCCCGCTTTCAGATCCGCGACGACGATTTTCTGGTTCGGAATGATGATGAAGAACACATTCGCCGACATGATGGTCGCCGTGAAAGCACCCAGATGCAGCAGGGTGGCGCGGCCGGTAAAGACCAGATTGTAGCCGTATCCCATGACGACCAGCAGCGCGAACAGGAGCACCATCAGTAGGGTCGGGTTGTCGCCGAGCTTCGACTTGCAGAGGAAGTCATAGACAAGCCAGCCGATCGACAGGGATGCTGCAGAGATCAAGATGCCCTGCCAAAGTGCAAGGTCCGCTTTTGCCGGATCGATCAGATAGAGCTCACCGCCGACCCAATAGACCATCATCAAGAGAGCTGCGCCGGACAACCAGGTCGCATAACTCTCCCATTTGAACCAGATCAGATGTTCCGGCATGTTGGCGGGCGCGACCAGGTATTTCTGGATATGGTAGAAGCCGCCGCCGTGGACCTGCCATTCTTCACCATGCGCGCCTACGGGCAGATGCGGCACTTTTCTAAGGCCGAGATCAAGCGCGATAAAGTAAAATGACGAGCCGATCCACGCGATCGCGGTGATGACGTGAAGCCACCTGACGGCAAACATCAGCCAATCCCAAATGATGGCGATATCCAGCATTCCAATCCCTCCAAAAACTTTGCCATCAACCTAGTCGATCATCCAATTTTCTGGTATCCCGACATAATCCAAGCAGTTTCAAATAATCCGGAACAATCGCCAAATGGCTTACCTGGAGAATATCCGCACCTTTTTACGTGTCTATGAGCTCGGTAACATGTCCGCAGCCGCAAGGGACCTTAGAATTTCGTCTGCGGTGGCATCGTCCCGGATTTCTCAACTGGAAGAACACCTGAATGTCCGGCTGTTTCAGCGCACGACCCGCGCCCTGAGCCCGACCGAACAGGGCAATATCTTTTACCGCGGCGCCACAAAAATCATGGAAGCGGTAGAAGAAGCGGAAGCGGAAATCACCAACATGACCCGTTCACCGCGCGGGACACTGTTCGTAGCTGCTCCCATCAGCATGGGGCAAAGCCTCATCGCTCCGGCCATTCCGACCTTCAAGGCAGATCATCCGCTGATTGACATCCGGTTGCGCTTGTCTGACCGGAAGGTGGACCTGACAGGCGAAGGCCTCGATGCAGCGTTCTTTCTAGGTGTCCCGGAAGACTCAAACCTGAAAATCCGCAAGATCGCCGATTGCCAGAGGATCCTCTGCGCCTCTCCGGACTACATCGCCAAGACGGGACAACCGGCGTCGAGCGCCGATTTATCGACAGGCAAATTCGATTGTTTGAACATGCGCTATCCCGGCGCGCCGGAATTTCAGTGGCCCCTTGAAACCACGGAGGGTGTAAAGCGCATTCCTGTGAAAGGCCCTTTTGAGTCCGACCACGGCGATGTGCTCACCGCTTGGGCGCTGGAAGGCCACGGGATTGTTCTGAAACCAGTGTTTGAAGTGGCGGAACACCTGAAGTCCGGGCGCTTGGTTCAGGTTTTGGAAAGCGAACCACCGATCCCCGTTCAAATGGCATGCCTTTACACCCACCGCCGCCGACAAGATCCAAAAGTCCGCCTCTTCATCGACTTCATGGTCGCACACATTCAGGACGAACTGGCCAAAACGCCTTCAGTCTGAAACTGGAACTGTGAAGCACTTTCAAGAATTATCGAAAACCGATTACCCGCGCGCTGTTTTATAAGACCGGAAAGCTTGGAGGTCTGTCTTGAATCGCTATCCCCGAAATCTTCGTGGTTATGGTCCCACGCCACCGAACGCAAACTGGCCGAACGGTGCCAAAGTCGCTGTGCAATTCGTTCTGAACTACGAGGAAGGCGGCGAGAACTGCGTTCTTCACGGCGATCCCGCGTCTGAAGCGTTCTTGTCAGATATTCCGGGTGCCGCGCAGTGGCCAGGTCAACGCCATTGGAATATGGAATCGATGTACGAGTACGGCGCGCGCGCCGGTTTCTGGCGGATCCACCGGCTTTTCACCGGCGCGAACATCCCGCTGACCATCTACGGTGTTGCAACGGCGCTCGCCCGCAATCCGGAACAGGTCGCCGCCATGAAAAGCGCCGGCTGGGAAATTGCCAGCCATGGTCTGAAATGGATCGAACACAAGGACATGGATCCGGAGACCGAACGCGCGGCCATTGCAGAAGCTATTAGCCTCCATACTGAAGTCACAGGTGAGCGTCCACACGGCTGGTACACCGGTCGCTGCTCGGAAAACACGGTCCGGCTGGTCGCGGAAGAAGGTGGCTTTGACTACATCTCCGACACCTATGACGATGATCTACCCTATTGGCTGGAGCTCGGCGGCAGGCAACAGTTGATCATCCCCTATACGCTGGAAGCCAACGATATGCGCTTTTCCGTATCGCCGGGATGGAGCAGCGGTGAGGATTTCTTCGAGTACCTGAAAAACGCGTTCGATGTCCTTTATGCCGAAGGCGAAGCGGGCGCTCCGAAGATGATGTCCGTCGGTCTGCACTGCCGCTTGATCGGGCGGCCGGGCAAAATCGCGGCCTTGAAGAAGTTTATCGATTACATCCAGAGCCACACCGACGTTTGGTGTCCGCGCCGGATCGAGATTGCTGAGCATTGGGCCAAACAACATCCGCCGCAAACCTTTGAGCGTCCGAGCCAGATGGATCGCAACACGTTCGTTGCTAAGTTTGGCGGCATCTTTGAACACTCGCCCTGGATCGCAGAGCGTGCGTTTGAATTGGAACTCGGCCCAGCGCATGACTGTGCGGCCGGGGTTCACAATGCGCTCTGCCGCAAGTTCCGGACGGCGAACGCGGAGGAGCGTTTGCGCGTTCTAACCGCGCACCCGGACCTTGCCGGAAAGCTGGCAGCGGCTGGACGCCTCACCGCAGAAAGCACCAGCGAACAAGCCGGTGCGGGTCTGGACATGCTTACCGACGACGAGCGGGAAACCTTTACCAAGCTCAATTCCGAATACGTCGCCAAACACGGCTTCCCATTCATCATCGCCGTCCGTGATCACACCAAGGCATCCATCCTGGCTGCCTTTCACGAGCGGATCGGCAATGATCGTGAAACGGAATTTGCCGAGGCGTGCCGCCAGGTTGAGCGGATCGCGGAATTCCGCCTGATGGATGTTCTGCCATGACCCATGTTCTGACCCCCGCGCCACTCACAGCTGAGGCCTTCTCTGTCTATGGCGATGTGATCGAAGTTTCCGGTGAGCCGGACAAGATCATCAATCAAGGCATGTGCGGGCGCCATCATGATCTGGCAAAGGTTGATTTCGGCAGCGGCCGCGCCGGGATCAGCCTCTTTGACGCGAAGGCTCGAACCTTTCCTTATACGGTCGACATGGTCGAGCGGCACCCGGACGGAAGCCAGGCATTTGTTCCGCTGGACGGTGTTCCAATGCTGGTGATTGTCGCCGAAGACAAGGACGGCGCGCCGGTCAATTTGAAAGCCTTTGTTACCCAGCCGGGGCAATCCATCAACCTTCACCGGGGGACTTGGCACGGCGTTCTCGCTCCGATCAAAAAACCGGGCCGATATATCGTCGTCGACCGGATCGGCGATGGCAGCAACCTCGAAGAACACTGGTTCGATACGCCTTGGATCGTTGAGGCGGTTTGACCTACCGGGCCGCCATGAGGCGCGCCATGTCGATCATCCGGCAGGAAAAGCCCCATTCATTGTCGTACCAGCCGAAAATGCGGACCTGACGGTCCCCAACGGCAAGCGTTTCCGGCAGAGCAACGACCAGAGACTCCGGCCGGGCACGCATATCGGTCGAGACGACGTGATCGTTTGTAAAACCGACGATTGAACTGCTATCAAAGATCTTCTGGAGCTGCGCGTTGACGTCGTCTTCTGGCGACTTTTTCAACGTGAGCGTAACGTCTATGGCCGAGACACTGATCGAGGGAACTCGCACGGCGGCCCCGCTGACCTTGCCGTTGAGCTGCGGCAGCACAACGCCCAGGAGCTTTGTCGCACTGGTCGTTGTCGGAACCATGGACACACCGCCTGCCCGGCTGCGCTCCAGCGGCCCACGCGGCGCATCCACCATCGGCTGACTGCCGGTGTAACAGTGGACCGTGGTCATGTGACCGGTTTCGATGCCGATCGCATCATCAATTCCGCGCAAGAGCGGAGCCAGGGCATTTGTTGTGCAAGACCCATTGGACACAATCGTGTGGCCGCCGAGCTGGTCTTCATTCGCCCCGAGCACCAGGGTCACATCTGCGGCAGCAGACGGCCCGGAGATCAGCACATTGCGGGCCCCGGCCTTGAGGCCCCGGGATGCTACATCTCTGGTATCTGCCCGCCCCGTGCATTCCAAAACCACATCCACTCCTGACAGGTCGAAACCGGAAATGTCCGGAGCACACGTGAATTGGATTTTACGTCCGTCCACGATAAGGGTGTCATCCGTGTGCTCAACGGACCCGGGATAAGGACCGAAAACGCTGTCGTACTTGAAGAGGTACGCACAGGTCTCGAGCGCTGCGATGTCATTGATCTGCACCACATCAATGGAGTGACCAGCCGGCAACCGCAGTATTTGGCGCAAGACAGTCCGGCCAATTCGGCCGAACCCGTTGATGACGATCCGCAATGTAATATGTCCGCTATGATGAAGAGCAGCTGGAACACCCGGCAAGGCCGAGGTTGTCGCGATCCAGCTTCACCCGCCGGACCGCGGTCTTATTGTTATCAATCCCCAGCCACCTGTCTCGAAAAACATTGTCCTTAGAGACAATTATGGGAAAAGCGAGCCGCTCCGGGCCTTATTCCCATTCCGTCTGGCGCAGCTGTTTAGAGCGCCATGTGCCGATTGACGTCCTTGTAGAGAAGGTACCGGAACGGTCCAGGGCCACCGGCATAACAGGCCTGAGGACAAAAGGCCCGGAGCCACATGTAGTCACCGGCTTCCACTTCGACCCAATCCTGATTGAGCCGGTAAACCGCCTTGCCTTCGAGCACATAAAGCCCGTGCTCCATCACATGGGTCTCGGCAAAGGGAATGACCGCCCCCGGCTGGAAGGTGACGATGTTGACATGCATGTCGTGCCGCAAGTCTTTCGGATCAACAAAGCGGGTCGTTGCCCACTTGCCCTCGGTGCCCGGCATTTCGATCGGCGCGACATCGTCTTCATGGGTCACAAAGACCTCGGGAAAATCCAGACCGTCAACAGCTTCATAGGATTTGCGCACCCAATGAAAGCGGACTGGATTGCCGCTTTTATTTTTGAACGTCCATTCCGTCTCAGGCGGCAGGAAGGCATAACTCCCTGCACGCAAGTCATAGCGCGTTCCCTCAACAGTCAGAACAGCCTCGCCCTCCACAACAAAGAGCACACCTTCAGCATCCGGATCCGTTTCCGGGCGCTCAGAACCACCGCCGGGAGCGACTTCCATGATGTACTGCGAAAAGGTCTCGGCAAACCCTGACAATGGACGGGACAGGACCCAAAGACGCGTCTCATCCCAAAATGGCAAGTAGCTGGTTACAATATCGCGCATTGTCCGACGCGGAATGACGGCATAGGCGTCTGTAAAGACAGCCCTGTCAGTCAAGAGTGTTTCCTGCCCCGGATGTCCGCCCGTGGGCGCGTAGTACGACTTCGGCACTGCCATTCTTCCCTTAAATTCAGTTGCAAACGGAAATATGGCCTTCAACGGCCCCATAAGCCATAGGGGAAAGAGATCAGCAGTTTTCGATTTTTCAAGAAAATGGTATGATTACGCCTGCCAACAAAGATAATACTTATTTCAGTTCCGCTTCGGGCGTCGTTTTCCAATTGGTCAAAGAGGCTCGTTGACGCGATACACCATGTTCCGTCTTGTTCCAGCGATAGGGTGCTGAGGCCAATTCCCAGACGGCTCTGTAAAAGGCGAGACCGGCAAACGTCCAGTAGATCAACACGCCCGGCGCGTCGAGCAACCGGATGCCATGCCCACGCCCGCGGGCACCTGCCCACAGAGCAAACAGGGCGCCCGCATAGCCGGCAGCCGCACCTGATACAAACATCACGGTCAGCACAATATTGCCAAAAAAATAAGTGTGGTCGTAGTAGCCAAGAAGAGTTCCAGTCAGGAGAACAAAGAAGACCGGATGCAGGGCAATTAAGAGAAAAGTGCCGAGGAACAATACTGCCAAAACGGCTGTTCTAACCGCTCCCAGATCGCTCAGTAACCGCTTCGGTGATCGCGCATGAACGAAAATTGTCTGCAGCCACCCCTTATGCCAACGAGCGCGTTGGGCGAACCAGGCCTTTAAGGTAACCGGTGCTTCTTCCAATGTCTGACACGGCAAAACACCAAGACGGAACCCCAGCCGTTCGAGCCGAACGCCGAGATCGGCGTCTTCCGTCACATTGTACCGATCCCAACCGCCGACGGCATGGAGTGCACTGATGCGGAAGTGATTGGAGGTCCCACCCAGCGGAAACGGCCATCGGTGTCTGAACAGCCAAGGCAGCAACTGGTCAAACAGGCAGGCATATTCAAGCGCAAACTGCCGGGACACAAATGTTTCGTTGGCGTTATCGACCACCAATCGGGCCTGCAAACAGGCGAGTTCAACGGGTCCTTTTGCAAAGAAGAATGCCGCCTTCTTCAGCTGGTCAGGGTCTGGCCTGTCCTCCGCATCGAAGACAGTCACATAAGTTCCGGTGGCTGCTGCCAAACCGTAGTCCAACGCGCGCGGTTTCGTCCGAGGGGTCCCGTCCGGCACCACCAAGGCTTCTATGTGAGGCGGCAGATCTTGAGGAAGGGCTGCTGCGGTTTCAAGGTCGTCCGTTTCAATCAGGAGAAGGATCTGAAGCCGGTCACGGGGATAATTCAATGCATTTAGAGCCCGCAGCAGATCCGGAACAACGCATGCTTCCCTGTAGAGCGGAACAAGAACCGTATACTTCGGCCAGATGATCAGCCCGGAGCTTAAGGGCTCAGGCAAATGGTAGACCAAGTCTTCCTCTTGAGAAGACTGTGCGCAAACAAAACGGATGATCCCGGCTCCCAACAGGCCAGCGAAACGACGCCGGTTACAACAAACAGCAAAGCCCCGGAAATCATCTGGCTGACACCCAGCACAAAGACAGCGAGAAAACACAGGATCAAAAGGACCGCCGGCAACCGGATATGCCGCGCCGAATAGGCAGGAAACCGGATTTCCAATTCTCCGGCCGGTGAATTGGATACATGGGACGCATATTCGATTGCGGCAGGGGTCGTGATCCGGATTTGTTTGGCAAGTATCGGATGGCGTTCCAAATGGCGGCGAACAGCGAGAAACTGTCCGGGCTCCGGGGCAATCGCATAAAGCGCCTGGTTCCGGTAAAGCGATAACAGGGTCGGGCCAAACTCAGCCTCCCCTATGGCCAATGGCCGGTCATTCAGGGTGCGCAACCGAAACCCGTTTTCCGGCAAAAACGGAAGATTGCAGAGTTCTGCAAAGGCGCTGTAAAGACACTCCGTAGTGACAATGGCGTGGCGAAGCAGATACTCTTCAAACGGGACGCCCTGAACTTGGGCCGCGTCATGAGCCGCTGTTAATACCGATCGGGGAACGCCACGTGACAACAGGATTTCAAGAACACCCGGCAGACTGTCCTGCATATTCGCCCCCCCCGCATACTCGATACACGCGCTTCTGCCGTAGGGGATTATCAATAAACGAAGCTGAATTGCTGCCCCCCGGCAAACGGGTATTTGGTGTTACTTCCTTATATATAGTTGCAATACTATTAACTATAATCGCTACGGTTGCAACTTCTGATTTAGCCCGGGCGGATCAACCAGAAATCGTCGTCCCCAATTTCTGGGATCACAAAGCTGTTTTCGATCGGCCGAACAACATCCCGGACACAATCCAGTTTCTTGCAACGGACAACTTCCCGCCCTTTGTGTTCCGCGATCCGCAAGGCCGCCTAACAGGGTTCAATATCGACTTATCGCGGGCTCTTTGCCAAGAACTCGCAATCTCCTGTGCGTTGAAAATAAAGGACTTTGAGATTCTGATCCCTGCCTTGGATGAGGAGGAAGGCGACGCAATCATCTCAGGCCTTTCCCGGTATTCGCCGCAGGCCCGGGATCTGACATTTACCGACGACTACATGAAACTGCCAGCCCGTGTGATCGTTTCAAACTCAGCGGAAACAGACTTCGGCGATGCTCCCAAACCCGGCCAAACAGTCGCGGTTCAAGCGGGAACCCGTTACGAAGCCTTTGCTCGCAAATTCTGGCCAAGCGCCGATATCCTCGACTTCCCCTCCACTGCAGAAGCCAGAGAAGCCGTAAAGGATGGGACGGCAGATGCTTATTTTGGTGACGGTCTCAGCCTCTCGTTCTGGCTGCGCAGCCCGGCGGCGGAGAACTGCTGCCGTTTTGCTGGTGGTCCTTGGTTGGAGCCGGGTTACTTTGGGGAGGGTATGGCGATAGCAACACGGAACGGTGATACCGAGCGGGCCGCAGCATTGAACTATGCCCTAAGGCAACTTCACCAGAAGGGCGTCTATCAGAAATTGTATCTGCGTTACTTTCCGCTCAGTTTCTACTGATTTTCAGGTACCTCACGACGCCGTCCGGACTTAAGAAACGGTATGGCCAGACTGAAAGGTAAACTGTGCGCTTTCGGCGTGAGTTCGGGTCCAAGGCCGAGCTCCATGCCCTCGTGCCCCCGCTCAGGCTGCGGCACATATGTTCCGAAAACCCGATCCCATACGGAAAGATTGAAACCGTAGTTCGAGTCTGTTTCGCGGCGCTTCACCGAATGATGAACCCGGTGCATGTCTGGCGTGACGATCAACACTCTCAAGATTCGGTCGAGCCATCCGGGGAGCGAGGCATTGGCATGATTGAAGAGTGCTGCGCCATTCAACACGATTTCAAAAACCAGCACCGCTTCCACCGGTCCGCCGAGCGCGACAATGACCGCACCTTTCCAGACGAACGAGAGAAGGATCTCAATCGGATGAAAGCGAAGGGCGGTCGAAACATCGACCTCAGCATCTGCATGATGCATCCGGTGAATGCGCCAGAACAGCGGCACCTTGTGAGACGCCCAATGTTGAAACCAGACTGCAAGATCCAGAACAACGAAGGTCAGCAACCAGGCGACAACGCCCGACCAACCGAGCCAGCCGAACAGGCCCCAGCCGTTGTCGAAGGCCAGCATCGCTAAACCAACACCACCTATTGGAAAGATGAACCGAACCAAAGCTGCATCAAGAACGACGAGCGCCCAATTGGTCGGCCAGCGTTTGCTCCGCCCGAGTGGTTGCTCCCTCTTCGGCAATGCGAATTCAATAGCCGCCATCAGGCCAAATATTCCCGCAAAACAGGCAAGCCGGATTGTGTTTGCATCCAGACCTTTCAGTAATCCAGCCGTCTCCACCTGCACCTCGTATCCCTGACTTGCTTTCCTTGCCGAGCATATGTAGTGCACGGACAAGATTTCCAGCAATTCACATTCGCGCGGCACAGCAGACAAAACGATGACTGATTTTCTTTGGACCCGGCCGGACACAGACACCGTGGCAACACTTCTTCTGGCACATGGAGCCGGCGCACCGATGGATTCCACGTTTATGGAAAAGCTTGCAGGTGCGCTTGCCGAAAACAGCATCGCGAGTGCACGGTTCGAATTTGCTTACATGGCTGGTCGCAGAACTGGCGGCTCCAAGAAACCACCGCCGAGGGCCGACAAGCTGATCGGTGAGTTCCAAACTGCCCTGCAGAAGCTGATGAGTGAGGCAGAAGGCCCGCTTCTGGTGGGCGGGAAATCCATGGGCGGCCGGGTGGCTGCCATGTTATCCGGTGGCGGCTCCTTGCCCTCCCGGGTCAAGGGTGTCTGTTGTTTCGGTTATCCGTTCCATCCCACCGGTAAGCCGGATGCAGACTGGCGGCTTTCCCCTCTTCAGGAGGCAAAACGCCCGGTACTTATTCTGCAGGGTGATCGCGATCCCTTTGGCAATCAGGCGGAAATTGATGCCATCACTCTGCCCGCTTTTGTCACGTTGCGCTATCTGGAAGACGGCAACCACGATTTTGGTCCGCGCGGCAAATCACCTGCAACACTTGATGGCAACATCAACGCCGCCGCCCAAGCTGTAGCAGAGTTCGCAGCCCGGCTTTGATACTACTCGGCGGGCGTCAATCCCCGTCCGGGTCCATCTGATGGTGGCATAGGCCTATGGCGCAGCTGGACAAGACCGGCGATATCGTCGCCGATCTTCAGGAGAGCCGGGACAAGCACCAAAACCAGCGCTGTCGCCGTCGCCAAACCGAACACGATCGTGATGGCCATGGGCAGCAGGAACTGTGCCTGCAGGCTGGTCTCAAACATCAGTGGCAACAGCCCGCCGATGGTGGTCATAGAGGTCAACAACACGGCCCGCAGACGATCGCAACTTGAACTGATAGCAGCTGAATCCAAGTCCTCGCCACTCTTGCGCCGCTCCTCAAAACGGGCGACCAAAATGATCGAGTTGTTGACCAGGATCCCTGCAAGTCCCAGCAAACCGATGAGGCTGAGAATGGTGAGCTTGAAGCCCATGAGGTAGTGGCCGACAATTGCACCGACGATGCCAAACGGAATGATCGACATCACAACGAGAGGTCGGGAATAACTGCCGAAGATCGCTGCAAGGATGATGTAAATTCCGGCAATTGCCATGAGAACACCGGTCAGAAGCTCGGAGAACGCATTCGCCTGCTCCTCTGCCCTGCCCGCAAACGAATATTCCAGACCGTAGGTTCTGGCGAGATTGGGCAGGAAAGCTTCCTGAAGCTCGGCTATGATCTGGTTGTTCGACGACACCGTGCTGTCGATGTCGGCGACCACGGAGACAACCGTTTTGCCGTCCCGGCGCAAGATCACCGAAAAGCCTTGAGCATCGGTCAGATTGACGACTTCTGTGAGCGGCACGAATTCACCGCCCGGTGTTCGCAATGACAACTGCCGAAGGGCGGCCGTGCCATCGACATCGACCTGCTGGCGAACCCGAACGGTCACCTCTTCATCGCCTTCGGCAAACCTCCGGGCGATGTTGCCTTCGAATGCATTGCGGATTTGCCGGGCTGCGCTTTCCACCGTGAAACCAAGCGCCCGGCCCCGTGGTGTTAGCTCAACCAGCAATTCCGGCTTGCCATAAGGCAAATCATCTTCAACGCCGCTGGTCCCCGGGAACGCAGACAGTTCCTGCTGCAGCTCTCGTGCCGCGGCCTTCAGATCCTGAAGCGATGCTCCGGTCAGACGGATATCCAGATCCCGCCCTGGAGGACCGCCGCGCCGTTCGGCAATCGCAACGCGGGAGATGCCCGGAATTTCAGGAACAGCTGATCGCCATGCGTTGACAATGACCGGTGTCCTGACAGTTCGCTCCTCGGACCGGCTGAGCTGCACTGTGATGTTCGCGACATTGTCACCACGGTTGTTGCCCGCAACACCGAGCGTTGCGTAGGTCGCAACGACAAGGCTCGAACCAGCACCACCGGTGAGCTCCGCCTCCGCTTCTTTTAGGGCGTCCTCAATTTTGATGATCCCATCGATTGCCTGATCTTCCGGAATACCCGCATGAAAAAATATTGAGGCGGTCAGGTTTTCCGCTTCTGGCGAGGGAAAGAATGTGAAGCCCACCCGGCCACCACGGACCAGCCCCACAGCAAGCACCATGGCGGCGACCGCGACCGCGAAGGTGACATACCGCCAGTTTACAGCGACTTTCACAAAGGCATGGAACGGATAGTCCCGGGCCCAGTTGAAGCCAGCGTCAAATCCGCGGCGGAACCAGCTTGGCTGGCTGCTGTGGCGGGACCCTGCCCGTGACCGGCGCATGACACTCAGAAAGGCTTCAAATCCAACCGCCAGCGTAAAACAGACCGCGACAACAATCGCCTCGAACGGAACCAAACCGACGGTGTCCTTGAGGGCGCGTAAGGGATCATCGATCACATCCAGGAATGGGGGAACGGACATGTCCGGCTGGTTGACCAGCGCGCTCAGGAACAGCGCCGGCGCCCCCGCAAGCAGAACGACGCGCCACCAGTTCCAGCGCGGCCGGCTGCCCAGGGCATGCGACAGGTGGCCCGGAAGGATCATGAAACATTCGATCAAGGATGCAATGACAACAGCGACCACAACCACGGGCAGCGTTCCCATTATTTGACCGAGCACATCACTGATCAGGAGGATCGGTATAAAGGCGGCAATGGTCGTCAGGCTTGCGGCAAAGATCGGCGCCAGCATCGTGCTTGCCCCGTTGACAGCCGCGTCTTCGGGACTGTCACCCATGGCTTGCCGGGTCGCCGTATGCTCGCCGACAACAATCGCATCATCAACAATCACACCAAGCATCATGATGAGGGCAAACATGGAGATCATGTTGATACTCTCACCCATCAGCCACATGATCCCGAGCGTTGCCATCATGGCGACCGGAATGCCAGCTGCGACCCAAAGCGCAATCCGCGCGTTCAGGAACAAGAACAAAATCCCGACCACGAGCACGAGACCTGTCAGCCCGTTTTCAACCAGCAGGTTGATGCGCCCCTTTACGGCATCGGCCCGGACGTCGTATTTCAGGATTTCGAGCGACTGCGGCAGCTGAGGTGTGATCTCAGCCAAATAGTCATCGACGATCTGCGCTGCCTTCAAGGTGTCGGTGGTCTCGGCTCGAAGAATGTCGAGTTCAATTGCGCGCGCGCCTTGCGAAAAACCCTGATTTTCGCTTTCGTCAAAATCCCGAACAACCGTGCCGATGTCCTCAACCTTGGTCTTTTCGCCGGAGGCAAAGGACTTCACCTCTACGCGGCCGACAGCCTCAGGAGACCGGTTCTCAGACAAGGCCCTGATCTGCCGTTCGACACCGCCGTCAAGATTGCCGGCAGGTAAATCAACCGTATTTCCGGCAATCTGTGTGGCCACATCCGAGACGGTTAGATCCAGGCGGCGAAGTTCGCGTTCCGGTATTTCAACGAGATACTCTGGCGACCGGTACCCCTTGAGCTCAACCTTGTCGATGCCGCGGGCGAGCAGGTCATCGCGCATCTGCCGCGCAAAGACTTTCAGCGCCTGTTCCGGGAATGGACCGCGAAGGGCGAGCGTTGCGACCCCGTCTGAAAACGTTGTGGCAGAAACTTTTGGCGTTTTAGAATCAACTGGCAGCGTTGTCACTGAGGCGACGGCTTGTTCGACATCCGACAGAGCTTTTTGCATGTCGGTGCCTTCGAAAAATTCCATCCGGACCGAGCCACTGCCCTCACGCCCATAGGACGTCAATTCCTTCATGCCATCGATGAACCTGAGTTCCGGTTCAATGACTTCAAGAATGTTTGTAGAGACATCTTCAGCACTGGCGCCCGGCCAGGATACTGAAACAGAAATATTGTCGATTTTGACGGTCGGAAAAAATTGCGTATTCAGCTTCGCAAGGCCGTATGCGCCAAAAAGCACCATGATTGCCATGATCAGATTGGCTGCATTTGGGTGCCGCACCAGAACTTCCATAATGCCGCGGGGTTCCATTGGGCGTGCCATGTCGTCCCCCTTTACTGCGCGACCAAAGCAGAATGATCTGCAGGCTCAGCAGCTTGGTTCGCCGCTGGTTTTTCAGCGTTCACATCGCTGACCAGCAGTCCTTCGCCAGCTTCCGGGATACGCGTCACCAACAAGGTTTCACCAGAATTCAGGTCACCGCGCACGAGGATGAAACCGTCGTCAATTGCAAGTGCGTTCACTAGCCTGGCCTGAAGGCGTTTGTCTTCAACGACATAGACAGTCCCCTGGCCGTAGTAGGCTGTTTCCGGAATGCGGAAGCTGTTGGCGTAGGTTCTGTCCGGAACCGCCACTTCGACAAAGGCGCCAGGACGCAGCGGGACTGCCGCTCCCGATGCATCAATGCGCGCTATCAGATCAACACCGCCCCGGTCACTTGCGACATCGGCTCCAATTCGCGTGACTGTGGCAGGATACGTGACAGGTTGATCCCCAAGATTCCAGATCACGTCGACCGGCCGCCCGACAACCGTACCGCTGTCTTCGAGCAAGCGTCCATACTGGTTGTCCGACAGAGTTAGCCGGACTTCGAACTCACTGCTGTCATAGAGTGACACGATTGCATCGTTTACGCTGATGAGACGTCCCGGCTCGGCTGCAGAGGAACGTACGATTGCATCGAACGGCGCCGTAAGGACGGTGTTCTCCAACTGCCGCTGAGCGTTTTCAAGGCGCCATTCCAGGCGCTCGACAGTGGCTTTTTGCTGGACGACCTTTGCCTCTTCCAAAGCCAGCGTGTTTTCGGACCGTTCAACGCTTTGCTGGCGCTGAGACACGATCAGCTTGCGGTCGTCAACCGTTCGCTCTGTTGCCGCACCGCGTCCGAGAAGCTCCTCCGCCCGCTCCAGATCACGTTGAGCAAACTCCAGCTGTTCGCCGGCACGAACGAGATTGGCCTTTTCAAGCGCAACACGGCCCTCGTTTTCCACCAGTGCGGCTTGCGCTTCAGCAAGGTTGGCACGGGCTTCGGTCACAGCCCCTTCGTAGTCGAAGCGGTCAATTACAACCAGGGTATCGCCGCGCTCGACTTTGCCGCCTGCCTTCAAGTCAGGATGAACTTCGACAATCTCACCGCCAACCAGCGCCCGTAAATCGACTTCCCGGCCAGCCTGGGTCTGGCCGTAAACAGAGATCAGGGGCGCATAATCGCCTTGTTGGACGGTAGAGGTTTCAACCGCGTAACTTTTTTCCTGAACGGGACGCTTTGGCACATCAGGGCGGGTTGCGATGAGCTGGTTCATGCCCTTGAAGGCACCAAAAAGAATGGCAAACGCCAGTGCCGTTTGAAGCAGCGCTTTCAGAACCAGCTTGGTGCGCTCCATCGGTGTCCGTGTCCGGCCTGCGGGCGGAAGGACTTCGGGACTTGGCGGCTTGCCGGTTTCCGGTTCAACGGACTGCAACATACTCAAGCTTTCTCACAGGTGCGAATGCAACGGCTCTAAACTATACGCGAACCGTGGGCATAAGATTACTTTGCACCGCAAAAAATCAAGGTTTTCAGCGCAGAAACGCGTCCATCAGGACGGAATTCGTGTATCCAAATGTATCAACGGATACAGTCTACAGGCCGGATATCACCAGCCTGTAGTGTGTTCTCAGCGGTCAAATTCGTAAGTGGTGCTGCAGAATTCGCATGTCACAACGATCTTGCCGTCGACTGTGACTTCTTCCACTTCGTCCGCGCTAAAGTTTGCTAAAACATTGGCAACTTTGTCGCGCGAGCAACGGCATTTGTCGGCAATCGGCTGAGCATCGAAAAGCCGGACGCCGCGCTCATGAAACAACCGATATAGCAGTGTTTCTACGCTGACTTCAGGGTCTGTCAGTTCGACATCCTGGACCGTGTCGACAAGTGCCTTGGCCTCGACCCAGGCATCGTCTTCGTCAATCTCGTGACGCAAGGTTCCCGCCGGAGCATCACCCGGATCAATGTCCGCCTGACGCATCCGTTCCGGCGCTTCAGGCAGGAACTGGATGAGCAAGCCACCGCCGGTCCAGGATTTGACAGGCGCGTCTCCGTCCTGCCGGGTATAGAGTTCACCGACAGCTAAACGAACTTCGGTCGGGATCTGCTCAGATCGCTCGAAGTACCGGCGCGCGACTTCTTCCAATGAGATACCATTCAGCTCGACCAAGCCCTGGTAGCGCTGCATGTGCTTGCCCTGATCGATGGTCATCGCCAGATGACCATGCCCGACCAGCGCCTCTGGCGTTGCAGCACCGGCATCGATCAACCCGGCAACACGTTCTGCGTCGAACGTTGCGCAAGCACGGATCGCGTCCGGCGTTTCAAAATCGACGACCAGCATCGACACCGGACCCTGCGTCTGGGTCTGGAGTGTAAACCGCCCGTCAAACTTCAGAGAGGTTCCGAGCAGGCTTGTCAGGACAATGGCTTCCGCCAGAAGCCGGGATACCGGCTCCGGATAATCATGGCGTCCAAGAATTTTCTCAAGGATGGGGCCAAGCGCAACACTGCGCCCGCGAACATCCAGTCCTTCCACGGCAAAGGGCCGGACAGCGTCCAGCCCCGCGGGCTTGATGCCCAGTTCTTCCAAATTTAATGCCACTTTGGCTACGCCTTAAGCTGCGCCGAAACACCAGGCCAAAATGCCCTTTTGAGCATGGAGCCGGTTTTCGGCTTCGTCAAACACGACAGAGTTGGGACCGTCCATGACCTCGTTGGTGACTTCCTCGCCGCGGTGTGCGGGAAGGCAATGCATAAACAGTGCATCACCATTCGCCTCCGCCATCAGACGTTCATTTACCTGATAGGCACTCAGCAGATTGTGACGGCTTTCAGCATCATCGTCGCCCATTGACACCCAGCAATCGGTGACGACACAGTCGGTCCCTTTGACAGCTTCATATGGGTCGTCGGTGACCAGAATGGAACCACCCTTGGCACGGGCGGTCTCAATCAGATCCGGAGGTGGAGCCAGTTCGGCCGGGGTCGCGATGCGCAGCTCGAAATCCAGACGCGGTGCAGCGTGAACCCAGGACGCCAGAACATTGTTGCTGTCGCCGGTCCAGGCAATGCTGCGCCCGGAGATGCCGCCGCGGTGCTCTTCGAAGGTCATGATGTCTGCCATGATCTGGCATGGGTGCGAGATCTTGGTCAGGCCATTGATCACCGGAATGGTCGCGTTTTCAGCCAGTTCATTGAGGGCTTCGTGATCCAGGATCCGGATCATGACGCCGTCGACGAACCGGGACAGCACCTTCGCCGTGTCGGCGATGGTCTCGCCTCGGCCCAGCTGCATCTCCGCACCGGTCAGCATCAAGGTATCGCCGCCGAGTTCGCGCATTCCAACGTCAAAAGAAATGCGGGTCCGTGTCGACGGCTGCTCGAAAATCATGGCGAGGACTTTGCCGGCGAGCGGCCCCTCACCACGGCGAACGCCATTGCGTGTCGCCTTGATCTTCTTGCCGGTTTCCAGAATAGCGCGCAGATCATCGCCCTCGAATTGGGTCAGATCCAGGAAATTCTTGTACGCTCCGTTGGCGGTCATTCGGCCGCTCCTTCCAACAACTTTTTCTCAACGGCGAGTGCGGCCTTCTCCAGCCGATCAACCGCATCGGAAATCTCTTCTTCCGAGATCGTCAGCGGCGGCAGAATCCGGACGACGTTGTCACCGGCCGGAACCGCAAGAATGCCCGCTTCGCGCGCGGCAGCGACATAGTCTCCCACCGGCGCGGTGCACTTGATGCCGAGCATCAGGCCATTGCCCCGGACAGCCTCAAATACCTTCGGGTGGCTATCGACCAAACCGGAAAGTTTTTGCTTGAAGGACAGGCCCTTCTTTTGAACCTCTTCCAGAAAGCCATCTGCAAGGATGACGTCCAGAACCGCATTGCCAACAGCCATGGCAAGTGGATTGCCACCGAACGTCGTGCCGTGGGTTCCAGGTGCCAGCGCGGATGCAACCTCTTCGGTCGCAAGACAAGCGCCCATCGGGAACCCGCTGCCGATGCCCTTGGCAACGGCCATCAGATCCGGATCAACACCAGTCCACTGATGCGCGAACATTTTTCCGGTTCGGCCGACACCCGTCTGGATTTCATCAAAGATCAGCAAGGCGCCAGTTTCATCACAAAGCTTACGCAGAGCGCGCAGGAATTCGTAGTCGACTTCCCGAATGCCGCCTTCTCCTTGGATGGGTTCGATCGCGATCGCTGCGGTTTGCGGACCAACCACGGCCTTCAAGGCCTCCAAGTCCCCGCCGGGCACCTGATCGAAGCCCGGAGCTTTCGGCCCGAAACCTTCCAGATATTTCGCCTGGCCGCCTGCTGCAATCGTGCCGAGCGTCCGTCCATGGAAAGCACCTTCGAAGGTTACGATCTGATACCGGTCCGGCTCATTGCGATCATAGTGATACCGCCGGGCACACTTGATCGCCGCTTCCATTGCTTCAGCGCCGGAATTCACGAACAGAACCTTGTCAGCAAATGTTGCATCGGAGAGGCGCTGCGCAAGCCGCGCGCCATCCGGCATCTGGTGCAGATTGGAAATGTGCCAGAGCTTGGCCGCCTGGTCCTGAAGTGCCTGGACCAGGTGCGGATGAGCATGTCCAAGCGAGTTTACCGCGATCCCGGACCCGCAATCGAGAAATCGTCGGCCATCACTCGTTACAAGCCAGACACCTTCCCCATGATCGAATGACAGGTTCGATCTTGCGTAGTTTCCAAAAAGCGCGGACGCAGACATACCTCTTTAGTCTCCTTTGGCCGCCGGAAGCGCCACTGGTATCGGACCGACAGGGCTCCGGGGCATTGCCTTTAAACAGGCCAAAAACGCAATGTGCCGCCAAAGCGGCGGCACGTTGCAAGATCCTTATACACTGCCGAGGTCCCCGCCTGTCAATGGAAATGGCCGTTGCCGGGGTTCGAGCTGTTTTATGTAAAAGTCTCAATGACCTCGCATCTGTTGGGGAAAAGTCCGTTCATCCCCAACTCACTGCAGCCTGACGGTTGCTTCATAAATTAACGTTATTGTAACCTTTGACCAATCAGACACGACATCTCGTGCGGTGTATCAATTAGAGGCACAAGATATGCCATAATGGACTTGCACTTGCTTGTCCAACGACGAGATTCCGGCCAGTCACTGGCCTTGGCAAGGGGTGCGGCAATGAGTTGGACGAATGAACGGGTTGAGCTTTTGAAGAAGCTCTGGGCTGATGGGTTGAGTGCAAGCCAGATTGCGGGTGAGCTTGGCGGTGTCACGCGGAACGCGGTGATCGGCAAGGTGCACCGGCTCGGTCTGTCCGGCCGCGCGAAATCCTCTTCCTCAAGCGCGAAGCCGCGCCGTCCGCGCACAACAGCCAGCACGGCGTCTCAATCGGCACCTAAACGCCCGCAAACACAGCCGCAGACCCAAGGCTCCGCAGCGCTGAAGATGGAGCCGTCACCTGCCCCTGTTGCAGAGATTGAACCGGCTGCCGAACCAATTGCTGACGTGGTTCCGATCTCCAAGCGCGCGACCATCTTGACGCTAACTGAGCGCACCTGCAAATGGCCGATCGGCGATCCGGCAACAGATGACTTTTACTTCTGCGGTCAAGTGTCCGAAGCCGGCGTTCCCTATTGCGCATATCACTGCAAAATTGCTTACCAGCCGGTGGCTGACCGCCGCCGGAGCGCCAACAACAAGACCAGTGTTGCCCAGGCTTCCTGATCTCGAAACACCCAAGAAAAAGCCCGCCGGTTTGGCGGGCTTTTTGTTTGTCTTGAGAGTAGCGATCAGGCTGCCGTGAACTGGTCGTTGAAGGCATAACCAGCCCCACGCACCGTGCGGATCGGGTCCTTCGCCTTCCCCTTGTTCAGCGCCTTCCGCAGGCGGCCTACGTGAACGTCGACCGTGCGTTCATCCACATAGACATCGTGCCCCCAAACACCATCTAAGAGCTGTTCGCGAGAAAAGACCCGGCCTGGTGCGGTCATCAGGAATTCCAGAAGGCGAAACTCTGTCGGCCCCAAATGAATTTCCTTGGTGCTTCGGCGGACACGGTGTGTTTCCCGGTCAAGTTCGATGTCACCGGAACGCAGCATCGTGGACACCACCTCCGGGCTTGCCCGCCGTAATATCGCGCGGACACGAGCCATTAACTCAGGCACAGAGAACGGTTTGACCACATAATCGTCCGCTCCGGTTGACAGGCCTCTGATGCGCTCGGCCTCCTCGCCGCGCGCCGTCAGCATGATGACCGGCAAGCGCTCGGTGTCTTCGCGTGCCCGCAAGCGCCGGCACAGTTCGATGCCCGACAATCCGGGCAACATCCAGTCGAGCAACAGGAGGTCCGGCTGGGTTTCCCGGAGACGGATTTCCGCCTCGTCACCGCGGACACACGTCTCAACGGCGTATCCTTCAGCTTCCAGATTGTACCGCAACAGAAGGCTCAACGGTTCTTCGTCTTCGACGATGAGCACCTTCGGCATGAATTCTCGCTCCAATTCCTTCAGCCGGCACCGAAGCGCCAGCCTACAGTTCCTGCTTCACAGCCGTTCAGGCTGGTTCTGGCAACTCACACAGCGCCGGTTTCATCAACCTTGGTGCGGTCTTCCGGAAGCCGCTCGCCCGTCACCATGAAGAAGACGTTTTCGGCAATGTTGGTGGCATGATCGCCGATCCGCTCGATATTCTTCGCACAGAACAGAAGATGCACGCAGGAGGTGATCACCCGCGGGTCTTCCATCATGTACGTCAGAAGTTCGCGGAAAAGAGATGTGTAGATCGCATCGACTTCGGCATCAGCTTCCTGGACGTGGCGCGCTGCCTCCGCATCGCGCCCGGTATAAGCATCCAGAACCTTCTTAAGCTGTCCGAGGGCCAGCTCAGTCATGTGCTCCACGCCGATTGCCAGCTTCTTGCTCTGGATGTCGTTGTCGATTGCGATTGCCCGCTTGGCAACGTTCTTTGCAAGATCACCAACACGCTCTAGGTCATTGGCGATCCGGCTGGCAGCTGTGATTTCGCGCAGATCCTGCCCCATCGGCTGACGGCGCACGATCATTGCAATCAGGCCTTCCTCGACGTCCTGGTGCAGCGCGTCAAGACGACGATCCTGATCAATCACGCGGCGCGCCAAATCGGTGTCCCCGGACACGAGGGCGGAAACGGCTTCAGCAAATGCTTTTTCCGCAAGACCGCCCATTTCAGCGATCCGGCCGGCCATGACGTTCAATTCATCATCATAAGCCGTGACTGTATGTTCAGACATCCTGTGTCCCTTCGAAAAAATGTGCGATCCGGTTAACCGAAGCGGCCGGTAATGTAATCCTGCGTCCGCTTGTCCACCGGGTTGGTGAAGATATCCTGTGTCGGACCTTCTTCAACCAGAATTCCCAAGTGGAAGAATGCAGTGCGCTGAGACACGCGAGCGGCCTGCTGCATGGAGTGCGTTACGATCACGATCGTGTAGTTCTCGCGCAGCTCGTCGATCAGTTCTTCAACCTTTGCAGTCGCGATCGGATCGAGAGCGGAACACGGCTCATCCATCAGGATCACTTCCGGGCTGACGGCAATCGCGCGTGCAATACACAGGCGCTGCTGCTGGCCACCGGACATACCGGTTCCTGGTTCGTCGAGACGATCCTTGGCTTCTTCCCACAGACCCGCCTTTTGCAGGCTGGAGGCCACAATGTCATCAAGCTCAGCCCGGTTCCGGGCCAGACCGTGAATGCGCGGGCCGTAGGCAACGTTGTCGTAAATCGATTTCGGGAACGGGTTCGGCTTCTGGAACACCATTCCGACCTTGGCGCGCAGCTGCACCGGATCGACCTTCGGATCGTAGATGTCTTCGCCGTCGATCTGGATGGAGCCTTTGACCCGGCAGATATCGATCGTGTCGTTCATGCGATTGATGGTCCGCAAGAATGTCGACTTGCCACACCCGGACGGGCCAATAAACGCCGTGACAGAACGCGGCTGGATTTCAATATCCACATCCTTGATCGCGTGCGTGTCGCCGTAATAGACCTGCACTTTATTGGCTGAAATCTTGCTGTCGGTCATATCTGTCGCCTGTTCAATTTTCGGCATGTCATTCATGGGTACGCCTCCTTACCAGCGACGCTCGAACCTGCGGCGCAGGATAATCGCGAGGATGTTCATAGACAGAAGGAAGATCAGGAGGACGATGATACCGCCCCAGGCTTTCTCGTAGAACGCGAAGTCGGAACGGGCCGCCCAGGTGTAGATCTGTGCCGGCATCGCCGAGTTCGGGTCCATAAATCCGGAAACGAAACCGTCCGGATATCCGCGGGCCACAAAGCCGACCATCCCGATGAGCAGCAGCGGTGCTGTTTCCCCAAGAGCCTGAGCCAGACCGATGATCGTTCCGGTCAAGATGCCCGGCATCGCCAGCGGCAAAACATGATGGAACACGGCCTGCATTTTTGAGGCTCCAACGCCCAGGGCTGCGTCGCGGATGCTTGGCGGCACGGCCTTCAGCGAGGCGCGTGTGGAGATGATGATTGTGGGCAGCGTCATCAGTGTCAAAACAAGACCGCCAACGATCGGCGCCGATTGCGGCAAGTGCATGAACTGAATGAACACCGCAAGACCAAGAATACCGAACACGATGGACGGAACGGCTGCAAGGTTCGAGATGTTCACCTCGATCAAATCAGTGAACTTGTTCTGCGGTGCAAACTCTTCAAGATAGATGGATGCAGCCACCCCAATCGGCAGGGACAGGAACAACACCACCAGCATCATGAAGAACGATCCGACCACTGAGGCCCCGATGCCGGCCCCACCCGGATTGTCCACGCCGGAGTCTGCCCCGGTGATGAACGGCCAGTTGAAGACCGTCTGGATAATCCCGCTCTCGACCAGCACATCGACCAGATCCAGATCGGATTTTTGAAGGAACCGGCTGTCCGTGATGTTGTCCCGGGTTAGGCGGCCATTCATGTAACCGTCAACACGGGAGGATGCCGCCAGTTCGAACGCAACCGGCTGACCGAGCTGGTCCGGGTTTGCCCGGTAGAATTCGCGGATGGTGCTTCCCGGTTTGCCGACGATCCGCTCAATCGCCGCAACATCGAACGGCACCTGGATGTTCTTTTGCTGAAACTGCGTGCTCATGGCTTCGGTGAAGACAGCCTCATAAGCACGCGTTTTGAAGAGCTGGCTTTCAGCGTCGTCGAACTGTTCCTGAGTGACCGTAAACTCAACGGTCAGGACAGTCCGTGTAAAGGCTGGAATGCCTTCGCTGATGATTGAGTAGGCCAGGACGACCAAGAAAAACAGGCCGGCTCCGATAGCAGCAATGCCGTAAGCCTGAAAGCGTTTTTCCGATGCATTGCGTTTCTTCGTCAGCTCGTCCGTCGCATACAGTGAGCGCGGCTGTGCAGACGTTTTTTCAGGCGCTTTAGCACCGTCTGGAGAGAGAGTTGCGTCGGTCATCAGTCATACTGCTCCCGGTATTTGCGCACGATGTAGAGCGCGACAATGTTCAAACCGAGCGTCACTACAAAGAGCGTCATGCCCAGCGCAAAGGCGACCAGCGCCACCGGGGATGCAAAGTCTGCATCGCCCGTCAGCTGGCTGACGATCTTCGCTGTCACTGTTGTCATGGCGTCGAAGGGGTTCAAGCTGAGGCGCGCTGCGGCACCTGCACCGAGTACCACGATCATCGTTTCACCGATGGCCCGGGAGGCTGCCAGCAAGATTGCGCCAACAATACCCGGAAGGGCGGCCGGCAGAATAACCTGCTTGACGGTTTCGGACTTGGTCGCACCCAAGCCGTAAGAGCCGTCACGCATGGCTTGCGGAACCGCGTTGATGATGTCGTCAGAGAGCGAACTCACGAATGGGATCAGCATGATGCCCATCACGAGACCGGCGGTCATCACAGCAGTACCGGACTGCATGATCCCGGCCCCGTCCGGCCCGAAGACCGATACAAGAAGCGGGCCGACTGTCAGCAGCGCGAAGAGACCATAAACGATGGTCGGAATGCCGGCTAGGATCTCAAGAAGCGGCTTGGCGACGGCGCGCACCTTCGGTCCGGCGTACTCTGAGAGGTACACAGCAGCAAACAGGCCGATCGGGACGGCCACGGCCAGAGCGACAAACGAGATGTAGAATGTGCCCCACAAAAGCGGGATGATCCCGAGTTGTGAATTGCCGCCGCGGCCGGAGAAGGTTGGTGACCACGTCAGGCCGAAGAAGAAGTCGAATGCAGGGTAGAGCCGGAAGAACTCAACCGTGTTGAACACCAGCGAAAAGACGATCCCGGCAGTCGTCAGGATCGCGATCGATGCGGCCGAGATCAAAAGTGCCTTGATGCCCCGCTCAACCGTGTTCCTGGCTCGGAAGTCTGCCCGGGATTCATAAAGCCCCCATGCCGCCCCGGCCAAAGCCGCAAGTATGACGACAATCGACATCATGAAATTGCCGGTAGCGTTCAGCACCCGGTACTCTTGGGCTGCCCGGAGGATCGGTTGCGTGATCTGAGACGTGACAACCTGCCCCGCCTCTTTCAGCCGTGCCGTGACATCGTTGAAGTCGGCACGGGCATTGCGGGCGAAGTCTTCCGTAATCAGCCCTTGAGCAACGGCGTTGTCCAACCCCCGCGCTGCACGGCGCACTTCGGCGAGCACAAGCCCACGCGACGACCCTTCCGCGATCTCACTGTCCGGGATCAAACCTGAAACACTGTTGTTAACAATCAAAGGCTGCACCAGCAGCCATAGGACCAGAATGAGGAAGGCAGGAACCACCACCTTCATTGCGACGTTTGAGCCGTAATACGAAGGAAGCGAATGGAGCTTTATCTGCTCGCCTCCTGCGCTTGCCAAAGCTCGACCACGTCCGAGCACGTACCCCACCGCCGCAACGGCGAGTACGATCAAGATGAGCCAGACCACAGGCATCTGCTTCCCCGGATTTTATGTAAAAATTTCCAAAAAGGAGAAAGGGGCGGCGGAATATGCCGCCCCTCATATTCGAACCTGAAGGCTCGATTACTTCATGGTTTCTTCAGCTTCGATGGAAGCCTGAGTAGCAGCCAGCTCCGGATCGGAAACCAGGCCGTACTGAGCCAGCGGGCCTTGCGGGCCTGCGATTTCGTCAGCTGTGAAGAACTGAGCGTACTCTTTCAGACCCGGGATAACACCGATGTGTGCCTTCTTGACGTAGAAGAACAGCGGACGGGAAACCGGATACTCACCAGTGGAGATGGTCTCTGTGGAAGGTGCGATGTCAGACATGGTCGCAACTTTCAGCTTGTCGGTGTTGTTCTCGTAGAACGCCAGACCGAAAACGCCAACGCCGTTCGGGTTGGAATCGATGCGAGCCAGGGTCTCTGTGTAGTCACCGTCGATATCAACGGACTTGCCGTCGGTACGAACTGCAAGACATGCGTCTTCAGCGTCGTCTTCGGACATGCCGCCGTCCATCATCGCCTTCATGGCGCCGGACTCTTCACAGCCAACGAGGAGAACTTTCTCTTCGAAGACTTCACGGGTGCCGTGCTTGGTGCCCGGGATAAAAGCAGCGATTTCGACGTCCGGCAGGGAAGCGTCAACTTCGGACCACTTTGTGTACGGGTTGTCGACGATCGCGCCATCAACCAGGACTTTCGGAGCCAGGGCGTTGTGCCACTGAACCGGTGTGAAAGCGGTGAAAGCCGGGCCGTCTTTTTGGGATGCAAAAACGATCCCGTCATAGCCGATGCGAACTTCCATGATGTCGGTTACGCCGTTTTCTGCGCAAGCCTTGATCTCTTTTTCGCGGATTTTCCGGGACGCGTTTGCGACGTCGATGGTGTTTTCGCCCACACCTTCACAGAAGCGCTTCAGACCAGCAGAAGAACCGCCGGACTCAACAACCGGTGTCGGGAAGTCAGTGTTTTCACCGAAAACTTCAGCCACGATAGAAGCGTAAGGAAGAACGGTTGAGGAACCGGCAACCTGAACCTGATCGCGAGCCTGAGCGGCGCCAACGAATGCAGTGGAAGCAACGGCAAGAGCAGTTGCGCTAACGAGGGTCGTAAATTTCACTTGACCACTCCCTTTGAATGTCAAGGTTTGGAAATCCACGCTGGACGCGATTTCGCCCAAGCGCTGCCCGGAACCTAGGGCCGATGGATGAGAGTTCTATGACAGATTTTTTTCAGTTTTATGACATTATAAGTATATGTATTTGTTGAATATTTTTAGATTTCCGGTTTCGTTTGTGTCATTCAGCGCTTCCGATTGACACAAAATCCATGGAGTGACTGACACGCAGTAGAGAAGCTCTTAGGTCCCCTCACCTAGAACCCGCTTCTTTAGGTAGCAGAACATGTTCCAGCACGGTTCGCGTGATTAGCCAGCGAACTCGGCCCATAAGTCATTCTGACAATGAAGACTTTTGATCCAGCAACCGGATAAGTCGCGGTTGCTCGGCCCACAAACAGACACTAGATCAACAGGCGTTAAATCGGGATCGATCCCACGCCAAAAGCTGACCGCTTTTCAGCAGTCGAGCGTCTTTGGGCGTTTCAATCAAAACACCCGATGCTCTAGCCGGAAATGATCACCTTAAACGTGGCGCCCTTGCCCGGCGCACTCTCCACATCGAGCCGCGCGCGATGACGGGTCAGAATGTGCTTGACGATCGCAAGGCCCAGACCGGTGCCTTTCATGGCCCGGCTGGAATCAACATCAACGCGGTAAAACCGTTCTGTAAGGCGCGGCAGGTGCTCCGGAGCGATTCCTTCTCCGTAGTCACGCACGGCAAGTTCCCATGCCGTCTCGCCCTCGCCTGTCTGTTTGGGGGCCAAGCTGATATCGACGACTTCGCCGGTGCTGCCGTATTTGAGCGCATTCTCGACCAGGTTTTCTGTTACCTGGATCAGTTCGTCCCGGTCCCCCGAAATCATCACCGGCGTCTCGGGGAGATCCAGCCGGATCGTCATTTTCATGTCACGGGCCAGCGGCCCAAGAGCGTCATTTGTGTGCCGGACGATTTCGCAAAGATCGACTGAAGTTTGCGGGCGAACATGGGCACGCAGTTCGATGCGCGACAAGGACAAGATGTCGTCGATCAACCGGCGCATACGCCCCGCCTGGTCCAGCATGATCGACAGGAACCGGTCACGTGCCTCAGCGTCGTCTCGAGCTGGCCCTTGCAAGGTCTCGACAAAACCGGTCAGCGATGCGAGTGGGGTGCGCAGTTCATGGCTGGCATTGGCCACGAAATCGGTCCGCATGCGCTCAAGTCGGCGATTTTCCGTCTGGTCCTGGACCACGACAAGAACAAAAGCGGGCTTGCCGCTGCTCGCCGATCCTCCCTGAGGACCCGGCTCGTGAATGGGTGCGATATAGGCCTCAAGCCAGGTTTCTGTTGGAACTTTCTCGATCCAATTGATGCGCTCTGCAGTGCCGTTTGAACAGGCCCGATCAAACGCTTCCAAAAGCGATGGAGCCCGCAAGGAGAACGACAGCGGATCTCCCGGTTTCGCGCCGGGGTAAATCTCCATCGCCCGGGCGTTGACATACCGAGTGATGCCGCGCGCATCTGCAACGAAGCACGGCGTCGGCAAAGCATCGACCGTGACCTTCATGTCCGTTCCAGGCCACATGCGCCGCATTCTGCGCTGCGCATTGATCTTCAGCCGTCGGCTCGCGGAGTTGCGGGGGATTGTTAGCGTGGCTGCCAAAGTGGCCGCAAAACAGAGGAACCCCACCCACACAGGGATTTTATACACAACCACCAGACCAGTCAGAATGACCGCGCTGGCCAAGAGCGCCCACCGCGCATCCCTCAAGTGGCGCCTCGGTGTTTCCACAGGCGAAATCTGAGGGCTGTCTTCAAAAGGCGGTTGAGACACGGTCATGGGCTTGCGGGTTTGAAACGAACTCTGGGTGTCCGCCGGTTATGGTTATTTCGACACCTCACCTTACAGGTTAAAGTGTGAAGACATGAAAGGTGCACTCCGCCTAGCACAGAATGCATGTCAGCTAAACGACAGAATGGCGGCTTCCTGACGCAGGCGCATCATTTCCGCTTCAGCGTTTTTGCCGCCTCAACAATGTTCTTCAAAATTCGTGGCCAGCCGTTCGATTGCATCATAAGCTGCATATATTCGCCGCCTGCCTCGCCATGTCGCAGAAACTTGTTGTGTACGACCTCAATTCGCGTCACTTCTCCGGCCTCGCGAAAGTTGAGCATGACCCGGCTAGCTGCGGCCGGATCAGCGATCAAACTGCCATCCTGCGCAACCTGCCAAGAAATCCGCATGTAGAGCGGTTCTTCTATCGAGAGAACGGTGCCCCAGATGCACCGCTGGCCCTTGTCGTCGATCTGGTAACAGGCGCCGCCAGCAAAGGGTTCTATGCGGACATCAAGGTCACCGCCGGGCGCCTCGCTCAAGGGCGGGTACCACCAAAGCTCCGGATGGTCGACAACCAGTTTGAACGCATCAAGCCGCGCGAGCGGGATTACGCTCTCAAACCGGCATTCGAATTCCGATGCCGCTTGGCTCGTCATGGCAGCGTTGTTTTCGACATCTTGTTTCATCAGGTTTGACAAGATCCCATGTTTTGGGCTCGATGCTTCATCATATGGCCGTTATCCGATTCAAACGTCAATTGCGTGACGTCCGGTCCCATCCTTCAGGAAACATCTTAGCATGAAACATGACCGATCCTTCGATCCGCGCTATGGGGAACGCGTGGAGCTCCTGCCCGGCCTTTGCCGCGTGACAGCAAGAAACCCGGGCCCGTTCACTTTTCATGGCACGAACAGCTACATTCTGGGCCAGAAGCACCTGGTTGTCGTAGATCCGGGCCCGGCGGACGAAGAACATGTAAACACCTTGCTGTCGCTGATGGATGGCGCACAGATTGAGGCTATCCTGGTCACGCACACACATGTGGACCACTCGCCTGCGGCCCGGATACTTCAAGCTCGCTCAGGCGCAAAGATCATCGGATGCGCGCCGCACCATGCGGCCCGCGCGCTCATGGAAGGTGAGGTCAATCCACTAGATGCCAGCGGGGACAAAGACTACGCGCCGGATCAGGAGTATCAGGATGGCGATGTTTTTGAAGCAGCAGGCATCACGTTTGAAGCCATCGCCACACCAGGTCATACCGCCAATCACATGTGTTTTGCCCTCCTTGGCGAAGACGTGCTGATCAGCGGGGATCATGTCATGGCTTGGTCCACATCCATCGTCGCTGCCCCGGACGGTTCCATGCGCGACTACATGGCTTCCATCGAAAAGCTGCTTGCGCGCTCCGAGACAACCTATCTGCCAGGGCATGGTGGCCTTGTTTCCAATGCGCTCACATATGTTGACCAACTGAAACAGCACAGATTGTCCCGCGAGGCATCAATCCTGAATGAACTCGGCACGAAGCCACGCAGCATTCCGGAAATCGTTGCCAAACTCTACGCCGATGTGGATCCCAAACTGCATGGCGCGGCAGGGCTGTCCGTGTTTGCGCATTTGGAGGATTTGACCGAACGCGGTCAAACAACAGCAGACCCAAGTTTGGCTCTGGACGCGACGTTCCGGCTGACCGCGTAACGGATGGAAATCAGCCTTCGAGATCATCCAGCTCGAAGGCATCGACAGAGAGCCCTTCATCATCCTCAAAGTAGGGTTTGAAGCTCGGCAGCGGGATGGTTTCCCGATCACGTTCAAAAACTTCCAGAGGGGCGTCCTCCTGAAGGTCGGCCTCTTCAACTGCCAGACGCTCCAGATCGCCGTAGGTTTCAAGGAGTACCCGGTCGACTTCATCCATGAGCCCTCGGATGACATCCGCATTGCCCGAAAACTCACGTAAAGGCGACTGGGATCTGGAGCGGACGTCCAAAAGCGCACCAACAGAATCTGGGCGGACCCTCAGTGCAATATCATGCTTAAGGCCCAGCAACTGGGTGGTTTCCTGGGCCCATAACGCGGTGGGCGCATCCAAGAGGTCGGGCGGAAGTTCGTCAACAACCCGCCAGTTCAGCTCATCAACCGCCTTCTTTGCAGCCGCGTGCAATTCGCCCGGAGTTATCCGGTAGCGCCGTGGAACAATGTCCGGGTAGAGCTCCAATTGAAGCTCCGCAGCTGACCTCTCAGTGCGCATGGCCTCCTGGTATTGGGTCCAGGCCGTGTTCCGGACATGCGACGCCATCCAGACCAAAACAGCCTGATCCGAGTGTGGCAGAGCTTCAACCAGCAACGGTGGTTCGTCCGGATCAGTCGTCACATCGGTGAGCTCCGGATCCACAATTAGAAGTCCCAGAACGGCCGCAGGCGCACACAGCGCGACGGCCCCCAACATGACACCGAGTATGGAAGATCCGATGCCGCCGCCGCCACGGCCCCAAATCCGGACAAATGCGATCAGCCCGCACAGCATGGCCGTGACAGCCAAAACGGCTGCCACAGAGAGGGACAAAACGAATGTATCGGGTGTCAGAAGGTCAAAACGCTGCGTCACCAAAGTGACCAAAGCCAGCGCGAACGCAAGCGCCCCGAGAGTGCGGCTGGCTGGTGCAGCTTTTGACCTGTGAGCCGGGTATTGCTTCATCTGACCTTGCGTTCAGTTTCCAATCGTCTGTTTAGCATTTCTGACCGTGCCGGCATAGCGGGCATGTGCCTGATGTCCCCGGCAATACATCGATCTCCGGCCTGAATTACTTCGCAACCATTGCGCTCACCCGGTTCGTTAAGAAAGCCTTACCGCAATTGTTCACGTTTGAACCAAGTTGGTAACAACCTGACATCCTTTTTGAGTAGCCGAACACGGAACGTCGGGGCATCCTACGTTTATCCGGGTAAGAAAGTGCGAAAAATGGACAAAATGTCATGTAAGCGCCTTATTCCGGCACCACATCACGGGTCGCGGATCGAAACACTCATAGGCCGCGTCCATTAGAAACTGAGACAGAAAGACGGAACGGAACAATGTCTGATCAAACTGCCCGCCCTGCACAAACCGCACAGGCTGGAGCAAAGCTTGAAAGCCTTTACAAGCCAGTCGGCATCGCAGCCCTAAACGCTGCAGCATTGTGCTTGCGTCCGTTCTCAAAAAAGACCTCCGGAAAATAATCCGGCAGGCGTAATCGGAGGCGATCAGGCATCGCATTCTGGTTTCAAAACAAACGACATACCATCAATGCCATTTGCATGCGCAGCAACAGTGCGTGCAAGCCGTCACCGTTTGGATGATCAGTCAACGATGCCTGTTGGTTTGGGTATGTTATTGAAATAGCCGCAATAGTGGTTGCGTGCGCCCAGTTATTTTGGGCAAGCTCACGATTGTCGATTGCATTGCAATCTGGGTGGAGCTTGTCCGAATGATCATTGCCTATTGCCCGTCAGTGAATGGCCTGGAACGCATCGAGCTTGCCGATGACGCCCCCTTGCCATCAACCTCCGTGTGGATTGACCTGATCAGTCCAACGCAAGAAGAGCGGACCAAGGCAGAGCGGTTGATGGGTGCCGAAATCCCGAACCGGGACGAAATCACCTCGATCGAAACGTCCGAGCGCTTCTACCTGGAACCTGGCGCGGTCGTAATGACAGCACAGATGCCGGCCGTGTCCCATACATTGGATCCAATCAGATCGTCCGTGACCTTTGTGCTGAATGCAAAACGCCTGGTGACCGTTCGATACGGCGAGCCGAAATCCCTGACGCTTTTGGCCCGAAAGGTGCAATCGGACGCGACAATCGCACATCTTGGACCTGCGATCATGTTCGCGCTGTTGGACATCATCGTCGACCGCTGCGCCGACGAAATGGAAACCGCATCTGCCTGTTATGACGACCTTGCACTGAAGGTCTTCGGCGACGGCCTCAACACACGGAAAACCGCCAGCTACAAGGACGCTATCAAGGAACTGGGACGGATTGGCTTGAGAGTTGCCAAGATGCACGATGTGTGCGCCGGGCTGGCGAGGATGGTGCTTTACATGTCCACGCATGCAAAGCGCTTCAACCTGAGCGACGATCAATTGACCGACTGCAAAATGTATGGGCGGGACATCCATTCCATCAAGGAACACGGCGATGCGCTCGACAACAAACTCACGTTTCTTCTGGATGCAACTGTTGGCCTCGTCTCAATGGAGCAAAACCAGATCGCGAAAATCTTTACGGTTTTGGGGCTGATTTTCTTACCTCCGACGCTGATTGCGTCGATCTACGGCATGAATTTCGTCAATATGCCGGAGCTCCAATGGCAAATGGGGTTCCTGTTTGCCATTGGTCTGATGGTCATCTCCGTCGGAGTGACCTTCTTCCTTTTCCGCTGGCTCCGGCTGCTTTGAGCTGGCTTAGGCCGTGTGGACGAATTGGAGATGCATTTCGCCGGGATTTGCATCGTTCAAGATCAAGGAAATCCGGTGAAGGTGATGCTTGCGCATCATCAAGACGGATTTGCGCTGGAATTGAGCAATGCAAACACGGCCCAGAGGGTGAGACAAGTGCCGGCGATCTGGCACCGCCGGTCCCTTGACCGTATTTCGATACGCTCTCGGGGACCGTCGCCGCCCTATCTTGGCACTTGTCTCACGAAATACGTCTCCAATTCGTCCACTCGGCCTAGGGATAAAGGCGCTCTTTGCTCCACGGCTCGGACGGGCTGGGCCGGGTGAACTTTACACGGTCATGAAGCCGGAAGGGCCGGTCCGCCCAAAACTCAATCTCACTTGGGATCAAGCGCAGACCTGACCAATGCTCGGGGCGCGGTATATCGCCAATACCAAACTTCGCCGTGTACTTGGCCACTTCCTTTTCCAGCGCAAAGCGGCTTTCCAAGGGGCGGGACTGGCGTGAAGCCCAAGCCCCAATACGGCTGCCGCGCGGACGGGATTGGTAGTACTCATCTGCCTCTTCTGCCGAGACCTGAACAATCTCGCCCCGGATACGGATTTGCCGCCGCAGCGACTTCCAATGGAAACACATGGCCGCCTTTCCAGCTGACAACAGCTCGCGGCCCTTGGCACTTTCCAGGTTTGTGTAGAAAACAAACCCGGTTTCATCAAAGCCCTTCAGGAGAACCATCCGCACATTTGGCAATCCGTCCGGATCAACTGTCGAAAGCGCCAAAGCATTCGGATCGTTGGGTTCGGTCGTTTTGGCTTCCTCAAGCCATTCATCAAACAGCTCAAATGGTTTCTCTGCCTCAACAAAGTCACCTTTTGTTAACTCTTCATGGGGATTCTTGAGGTCTGTCATTGGTACCCTGTCGAAGGATTCGATGGCCGGAGGAACGGCAAGAAGATGCCGACCTTGAGAAAGGCTATCAAGTGATGCGCCGTATGCGTTCATATACTGCCAGACCCAACAAGATCCACCCCCTGAAAAGCCAATACGTGGTGGTGTGCGCACTTGTCATGGGGTTGACCTCGTCGGGGTGCAGCCAGGTCGGCATGCAGGTCGGCACCGATGACTTGAAAACACCGACCATTCTGACCGGATCCATTCCCTCTGCGGCTGATGAAGCCTACACTGACCTCAGCGTTGAAGACCGGCAGTCAATTGCGAAAAACTTTGACACCCTGGACCAGGATCTGGCGAGCGGGGCGGGCCTGGAAGACTTGAAACTGCCGTGGCTGAACGGCATTAGCGGAAATTCTGGAACGATTTCCGAAATCAATCCGACTGCTTTTGCGCAGACCGGGTGCCTTGGTTTTAAAACCACTGCCAATACCATCAGCGGTATCAAACTCTACTCCGGCACGGCTTGCCGGGATATCACGCAGAAGTTTGCCGTCACAGCACTTACAGTCGCGGACGCTTGAACAACGGAAAATTCGCTGTAAAAGAACCGAGGGTCCACCGTCGGCGCTCTGGAATTTTTTCCTATCCGTTACGATATCTAAGGTAACGATGGTCGGACAACGATATGCGGGCAGTGCCTTAATGACGGGCATCAAGACCGGTACAAGCGGTCCAGACCGGCAATCTTGTGAACACTGGTGAGACGAATGCGGGATCCCTACAGCGTTCTCGGGGTGGCGAAATCCGCCAGCGAGGGCGACATCAAAAAGGCCTTTCGGCAATTGGCCAAAAAATACCACCCGGATCAGAACAAGGACGATCCGGGGGCACAGCAGCGCTTTTCCGAAGTAAACCAAGCCTATGAAATCATCGGCGACAAGGACAAGCGGGCCCAGTTTGATCGCGGCGAAATTGATGCCGAGGGCAAGCAGAAATTCCAGTCGCGTGGTTTTGACGGCTTTTCCGGATTTGAAGACTTTGGTGCAGCCGGTGGCTCCCGTGGGTTCCGGTCCTCTGGCGGAGCTGCGGGCGGCGGCGGGTTCGATGACATCCTGAATGACATTTTGGGTGGTTTTGGCGGCCGTGGTGGCGCGCGCGGAAGTGCGGGCCCAGGTGCCAGCGGGTTTGCAGGTGCGGGCGGCGCCAAGGCACGCCGGCCCTCCCCCTCCAAAGGCGCGAATGCAGATCTGATAGCCGCCGTGTCGCTGGAGGATATTCTCAACTCCGGCAAGGCTCAGGTTACGCTCCCGAGCGGTAAAACCGTCAACGTCACACTCCCCAAAGGCGTCGTTGAGGGCGAAAAGATCCGGTTGAAGGGTCAGGGTCATCCGGGCGATCAAGGTGGTCCTGCAGGTGATGCCCTGATTGAAGTCCGCTTCAAGACGCACAAGCTGTTTGATGTCAAAGGCTCCGATCTTCATCTGGATTTACCGATCACGCTCTATGAGGCGATCCTCGGCGCTAAGATCCGGACACCGACACTGACCGGTGCTGTCAATCTGACCGTTCCGGAAAACACCTCCAGCGGCAAGACTATGCGGCTCAAGGGCAAGGGCTTGCCAACTAAAAACGGTGGTCACGGCGACCTCCTGGTCAAGATCCAGATCATGCTGCCGCCACATGGCGATGATGAGCTGGACACCTTGATGAAGGCATGGCGCGAAATCACTCCGTACCGGGTTCGCGGTCCTGAATTCGACTAGGACCTCAGCTCAGAACAATGATGGCGGTGCCTGTCACCGCGAGGAATGCGCCCGCAATGGCCTTGGGGTCCGGGCGCATTTTTGTTTTCAACCACAGGATCGGCAGCACAAACAGCGGCGATAGGGACCCCAGCACCGCTGCGATCCCCGCCTCCATGTGCGCAAAGGCATAAAGCAACAGAGATGACGACAACCCGTAGCCAATGACGCCTGGCAAGATCGTGCGCACAAGAAGATAAGCGGTCGGGTCGGTTTTTGGTTTGAAGATCGCCGCTGGCCATAGGCCAATCAAAACAACCAGACCGGCTGCCCCAGCAAGGCGAATGGCAGCCACGGCAACAGGCTCCGCACCTTGCTCGAGCATCGGCTTGACGGCAAGAAACCCACCCCCCTGAAGAGCGGCGGCTGCAATTCCCAACAGAAAGACTGGGCCCAGACTTTTGCGAGCACCGGTTAACGGCACCTCATCCGCGTGATTGGCCTGGATCGCCAGAACAATGCCAGCGATCACCACGCCTGTCCCTGTGGTGTCCGCAAGAGAGAGCGTTTCGCCAAGCCAGATGTAGGCCATGACCGCCACAAGAGGCGCCTTCAGGCACAAAAGCAGTTCCGTCAGACGCGGGCCTCCCCGGCGGAGGCACTCAATCATGGCAAGGTTGCCGAGCAAGACACCACCGACCACGCTCAGAGTATATGCCGGAATGTCGATGGTGGCAGGGACCGGCCACAGGCTCAGCACTGATGAGACCAAAGACATCAAGGCTGCGCACGCGATCAGCTGAATTCTCGTAAACTCAAAAGCACCCAGCTGACGGGCAGGCCACTGCGCCAAGACAATTCCACATGCCCAACCAAATGACGCCGACAAAGCGGCGGCTGCCGGCAGCAACGCTATCATCACAAAATCTCACGCTATTCTTTTCATAGCAATAAAGCGCTATAAAAAGAATAGCAAGCAGACACTGTAATCGAATGCACAGATGCGAAAGGCACCATTGGTGTTGGGCGCGGTGTCAATTGGGTGGGACCAGATATCGCGTTAGAGCCCGTATATCAGCACTGCGGCACTCAAAATGATCCAGGTAAGCGTAATCAACCAAAACAGAACGGGTGTTTCGCGTTTGCGAACCGGTTCGATGAGGTGCGTTTCGCCAGTGCGAAGTGCCGGAATAGCCCAGGCAAGGAATATCAGCCCCCAGACCCAGGACTGGTCCAACAAATATGCCCCCCACAACACGGCCAGCGCGGCCGCAGGCTTCCAATTACGGAAAAGGGACTTGGACGCCGAGGCGTCGTTACTCGATGCACCAGCTTTGGGCATTGCCACGAAGAATGCCGCCCCATCCGGGTCCTGCACAAGGACAGCATCATCATCCTCGTAAAGAACCGCTCCGCCCTTGGCCTTGATGGTCGCTTTGGCGCGATCTCTGTCGGCAACAGAAAAATGTATGCCCCAGAACTCGAAAGAGCCGCGGATCGCCTCCGGGGCTTGCACGAGATCTGCGACATGACGGCCATTGGAATTCAGGATCTGATAATGGCTGTAGGTTTCTCCAACTCCCGATGACGGCTTGAAACGCCAGCCAAACAAGTGCTCGTAGAAACTGATGACCCGGGCAGCGTCTGAGACATAAAGCGCATTCCAGATCATTGAGCCTTCAGGGGCATTATCCGAACGCATTGGCAGGCCGCTGCTCTCAATGACGGTAAAGCCAGCGCCGAGCGGATCCCTGATCAACGCGATGCGGGCACCGTCCTGAAATGGCACCGGACCCAGCTCAACTATGCCACCATTTTCTCGCGCTGAGGCCACCGCCGCATCAGCATCCCCAACCTCGATGTATCCCATCCAGAAGCTGGGGAGCCTCATCTCCTGGAATTTTCTGGGCATTTCAAAAATGCCAGCAGCTTCACCGGCCCTGCTTTCAGCTACGGCATAGTCGGAGCCATCTGGCAGCTGGTTGACCGAATAGTCCCAACCAAAAAGGTCTCGATAAAAGGGCCTGGTTGTCTCAGGGCGCAAGGTGGACAGGTCACACCAAACAAAGTCTCCGACCGCCATCAATCCTCCAACTCTCACTTAGCCCCAGATGGGCGTTGGTAACGCTGGATGCAATGGCAGAAGTTATCCGGCTTTGACTGCGCGCATCCGTTTCCGCAGATATTTGACAGCCGAACGGTAATGGCTTGCACCCGCGGCTTCAGCGAAGCGTCCTGTGGGCCATTTGCTGTGACTTCCCTTCATCGGCGCACCATAGAGCTGTGTGTCAGTCAGATTTTCGACAAGGGCCAGCAATTCAAAATGGTTGGTCTCAAGCAGTGTGCGAACAGAGACCCAAGAAAAGCCGGATTGACGCGCTCTCAAATCGGCATTGTAGCGCGGCGTTTCCGACCATTTGTAGCCTTCAGCGGGGATGTGGACCGGTACGCCTGATTGACCATCCCGATACCATTTCAAGAACAACTCGATCCAATGCGCACGGTGTCCCACGATATCCTTGGGGCTGATGCCGTCTTCATCCTTTTCCAGGCGCTGCATTGCCGGAAAGGCATCAAGCACATCGTTGAGTTTGCTCCATTCCTTTTCAGTGATCTCAAGAAGCTCTGTTTTAGACCCTGCCGCCATCTATGCCTCCTGGTTTTGATTACCGCACAGTTTCGAAATCAAGGCACAGATTTCTAGAGTGAAGAAAAATCACAACACCCCTATCTGCAAGCCACACCATATGATCCCAGCGGAACCCTTGGATTTTTGGGTTAGGAGCGGTTGAAATCTGCGCGATTTCCAAAAGGCTAGTCCCGATGTATTCTTTGCGTTCACACGGACATGGGCAGCAGAAACTGACGCGTTTCGGGCAGCGTCCACCCATAAATTCAACAATGCTGTGCCGACACCCTTGCCCTGGATCTCCGGCAAGAGATTCATATGCAAGTGTACGGGAAATGCTTGGATGACGCGCTCAGGAACAACATCAGGGCGATGAATCATGCAGATCCGTTTTTGATCGGCCGTCATTTCTCCCTGCACCTTTCCTGGCCAAGGATAATCGCGCCTCAGCTTTGGCCACCAACGATCTTCGAGTTGTGCTTCAAAGTCTCGTGTATTTGCAGCGCCAAGCACAAATCCAAGAACTTGCTTTTGGTTCTCAACGACATATCCGATCGTACGATCTAGAATTAGGTACGGAGCTGCGTAGATGTGCCCCATCAACTTCGGATCTACGTAGAGGCTCGTTGCATCTCGTCCGGCATTGCCGGTAAGCAGGCTTATGTCGTAGACAGCATCGAGATCCGATCGGACCGCCGGGCGGAACTCCAAATCATCGTCTAGCGATCCTGATATCCGTACCACCAGTAGGCTCCTTGCAGATAGAGCTTGCGCAATGAAGGCAGCGGGAAACGTTTGAATGGCTGTTGCAGAGCGGCAGGCAGGTCTTCAGGGCGCGCAGTGCCCAATATCAAACCGGCGGCTTTTTCTCCGGACAAGGAGGCCATGGCAATTCCGCTTCCATGCCAACCCATTGCCGCATAAACACCGTCCATCCCGGGGATCTCACCGACAAACGGAGTCAGGTTGCGGGACAGGCAGACGCGGCCGTACCACTGATATTCACTCTCAACATTCTTCCAGGCCGGAAACATCTGATCGAAATCCTGCCTTGCGCGCTTATGCATGGCTTTAAGGGACGGTTCGGTCTCGAATATTCCGCCGCGTGTTCCAAAAAGGAACCTGCGGTCTGGCATCAGCCGGAAGTAATGTAGCAAAATACGGGAGTCGGACGCCATCGTCTCCGACGTCCAGCCTTGAGCGGACAACTCATCCGCGGACATTGGGCGCGTCACATGGATGGACGACATGACCGGGAGCGTTCGCCCGTGAAGCCATTTGGGCACGGTTTCTTTCGCATAACCGTTGCCGGCAAGCACGACGCCTTTTGCGCGCACGAAGCCATGTTCGGTATCAAGCCGCCACCGATCCCCATCGCGGCTCATCCCATTCACCGGGGACTTGCCGTAGATCCGCCCGCCCTTTCTGCGCACTTGATCGGCAAGGCCATAAAGATAGGCCATCGGATTGAGCGCAAACCCGTACGGGATGTGAAGACCGCCGTGAAAACCGGGACCGCCGTAGCCTTCTTCGTCCAGCGCTGCCTTGTCCAGCACCCGGGACTTGATCCCGAAATTCTCCTTCAGGTAGGCCGCTTCAGCTCTCAACCCGTCAAGGTCTTTTGGCCTGTGCGCCAAGGTGATTTCGCCTGTGGAATGGCAGTCGGCGTCAATCCCCCAAGTCTCTATCCGTTGAGCGACCTGGTTGATGCCGGCGACTTGATACGCAAGGAACTTGCGCGCTTCTTCCAAACCGAAACGCCGGACAAGCTGGTGTACACTTAGTTTTGTCCCGCCCAAACAGCAAAATCCACCGTTCCGGCCTGAAGCTCCGTAGCCGACATGCTCTGCTTCCAGGACGCAGACTGAAACACCAGCCGCTGCGAGTTTCATCGCAGCGCTCAACCCGGCAAATCCGGCGCCGATCACCGCAACATCAAACAGCGCATTGCCCATCAGCTGACGGTCCGTGCGCAGTGCGGGCCTGCTTGCTTCCCAATAGCTTCCCGCCAGTTGCCGCTGATCTTGTGTTTTTTGAAGCATTTTAGATGCCGAGCCGATCCCTCAGTGAGAACCATGTCATAGCCAGGACGAGCAGTGGGAAACGCAACTTGTCGCCCCCCGGGAACGCCGGAATATCAAGCCGTTCAAACACATCGAACCGGCCCGCAGTTCCAGCGATGGCTTCGGCCAGAAGCTGCCCTCCCAGCGTTGCCATGGCGACGCCATGTCCGGAATAGCCTGTCGCGGTCAGGATGTTGGGTTTGACGCGAGCGAAATAGGGCATCCGCTTTGGAGTGATGGCGAGAGTTCCACCCCAACCATAGTCGATTTCGACGTCCGCCAGCTGCGGATAAATCTCTGTCATCGGCCTGCGGACAAACGACTTGATGTCCTCCGGGAAGCGATAGCCGTAATTCTCGCCGCCGCCGAACAACAGACGCCGATCGGCAGACAGACGGAAGTAGTTGATCACGAACTTGCTGTCGGCGACCGCGACATTGTCGCGGATCAGGGCCCGTGCTTCGTCCTCGGAAAACGGCTTTGTCGCAACAATGAAGTTGTTGATCGGCATGACATGGGCTGCCGATTCCCGGTTGAGTTTGCCGAGATAGCCATTGCAGGCAAGGATCAGATGGCGGGCTTTCACTGTGCCGGTGTCCGTTGTGACCTGCACACCGCCGGAAGCTTGCTTTTCAATCCCGGTCACCTTGGTTTCTTCAAAGATTTTGGCGCCGGCCCTATCGGCAGCACGTGCCAGGCCCAGCGCGTAGTTAAGTGGATGGAGGTGTCCAGCGCCCATGTCCAGCGATCCGCCGAAATACTTCGGACTGCCGACCATATCGCCGATCTCATCACCATCGACAAACCTGATTTGCTCATAGCCATAGGTCAGCCGGAGATGTTCGACGTGGTCGCGGCTGTCTTCGACGTAGGACTTGCGATGATCGGCGTGCAGAATTCCAGGCGTATAGTCACACGCAATCTCGTGTTTCGCGATCAGGTCTTTTACAAGCGCTTTGGAATCCTCGGCCAAGTCCCAAAGAAGTTTTGCATGAGACTTGCCGTGACGGGTTTCCAAGACATCCTGTTCGACACGCTGACCGGACCCGACTTGTCCTCCGTTGCGCCCGGATGCCCCCCAACCGACGCGGTTGGCTTCGAGAAGAACGACGTCCAAGCCGTGCTCGGCGAGATGAAGTGCCGCGGAAAGCCCTGTGTAACCGGCACCGACGATCACCACATCGGCAGCCCGCGGCCCGTCCAGCGTTGCATAAGTCGTCTGCCACCGTGCTGTTGCAGCATAGTAGGAGGGCGGGTGGTGACCTGGTGTGTCATTGGCGGTCAGAAGGTCAAGCGAATTCAACATGTCGCGGTGCCGGTAAACATGAATGGTGTCATGATGCAGGTGGCCTTTTCAGCATCGGCCAGCTTGATTACCCTGTTCTCTTGTGAGCAATGTTGCAAGGCAAAAAGGCGTAGGCCGTTGGAATTTCGCTATGTTGCGCAATATCTTGACACCTTACCTTAAGGAAGTCTCGAGGCCAGTCATCGCCACTGATGGCGAAGAAGAAAGGCAAATTTGTGTTTGGTGGATTTGAACATCCCTGGCTGGACCCTCTCTGGAGGCGGATCCTGATCGTCGGCTTTTGTGCAGCCTGGACGGGCGTGGAATATCATAATGACAACCAAACCTGGGCGATCATCGTAGGCGCGATCACGGCTTATGCGTTCTATGGGTATCTCATCGCCTACAAGGGCTCGACAACGAAACCGCCTGAAGATCGGGAATGACGGGAGATGCCATACATGTTGAGCCCCCACTTGGCACTCCTTGCGAGCACAATCTTCGGCAGGGCCAAATCTGCTGTGGCGTCGGTGGGGCTTGGTCTCCTGATTGTCAGTCCTGCGCAGGCGCAACACTCACCTCAAACGCAGGTGCAGGATATTCTAAACAACCGCTGCGTGGTGTGTCACGGCTGCTATGATGCCCCCTGCCAATTGAAACTGTCTTCCCCCGATGGATGGGCCAGGGGAGCGAGCAAACAAAAGGTCTACGAGTCTTCTCGCCTTGACGATGCGCCGATGACGCGGTTGAGGATCGATGCGAAGACTGTTCCAGAATGGCGGCAGAAAGGCTTCTTTCCGGTCACGGGAACATCAGAACAACCTTCGACGCTGGTACAATTGCTGCAGGCCGGGCGCGACACTCCGTTTAAACTGGGCGCGGCATTGCCAGACGAAGTTGAGCTCGGATTGAACCGGGACATGTCCTGCCCTGCGCCCAATGAAACGGCAGACTATCTGAACGATCATCAGTTTGGCGGTATGCCTTACGGTATGGCTCCGCTTCCGGAAAGCGACTACCAAATTTTACTGGCCTGGGCCAAGGCCGGGGCGCCCGGTGCCGTGGAGCCCGTTGATCTCCCACCAGATGTCTCGGCGCAAGTGGCCGAAATCGAAGCGTTCTTCAATCAAACGACGCTGAAATCGAAACTCGTTGCCCGCTACATCTACGAACATCTGTTTCTGGCGCATCTGCACCTTGAAGGCGACCAACCAGACCGCTTTTTCCGCTTGATTCGGTCCAAAACGGCACTGGGTGAACCGGCCGATGAAATTGCGTCGCGCCGCCCCTTTGATGATCCGGGCGGCCGTTTCTTCTACCGTCTGATCCCATTGAACGAGACGATCCTGCACAAGCAGCACATCGTCTATGAAATCGGACAGAAGCGGCTTGCCCGCTACACCGAACTGTTCCTCCAACCGGACTGGTCGCTAGAAGCGCTGCCAGCCTATTCAACGACCGCCGGCGGCAATCCGCTGTCGACCTTCGCCGCAATCCCGGCCCGCAGCCGCTATCAATTCCTGCTCGACAATGCTCTCTACTTTGTCCGCTCGTTCATCCGCGGACCCGTGTGTTATGGCCAGGTCGCGGTGAATGTGATCGAGGACCGCTTCTGGGTGTCGTTCCTCGATCCGGATGCCGATCTTTCTGTGACCGACCCTGATTATCTGCCGCAAGCAACACCCATACTGGAACTGCCGGTCGCCGTCTCAGACAACTCGATTTCGGGCCGGATGCGAAATTTCCTGACACTTGGTCCCATCAAGTACCAAGAATTTCGACAGGCCCGCTACAGGCATGCCGCTCGGACAACCGGCGGCCTGGATTATCAGGATATCTGGGATGGAGATGGCAGCAACCATGATGCCCGGCTGACCGTTTACCGGAACTTCTCATCCGCGTCTGTGGTTCGGGGCTTTGCCGGATCCATACCGGAAACCGCCTGGGTGATCGATTTCCCTCTGTTTGAACGGATCTACTACAATCTTGTCGCCGGGTTCGACGTCTTCGGAAATGTGGAACACCAGCTGACAACGCGGCTTTACATGGACAGCCTGCGCCGTGAAGGCGAACGGATGTTCCTGTCCTTTCTGCCTCCCAAAAGCCGGGATCCGCTCCACAGCTCCTGGTACCAGGGGACCCTCGTGTCCCTGGTCGATCGATGGAAAGAAGCACCTCTCGATACCGAGACACCAACCGGCATAAATTTTCAGACTCAGACACCAAAGGCCGAATTCTTGAACGAGCTCCTTCAGATTGAGCCCGGCCTTTGGCCGAAAATCGACCCGATCAACCGCTGCGCCGGGGACGCTTGTGCCTCGCCTGAAACACCAGCCGGCCAGTTACGTCCACTAACTGTGAAACCCGCGCCTTTTGCCAAGTTCATGCCCGATATCGCCGTGCTTGTTGTGGAGCGCACGGAGAACGACGAGATCTACACGCTGGTGCACGACATGGCACACAGCAACGTTGCCTTCGTCTTCAACGAGGATTTGCGGCGCAAGCCTGAAGATGACGCAATGACGATTGTTCCAGGCCAGTTCAGCAGCTACCCGAACTTTATCTTCCAAGTGAAAGAGGCTGCGCTGACCGAGTTTGTCGAGGCATTGAGCGCGGTTCGCAGTCACTCAAATTTTCAAGGAGTGATCGAAACCTTTGGTATTCGCCGGACACATACAGAATTCTGGAGGGTGTTCGATCAGGTTCAGGCTGCATTGAACGCACAAGATGCTATTGAAGCCAGTCTACTAGATCTCAATCGCTATACCGACCCGAAAGTTTCAGATCCAATCGAGCGGCTGTTCGGTTTCACCTTCAATTTTGACTAGAGCCCCGGGGCTCTAAGCCCTCATTTCCCGTATCAACCAGTCGCAAAAGGTCTGAGCCTCAGGGCTCAGGGCTTGTCGCGGTCCGGAGGTCACCAGATAATAGCTGTGCCGGCTGGTGATGACCTTGTTCGTTGAGCGAATGAGCCGCCCACTTTCCAAATACGGATTGGCGAGCGTTTCCAGAACAAGCGCATGGCCGTGTCCAAGTGCCGCCAGCTCAAGAGCGGACAAAGTTTGGTCGACCTGCAACCCCGACCGTCCCGCAACTGCATGGCCATAAAGACGGAAAAAACTCTCCCATGTGTCCAGAACGCCCATTATGTCGAGCCTAACAGCCTGACTGAGCTGTTCCACGTCGCTCTTCTTGCTGTCCAGTGCAAGGTCTGGATGACAAACAGTGATCACCGGGTCGTTGACGAGGAACTCAACAGCCCCGTCGCTCCAGGTGCCATCACCAAACCGCACATCAATCTCAAATAGATCCGGATTGAGGGTCTCAGCCCAGGCGGCGGAGATCATTTGCACATCAATACCGGGATTCTCCGACTGAAAAACCGCAAGCCGGGGGATCATCCAGAGGTGCCCGAAACTGGACAGGCAGCGGAACCGGACTGGCTTGCGCTCGCGCCCGCCAAAGACAGAGACCGTCGCAATTGAGAGATCGGAAAACGCCTTTTCCACCGACGGCAGATAGGTCTGCCCGAGCCGAGTTAGTTTCAACTCCCGGTGCAGGCGATCAAACAATGGATAGCCGAGCTGCTGTTCCAACTGGCGGACCTGGTAACTGACGGCGGCTGGCGTGATCAGGAGTTCTTCGGCAGCACGCGTGAAATTCCCGAGCCGGGCCGCTGCTTCGAACGCTCTCAACCACGTCAAGGGTGGAAGGTTATAGGCCATCCAAGGATCTCAGCCGCTGGATTGTGTTGAAGATTGCTCCATTTCTCATTGCGCGCCCGCTTCCTCCTTCAAATTTTTTCAAGGTTACACCAAATGATTTTTCGTTTCAGGCTTTTTGCAAACTCATCGACAGTTATTGGAGCGATCGAATGAGCGGAGCAGACCCGACTTTGCAAACTGCCGATTACATCATTGTGGGCGCCGGTTCGGCGGGCTGCATTCTTGCCGAACGTTTGAGTGCGGATCCCGGCGCGACGGTGCTGCTTTTGGAAGCGGGAGGCGCCGACGATTCACCGTGGGTCTCCTTGCCACTTGGCTACGGGAAACTCTACGCCGATCCAAAACGCACCTGGCAATTCATGACCGAAGCTGACAGCGGACTGAATGGCCGGTCGCTTTATTGGCCTCGTGGAAAAATGCTCGGCGGCTCCGGGTCCATCAATGCGATGGTGTACTGCCGAGGCCTGCCACAAGACTACGAAGACTGGGAAAGCTCAGGCGCAAAAGGGTGGTCATGGTCCACGGTGCGTGAAACCTTCGAGCGCCTGGAAACAAAGACCGGTGCGGATGGAACTAAGTGTGGCAGCGGCCCGATCAACGTTCAGGACATTTCCCGCGAGATCCACACGCTGAACCGTCATTTCTTTGCCGCGATCACGGAAACCGGTATGCCTTTATCGGAAGATTTCAATGGCGACCAGCCGGAAGGGGCCGGGATCTACCACATCAATACAAAAGCCGGGCTTCGGTGTTCTTCGTCGCGCGCCTTTTTGCACCCTGCCCTCAAACGCCCAAATCTGACAGTGCGCACGGCCACGCAGGCAAAACGCATCCTCTTTGAGGGACAGCGCGCAACCGGCGTTCAATTGGTATCCGGCGAAGTTTTGACCGCCCGCCGGGAAGTTATCTTGTCCGCCGGTGCGATTGCCTCTCCGCAACTGCTTCAGCTCTCCGGTGTTGGACCGGGGCAGCTTCTGCAATCGCTTGGCCTTCCGGTCGTCCAAGCCAACGACAATGTGGGCGGGAATCTGCAGGATCACTTGGCTGCGAATTACACGTTTCAGGCCCATGAACCAACGCTGAATGCAGTTCTGCGGCCATTGATCGGGCAAATGCGCGCGGCGTTCCAATATGCCCTGTCGCGCAAGGGCCCCTTGGCCCTGTCGGTCAATCAGTGCGGTGGCTTCCTACGCTCGCGCAAGGAGCTCACCCAGCCTGATCAGCAGATCTATTTCAATCCGATCAGCTATCAGATGAAATCCTCCGGCGGTTCCTCCCGCTTTACCCTTGATCCCTTCAACGGCTTCATCATCTGCGCCCAGCCGGCGCGTCCGACCAGCCGGGGTCGGATCGATATCAAGAGCGCAGACTGTTCTGTCGCGCCATCCATTCAGCCAAACTCCCTGTCGACGGATGAAGATCGAGATACGGTTATCTCCGGGGGACGACTTTGTCAGAAGATCATGGCAAGCAAGGCCTTGCAGGCCATCGTCGCCCGGCCTACCGGACCAGACCTCCTGAAGCTGGACGATCAAGGGCTCCTGGACGATTTCCGCTCCCGGGCCGGGACCGTCTATCATCCTGTGTCCACCTGCCGGATGGGCCCCAATCAGGAAACATCTGTTGTCGACAACCGTTTGAAAGTTCACGGTATAGAACGCCTACGTGTGGTAGATGCTTCTGCGTTCCCGAACATTACCTCCGGCAACACCAACGCTCCCACTATGATGCTTGCCCTCAAGGGCGCTGACATAATTCTGGAAGATCACAAAAGAGCCTCCGCATGACCGTTCAAGACCTTACCGCCAGCTATTTTTCCACCGGACACATCGACGGCCTCCCGGATGGCCATTTCATTGGCGGGCGGTTCACTTCCGCCTCTGACCGGAAGATGGAAAGCTTCGATCCGGCGCGTGCGGAGGCCTTTGCCGAGTTTTCGCTCGGCACTGAAGCCGATATGGACACGGCAATCGAGGCGGCCGAAAAAGCCGCCAAACAATGGGCACGGACGCTCCCCTCCGAACGGTGCCGCATTCTCAACAATGTCGCCCGTGTCTTCCGCGAAAACGCTGACCACCTCGCTGTCCTGGAAGTCCTCGACAGCGGCAAGACGCTGGCTGAAGCACAAGGCGATGTTCAAAGTTCTGCGCGGCTGTTTGAGTATTATGCGGGCGCTGCCGACAAGCTGGACGGCCGGTCGGTGAACCTTGGCCCGGATCTGACCGCGTTTACCGTTCGCGAGCCGGTCGGCGTCACCGGGCATATCATTCCCTGGAACTATCCAACTTCCACATTTGCCCGTGGCGTTGCCCCGGCCCTTGCCGCAGGATGTTCTGTTGTTGCCAAGCCCGCAGAGACGACACCTTTCACCGCACTTGTGATGGCCGAGCTCCTGAGCGAAGCAGGTGTGCCGGACGGGCTGGTCAACGTGGTAACTGGCCTCGGGAGCGATGTTGGCGCCAAACTTGCCCGTGATCCCCGGATCAAGCAGCTGACCTTCACGGGCTCCGTCACCACCGGCGTCAACGTCGCCCAAACGGCGGCCCCGAATGTCACCCGGCTCACCCTGGAACTTGGCGGCAAGTCCCCATTGGTGGCCTTTGAAGATGCGGACCCTGAAAAGGTCGCAGATGGGGCGTATTGGGCGATCTTCTCCAACTCCGGTCAGATTTGCTCAGCCGGTTCCCGGCTTATCCTGCACAAGTCCCTGCGTGACGATGTCCTGTCCATCCTGACCGAACGGGCAAGTAACCTGAAAGTGGGTCATGGACTGAAGAGCCCGGATATGGGGGCGATCAATTCTGATCTGCACCTTGGCCGGATCAAGGCCCATGTCGATGCAGCCAAGGCGCGCGGTGCCAACATCCTGACCGGCGGCGATGTGACCACCGATCCGGAAACCGGCAAGGGCTGGTTCTTCCAGCCGACTATCATCGCCGATTTGCGGGCCAACGACCCGGCCGTTCAGGACGAAATCTTTGGCCCCGTCCTGTCAGTGCAGAATTTCGAAACCGAAGCCGAAGCCATAGAGTTAGCGAACGGCACGGAGTTCGGCCTGATGGCAAGTGTCTACACACGCGACACCGGACGCGCGATGCGGGTTGCCCATGCGTTCGACAGCGGCCAGGTTTCGGTCAACGATTATTGGGCGGGCGGTCTGGAGTTGCCCTTTGGCGGCAACAAGAAGTCCGGCTATGGCCGCGAAAAGGGTTGGGAAGGCCTCGACGCCTACACCAAGGTCAAAGCCATCACGATCAGCAACGCCAGCTAAAGCGGTTCGACATGAAACTTAGCGACATCGAGACCTTCGTCGTTGGCAATCCCCCGCCCCGTCACGGCGGACGGTACTTCATCTTCGTCAAGCTGGTGACCGAGTGCGGCATCACCGGCTACGGCGAGATCTACAATGCCACCTTCGGGCCGAACCTGGTGGCGCAGATGGCGGTTGACGTCTTTCAGCGCCAGTTCGAGGGCGAGGACCCGCACCATATCGAGAAGCTGTGGCACAGAACCTACGGCGCCGGATATACGCGGCGTCCGGATGTGACCGTCATGGGTGTGCTGTCGGGTCTGGAAATGGCCTGCTGGGACATCATCGGCAAGGCGGCGGGCAAACCCGCCTATGAGCTGCTCGGCGGCAAGGTGCATGAACGGCTGCGTTCCTACACTTATCTTTATCCGGCCGCTGGCGATGTTTATCCGGATCCGGACGAACCCAACGTCTACAACGATGCGGATATGGCCGCAGAGGCAGCGGCTAAGGCCGTCGAACAGGGCTTTACAGCCGTGAAATTCGACCCGGCCGGCGCCTACACCATCTATGACGGCCACCAACCCAGCCTGGAGGATCTGGAGCGCTCTGAGGCATTCTGCAAGAAGATCCGCGAGGCGGTCGGAACAAAGGCCGATCTTCTGTTCGGCACCCATGGCCAGTTCACTGTGTCTGGCGCCAAGCGCCTCGCCCGGCGGCTAGAAGCCTACGACCCGCTCTGGTTTGAGGAGCCGATCCCGCCCGAAAAACCGGAGGATATGGCAATGGTGGCGCGGTATACATCGATCCCGGTGGCGACCGGCGAGCGGCTTTGCACCAAATACGAGTTCTCTAGAGTTCTTGAGACAGGAGCAGCCAGCATTTTGCAGATGAACCTTGGCCGGGTAGGCGGGCTTCTGGAGGCCAAAAAGATCGCGGCGATGGCCGAATGCCATTCGGCGCAAATCGCCCCGCATCTTTATTGCGGGCCTTTGGTCGCGCTCGCCAATATCCAACTTGCGACCTGCAGCCCGAACTTTCTGGTCCTGGAATCAATCCGTACCTTTGACGGATTTTTCGCAGACCTTCTCAAAACGCCGATCCAGTGGGAGAACGGCTACATCACCCCGTCAAAGGAACCGGGACTTGGGCATGACCTCAACGAAGACATTGCCCGCGCCAATCCCTACACAGGCACCGAACTTCATCTGGGTTTTCAGGAAACACCAGCACTGCCGCTTTAGGCAGTGACATGTGGCCGGTCAGTTTGTAGCTGCGTCAAGCGCGTCGTGTCTGGCCCGGACATCTTCGGGCCAGCTTGCTTTGATGAAAGATAGCACAGCAATGATCTCATTGTCCGTTAGCACGCCCTCATAGGCGGGCATCGCTGACTGGTAGTTGTCAAGGTTTGCAGCCTTGGCAACGCCGTACTTGGTCATGTCGAACAACAGCTGCGAAGAATGGTGCCACGTGTGACCAGAGACGTCATGAGGCGGCGCCGGCAAGAGTCCGTCCGCTTTTGGCGTTTGCCAATCCGCAATCCCTTCCAGATTTGCCCCGTGGCAGGTAGCGCAGGTCTCATCGTAGATGACCTTCCCCTGCGCAACCACGTCAGTATTTTCAGGCTGAAGCAGACCGAATGTGTTGTCTAGCTTCATACCATACAACGCGGCGGCGCCGAGGCCCGCAATCAGGGCCCCGGCAATCGCCAGATAATGTATCGGTTTCCCCACAACCTAGATCACGACAATCTGGGACCCCACCGGCACACGGCCATAAAGATCGATGATGTCCTGGTTCATCACTCGGACACAACCGCTGGAAACAGCCGACCCAATCGTCCAGTATTCAGCTGTGCCGTGGATCCGGTAAAGCGTGTCGACATTGCCCTGATAAATATAAAGCGCACGCGCACCCAGCGGGTTTTCCAGACCCGGATCCATGCCGCCGTTCTTCCAGCTCCACTGCTCAAGCTCCGGCTCGCGCTGGATCATTTCCTCCGGCGGGACCCACCGTGGCCATTGCGCCTTTCGGGCAATCCGGGCGCGGCCCGACCATTCGAATCCGGCGCGGCCAAGACCAACACCGTAGCGCATGGCCATGCCGTTCTCCTGGACCAGATACAAGTAATAGTTGGAGGTATCGACCACCAGCGTGCCGACACGCTCGGTCGTGTTATACCGCACCTGCTTGCGGTAATAGCGTTCGGGAACCTTGTTCAGATTGATCGCCGGGATCGGGAACCGTTCTTCCGGCATCGCCCGGTACATGGACAGATACGGTGAGACCGGCGGCGCAGCCGGCGGTGTCGTCGTCGACACGCAGCCGGAGGCGGCGAGCCCTGTCAGGCTCGCCGAACCGGCAAGAAATGATCTTCTTGTCAGCAAAGACACGTTACTTAACCTCGCCCATTTTCATATAAACGCCGGGTGTTGCACCAGGTTCCATCGGCAAGGCGTGGACCAGATATTGAGCGGCGGGATCGTAGTCCATTCCGAGCGACCCCATCGGCATGCCGGCAACTGCCAGCCCGCGAATGTCGGGGCGTTCACTCATCAGTTTATCCATCGCTTGCAAAGGGACATGGCCCTCCAGCACGTACTTGCGCTCATTGCCAAGCAGCGCCGTGTGGCAGGCCTGCAAATCACCTGGAACGCCGGCCTGTTTCTTGATGGAGGTCAGGCCTTCCATGTCGCGGATTTCAACCTTGTAGTCGGCCTTAGCTACCTCTTCCGCCCAAACATGGCAGCACCCACACCAAGGCGTTTTGAAGACTGTGACCGTGCGTTCCTCATCCGCCATTGCCGGAGCGGCCAACAGGGCTGCCGCAAGGGCGCCGGCGCGGACCAGTTTGTGATTAAGCATTGGATTTGTCTCCGTGTGTGCGGTTGTCACCGCTTCTTTGGTGGACGCATCCCCCCATGAAGCGATGCATGATCAAATGCATCGCCAAACAACCGGCAAGCGGCAAAACGGGCCAGAAGCGATCGGCAAACGACGCACCGGCTGGCGCACTTGCAAGAACAATAGCCATTCCTGCGGCCATCATGAGGCAGCACGCCAGCATGAAGTACGAACGGGGACTGGCGCTCTGTCGCAGCCGATCGAAAGCTAACCAGCTGCGCAGCGGCGAAACACTATTTGAGGTGAGCATCTTGCTCCCTTTCTGTCTGAGTAATTTGATCCGGCAAGCGCCGGCAGATGTCCCGGGAGTTCCGGTCTCAGACAGATTGGGGAGGGTGGTCAGCGACTGCGGGCGCTGCCTTCGTAAGCGTCTTGACAGCGTTTTCGTGAACCCGGACGGAGCCGGGTACCACCAAGCCGGGCGGCATGGGCAAGACGGACGCACAGTCGCTTGAGCATTTGCTGCCGGCATGCGGCGCAGCATCGCTGACTTCCTGGCCACAGCAGGCCATGATTTCCTTCAAGTCCGCCGTCTGCGCGGGCAGCTCGACGTTGTTCATGTCCTCAAGCACGGCCGCTACAGAAAACGATCCCACTTGGCCTTTCCAATCGGACACGTTGAATGCCGCCGCCGGCACACCATGCACCGCGGTGAAAAGAATCAGCAAAAGGACCGTCAAAAACGAACGCATGGGATCGCCCTATCGCAGTTGTTTCTGAAAAGCCAGTCCCGGCTGGATGAAAATCACTCACTTCATCGAGAGCGGGCGGGCACAGCTGTGGCAAGAACCATTTCGATGGGCCCGGCCGGTTATCAAGCAACTCGGGCGGGCAGAAGCTGCAGAGCAGGTTTTACGGCTGGCTTTGACATGGCAGATTTGGTTTCTGTTTCTAAAACCTCTTGCGGCTGCTCGACCCCGCTGTTGATGCGATGGCGAACCTCGGAAGCCGGCATGGGTTTTCCAAAATAAAAGCCTTGAACCTCTTTACAGCCGTGATGCTTCAAAAGCCGCAAATGTTCCTCGGTTTCGGCACCTTCGGCAAGCACCGGGATATTCAGGCTTTCACTCAAGATGATGGTTGCCCGGACAATCGCTTCGGATTGCGCGTTCGTGCCTAGGTCCTTGATGAATTCCCGGTCGATCTTGATCTTGTCGAACGGGAAGGCTTGCAAGGTGGCCAGAGAGGAATAACCAGTCCCGAAGTCATCCATTGCGATGCGGACGCCCAACCGTTTCAGTTGCTGGATCACCTGCAGCGCGTGGTTCGTATCTTCGATAATACCGGTTTCCGTGATTTCCAGTTCCAAGCGAGACGGATCCAGACCACTTTCCTTTAGGGCATTCGCGACAACATCTGGGAAATTCGCGTCAGACAGCTGGATCGGGTCAACATTCACAGCAATCCGGATTGGCTTGGACCAGCTTGCTGCTTCCTTACAAGCTGTTCGGATGATCCAGGCTCCAATTTCCAGGATCTGGCCGGTGTCTTCAGCTATCGGAATGAAGGCAAACGGCGGAACGAATCCACGGACGGGATGGTTCCAGCGCAAGAGCACTTCGGTCCCGGTCACCTCATGTGTATGGACGTCGTTCTGCAATTGATAGTGAAGAATGAACTCATTGTTCCGCAGCGCCTTGCGCAAATCGATCGCAAGCGCACTTTGGTCTTTTACCTTGTCGTCTTTTGCCGGGTCATAACACTGAGCTGCATTTCCACCTTCAGACCGGGCCCGGTGCATGGCGCGTTCGGCGGCGGAAAACAGTTCTTCAGCATTCTGCGCGTGTTCCGGGAACAGTGCATAGCCAACTGCGCTGTCCACATGAACAGCGTCATCACCGGCGCCGAACGGCATGGCGACGATCTTCTGAATGCGCTTGCACAGATCCAGCAAATAGCCGCGATTATAGACCGGCTTGCCAACGATAACGAATTCGTCGCCAGCAACGCGGGCGACATATTCATCCTGATCCAAATGGGTCGACAGATTGCGGGCAATATGCCGTAGAAGTGCATCTCCGGTCGTGTGGCCCAAAGCTTCGTTGACCGCTTTGAACCGCGACAGGTTGCAGGTCACAACAACGCGGGCGTTGTCGAGGACAACGCGTGATATCAAGCCGTCCGTGTAGAGCTCGACCCCCTTGCGGTTAGGCAGACCAGTCAACGGGTCCTGATGTGCAATCTGCGTGATCTGATTGTTCGTGACTTCGGCATTGGCCGTATCGATCGAGTAGGTGATCATCGCGCTTAACAACAGGACACTCATCGTAAATGCGACGCCCATCCCAACCAGCTGATTGGAAACCAGATCAAGCCCCTCCGCATCCAGCCGGAGCGGAAGTATGTTCATCCCGGCCATCGCGGTAAAATGCATGCTGCCGACAGCAAGAATGAAGGCCAGCGCTGCGCCATACTTGCAATAACGCGTCACGGGCCGTGCGATCCGGCTGGTGGAGATCATGCCGAAGACAGCTGCCAACACGACGGAAACGACCACAAACAGCGTATCAAGCTGTGAAACCCCGGAGACGCGCATGGCGTGGATGCCTGTGAAATGCATGGCTGCGATCGACAGACCAAATACGGCACCACCGACCTCGATCAAGGCAGATCGCTGTGTCAGGCTGCCCAACCAAAGGCCAAACGTGGTTCCAAGGATTGCGACAACAAGAGATGCCGCTGTGAGCGTCACATCATAACCGAGGATCAACGGGCTTTCGTACGCCAGCATGGAGACGAAATGTGTGCTCCAGATGGTCCCGCCTGCAATCATGCCAGACAGAAACAACCACATGTATTTCAAGCTGCCTTGTGTTCTGCGGACCCGCGCGTAGAGGCGCATCGTCAGGGCCGCCCCCACGACAAGGATTGCAACAGCAAGCCCGAGCGAAAAGGGATCATGGCCAAAGGCGATGCAAGACAGGACAGTTAGCATTTAGATCTCCAAGTCCGGATATCCTATCGGGAACCAAAGATCTCTGTGTAAATGTACGTATCAGACTGAAAGTTTGAATAACAACTTCTTAAAACCCCTACTGCATTGATATAATTGTTTTTTCTTTCAACAATACAACAGAGTAAAACAGTTTCCACTGCGTAGAAGAGGTGAAGAGTTAACGATTGACAGGCCGGATATTCTGCCAGTTCGTTTAGAGTTAATGCAATATCCGAAATAAAACCCCCGCCCGGCTTTCGGGCGAGGGTTTCTGATCTTCAGAGTTGACGATCAATCAAGCGGCCGCTTTAGCCTTGAACTCGATCCGGCGGCGATGCAGGACCGGTTCAGTGTAGCCGTTCGGCTGTTTCGTACCTTCCAGAACAAGCTCGAGTGCTGCCTGGAACGCAACGGACCCGTCAAAGTCATCCGCCATCGGCCGGTACAGCGGGTCACCCTCGTTCTGCCCGTCCACCACCTTGGCCATCTTCTTCATCGTCTCGAGGACCTGTGCTTCGGAACACACGCCATGGCGCAGCCAGTTGGCAATATGCTGTGAGGAGATCCGCAAGGTTGCGCGGTCTTCCATCAAGCCAACATTGTTGATGTCCGGCACCTTGGAACAGCCAACGCCCTGCTCGACCCAGCGGACCACGTAGCCCAAAATGCCCTGTGCGTTGTTGTCGAGCTCGGCCTGAATGTCCTCCGGCGCCCAATTCGGACGTTCGGCGACCGGGATTGACAAAATATCGTCCACTTTCGCGGCATCGCGCGATTTCAGTTCAGCCTGACGGCCCGCAACGGACACCTCGTAGTAGTGCAGCGCATGAAGCGTCGCAGCCGTCGGAGACGGGACCCACGCCGTGTTCGCACCGGACATCGGGTGGCCGACCTTCTGATCCAGCATGGCATTCATGAGATCGGGCATTGCCCACATGCCCTTGCCGATCTGAGCATGTCCCGGAAGACCGCAGGCAAGGCCAACATCAACGTTGTTGTTTTCATATGCACCAATCCAGGTCGACGCCTTCATGTCGCCTTTGCGGATCATTGGACCTGCTTCCATGGAGGTGTGCATTTCATCACCGGTCCGGTCCAGGAAGCCGGTGTTAATGAAGAACACGCGGTCTTTTGCCTGACGGATGCACTCCTTGAGGTTCACCGTGGTGCGGCGCTCTTCATCCATAATGCCCATTTTCATCGTGTTCGGCGCCATACCCAGCGCGTCTTCGACACGATTGAAGATCTCGCAAGCGAAGGCCACTTCTTCCGGGCCGTGCATTTTCGGCTTCACGATGTAGATGGAACCCGCGCGGCTGTTTGTGTTCCGGCCGTTCGGGCCAACATCATGCAGGCCGATCAGTGCGGTGATCATGCCATCCAGAAGCCCTTCCGGAACTTCATTGCCATCCTTGTCCAGAACCGCGTCGATGGTCATCAGGTGGCCGACATTGCGCACCAGAAGCAGCGAACGGCCATGAAGGGACAGAGCGGTGCCGTCTGGAGCGGTGTACTGGCGGTCTCCATTCATGCGGCGGGTGACGGTCTCGCCGCTCTTCTGGAAGGTTTCTTCCAGATCGCCTTTCATCAAGCCAAGCCAGTTTGTGTAAACGACCACCTTATCTTCAGCATCAACGGCAGCAACAGAATCCTCGCAGTCCATGATGGTCGACATGGCTGATTCCAGCACGACATCCGAAATATGTGCCTTGTCGGTCTTCCCGATCGGATGCTGTCCGTCAACGTTGATTTCAAGATGCAGACCGTTCTTGACGAGCAACACCTTGTACGGGGATGCAACATCGCCGGAATAACCTGCAAATTGAGACGGATCCTGCAAGCCGATCGCGCCACTTTCCGTCGCGGCTGACAGAATGCCATTTTCAATCGCAAGGCCGGTAATGTCCGCCCAGCTGCCTGCAGCCAACGGAGCTGCATCATCAAGTACCTTGCGGGCGTAGGCGATCACCTCAGCGCCGCGCGCCTCGTCAAAACCACCGGCCTGTGGCTTGGAGCCCATAGCATCGGTGCCGTACAGCGCGTCATAGAGGGAACCCCAACGTGCATTGGCGGCGTTCAGCGCATACCGGGCGTTCATCACCGGAACGACAAGCTGCGGACCGGCAACCGACCCGATCTCCGGATCAATGCTTTGTGTGCCAACCTCAAACGCTTCCCCTTCCGGCACGAGATAACCGATCTCTTCCAGGAAGGTTTTGTAGGACGCCATCTCAGGCGTGCCCGGATTGGCGCGATGCCACGCATCCAGCTTTTCCTGAAGCGCGTCGCGTTTGCCCAGCAGATCGCGGTTTTTCGGGGCAAGGTCATGAACAAGCGCTGACAGGCTTTTCCAAAAATGCTCCTGATCAACACCGGTGTCAGGCAAGGCCTTGTCGTTCACAAACTCATAGAGTTCTTTCGCCACTTGCAATCCGTAGGCGTCGACCCGTTCTGTCATAATTTTCTCCAAACGCTTTTGCGGCATTATGTTGATCTTTGTGGGTGTTTTAGCTGTCAAACGCTCCGGGTCAATTGCCAGCGAGCCTTCATGACTTTTTCCTTTTCCGAAATAATCCACACTATCATAGCTGTAGAGCGAACAATTAGGTGCTTCCAAGGCCTTTCCGAAACGCCGGCAATCCGCTACCGCTCTTAACCCAATTCTCTCCCGTCTGCCGCATGTGCAGGAAAGAAGACATCTTATGAGTTCGTTTGCCGGACGTATCGGATCCATGGCCTATGGAAATGCCATCCTGCTGTTGATGGCAACCACACTCCTGTGGGGCGGCAACACTGTGGCCGGACGCCTGGCAGCGGGAGAAGTCTCTCCAATGGTTGTGGTATTTCTGCGCTGGATCATTGTTGCGGGTCTGCTTGTTCCGTTCTTGTGGCCGCGAATTAAGTCCGAATGGCCTGTGATGCGCGGCTCGTTCCTGCGCATGGTGCTGATGGCGGCTTTCGGCTTCGTCGGGTTCAACACTCTGTTTTACATCGCGGCGACAGAGACAACGGCGGTCAATCTCGGGATCATCCAGGGCTCCATGCCGATCCTGGTTCTCATCGGATCTGTCTTCGCGTTCGGCTCCAATGTGCGGCTGCTTCAGGTGGTGGGTATTCTGGCGACCCTGCTGGGTGTGACCTTGATTGCCGCACAAGGCAGCCTCGACGTTCTCTTGAGCCTTGCGGTCAATCCTGGCGACGGTGTCATGCTGGTCGCCTGCGTGCTCTATTCAGGCTACACGCTGGCGCTGCGCAACCGGCCACAGGTTTCGGGGCTGGTCTTTTTTGCCGTTTTGTCCGCCATCTCCGTGTTCGCCTCCCTTCCCGGTCTGGCCTACGAGATGGCGACGGACACCGCGCTTTGGCCCGACATGAAGGGTTGGCTGATTGTGCTTTATATTGCGCTCGGCCCTTCCTGCCTCAGCCAGATCTTTTTCATGCGCGGCGTGGAACTGATCGGCCCGGCCCGAGCCGGCGTTTTCATCAATCTGGTCCCGATCTTTGCAGCCGTTCTTGCTGTGAGCATCCTGGGCGAACCGTTCAAATGGCACCACGGCCTGGCCTTGCTGCTCGTTCTCGGTGGGATTTGGTTGTCGGAGCGCAAGGCAGGCGGCTGACGGGGCGTCGAAGTATTTGCGACTGGTCCTATTGGCGAGTTTGAATTTGCCATAATCAGAAGGCACATTGGCGCCATGGAAACACCAATGATTACGGGCGCATTTGCGCTTTTGTTGCTGACGATCGCTTTGTTGCAACCGCTGGCCCGGCGCCTCGGCGTGGCACCCAGTGTGCTTCTTGCCATGGTTGGAACCCTGATCGGCATTGTGGCGACCTATCTTCTTTACACGCCCCGCACCGATATCTTTGATACCATCGCAAATGTCTTCGTGAATCCGCCTCTGGATTCGGAGATGATCCTCTACATTTTTCTTCCCCTGCTTCTGTTTCAAACCTCTTTGACCCTCGACGTGCGGCGTTTGTTCGAGGATTGGGCACCGGTTCTGGTGATGGCGGTCGTTGCCGTATTCGTGGCAACAGCCTTCATCGGGGTTGCGCTTTACCCGCTGGCCGGCGTGCCATTGGTGGCCTGCCTCTTGCTCGGCGCAATTGTGGCAACGACGGATCCGGTCGCAGTTGTCGCGATTTTCCGGGACATTGGAGCGCCGGGCCGCCTTGGGCGCATCGTCGAAGGCGAAAGCCTTTTGAACGATGCCGCTGCCATCGTGATCTTCGTTCTGCTTCTTGGCATTCTGACGGGGGATCAAGCCCTTACGGGAAGCGAAGTCGCAATCGCTTTTGCCAGGTCGTTTGTTGGAGGTGTCATCGTCGGCGCAGTGCTCGCGCGCATCGCCGTTAGTTTGTTGCATCTTATGCGCGACTTGCCGCTTGCCCAAGTGACACTGAGCCTTGCCCTGCCCTACGGCATTTATGTGCTCAGTGATCAGTTTGCCGACGTGTCGGCCGTGGTTGCCGTCGTTGCCGCCGGGATCATCTTCAACCTCTACGGCCCGGCCCGGATTCAACCCGCCAACTGGAACTTTTTGCATTCAGTTTGGGACCAGATGTCCTTCTGGGCCGCGTCTCTAATCTTTTTGCTGGCCGCAATTCTTATTCCGCGGCTGGTCGATGGGTTTGCCCCGCTCGACATTCTGCTTCTTCTGATCGTGATCGTCGCGGCCCTCGCGGCCCGTGCGGTCGTGATCTACGGATTGCTGCCCATCCTGAGTCTCATGAAGGCTGGAGAGGCGGTGAACGACAAATACAAGGCTGTTATGCTTTGGGGTGGCATGCGCGGCGCGGTGACACTTACCCTGGCCCTCAGTGTGTCCGAGCACGCGGCTTTGTCTCCAGAGATTTCAACCTTTGTCACAAAGCTCGCGACCGGCTTCGTACTGTTCACCTTGCTGGTGTACGGGACAAGCCTGAAGCCGCTGATCAAGCTCCTGGGGCTGGACCAGCTAAACGCACGGGACGAAGCCCTCCGAACCCAGTACCTGGCCCTAACACTGTCCGACATCCGGTCCGAGCTTGGGGAGGCTGCCAAAGCCTATCATGTGGCACCGCATGTCGCCTCCGTAGTTCTCGACGATTATGAAAAACGCGCTGCCTCTGCCGCCGCAGAGACCAACATGCTGGAGGAGTTGAAAGACAAGGATCGGGTGAATATTGGCCTGATTGCGCTCGCGGACCGGGAACAACAACTCGTCTTGGAACACTTCCACCACAAAACAATCTCGGGACGTGCGGTCGCCGGTTTTCTTGCCATCACCGGCCGGACGAGTGATCTTGCCCGCAGTGAAGGACGGAGCGGCTATCGCCAGGCGAGCCGGGAACCTTTGAAGTTCGGGTTTGGTTTCCGCCTCGCCCAGACTTTGCAACGCCGGTTCAAGATCAACCGGCCTCTGGCGCGCCAACTCGCGGCAAGGTTCGAATTCTTACTCGTTTACCGGATCCTCGAAGACGAACTGCTCGTTTTCAATGAACGCCGCATCCGCCCGCTCCTGGGCGAGCGCGTCGCTGACATTCTGAGAGAGACCCTGAGCAACCGGCAAGCTGAGACCGTCCAGGCCATTGAGGCTTTGCGATTGCAGTACCCAGATTATGCCGATGCACTTGAGAACAAATTCTTGCGCATGAGCGGTGTTCGTCTTGAAGAAACAGCCTACGACGAAGCCCGTGATCAGATGTTGGTGGGCACCGAATTGCATCAGGACCTCCTCAGAGACGTGGAGAAGGTCCGGCGCGCCTGCGACTTCCGGCCGAAGCTGGACCTCGGCATGAAGACCAAGGAGCTGGTCCAAGCCCATCCCTTGTTTGAGGGTCTGCCAAAAAAACAGCAGAAGGCCATCATGAAAATGATGCGCCCGCAATTCGCGACACCGGGGGAAACCCTAATCCGGACGGGCGAACGCGGCGATGCCGCCTACTTCATCGCATCCGGTGCGGTCGAGGTTCGTACGCCAATTACCACCATCCGCCTCGGCCGCGGTGATGTGTTCGGGGAAATCTCTCTCATGACCGGCGGGCGGCGCAGCGCCGATGTTGTTGCGATTGGCTATTGCCATTTGCTGAGCCTGCGGGCGCAAGACTTCCGGTTGCTCATGGATAAATATCCAGATCTGAAGGCTCATGTGGAAAGCCTGTCAGCCCAGCGCTTGAAGATGAACTCGAAGGCACAGGAAGCCGAAACCGAAGATCCGGTCGTTCCCCAGTTCAAGGAGAATTCCGGCACCGCAGAGGAGCTGCTGTCCGAACACAAGACAGAAGCGGGATCGAACCACGAGCCGAATACCGAAGAAGCGGGTGTCGACGGTATCCAGGAAAGCAACGCAAAAACAGAACCAACTGAGGGCAGCAAGAACTCTTCAAAAGAGGCAGACGATCCTGCGGACGTCACTCCCAATAGAACTCCGGAGGTGGCCACCTGAAAGCGGAGGTTGGTGCTTTGGTTTGCAGGGAGGAAAAGCCGGGCAAAAAAATGGACCGGCGATTAGGGGCCGGTCCGGTCTGAGGTGCGAGCATCGCGTGCTCGAGGGGAGGTTCATCACATCCAAAATCTGATTTACATAGTAAGTCATGCGAACGGTTTTTTGCCAGCCCTTTGTTCAAGTAACCGCACCTATGGTGTTGATAATTTTTAGATGAAGATCTGTTTTTAGAAGATGGGTGTATGACATTTTTAACTTCCATTGCCCGTTCATTTGCATTATTACCTACGGCAATACACGCAAGCTAAATAGACTATACATATGAACTTTAGGTGATCCAAAGTTAATTCGGGACATCAACAGTTCCCGCCGACCTATTGATTTTGGTGAATTTTAAGCTGCGACCCAAAACGCCGTTCCAAGCACGAGCCTCACTAAACTGGCCCTTCATCCGCGATCAGTCCTTGACAAGCCTAGCCGCGCGGCGCCGCTGCCCGTTTCAAGCGGTCATTAATCGCCTCGCCAAGACCGGTATTGGGGATATCTTGCACCCGAATCGTCTTCGCACCGGACGAATCAAGCATCCGCATGGCCTGAAAAAGCCTCGCCGCGGCCTCTACAAGATCCCCGGACGGACTAAGATTCGTTTCCGCCAAGGCCTCACCCCGCCCCTTGATCGGGTCTGACCCGAACGATAATAAGGCCTCGTCTGACGCGACAGCTCTTGCATGAAGACGCATCTGTGCATTCGGTGCGTAATGGGAGGTGAGCATCCCGGGCGCCGTGGGCGCCTCCGGCTGACTGTCTAAGGCTGGTGTCCGGACCTTTGTCTGCAGCACACTCTCAATTGCCTCGCGCGCCAGACCGCCAGGGCGCAGGAGCGTCACGTATTCGTCCGTCAAACCGATGATTGTTGATTCAATGCCGACCACACACGGTCCGGCGTCAATGACGAAGTCGAGCGCGCCCCCGAGATCGGCAATTACATCCTCCGCCCGGGTGGGGCTGATTTTGCCGGACCGGTTCGCGCTTGGGGCTGCCAGCGGTCGACCCGCTTTTTCCGAAAGATATCGCATGATCGGCCCGGACGGGACCCTGAGCGCGACCGTGGACAGTCCCGCTGTCGCCAGATCCGAAATTTCTGAGGCGTTTGTCTTTGGCACAACAAGGGTCAGCGGCCCCGGCCAAAAAGCCTCCGCCAGTTTCATGGCGCGGTCATCAAAGACACCATGATGGAGGGCGGCCTCAAGGTTGGGTAGATGCGAAATGAGCGGATTGAAACTCGGTCGGCCCTTTGCTTCGAAAATGCGGGCACAAGCGGTGCCACTCGTCGCGTCGGCCGCCAGGCCGTAAACGGTTTCGGTTGGCACAGCGACCAGACCGCCGTCAATCAGACTGCGGCAGACGGCATCAGCTTCCGGGTGCCATTGCCAGCCATTAGAGCTCAGATTGACGTTCCAGCGCTGCATTCAATTCGTTCCGTTGCTTGCCATTCTGAAAGACTGACCAAAAAGATAAGGACATGCCGCAGCGAAATGGGTTGACGTTTACGTCAACACGGCTACTGTTTGCGTCAATCGGCTGCCAGTAGCGCCTTTTGCGGGCAACCCCGTGTTCCGTCAAGCTTTGGACAGCTGAAAGAAGAAATTTGGCCAAGATAGGCCACCGGTTCTTGGGAGGACCAATCATGTATCGTGCACCGGTCGATGAGATCGCCTTCACCCTGAAACACGTCTGCGGCCTGTCAGACTTGCAGGAGGGCGGACAACATGCCGAACTCGGCGATGATCTGGTGGATGCCATTTTGAACGAAGCCGGGCGCTTTGCGGCCGAAGAGATTGCCCCGCTCAACAGCGTCGCCGACAAGCACGGGACACCGCTTGAAAACCGCGAAGTCACAACACCTCCGGGCTGGCGCGAACTTTATCATGGCTGGATCGAAGGCGGCTGGAACGGCCTTTCCGCCAGCGAGGAAGCCGGCGGTCAGGGTTTGCCGCAGATGCTGTCCGCTGCAGCTCTGGAGATGTGGAACTCCGGCTCCATGGCCTTCGCCATCGGCCCGACCTTGACGATGGGCGCCGTAGAAGCCATCGAAAAGCACGCAACGGAAGAGTTGCGGGAAACCTACCTGGAAAAGCTGGTCACTGGTGAATGGATGGGCACCATGAACCTGACCGAGCCGCAGGCGGGATCGGATCTCAATGCTTTGAAAGCCCGGGCCGAACGCAATGACGACGGCACATACCGGATCTACGGCCAGAAGATCTTCATCACCTATGGCGAGCACGATCTGACCGACAACATCATCCATCTGGTGCTTGCCCGCCTGCCGGACGCGCCAGCTGGAACCCGCGGCATTTCGCTGTTTCTCGTTCCGAAATTCCTGGTCAATGAAGATGGCTCTTTGGGCGCGCGCAACGATGTTCATTGCGCGGGCGTGGAGCACAAACTTGGCATTCATGGTTCCCCGACCTGCACCATGGTCTATGGCGACGAAGGCGGCGCGACTGGCTGGCTGATCGGTGAGGAAAACAAAGGCCTTGCCTGCATGTTCACGATGATGAACAACGCCCGGCTTGCCGTCGGCATTCAAGGGCTCGGTGTCGCGGAACGCGCCTGTCAAGACGCCCATGCCTATGCACTGGATCGCAAGCAGGGCAACGTACCCGGCAAGAAGGGCGACGGCATGGTCGCCATCGCCCACCACCCCGATATCAAACGCTCCTTGCTCGGCATGCGGACCCGCACACAGGTTGCCCGCGCGATCTGTTATTCCTGCGCCCATGCCATCGACATGGCCAACACGGCCACCGATTCGGATCAGAAGAAGCACTGGTCGGAACGCGCAGGCCTGCTCACCCCGATTGCCAAGGCGTTGTCGACCGATTTCGGCGTCGAAGTCGCCTCCATTGGCGTTCAGATCCACGGCGGAATGGGCTATGTCGAAGAAACCGGCGTTGCACAGCACCTGCGTGATGCCCGAATTGCGCCGATCTATGAAGGCACCAACGGCATTCAGTCCATCGACCTCGTGATGCGCAAGCTGCCGCTGTCGGGCGGGGATCATGTTCGCGGCTTCGTGACCGAACTGCGCGAGATCGCCCGGGAAGTTTCCCAATCCAACCGGCCCGAGTTTGGTGACACGGCCGAACGCCTGCGCCGGTCACTTAACGATTTGGAAGAAGCAACCGACTGGATGCTGGCAGCCCAGGCCGATGGACGGGTCGAAGAGGCCCTTTCCGGCGCAACACCCTATCTGCGGCTGGCCGGTCTTGCCTATGGCGGTGTTCTACTGGCGAAAGGTGCCCTGAAATCCGGCATGGAAAACCGGGCCCTGCGAACTCAGCGCACCATCATGGCGAGAAGCTACGCCATGACGCTTCTCTGCGACACGGCAAGTCTGAAGGAAGACATCGTCGGCTCGTCAGACAGCATCCTGGAGTTCGATCCGGAAGCGATGACCTCTTAAACGCCCCGGCCTTATGGGCGAATACTGAAAGGAATTTCCTCATGATCACGCAGTCTCTTGAAGACGGCGTCAGGACTTTGCGTCTTGATCGTCCCGAAAAAAAGAACGCTTTGACCGGCCAGATGTACACAGATCTGGCAGAAGCGTTAGAGACCGGGAACACGGACGACAATGTTCGCTGCCACCTCATTTGCGGCCAGCCGGAAGCCTTCACGTCCGGCAATGACATCGGTGACTTCCTTCAATTCGCCGGCAAGATGCAGATGTCGGAAACGCCGGTTTACCGCTTTCTGCGCGCACTTGTTGGGAACCGGAAGCCACTGGTCGCCTCCATTGACGGGATTGCCGTTGGTGTAGGCGCAACGCTCCTTATGCACTGCGACATGGTGTTTGCCAGCCCCCGCACCGTCATCCGCACGCCGTTCATCGACCTGGGTCTCGTCCCGGAAGCAGGATCGAGCCTGCTCGGTCCGAAAATCATGGGCCATGCCCGCGCATTTGAAATGCTGTGCCTTGGCCGTCCCTTCAGTGCCGAACGGGCCTATCAGGCCGGCCTCGTCAATGAAGTTGTCTCTGAGAATGTCGATGAGGTGGCTTTAGCTTGCGCCCGGGAAATTGCTGCAAAACCACCTGAAGCGATGGCGCTTTCGCGTCAGTTCCTTTGGCAGGAAAGCCAGGACCTCAGCGGTCGGGTCGATGAGGAAGCCAAGGTGTTCTCCTCCCGCCTGACGTCACCGGAGGCCATCTCCGCGTTCCAGGCGTTCATGACCAAGAAGTCGAAATCCTGAACAGCCAAACAGCAGCTTCCTTGAAGGAGAACACCATGTCCTTGAACGGCAAAACACTCTTCATCACCGGCGCTTCGCGCGGGATCGGCAAAGCCATTGCCTTGCGCGCTGCACGGGAAGGCGCAAATGTCGCCGTTGCCGCCAAGACCGCAGAGCCGCATCCGAAACTGGAGGGCACGATTTTTTCAGCGGCCGAGGAAATCGAAGCGGCTGGAGGCAAGGCCCTGCCGATTGTGCTCGATGTTCGCGATGATGAAGCGGTTCAAGCAGCGATCGACAAGACGGCGGATCACTTCGGCGGTTTGGACATCCTTGTCAACAATGCCAGCGCGATCCAACTGACACCGCTGCAACAGACGGACATGAAGAAGTTTGATCTGATGCACCAGATCAACACGAGGGGCACGATGGCCTGCTCGAAACACGCCATCGCTCATTTGAAAAAATCCGAAAATCCACACATCCTGATGCTGTCACCGCCGCTGGATATGCAGGAAAAGTGGTTTGCGCCGTTCACGCCCTATTCGATCGCCAAATACGGCATGAGCCTTGTTGTTCTTGGCCTTGCAGGGGAATTGCGGTCCAAGAGGATTGCGGTAAATGCACTTTGGCCGCGCACCACGATCGCGACAGCGGCGATCAAAAACATCATCGGCGGCGACAAGATGATGCAAACAAGCCGGACACCGGACATCCTTGCAGACGCTGCCTACGAGATCTTCACCACACCGTCGAAGGAATTGACCGGTCAGTTCCTGATAGACGACACGTTCATTCAGAGCCGCGGTGTGACGGACTTTGATCAATATCGTGTGGATCCAACTCAGTCGCTCACCCCGGACTTCTTTGTCCCGGACGACAGCCCGGCCCCGGCCAGTATGAAACCTGTCACCACTTGAGAAATTTACCGGGGCGGGCTTGCATTTTCAGGCCCGTCCCGGCAATGTCCGCGAGCCGACGAGGGCGGCGACCGGATCCGCGGAAAGCGAAAGCACCCTGACACACACATGATGCCGGTTTTTCACCTGCGCCCGACACAAGCGGATCGCCCGGGCACGCCAACAGGAGAAAAGCCTTGTCTTCCAAGACGCTTACCTCACTCGACCAATTCCGCAAGGATGCCAGACGCCTCAAGAAGGCGATCGCCGGTGGCGATCCGGCGGCCCTTTCACGGGCACATAAATATGTCTCTGCTGGCAAATCGCTTAAGCACGCTGATTGCCTCCATGTGATCGCGCGCGAAGCTGGACACACCAGCTGGCCGCACCTCAAGTTTGCAGTCGAAAGTTCGGCAATGACCCGCTCTGAGCGGGCGGAGCGGCTGAAAACTGCACTGTTCGCCGGTCAGCATTGGGTTACGAACAAGCTGCTGGATGATGATCCCGCGCTCAAAGATGACAACCTCGGACTGCAAATCGCACTTTACGACCTATCCTCGGTGCGCGAAGCGGTCGAGGCCGATCCCAAGCGTGCGCTTGCCCCTATTGGTATTCGATCCCCCCTGCTCCATCTTGCCTTTTCAAAGGAGATCCACCGATCTCCGTCCAAGAATGCGGACATGCTGGCCCTGGCAGAATTGCTTTTATCTCATGGCGCAGATGTCAATGACGGCTTTCCTGCGGACGCCAATACTGATCACAAGCTCTCAGCGCTGTACGGTGCTTTGTGCCATGCCGACAATTACGAACTCGGAGAATTGCTGCTCCGTCACGGCGCAAATCCGAATGACAATGAAAGCCTTTATCATGCCACCGAGCTCGCCCACGCACGCGCCTTGAAGCTGCTTCTGGAATACGGAGCCAAAGCAGATGGCACCAATGCTCTACCGCGTGCGCTTGATTTCAATGACCTCGACAAAGTTCGCATGCTGCTGGAGGCTGATGCCGATCCGAACCTGCATGCAGATGATCATCCAAGCGGACAACCGGTGAACACCATCCCGGCTCTGCACCAGGCAGCACGCAGGGGATGTTCCGGAGAGGTTGTTTCGCTGCTTGTGTCATCCGGGGCGGAACTCGATACCCGGTGGCAAGGCCATTCCGCTTATGCTCATGCCAGGATCCACGGCCATAAAGAAGCAGCAAGGACGCTGTCTGACCTCGGGTGCGACACAAGTCTCACCCCAGATGAGCAGGCCCTTGCTGCGTGTGCCTCTGGAGAAGTCCCTTCAAAGAGCCTTGATTTGGAGGGGCTGACAAATGAGGATAAACGGCTGTTGGTGAGACTGGCTTCAGAACCTGGACGGCTACCACAGATCAAGGCCCTTATTGCCGCTGGTCTGGACCCGAATGACACCGATGAGATGGGCTTATCACCGCTTCACGCTGCTGGCTGGAATGGACTTGCGGAAGAACTTGCGTTTTTTCTGAGTTTGAAGCCGGATCTTTCCAGAAAGAACGGCTTCGGAGGCGATGCGCTCGACACGGTGCTTCATGGTTCAGAATTCGCACCTGAAAAACCTGGAGCTGACCATGTGCAATGCGCGCAGCTTTTGTTGGAAAACGGCAGTCGAATCTATCCCGACTACATCAAGGGGTGTGGTGACGAGGAAATGGCCGCCTTTCTAGAGACCTGGATCAGCGCGCATCCGGAGAGCCTAAACCACCGGATCTAAAACGAAAAAAAGCGAGATTTGCCACAGGCTTACTTGCTTGTGGCAAATCATTCCGCTACGATATTTTGAGAAGTGGGGAGACACATCAACTATTGGGGAGACCGTCGATGAACGGCACAATGGATCAGGTAACCGTCTACATGCCTTTGGTGATCAATGCTGCAAAAGCACTGATCGTTCTCATCATTGGCTGGCTGCTTGCCGGTGCCTTGTCGAGTTTCGTCCGCAAGCGGATCGTCTCTCACGAGCGGATCGATGATACGATCGGCGGCTTCGCGGCCTCGATCGTCCGCTGGCTTGTCCTTCTTGTTACATTCATTGCGGTTCTGCAACTGTTTGGCATTCAGGCGACCAGTTTGGTGGCCGTTCTCGGCGCCGGTACGCTTGCGATCGGCCTTGCCTTGCAGGGCACTTTGAGTGACATCGCAGCCGGAGTGATGCTGATCATCTTCCGCCCGTACAAGATCGGGCAATATGTGTCCATTGGCGGCACGTCCGGAACGGTGAAGGACCTCAACATCTTCGTCACGGAGCTGGTGACCCCGGACAATGTTCAGATCATTATGCCGAACGGCCAAGCGTGGGGCACAGTCATCACCAATTTTTCCGCGCACAAGACGCGCCGTCTCGATCTGACTTTCGGCATTGACTACGGCGATGATGCGGACAAGGCAATCCAGATCATTCTCGACACCGCCACTGCAGATTCACGCGTCCATAAGGACCCCGAGCCCTGGGTGCGTGTGACAAATCTCGGCGACAGCTCCGTGGATCTCGGTGTGCGGCTTTGGTGCGATGCAGGCGACTATTGGGAACTGAAGTTTCACATACTGAAGTCTGTGAAAGAGGCTTTCGACGCGGGCGGAATTTCGATTCCCTACCCGCACCAGGTGGAAATTCAGAAAGCCGGATAAGCCGACCCGGAATTAGCTGCCGGATTGAGATGGCTCATTGACAGATCCGAAGACCCCGGATCTGATGGCGAACAACTATAAATTCATACCTTATGGAAACGCCCGCCGTGTCAACTCTCCTGCTGCATCACCCGACCTATCTGGATCATTTGACCCCGGTGGGTCATCCGGAGCGCCCGGATCGCATTCGTGCCATCGACCGCATTCTGGAACATGAGAAATTTCAGTCGGTGGAGCGGGACCTTGCTCCTGTTGGCGCTCTGGAGGACATCGCGCGGGCCCATCCGATGGCCTATATCGACCAGCTGCACCGGCTATCTCCGGACGAGGGTGTTGCGCGTGTCGATGCAGACACGACCATGTCACCCGGCACCTGGGAAGCGGCGCTGCGCGGTGTGGGCGGAGCTTGCCGGGCGGTTGACGAAGTTCTGACAAAGAAGGTCAACAACGCCTTTTCTGCATCCCGCCCCCCCGGGCACCATGCGGAAAAAGACAGGGCGATGGGCTTTTGCTTCTTTAACAACGCAGCTGTTGCAGCCCGGTACGCCCAAGAACAATACGGGATTGACCGGGTCGCGATCATTGATTTCGATGTGCATCACGGCAACGGCACCCAAGATATCTTCTGGGACGACCCAAGCGTGATGTATTGTTCAACGCACCAGATGCCCCTCTATCCCGGCTCCGGCGATGCCTCGGAAACCGGTGAGGCCAATACGATCGTCAATGTCCCGCTGCCGCCAGGAGAAAACGGGGCAGGCTTCAAGGAGGCGTTCGAAGTTGTTCTGCTTCCTCGACTCGATGGCTTCGCACCGGAATTGGTCATCATTTCAGCCGGGTTCGATGCCCATGCGCGTGACCCGCTCGGCGGCCTCAACCTCGTGGAAGCTGACTTTGCCTGGGCCACTAGAGCTCTGATGGATGTCGCCGATAAACACGGTGGTGGACGGGTGGTCTCCGTTCTGGAAGGCGGCTATGACCTTGAAGGTCTCGCCCGATCAACCGCGGCGCATGTCATGACGTTGATGACCGGCTGAATTCCAACAATGAGAATTCTCCAGTTCGCGGTGGATGGCAACGCCTATCCACCCGTGCCCTCTTGACCTTTGGCACAGGTCTCGCAAGTGTGCCGGTCAGTAGGGAATTCAATCAGGAAAATCGCATGTCAGATGCTGCCAAGGAAATCGCCGGTCTGTCCTTCGAAGACGCGCTCAAACAGCTTGAGACGATCGTACGCGAACTTGAGCAGGGAAACGTTCCTCTGGAACGCAGCATCGAAATGTACGAGCGCGGCGATACATTGCGCCAGCATTGCGATACCTTGCTAAAGGCAGCTGAGGCGAAAGTGGAAAAAATCCAGCTCGGCCAAAATGGCGAACCAACTGGAACGACTGAGCTTGATCCGCAAAACGGCTAGACTGCCCAGCCAGTACTGCCTGCATCGGCTTTTGCTGCCAAATCACTTCCGACAAGCATACGCCTAACCGCTTCCGTAGGCTGGTTCTACAAAGGACCAACCTCAAAAGCGCCGGAATTATACGCCCATAGGTAGAAATATTTTAAGTCATCCACCAAAACTATAAATCAATTGCAATACGTTATTGTCTGAACCTTTATTTTATTACCGGCGAATTGACGATATTATGATTTTTTTCAGATGCTGGCCAAATTAGAAGTGTTTTCCTTGCGCTCATCTTGTAATATTTAAGGATATCTATCGAGCGACCGGAAATGCCCAATTTAAGCAAAGACGCTGAACTGGAACTTTTGGAAGACGCCTTAGGCAAGATTACGACCCATACGGACTGGCTGCCTTTCCTGGACAAAGTTAGTAGGGTCTTTGAAAGCAAAGCCTGCGCGGCAGAATATCTCAACGACGGCTTTGCAACAGGCCGGTTTACCGGTCCGGCGCATGCCGAAGCCTTGAGGAACTTTTTGAGTTCTGCTTCCTACCACGCGGGAGCATCAGCGTTTAAGTATTTGCTTGAGTTGGCGGAACCAGATGCTGTGTACCGTATTCACCAAGGTCACATTTCAAAGCTCGACGCTCCTGCCACATCTCAAACAAATGGAAATGAAATCTCATCTCAATCGGCGATAATCAGCGTCACACGGGATAGCTCAGGCTTAACCATGATGTTCGGCCTGCTCTTTGACGACGCTTCGCCATTGGAAACGACCTCGGCAGAAACCGTTCTTGCCTTCTCTAAAGTCGCCAAGATCCTGAAGACCTGCTTCGGCGCACTCACAAACATCGACATGCTTAAAACGCAGAGCCGCATTCAGCGAGCCTTCGCGAACCATTGCGCAGTTCCTTCCGTTCTCGTCAACAGACAACGTCTCGTCATGGCCGAGCATGAAAACGGGCTATCCGTTCTGGCAGATCTGGACGTCGGTCTTGTGACCGGCGGAAAACTACAGATCCGGAACAGAGAACTGGAGATGCTTCTGTCAGAGATATCGTCAGCTCCCACCTCTGCAAAAGACCCGCGTCAAACCGGTCACAAACAAGATGCCAAGTCCGACAGCTCACTTTCCCGGTCCGGTTTTTGTCTTCGTGACCGGTCGGGAAACTTAAACCGGGTCACGATCGAGGCAGTATCGGGCGACACACATGACCCTTGGGCCCTTATCCGTGTTTCCCAGCCAGCCAACATACCTGAAGCCGTTGAGACCATCCTGCAGGAGGAACTCGGCCTCTCACAGTCTGAAGCGCACCTTGCGCGGTCCTTGGCGGAAACCGGCTCCGTTTCTGCGACCACCGATTTGCTCAACATTACGCGGAACACCATGAAAACTCATTTGCGCCGGATCTTCGACAAGACAGCAGTGCGCACACAACTGGAGTTGGTGCAATTGGTGTATCGGCTCTCCGGTCTGGTGTGACAAAAGATCCCAAGGATAGGCGATGAGCCGGCAAATATTTTAAAGAACAACTGCGCTTAAACAGTCAAAAAACTGGGGTCGCGCAATTACGACCCCAAGTTGATCACTGTGCACGTGGCCCCATCGACCACACTTAAAGGTTTAATACATGTTAATAATGTATGCATCACCCAAATGGGTGACACTGCATGGATTTCGACGAAAAATTAGCGTTATAAGTGCATACATTCATGCATACACCCATTATCTCTGTGCTTGTTCACCAAGGTGTCACGTTTCAAGGTGTGCCCCCTGATCGTGCAGCGTTTGCGCCATACATAAGGTTGGTGTATGGCTGCCCGCCATGTTTTCTATTCCGGAGCATTCCCCAGCGTGACTGCAGATTCAAAAACGCCCTTGCTCGATAAGGTGTCCTCTCCGGCCGATTTGCGCCAGCTCGATGAAGCCGAGCTCGGCCAACTGGCCGACGAGTTGCGCACCGAAACCATTGATACGGTTTCCATAACCGGAGGGCACTTGGGCGCTGGTCTGGGTGTCGTGGAGTTGACCGTCGCGCTGCACTATGTCTTCAACACGCCCGACGACAGGATCATTTGGGACGTTGGACACCAAAGCTATCCGCACAAGATCCTCACCGAACGGCGGGACAGGATCCGGACCCTGCGCCAACCAGGGGGCCTGTCGGGTTTCACCAAACGCTCTGAAAGCATCTACGACCCGTTTGGCACCGCTCATTCGTCGACATCGATCTCTGCCGGTCTTGGCATGGCGGCTGCCCGTGATCTGAAAGATGGCGACAACAACGTCATTGCCGTCATCGGCGACGGAGCAATGTCTGCAGGCATGGCTTACGAGGCGATGAACAACGCGGGGCACCTTGGCTCCCGGCTTGTGGTTATCCTGAACGACAATGACATGTCGATCGCCCCGCCGGTGGGCGCAATGTCTGCCTACCTCGCCAAGCTCGTCTCAGGCCCGACTTACCAGTCGCTGCGCGGCGCGGCTAAGAACATCGTCAAAAACTTCCCAAAACAACTGGCCGAGAAGGCAGCGCGTGCAGAAGAATATGCTCGCGGTTTCTGGACCGGCGGCACCTTGTTTGAAGAGCTGGGTTTTTATTACGTCGGCCCGGTCGACGGGCATAACCTTGAGCATCTGCTGCCGATCCTGAAAAACGTCCGCGATACGCACCATGGGCCAGTCCTGATCCATGCTGTGACCCAGAAAGGCAAGGGCTACGCGCCGGCCGAGGGCGCGAAAGACAAGTATCACGGTGTTGCCAAGTTCGATGTGGTCACGGGCAAACAGTCCAAACCGAAGGCAAATGCGCCGAGCTACACCAATGTGTTCGCAACGTCGTTGATTAGGGAAGCGGAAAAAGATGAAAAGGTGGTCGCCATAACAGCGGCCATGCCGGACGGTACGGGCCTGAACCTCTTCGGCGAAGCCTTCCCGGAGCGCACCTATGATGTCGGCATTGCCGAACAGCATGCAGTCACCTTTGCGGCCGGTATGGCGACCGAAGGTTACAAGCCGTTTGCCGCGATCTATTCGACGTTCCTGCAGCGCGCCTATGATCAAGTGATCCATGACGTCGCTCTCCAGGGGCTGCCCGTCCGGTTTCCGATCGACCGTGCGGGTCTCGTCGGCGCTGATGGAGCCACCCATGCCGGTGCGTTTGATACTTCGTATCTTTCTTGCCTGCCGGGCTTTGTGGTGATGGCGGCCTCTGACGAAGCCGAACTCCGGCACATGGTGGCAACAGCTGCTGCCTATGATGAAGGACCGATCTCCTTCCGCTACCCACGCGGTGAAGGTGTCGGTCTCGACATGCCGGAGCGCGGAACTGTTCTGGAAATCGGCAAGGGCATTGTTCGGCGCGAAGGCACCAAGGTGGCGCTCCTCTCCTTCGGCGGACGAATGGCTGAGTGTTTGAAAGCAGCAGATGAATTGGATGCCGCCGGTCTTTCCACAACTGTTGCAGATGCCCGGTTTGCCAAACCGCTCGACATGGATCTCATCCGGCGGCTTGCGCGCGAACACGAAGTGCTTGTGACGATCGAAGAAGGGTCCATCGGCGGTTTCGGCAGCCATGTCTTGAGCGCGCTGGCTCAAGATGGCGCGCTGGATGCCGGCCTCAAGATCCGCACCTTGACCCTTCCGGACACGTATCAGGACCACGACAAACCGGCGTCCATGTACGCCACTGCCGGTCTTGATAAGGACGGCATTCTCAAAACAGTCTTTACAGCGCTTGGCACGGAATTCATGACCGGATCTCAACGCGCATAACTACTTGTCGACCAGGTCATCTTTGAATGGCGTATTTGGACAAGCACAAGACGCGAAACCTTGATTGACAGAATTGTCCAAAACAACTTAACGCTAGATGGCAATTGTAACTGCGTCGGCATTCTGCCGGCGCTTTTGTTTTTCGTCCTTTTGGGAACGGTCGCTGTTAGACTGCGACGCTCCGGAGGCTGCCATGGCACAGACACTTCTCTCAGTATCCGCCCTTTTGCTGTCGGTCGCTCTGCTCATTTTCGGCCACGGCCTGCAAACAACGCTATTACCGCTGGCCGCAGACCGTTTTTATTTCAGCGACTTAGAAATTGGCGCGGTCTCGTCAGCCTATTTTGTTGGCATGGTTTTGGGGTGTCTCGGGGCGCCAATGCTCATCATGCGAGCCGGGCACATCAGAACATTTGCAGCACTTGTTTCAATGATGTCTGCCGCTGCAATCCTTCACCCGGTAATCGTCGATCCCATTGCCTGGGTCCTTATCCGTATCGTGTCAGGTTTTGCGCTCGCCGGATTTTACATGATCGTAGAAAGTTGGCTCAACGAGAGTGCCACGAACGAAAATCGCGGTACGATCATGTCAGTCTACATCGTAATTCTGTTCGGCGCCCTTATGCTTGGTCAAGTTTCGATCGCGACCATGAGCATAGCTTCCTTCATTCCCTTCGTTATCGCCTCTGTGAGTGTGAGCCTTGCTGTTATGCCGGTCTCGCTCACAACATCAGCACAGCCGGCTCCAATTACGCTGGTCCGGTTCCGGCCCGTTCAGCTTTATAAGAACTCGCCAGCCGCATTTGTCAGTATCTTCTTTATCGGGATCTCCCAGGGCGCATTATTGACTCTAACGCCTCTTTATGGATCTCAAATTGGTCTCGGAACGAACGAGGCGGCCTTTTATGCAGCAGCAATCATTGGCGGAGGGCTGATCGCTCAATGGCCTGTCGGACGGTTATCCGACAGCATTGACCGCCGCCTTGTTCTTATTTTTCTCAGTTTGGCGACAGCCGCTTCCTCGGTCGCTATCGTGGTCTTTTCGCCAAGTATATTCGTGATTGCTGCCGGCACAGCCGTTCTCGTCGGCATGTTCTCCCAACCGCTCTATGCGATCGCCGTGGCGCACGCCTTTGACCACGCAGCACAAGAGGATTTCGTCGAAACCTCATCTGGCATGCTTCTGTCCTTCGGGATCGGCTCGATCATTGGTCCGTTGATTGCTTCGGCCTTGATGGGCAAAATGGGCCCCTCCGGCCTCTACGTGATGGTGATTGCATTCAATATCGTGATGGCCGCATTTATCTTCACGCGAGTCCTGACCCGTGACGCGCTGACGGCCGAGGAAAAGACAGACTTCGAATACGCGGCAACGGCGCAGGTTGGTACCGTTATTTCGACCGAAGAGCTGAACGCCGAAGACGAAGAGTATGTCATCCCGCCAGAAGAGTTCCCGGCTTACGAGGATGACATCTACAATTTCGATACTGAACCTTCGGACGCCACGGAAAAAGACAAGACTGAGGTTGTTTCCGCTGATGATACCGATGGTGCTGGCACATCACTCAGGGACGGTGCCCCAGAAGGCGGCCCCTCCGAGACTATGTCAGAGGAACCAGCAAAGCCGGCAGACAAAACCTGACGTATTGGAGGCCTTTTGAGCGGATAATCGGACTTCTGCGCTGTTTCGCCGCTCGACAGAAGTCCGCATTCAGCTTATAGCCGCCCTATGGAACGGCGCACGAGGACACTGCAGATCTTGCGGCAAGAGCGGACACCACTGGTCGCGCTCACAGCACTTTCGTTTGCCGTCCGGCTGATCCTGATCACCCTTGGCACGGCACTCGCACCTGCCGGCTCGATTGCAGGTGACGGACTGACGAGCCTTTGCCTCACCGCGGAGCTGGATCCGTCCTCTCAAGGTGCGCATGATCCGATCACCTGCACCTGCGCAACAAGCTGTCCGCATGGTTGTGCAGCTGGAGCATGCCTTGCCCCGGCAATGATCGAGCGCTTGTCGGCCAATGATCCAACAGGCCTGAACACGCCTCATCGTACCCAACACGCACCCCATCTTTCTATCGGAAAAAGCGGGCCTATCCGTGCGCCACCTTTTCTTCGTGTCTGACCCGAACCAAAACTTCAGAACACGAGGAATTCACAATGAAACTCTTGACTTCCATTGCAGCCGCAGCTGCTCTTTCGCTCGTTTCCATGACGGCCGTTGCCGCCGATTATTCGGCCGGTTCTCTTGAGCTGTCGAACGCCTGGACCCGCGCAACACCGCCGAAAGCCAAGGCAGGCGGCGGCTTTATCGAAATCGTCAACACAGGAGCGGAGGCCGACCGCCTGGTCGCGGCAAGCTCCGATGTCTCCAAGAAAGTCGAGTTGCATGAAATGGCCGTCACCGACGGCGTGATGAAAATGCGCGAGATGGAAACCGGTATTGAGATCCCGGCAGGCGAGACTGTGTCCTTGAAGCCGGGAGGCTTGCACATCATGTTCATGGGATTGAACCAGTCGTTTGAAGAGGGCACATCCGTTCCAGTCGTTCTGACGTTCGAAAAAGCTGGTGATGTCGCAGTTGAACTGCCGGTCGCCAAGATGGGCGCGAAAGCCATGGACCACGGTAAAATGGATCACAGCGGTCATGACCATGGTGGCGATGATCACAGTGGTCACGACCACGGCAAGACCAACTAACACCAAAGGACCCAGGGAGAGCCAACGATGTCAGGTTTGAAACTCTTCCGGTACGTGGCTTGGGCGGCAGTTGCCGTCCTTGCCTGCGTGGCCGGTGCGCTTGTCTATCTGCAAACCACTTCCAGCAACAATTCCGGGGCCTTGATCGAGCCACTGGCTGCGATTGGTGGCCCGTTTGAACTGGTCGGGGGAAATGGTGAAACTGTCACCGACCAAACGCTGGCCGGAAAGCCGACAGTCATGTTCTTCGGTTTCACTTATTGCCCGGACGTCTGCCCCACAACCTTGTCGGAATTGCAGGGCTGGATCGAAGCACTGGGCCCGGATGCAGACAAACTCAACTACGCCTTTGTCAGCGTCGACCCGGAGCGGGACACGCCAGACGTCATGAGCGATTATGTCGGCGCTTTCGATGACCGCATCCTGGCGCTGACAGGGTCTCGCGAGAACATCGATGAAATGCTGAAGGCTTATCGGGTTTATGCAAAACGGGTTCCACTTGACGACGGCGACTATACAATGGACCATTCAGCAGCAATCTACTTGATGAATGCTGAAAACCAGTTCGTCGGAACCATTGCGTATGGCGAAGTGGAGGAAACAGCGCTGGCCAAACTCAAGCGGCTAATCAAAAACGCCCCGGCGTCGTCCTGATCCAAATCGAAAGGACTACGGCGAAGGGCTTGGGGTGAAAGGATAAGGGCGGAATGCAAACGTCACTTTATTTCGGACTGGCGCTTGGCGCGACAAGCCTTGTCGCGCTGTCCGCAATGCTGTGGCTCTATGCGGGCGAGCGCGTCTACGTTGACCGCCTTATCTCCGCAATTGCCGGGTGTTTTTGAACAGTCCACCGCCTTGTTTCCTTTCCGACCAGCCCGTTCTGATGTCCAAACAGCGCCTTGATCAGCATCTCGTCGACACCGGCCACTTCCCCTCCCGCGCCCGTGCACGAGATGCAATCCTGCGCGGCACAGTTTCGGTCAATGGCGCGGTCTGCGGCAAACCAGCTCAAAAGATCGCTCCGGATGCTGTCATCGCCGTCGAAGATCCGGCCGCGGGTTATGTCTCCCGCGCTGCGCTGAAACTGATCGAAGGGCTGAGCACATTTGATGTCACACCGGTAGACAAGATTTGCCTCGATATCGGTGCATCTACCGGTGGATTCACCCAAGTTCTGCTGCAAAATGGGGCAACGCGAGTCCATGCCATCGACGTCGGGCATGATCAACTGCACGACAGCCTGCGCTGCGATCCTAGAGTTTTGGCACAAGACGGGTTGAATGCGCGCGAGTTGACCCTTGAGCACCTCAGCGGCGATCAGCCGAGTTTACTGGTCTCCGATGTCAGCTTCATCTCCCTGAAACTCGCTCTCCCTCCTGCCCTCGGTCTTGCAGCCCCGGGGGCGAACGGCATCTTTCTGGTGAAGCCGCAGTTTGAAGCGGGCAAGGACAACATCGGCAAAGGCGGATTGGTCGACCCGGAGATTGCCGAGGCCACTGCCAAACAACTCCAAAACTGGCTTGGGACCGTGCCGGGCTGGACCGCAGGGGACTTGACCCCCTCTCCGGTCAAAGGCGGTGACGGCAACGCCGAATGGCTGCTCTACGGGAAGAAAGCGGCCTAAAGCCGACCTATCGCTTGCCCCAACCTGCGTTCGCCTGTATCGCTCGGCCATGATCGAAGAAACACAGCTGGAAATCAGCGAGCTTGGCCACCGGGGCGACGGCATCGCGCAAACACCGGGCGGCCCGATTTATGTTGCAGGTGCTCTGCCAGGAGAGACCGTCCTTGCCAAGGTCAAGAACGGCCGCGGCACACTTGTTCAGATCCTGACCCCGTCTGCGGACAGGATTCCCCCTGTGTGTACCCACAGTTCGGCCTCCGGCAGCTGCTCCATGCAGCATTTGGCCGAGGCACCCTACCTCAACTGGAAGAAGGGCATAGTCGAAACCGCTCTGTCCAGTGCCGGCATTACCCTTCCAGTCGCCGACACCGTTCCGGCAACGGAAGGCGGACGCCGCCGCGCTGTTCTGACAGCTGGCAGGAAAGGACGCGAAATAGTCTTGGGATACTTCGGCCGTTCAAGCCATGACCTGGTGGACGCCAGCGGCTGCGCCGTCTTGGCGCCGGAGATTGAACAAGCTCTTCCCGGTTTGAAATCTTTGGCGGCGCCAATAATGCCACGCAAAGGCGACATGCGGGTCATCGTGTTACAAACAACAACAGGCCTGGATGTCGCGATTGAGAAGGCAGACAAGGCCTATGACCGCAAGATACCGGCTTTGAGCCAGAAGACCGTGGAATTGGATCTGGCGCGCCTCAGCGTGAACGGCGAGGTTCTTCTGGAAGTGCGCCCGCCGTTGCTCGACATGGGCGGCACCGGCCTCGTCCCTCCGCCGGGTGGCTTCACGCAGGCAACGCTTGCCGCTGAAGAGGCGCTCTCAGAGCTTGTCGTTGCAGGTGTAGGTAAGGCCAAGACCGTGGCTGATCTGTTTTCAGGCGTCGGCACTTTTGCGCTGCGGCTTGCGCGCGCAGCCAATGTCCACGCGGTTGAGGGCGACTCCGCTGCGATTGCCGCACTTGACCGCTCCTTGCGCAAGCCGCAGGGCTTGAAGAAAGTTACCTTTGAAAAGCGGGATCTTTTCCGCCGCCCGTTGGTGCCGGAAGAGCTTGAGCCGTTTGCTGCGGTTGTTTTCGACCCGCCACGTGCCGGTGCTCAGGCACAGGCCGAGATGCTGGCGAAATCGAAGGTGAAAACCATCGTTGCCGTCTCCTGCAATCCGGCAACCCTGGCGCGGGACTTGAGGACCCTGATCGACGGCGGCTATGCGCTTCACTCAGTCACACCAGTGGACCAGTTCCACTTCTCGCCCCATATTGAGGCGGTGGCAGTTTTGAAACGGGAGTGAACCATGGCTGCGGTGACGGATCGGAATATGTCTGAAAACCAGGGCTCGCGCCGGTCACCGCCCCCGATTGCGAAAGTTGCCCGCAGGCTCCGCTATGCAGCCCATCAGGGAAGCCGTGTCGCGCTCTACACATTACATTCCGAAGCCATGCGCCGGATGAACCTGCGGCTCCAAAAAGATCTGCCCGAAACGCCGAAAGTCACGCCGGAAGGCCCAGTCGCCAGCCAGCGGCGCATGTTGGCCGACATCGTCAAGCTGTTTGCCGAGGACATGAAGGCGGTTGAAGATGGCATCTACCCGATGCCTTCAGACGGCACCCTGAGCCCAAGGGAGCTGTTGCAGACCAGCCAGGCCTTTTTCAAGGACGTGCCCAAAGTGGCGCGGCGGCGGGCCGAAAACACCCATCAGGAAGTCAATCAGGACGGCCCGGCCTTTGCCGATGCGCTTCCACGCTATTACCGCCAGAACTTTCATTTCCAGACGGATGGCTGGCTGTCGGAAGACAGCGCACGCCTTTATGATTTTCAGGTCGATGTCTTGTTTTCGGGAGCAACGGCCGCCATGCGGCGCAAGGCGCTCCTCCCGTTCGCGGAAATCCTGAAACGCAAGGACCAGCGCAAGGTCGCCTATGTCGACATTGCTTGCGGCACGGGCGGCTTGCTCCGCCCCGCGCTCAACGCCTTTCCGCGCCTGTCCGGGATCGGATTGGATCTTTCAGAGCCTTATCTCAACGTTGCGCGCGACCGGCTTAAAAGTCCGCGCGCCGGATATGTGACCGCGATGGCCGAAGAGCTGCCCTTCGCAGACAACTCCCTGGATGTTGTATCGTGCGTTTTCCTGTTTCACGAACTGCCACCGAAGATCCGGCGCCAGGTGCTGAGCGAGGTCGCCCGGGTCCTGAAACCGGGCGGTTCGTTTCTATTCGTCGACAGCCTTCAAACCGGCGATGTGCCGGATTACGATGGACTTTTGACGATTTTTCCGCAGCTGTTCCATGAGCCGTACTATACCTCTTACCTGAAAGAGGATCTCGCGAGCCTGTGCGCGGACGTGGGGCTTGATGAACGTTGGATGCGGCCTGCCTTTGTGTCCCGAGCTGCCGAATTCATGAAAACCGCCTGATCTTTCAGTATTACTGAAATTTTTCTGTTTCTTGTCTTGTGACCGAAAGCTGAAGGGCGTATATCCGGTCTCATGAGATTGGATCATTGGCTCTTGCAAACAGGGGAAAGCCGCAGCGCCTTTGCGCGCCGGGCAAACCTGTCCCCTGCCTCCGTTACCGCCCTGTGCAACGACCCCAATGTCTGGGTGTCGCGCGATATGGCCCGCAAGATAGCCATCGCCACGAATGGCGAAGTCACTCCAAACGATTTTCTCGGACTAGCTACAACCAAGGAGCATCCCGTGTCCCAGGCCCGTGTCGCAGAAGCAATCCGCGCATTCGAACGTGGAGAAATGGTGGTCGTGACCGACGATGACGATCGCGAAAACGAAGGCGATCTGATTGTCGCTGCCTCCAAGGTCACGCCTGAACAGATGGCGTTCATGGTCCGCCACACGTCCGGGATCATCTGCGCTCCGATGACGGTGGCCCATGCGCGGCGCCTGCGCCTCGATCCAATGGTCGCGGAAAACGATGCGCCGCTCGCAACAGCCTTCACAATTTCGGTTGACTACCGCCAGGGCCTGACCACCGGGATCTCGGCTGAAGAGCGTTGCTCCACCGTCCGGGCTCTGGCCAACCCGAATGTGGGCGCAGACGATTTCGTCCGTCCGGGCCACATCTTCCCGCTGGTTGCCAAGGAAGGCGGCGTCATGATCCGCTCCGGTCACACGGAAGCAGCTGTCGACCTGTGCCGCCTGGCCGGCCTTGAACAGGTTGGTGTGATCAGCGAGCTGGTCAATGATGACGGCACGGTCAAGCGCGGTGCGCAGGTTGCCGAGTTTGCCGCCGAATATGATCTGAAAATGGTCTCCGTCTCCGACCTGATCGCTTGGCGCCAGCGCACGGAACGCATGGTCGAACGGGTCAACGAGCAGCCGGTCGAAACAATTGCAGGCCCGGCTTACGCCATGACCTATTCCACGCCTTACGACCCGATGCACCACGTTGCCATCGTCTATGGAGATATCCTTGATGGACGCAGCGTCCCGGTTCGCCTGCAACTGGAATCGGTGCTGGACGACACGTTCGGAGATGCCCGCCCTCTCGACACAATCATGAAGCATTTTTCCGACCGGGGACGCGGCGTTGTTGTTTATCTCCGCGAGGGATCTGTTGGGGTTGCCCGCCAGTCCACGCGGCCAAGATCGGACTTCGAAGCTGCTGAAACCGAAGACCACAGCTCCGCGCAAGCTAGACAGGAACAATGGCGGGAAGTCGGACTGGGCGCTCAAATTCTGAAAGATCTGGGTGTCAGCTCCATTCGCCTGCTGGCCTCCCGTGAACGCCACTACGTTGGGCTGGAGGGGTTTGACATCAAGATCGACGAAACAGAGATCCTCGACTTGTGAGGTCAAAAGATTGGATAATGCTGCATGAAAGAACAGGTGGTCGAAAAGGAAGCCGAGACCAAGGGGGCTGAAAAACCAGTTCCCGCGCCGTTCACAATCGGCTACGACCGGCGGAACAGCGAGGCCATCGTTTATGGCTGCATGCTGCTTGCAGGTCTCTTCGCAGTGGTGAGCGTTGTGTCCGGCATGTACCTGCTGCTGTTCGCAGCACTTGGTCCAGCGGTCATCGCCTATTGGCATTTTCCCATGCTTGAGAAAAAGCGCCCGCAATTAGGCGCGAATGAAGACGGGCTCTTTGTCGACCGCATCGGCTTTATCGACTGGGGCGCGATCCGCATGATCGATCTGACCCGCACGAGCGTTCGCAGCATCGAGTTGATAAAGCTGAATGTGCTTCTAACCCGCCCATTGGAAGACGCCGTCACTCAAGGCCAGCACACACCCTTTTGGAAGCGGTTTACAATGCGCAACTGGAAGCGCAGCAAACGCGAACACGGCCGGGAGCTGATTTCCGTCAACCTGCACACCCTTGTCGGCGACCCGGACGAAGTTTTGACCCGCATCCGGACGTTCAAGTTCGTCTAATCCTTCGGTCCTTCAATCTTAGCCGACCTGGCCGCGGTGGCGGATCATGTGGTCGGCCAAAACGCAGGCCATCATGGCCTCGCCGACCGGAACGGCACGGATGCCAACGCACGGATCGTGGCGGCCTTTGGTCATCACGTCGACTTCTTCCCCCTGGCGCGTGATCGACTTGCGTTCCGTCAGGATCGAAGAGGTTGGTTTGACTGCGAAGCGCACCACCAGCGGATCGCCATTGGAGATCCCGCCGAGCACACCGCCGGCATTGTTTGTCAGGAACACCGGCCGTCCGACATCGTCGACACGGATTTCATCGGCGTTTTCTTCACCGGTCAAGGTCGCCGCTTCAAAGCCGTTGCCAACCTCAACGCCTTTCACTGCGTTGATCGACATCATCGCTGCGGTCAGGTCCGTATCAAGTTTTCCGTAGATCGGCGCGCCCCATCCGGCAGGCACGCCTTCCGCCACGATTTCAATTACTGCGCCGACGGAGGACCCCGCCTTGCGCACCCCGTCCAAATACTCCGCCCACTGGGCAGCCGCTGCTGTGTCGGGACAGAAAAACGGGTTGTTGTTGACTTCCGACCAGTCCCAATTGCCGCGATCGAGTTTATGCGGCCCAACCTGAACCAGAGCGCCGCGGATCGTGACACCCTGTATAACCTTCCGTGCAACGGCACCGGCTGCAACGCGCATCGCTGTTTCGCGGGCGGAGGACCGTCCGCCGCCGCGATAATCCCGAATGCCGTATTTCGCATCATAGGTGAAATCAGCGTGGCCCGGACGGAACCGGTCCTTGATCTCGGAGTAATCCTTGGACCGTTGATCGGTGTTCTCGACCATCAGCGAAATCGGTGTGCCGGTGGTCTTCTGCACGCCGTCTTCATCAACCATGACGCCGGACAGAATCTTTACTTCATCAGGCTCACGCCGCTGTGTCGTATACTTGGACTGGCCGGGTTTGCGCTTTTCCATAAAGCCCTGAATGTCAGATTCGGTCAGCGGAACGAGCGGCGGACAGCCATCAACAACACAGCCGATTGCAGGTCCGTGGCTTTCCCCCCAAGTGGTAACCCGAAACATGTGACCGAAACTGTTGTGCGACATCCGTGGCTTTCCCAAAAAGCAGCGTGAACCAAGACTGCGAGCGATAAGCCATCCGCCCGTGAAGCTCAAGCCCATCAGGTGTTAGAGCGGCCTTCTATTTCGACGCACGTCATGAAAGACCGAAAACAAGAAAATCCGCGAATGATCAAAACCAGATCACCTATACGTGTGAACCGGAGATAGTCCCGTTTTTATAAAACCGGATTTGCCAATCGTTAAACACCAATCTTTATCGTACCTCCCCAAGTTGAGGTCAGCGGGATTCTATCGTGCGCATTCGTGGTTGGCTAACAGGTCTGATCATTTTCTTGCTGGCGCCCAGCCTGCTCTTTGCCTCACTTTGGTTTTACGGAAATTTCGAAAGCGTCCGCGCGATTGACCGCAGTTTGAAGGGCGTTGGCCTGCTTCAAGCGCTGGGACCACTGACAGAAGAAAAGTCCCGGGGCATCTCTTCGCTGGAGATTTCGGACAGCTACCGCGATCAGCTCATCCGCTTCGGCGGTCCGGATTATGCGGAGTATCTCGATACCCAACTGACTGAGTTTGCGACGGAAGAAGATGTCTCGAAATCGCTGAGACATGCCAGAAGTCTGGCACTTTCGATTGCAGCCCTTGCCAAAATCTCATCATCCAGTCCGTACGAGACAACGAAACTCCCTCATTTGCTGACTGAAATTCTGCCCTCCGTCATTATCGAAACGTCGAAAATGCGCGAAAATGCGCGAAAATGCGGAACTCCTGTCGACAAAGGACACCATCAATGTCTGGGACAAGATAATGGTTCCAGTTCAGGGCGGGCAATTCAAGGTGGCTGCCGACGGAGCGGCACGTGACACCGTTTTGCTGTTCACGGACCTCGTAGGCCCAGCAGCGGACGACCTGCGCTCCATGGCAAGGCAGTACCGGGAGGCAAACGTTGCTTTTCAGACCCAGGGCGCAAAGTTCCTGACGTCGACGATACAGGCCGAAACGGGGGCCGACATCGTCGCAGAGCCCGTCATCACTGCGGAGCCTATGCTGATCGAAGCCACGTACACACTGTGGCAAGAAACCCTGGATTACTTGCGTGCTGCCTTGATCGAAGAAAAGCAGGACACTCTTCAGGCGGTCTCCCTGGCAGGTGCGGTAGCGACTGCTGTCATTTTCATCGCCTTTGGGATCGGCGCTGTTCTTGTCAGGGCACTGGCAGACCGGACACAAAAGGAATTTGAAAAACTCGGGTTCCACGATCCTTTGACAGGCCTGCCGAACCGTAGAGCCCTTCTAGAAGCAATGAGAGCCGTCCGTCCGTCGAGTTCCAGCCGCATATCAGGTCTTGTGGTGTTTGATATCCGACAGTTTCGGAAAATAAATCATCGTTTCGGCGATGAAGCTGGCGACATGATTTTAAGGGCCATTGCAAGTGACCTTACCGCGCTTGCCGGGCCGAAAGACTTTCTATGCCGAACTGGCGGCAGCGAATTTGCCCTGCTACGCCAAGACGGGCAAAGCACCGCTAACTTTGAAGCATTTGCGCGGAAAGTTTTGAAAAAAATTTGCTCGGTTAAAGTGGTAGAAGGTCAGGAAACTGTGATCGACGCCAACGCCGGGGTCTCCTTTCACAAGGCAAACACGGCACTCAACGAAACCATCCTGACGGATGCAACACTGGCCTTGCGCACAGCCAAACAAAAGGGATCGAAAGAGCTCGAAGTCTTCTCGCCGGTGATGCGCGCAATTTTTGAGAGCAACGCAGAAACCGCGAAGGAAGTCCTGTCGGCCTTGGAAAAAGGCAATATCGTTCCCTGGTACCAGCCGCAAGTGGACATCCACACCGGACAGATCATCGGCGCAGAGGCGCTCGCCCGCTGGATAGATGGAGATCAGGTCCGCTTTCCTGGCGCCTTCCTGCCCGCTGCAGAAGATGCCGGTTACATGGAGCTCATCGAAACAGCCGTTCGCGAGAACGTGCTGTCGTTGGCAACCACACTTGAGGCCCGGAACATTCATGGCATTCATCTCGGCTTGAACGTTTCAGCGAGCTTCCTAGAACAGGAAAATGTGGCTGAAGAGATCTATGCCAAGATCGTCAGCCTCGGCCTCAAACCTTCCAATTTCAACCTGGAAATCCTTGAAGCCGTTATGATCGACGAGATCGCCGCCATGCCGGTCAAGGCCAACATTGCGCACCTGTCAGAACTCGGCTTTTTTATTGAACTAGATGATTTTGGTACCGGCCATTCCAGCATTTCAAGTCTACGGGACCTCAAGGTGGATCGCGTAAAGATCGACCGCAGCTTTATCACAGGTGTTGACACCAATCCGGGTCTGCAGAAGTTCACAAGCGCTTTGATCAATCTGGCGAAGAGCCTCGACATCAGTGTTTTGGCGGAAGGTGTTGAAACTGAGGGCGAACGGCTCTGGTTGCAGCAAAACGGCTGCGACTACATACAGGGCTTTTTGATCTCGAAGGCCGTTCCGGAAGGTCTCATCCTTGAAATGATCCAGCGGCAGTCAGCTCTGAACTCTGACGGGAAGGTGTACGCCGTGACCGCGTGAGGTGCCGATGCCAACTCAGCTCTAACCGGTTGGTGGGCCGGAGGTCTGCAATGTCGCCGCCCGTTCTGCAAGCCTCTTCTTGAAATCAATCGCAGCTAGAGACAGCCCACCATTGGCCCCGTCTACAAAGTGGATGTGCTGGTTGTTGGACACATCCTGCACAAAACAGGTCATCAGGGCACTGTCAGATACATGGAGTCCGTAGATCAGCTGGCCTGCTTCTGACTGGCTTTCCAGATACGTCTTTAGCGCGCTCAGCTGGTCTGGTGTCAGGTCGAGAACAAGCTGCAAACTGTCCCCGAGCTTCCTGTGATCGGTATTGAGACTGAGCTCTTTAATGTATTTCTTGGGCTCGAAGGGCCCTGCCCGGCGTCCGGTGTAGTACCCGTACATGAAGAATAGGCTCTCCACGATTCCCATGAGATAACCCTTAAGCCAGCGGCCCGGCGAACCGAAACTGGCTTCCAGGGACAAGGTGCGCGGCGGAAACCGGAACTTCAGACGCGGCCCCTCTGCCAAACGGAGCTTTTCGTCGTCCGTAAGTGGATTGAAACCAAGCTTGCTGGCCAATCCCTCAATAATCTCCGGCAGACTCTCATCCGTCGCCGGTTTCAAGATGACGGAAACGATGTGCCCATTTTGGGCATCCAGCGGCTCCCATCTGCAGGACAACCCGCTCAAAACGGGATCATCGGAAGATGGCGCCAAAGCATAGGGCTTTACGGCCTCGGGGTCTTTGAGGATCCTGTCCGCGATTAGCAAGCCGTCGCCGATGATCATGGCAAGATGATTTCCCGGGCTGAGGCAGTATTTGCGAACTTTGATGTCGCCGCCTTTTTTCCGGATGTCCGCAACCGGAATGGATGCTGCTCGCAATTCCAGGTCCACAACATCCCGCGCAAGGACAACAACGCCGGCAATCGCTTCCTCTGCGAGTTTTCTGTCGGCCTCTGCAACGACGACAACTGCTCCGTCGCCACCAAAGACGAAGGGCACGCGGTCCCGGTCAACCTTGTTCAAAACCGCCGCGATGACGGCAGCACCGACCATGTTGACGTGCTTATAGCGTCCAGCGTTGATGGCGTCGCGGGATCGGACGATGTCGGCGGTCAGGACAACCCAGTCCTCCGGAACAGGGATGAACTCATTGCGTATGTTGTCCGACTTGAAATCTTGGCAGCTTGGCAGCTCGGAATAGAAGTCTTCTGCGGACATGTCTTTGTCTCCGTATGAGTGTGGTTCATACGGACTGAAGCTCGGCATCCGATGACCAGGCGGAGCGTTTTCAGTTCACATATGCGTCAAATCCCTGGCCACATAATTGGCCGGATTCCTCTCAAACTGTTTCAACAACTGTCATCTGGCTGTCCCGCCAAATGAACACCTTGTCTTGCGGAACGTCGATTTTCGGAACCTTGTCCGTGTATCCACCTTCCAGAAGTCCGCGCAGAACCCGGAAGACACCGCCGTGGGATACCACGACCGAAGGACTGTCAACGGTCACAAGCCACCGGCCGATGCGATCTGCAAGCATCTCATAACTTTCCCCGCCCGGCGGCACGAAGCGCCACTTGTCCGCGCGCCGTTGCTCAACGAGATCCGGATCATTTACGGCCAGCTCTTCGAGCGTGAAACCTTCCCATTTACCGAAGGTGATTTCCTTCAATTGGTCTTCGAGCCTGTACGTATCCGGCACAAGCCCCATTTCCGCCCTGACACGTTCCATCGTCGCCCGGGTCCGACCGAGCGGAGACGAGACAAAGTCCAGGGTATCCGGGTCAATGCCCTCTTTCTCCAGATACCCTTTCAGAAGCGCCCCATTGTTCGTTGCTTGGCTTTCGCCATTCGCGTTCAACGGAATGTCCTTCTGGCCCTGCATTCGGCTTTCCGCGTTCCAGTCTGTCTGGCCATGGCGTATGAAAATCAGAAAACCGGGATCAAAAAGCTTCTGCAGATATTCTGGGGCTTGGGGCGCAGGTACAATCGTCATGAAGGTGTCCGGATATAAAAACGCTCCGGCAAGATATAAGCCGGAGCGCTGAAATTGGAATATGCCCGGCAGGGATCCGCCTTGGCTTGGTGCACAAACGTCAGTCTTTGACGACGGAGATATCCGGCGCGTCGACAGCTTTCATGCCGACAATGTTGTAGCCGCAATCGACATGCTGGATTTCACCGGTGACACCGCGGCCGAGATCGGACAAGAGGAACAGTGCGCTGTCGCCCACTTCCTCAATTGTCACAGAACGGCGCAGCGGCGAATTGTATTCGTTCCATTTCAGAATGTAGCGGAAGTCGCCAATCCCGGACGCCGCCAGCGTTTTGATCGGTCCGGCAGAGATCGCATTGACGCGAATCTTTTGCGGTCCGAGATCCATCGCCAGATATTTGACGCTGGTTTCCAGCGCCGCCTTGGCGACACCCATGACATTGTAATGCGGCATGACCTTCTCCGCACCATAATACGTCATGGTAAGTATCGACCCGCCATCGGTCATCAGCTTCTCAGCGCGCTGGGTGACTGCGGTCAGCGAATAGCAGGAGATGTCCATCGTGCGGGCAAAGTTGTCGGCAGTCGTATCAACGAAACGGCCGGTCAGCTCGTTCTTGTCGGAGAAGGCAACGGCATGAACCAGAAAGTCGATCTTGCCCCATTTTTCTTCGAGCGCCTTGAAGACGTCGTCGATGGACTGAGTGTCGGTTACATCACAATGCCCGGCGACAAACGCACCCAGTTCTTCACCCAGCGGCTCTACGCGTTTCTTCAGAGCGTCGCCCTGGTATGTGAGGGCTAGCTCGGCACCGGCATCAGCAAGCGATTTGGCAATCCCCCAGGCAATTGACTTCTTGTTTGCCAAGCCCATGATCAAGCCACGTTTGCCGTTCATCAGTCCGTGCGTTTCCGCCATCGTATTCTCCGATTAGGATTCCATTCACCACCCGAGCGGGCTGGCTTCCTATGGCACAAGGCATTTTCTCCTTCAAGTCAGACCGGGACGGAATGAAGCGTCGACGGGGGCCGGTTCAATCACTATGTTGGCCGCAAAATTTGATCACGGAACAGGACGAGAATCCCGACTATGGAGCCCTCCCCTCACGCTGAACGCTTCGCCGAAATGATCGGCGCAGCCAACGTATTGACGACCGCCGAAGACCAAGCCCCGTTCCTCACCGAGTGGCGTGACCTATATAAGGGCGTCACGCCAATGGTGCTGCGGCCAGGGTCCACCGAAGAGGTCAGTGCGGTCGTACGCTATGCTTATGAGAACGATCTGAAGGTTGTCCCGCAAGGCGGCAACACCGGGCTCGTCGGCGGTCAAATTCCGCAGGAATCCGGGGACGAAATCGTTCTTTCACTCACCCGGATGAACAAGGTGCGGGCCGTCGATCCGGACGGTTTCACGCTGACCGTGGAGTCCGGCGTGATCCTTGAGACGGTGCAAAACGAGGCTGAAAAAGTCGACCGCCTGTTCCCGCTTTCACTCGGAGCGCAAGGCTCCTGTCAGATCGGCGGCAACATTTCGACCAACGCCGGGGGCACCGCCGTGCTGGCTTATGGCAACACCCGAGACCTGGTTCTCGGGCTCGAAGTAGTGCTTCCGACGGGTGAGATTTGGAACGGTCTGCGCACCCTTCGCAAGGACAATACCGGTTATGATTTGAAACAATTGTTTATCGGTGGAGAGGGCACCCTGGGGATTATTACGGCTGCCTCTTTGAAGCTGTTTCCAAAGCCGAAGAAACTGGAAGCTGCGTTTATTGGCCTCGCCAACCCGCATGCCGCGTTGAAGGTCTTCTCGATGGCCAAGGCGCAGGCCGGACCGCTGCTCACCGGTTTTGAAATCATGCCGCGTGTCGGCGTACAATTCTGTCTGGATCATCTGGACGGGGCGCGGGATCCGCTGGAGGGCAAACATGCCTGGTATGTGCTGATGGAGTTGTCCAGCGGCTCTGAAGTGTTCCCGGTCAGGGACCTTATGGAAGGTATATTGGGCGAAGCTTTTGAAGCCGAGCTGGTTGAAGACGCAGCCTTTGCCCAGAACCTCACCCAGGTTCAGGACTTCTGGCACATTCGCCACGGCATGTCGGAAGTCCAAAAAGCCGAAGGCGGATCCATCAAACACGATGTCTCAGTCCCGGTTGCTTCCATTCCCGCCTTCCTTGATGAGGCGATTGCTGCCGTCGAAGCATTCGTTCCCGGGTGCCGCCCAGTGCCATTCGGCCACTTGGGCGACGGCAACATCCATTTCAATGTCAGCCAGCCGGTTGGCGCGGACAAGGAAGCCTACCTCGCAAAATGGGACGAGATGAATGCAATCGTCCACGGTATCGTTGCAGATTTCAGCGGCAGCATTTCCGCAGAACACGGCATCGGGCGTTTGAAGAAGGATCTGCTGCGCGACGTCAAATCGGAGATCGAGCTCGATCTCATGCGCCGGATCAAAGCGGCCTTCGATCCGAAAAACCTCATGAACCCGGGCCGGGTACTCTAAACATACCGAAAATGGGGAGGTGCTCGCCTCCCCTAGGCCGTGTGCCTCGCCGGGACCAAGAAGCAAAACTGCTGCTTAGACAAATCAGTCACTTGGCAATATCCATCGGCTGCGGCCAATTCCCTTTGGAGTAAATGTCCATTTTTACTTCCAACAGTGAATGCTGTACTTGCCGGTTCGGTAAACAGCGCCAAAAGGACCGCCAAACGGATTAGCAGTTCAATCCTGCTGAGGCGTGCAATTGTCAAAATTACTATATTGCACGAAATTATGCCCTGAACGGGGATGCACAGACCAACCGACTTAGCGGCGATTGCTGACCCGATAATTTCACTCTGTGAATTAAAGGCCTGTTTAAACGAATTTTTCGATTCTGCCTAAGTGGTCAAAAGACGGTTTGCTCCGCCTCAGCCCCGAGTTCCTCAGGCCAGGTTTTTCCCACAAATCCACTGCCGAAAAGGCAAGTTTTCAGCAAAAATCCCGTTCATCCAGAATTCGGGCCGTTTTTTTGGCGAACGCCACCTTGGGAAAATTCTCATTATTTCTCAGCGCGATCGCAGAATTCACATACAAAGAATTCCCAATTTTCGCGCTTACCTTTTGAAAACTCCTGGATAATTTTCGAATTAGTTAAAAATTTCCTAAAATCCAAACTTGCAACGGCAGGAACCAATAGCAGACCAAGGAGGAATACTGGGGCGGATCTAGTTCTCTGCTCGGCGGCGAGTAAAAGGGCAAGTTTCTCTCCCTAACCAACAGAATCGAAGACTGGGCATCTACAAAAATTACAATACAAAACGTCTATGACCCCATAAAAATAAGCTATTTGAAAATATGGTAAGCAAATAGTTAATGTTGTTCATAGGCAAGAATAAGCCAACCGGCCGTTAAGGCCAGAAAACAGCCAAAAGGCAGCGGCAAAAGCAATCGCAGCCAGGCAGGACAGTGCACGTGAAGAAGCGCCAAACGCGTTTCTTTGGATGGAGGCCACAATGCAGGTTCAGACTCTACAAGTGTCCGATCCTTGGGATCGGGTGAAGGCGGAACTGAAAAATGAACTGGGCGAAGACATTTTCTCCAACTGGTTCGGCAGGGTAAAACACGAAGAGACAAACGGAGATGCGGTTCGTTTGTCGGTCCCGACACCGTTTCTCAAGAACTGGATCTTGAGCAATTACGAAAAGCAGCTGGTCAACCTGTGGCAGCGGCAGCACGACGACATAAGCCGGGTTGAGCTGACGGTTCGGGGTGCACTCCGCCCTCGGCCGGCCGGAAGCCAAGCACCAAAACCGATCAAGGCACGGCGCATCAGCGGCCGGGCCGCCCCATTTGCCACAAACCCTCAGTTCGGCTCGGTCAACACGGCTGCGTCCATCCCGTGCCTGGCGGACACGGGTGAAGATGCTGCAGCTGATTTCCTGAATGGTGCCGCGCTGAATCCGAAACTGACCTTCGATACCTTTGCAGAGGGAACGTCCAATAGCCTCGCCTGTGCAGCGGTGCGCCAAATGGCGGCCGGTCACGATGGTTCGCTCGGCCTGCTCTACATCCACTCTTCCACCGGCATCGGCAAAACGCACCTGCTTCAGGCTGCGGCTACCGAAGCTCGGAAAGGTGGGCGCCGGGTGGCCTATTTGTCTGCTGAGTTCTTCATGTACCACCTGGTACCGGCCCTGCGCACACCGGCTTATCCGGTTCTGCGCCAGGCCATGAAGTCCATCGATCTGCTTTTGATCGATGATCTGCAGTTCCTGCACGGCAAACAGGGCCACGAAGAGTTCGGCAAAACTCTCGAAATGCTCATGGAATCGCCGATGAAGATCATCATGGCAGCAGACCGGGCTCCGGACGAAATGAGCACGTTGGGCAAGACGGCGCGCGAGCGCATCCAAACTGGTGAAGTTGTCTCGATCCAGGCAACAGATTACGCCCTGCGCCACGATATCCTGAAAAAGCGGATCTTTTCTGCGCGCCGGACCCATCCCGGCTTCACGGTTCCAGACGAAGTGATCGACTACATCGCCCGCTACGTGATTTCCTCGGCGCGGGATCTGGAAGGCGCCTTGAACCGCCTGTTTGCCCACAACCAGCTGACCAAACAGCCGGTCACCATGCAGCTTGCCGAAAAGACCTTGCATGATCTGGTTCGGATAGGTGAACCGCGGTCCATCAAGGTTGAAGACATTCAAAACGTTGTCTGCAAGCACTTCAGCGTCACCAAAGCGGACTTGTTGTCCTCCTGCCGCGCCCGGACCCTTGTCCGTCCGCGCCAGATCGCAATGTATATTGCAAAGGTCATGACAGGGCGGTCATTGCCGGAAATCGGACGCCGGTTCGGCAACCGGGATCACACCACGGTTCTCCACGCAGTGCGCAAGATCGAAAGCATGGTTGGTGCAGATGCGGCTTTGGCCCAAGAGGTCGAACTCCTGAAGCGTCTTGTCCATGCATGAGACGAGGCTGGCCTGACAAGCACCAGCTTCAGGCCAGCTTCATCCAATACTCTTTGAACGTGGCAGATGTGATTGCCCTGCCATTTGATTGTGAAGCGTTGTGTACCTGAGTTTCTACTCCTCCCTCCCTTAAAGCCGCCGCGTGCGGCTTTCTTTTTGCCCTCTTGATTTATTTAGACCCTGCGCTTACATGTGCGTCCGGTTTGAAGGGACCAGCCGTCCGCGGGCGACAAGCCTCGGTGAATACCTTCGCAGCCACCAGGCTGCTTCAATCGTTCCTGACTAAGTTGTGCAGGCCGATGGCAATGCGGACCCCATCCGAACATGCCTGCCTTTCTTGGAAGGGTACGTAATGACTTTACCTAATCTGACTGATCTGAAGTCTCAGGCGAAACGCCTCCGGCTCGCGATCTCAAGTTCTGACAGTGCCGACATCAGCCACAGCAAGTCGCTGGAACTGGTCGCCAAACAATATGGCTACCGGGACTGGAATACCTTGCATGCGGCCGCACAAAGCACCGGTTTCCGCAAATTCACTGTGGGGGACCGGGTCAACGGCACGTATCTTGGCCAGTTGTTCGAAGGCGAAATTCTCGGCTTCTCGAAGACTGCAAGGTCCGGAACCTACAAGGTGACCATCCAGTTTGATACCCCTGTGGATGTGGTGACCTTTGACAGTTTTTCTGCCTATCGGAGCCGTATCACGTGTACCATTCGCGAAGATGGGGTCGCGATCAACCGGACGTCCGACGGGCGCCCGCATTTGGTCATGGACCTGGCTGCGTAGAGCAGCTTTGGGCGTCTGAAACAAAAACGCCCGATGCTTTGTGCGGCGCTGTTACCGTTTCCGGGTCATCACGAGATGGCCCGGAACCGGCTCCCCTTCCTCCATCCGGACGGTAATCGGATCCATTGCCAGGATGTCGAACCCGAATTCCTCAAGCCTTATTCGAACATAAGCTTCGCCCTGAGCAAACCGGCTCTTCGGCCCGACCATATAGTCCCGTCCATCCAACACGGCATCCGGCAGCGTTTCGGTTGAAAAGGCGAGATATCCGCCCGCTACCAGCCGCTCGGACGCGCCTTTTAGAAAGGGTTCAATCGCGCCGAGATAGGGAAACACATCCGTTGCCGCGATAAAGTCCCATGACGGACGGCTGCCGTCTTCTTCCTCAAATTCTTCAAGAAACTCGACGGCTTCCCCGACATAGAGGTCATCATAGACCTCACGATCATAAGCCAGTTCGACAATTCGTTCCGACAGGTCAACACCGGTTAGATGCTGTGCGGTCTCGGAGAACGCGAGACCCGTCAATCCGGTGCCGCAGCCAAGATCCAGAAAACGGCCGAATGGTCCCAGCTCCAGTCGCCCGACAAGGTCCTGGAGCAACAACGGGACACAATATCCAAGGTCATCGACCAGGATTTCATCAAAGACATCGGCATGCTGATCGAACAAGGTCGCCACATAGGCATCCGGCATCTTGCCGGGCGTCTCCGCCACGCCCATGGCTGCAAGCCGGATACTGACGCCGCCAGGATCGGACGGATCGAGCACCAAGGCTTCCCGGTAGGACTCGGCCGCTGCGACGAGATCACCTTCCTTTTCGAGTTTCAAACCCCGGTTGTAAGCTTCCGCAAGCGCGTCGTCTTCGATGCTGCCCCCCGGTCGGTCCGCCGTCTCGGGTGTATAGTGATCGTCCGTCATCGGTTTCCAGCCACAAGAGAAAGCCTCTCCTATCCCGTCCATCCCGACTTTGCACGTCAAATGGTGATAATGGATCTAAATTCCAATGACTGCTCTGCGGACCTTTCGGACATTCCCTGAAGGATATCATCCGCTCGAGACTATGCTATCTTTGATCGACAAATTGCGGTGAGGGCAGTGGTGAAGATATTTCTTGGCTACCCTTCTGAGCACGAAAAAACGGCTTGGGAGGTCTACAATTTTCTTAAATCTAAGGGAGATGAAGTTTGGTTCGACAAGGCCTCGCTTGTCGCGGGTACAGATTGGGACCAAGAGCGTTCCGAAGGACAGCGACAAGCGGAACTGGCCGTGCACTTGTGTTCCGAAGCGATACTGGAACGGGCTGGGGTAGTTAATCGTGAAATCCGACAAACGCTGCGACTAGTCGAAGATCAGCCTCTCGGATCACTCTACGTCATTCCGATCAGGCTTGAGCCGATCAAACTGCCCGTCGAGCTGACCCGTTTCCAGTATTTTGATTTCGGAAACGGATGGCAGCATCGACTGTCTGACGGCGTCGAAAAACGTCGGGCGCAACTCGCCGCAGAGGCCACAGAGTCTCCAAAGTTACCGGTTGTCGAGGAAAGCTCACTAGAGGGGTCACAGAAGGTTGAATTCGAGGAGATCACCGAGCTTTACGAATGCCGGGGGGAATACCTTCGCTACGAAGAGGATGGCCTCTACTGGACCTACTTGAACGGCGCTATCGCCTCGTCGGTGCTTGAAAGTTACTTCGGAAACCGTAGCGACTTCGAGCGGCTGTTTGATGAAGACGAACTGCCAGCCGACGATTGTGACGAAAGGAAGCATGAATGGTCGGTCAGTACAGAAGAGTTCTTCCGGCTGGAGAGCATGCTTTCCATTCGGTTCTATACTTACTTTTCATACGCGAGAGCCGCACATCCCAACCACTATATCACTACGCTTAACTTCTTCGGGGAGGACGCGGGAACGCTTGAGTTTGAGCGCCTGATAGGCCACTCGACGGAAAACGCCCACAGGATATTGGCGTACTGCGAGAAGGTCATCATCGCCGAATTTGAGGGTGAAATCGACAAGGAATCGTTCTTCGAAGGCTACAAGGAGGATGAGGAAGACCTCTGGAAACTCCTTATGCATTTCAATTTCGACAATAAGGGCCTGACGTTCAGTTTTTCACCCTACGACGTATTGCCATACGTTTTTGGCTCGCACGAAATACACGTGCCTTGGTCGTTCCTTGAAGAAATGATTGCCGCCGAGTACAAAGACATCGTCGAAAAGCTAAAGGCCTAAAATCAACTGCGCCCTCGTCTTCCCCGCAGAGTGTGGACCGTTTTATCTTCCGCCCCCTCGCGACGCCCCAACCAATCAGCAGCAATGACTAATTGGCCTCAAACCGGTCATTCCACTGGCTCGAAAACCATCGGTTCCGTGCCGCTCAAAACAGATCCAATTGCCCACCGCCTGTTGCCGTCTTCTTCTGAGTTCGACTTTTCTTTTCCGTTGCGTCTGCCGGAACTGACATCTCTAGCGGAACCTCGACTTGCAGATCCGGGTCATCGTTCACGACTTTATTGACCCGCGACGAGACAGGAACAGCTTTCAGATAATCGTCTTCGATCGGCAGCATCAGCTGTTTCACATCGCGAACGGGCACACTGCCGGTGTCCAGCCATGTCTCGAAACTCTCCGGTTTCAGGATGACCGGCATGCGGTGGTGAATCTCGGACATCATCCGGTTGGATTGCGTGGTCAGCATCGCCCCGGAATCCATGTCGCCGCCGTCAGGATCCGACCACGTTTCCCAAAGGCCGGCAAAGGCCATCAGCCCTCCGTCAGCAGGAGATATATAGAAGGGTTGCTTGCCCTCAGGCGTCCGCCGCCACTCGTAAAAACCGGAGGCTGGAAACAGACACCGATGGTGTTTCATCGCCGACCGGAAAGATGGTTTTTCGGCAGCAGTCTCTGCGCGCGCATTGATGAGGAGCGTGAAACTTGCCGGGTCTTTCACCCAGGACGGTATCAGGCCCCAGCGGACAAGTTGAAACCGCCGCTGGCCATGCGCATTGATCACGGTTGCCACCGGTTGGGTCGGCGCGATGTTGTAGCGTGCCGGAAAATTCGGTTGATCGATGTAGCCAAAAAGCGCCCGTACATCGTCCGGTGTGGCTGTCAGGCTGTAACGTCCGCACATGTCTGGTTGTCCTTATTCACATGCCCGTTTGCGAATTATCAAGAAATGACGTGAAGTTAGGCAATTTGAAACGATAAAGCGCTAGCTTTTTCAAAAGTAACATAATCGGGGGTCGGGTATGGAATGTGTGGATCCAGTTTTGGGCGCCGGTGAGCTGGCCGCCGAACGGCTGGAGCAGGCCAATATCAATTCCCAGACCGGCCTGGCAACCGACTACCTAAACCATTTCAATGAAGTGATGATGCTGCTCGAAATGCTGCCGGCAATGCCCGACTGCGCCGCTGACGTTCTGGAATGGCAGCCGCTCGACTATGAAGGGCACTTTGAGAATTCATCCTTCAAGGACAAGAAACTGGCGATCCTTGCCTATCATGCCGCACCGGCCCACCTTCGCGAGCACCTTGAAGCTCGCGTCTCCGACATCAATGCGCTCGTGGCTCAAATCCAGGATCAACTCCGCGAAACCGAAGACCCGTCAGTGATCGCCGCGGAGATCGCCGACTTCGCGACCCACGAGATCAAACCACTGATCTCGACGGCAAGTGGTGTGATCCACGGTCACGTCAAACCGGAAGCCGAGCAACCCGAAGGCGATGACGCACAGGCAGAGATCGACGCCCTGTTTGCCTGATCGACCATTTATATGACAGAGTTCGGGTATGTCCCGCCCCTTTCCTTCCGTCCCCATTCTCAGCGTCAGTGTGCTCTGCCACAAGGACGGCTGCGCGCTTCTCATCAAGCGCGGCAAACCGCCTTACAAGGACCATTGGAGCCTGCCGGGCGGCAAGGTGGAGTTCGGCGAAACACTTGCAGAGGCCGCGGCGCGGGAGCTGCGCGAAGAGACCGAGCTAACCGCAGAGCTTGCCGGACCCGTCGAGGTGTTTGACTCCATCCAACGTGATGAAACCGGGAACATCCTTTCTCATTTCGTTTTGGCAGTTTTTGTTGCGGCAAACCCGTCCGGGACCGTGATGGCCGGTGATGATGCCACCGCAGCCGAATGGGTGGCCCTAGATGACCTGGACGGCCGCATCACGACACCTGGAACACCGGCGCGGATCCGGCGCCTGCTCTCCAAGCTCTCCTGAGAAGCGAATTCCTGGGGTCAACGCACCATAGCTGTTGCAGGATGCGATCGCCCGGCGCATGATCGCCCTATGTTCGGAAACACGATACAATCTGGGTTTCCCGCCGCCGCCTTTTTGGCGGCGTTTCTTGTCGTATCCGGACCTCCAACCGCTTCTGCTCAGGACACACCAAGCGTCAGCGCTCCCCCATATGAACCGCAACTGATGCGGCTGTCTGAAATCTTCGGAGCATTGCATTACCTGCGTCCGCTGTGCGGAGAAGACGACACGCCGACCTGGCGGGATCGTATGGAGGAATTCCTCGACGCTGAAACCCGGGATGAAAACCGGCGGCGGCGATTCATTGAGCGTTTCAATCAGGGTTATCGCGGTTTTTCAGTCGCTTATCAGGACTGCACGGATGCCGCACGTCTCGCCATGGCACAGTATTTGGGCCAAGGCGAAACGATCATATCCGACGTGACCAGCCGTTACGGGCGCTGAACCCGGCAGTTTTTTCCATTTCGTTATCAGTTCGTAAACTTTTTGCATCAAATTTGTGGGTGGCCGTTAAGTTTGTGTTCACGGTTGCTTATCAGCGCGATTCACCGTGCTAGGATCAGTTCATGAGATTCGGGGATGGGACACGCTGGGGTTGATACCATGCGCGTCGGGAAAGACCGGTAAGGGAACGAATGATCAACGACGATTACGCCGAAGCGGCAATGGAAGCCGAATTTGCCGAAGACGAGGATATTCGGCGCGCTGCATTGGGCTTCATTTCAGAAGCCTGGTCAGAAGCTATTGCCAATGGTGTCGACGCGGATGCTGTCGCACATGCCGCAATGTTTACCGCCCTCGCCGACCTTGTTGCGGCCTATGGCGAAGATGCTGTTGCCAAACTGGCGGAAGGTTTGCCGGACCGCATCCAGCGCGGCGACTATACAGTCAACCGGGTTCTGCAGTAGCATCAGCTTGGCAAGCACCGATATTTGGAGAGGCCGGTTCATCCGGCCTTTTTGAGTCTTGTTTCGCGCAAAGCCCAGGCCGCAAGATCAGCGGATCAGATCGTAGGCAAGCTTCAGGTAGATCAGGCCGCCAAAGATCATCAAAATAGCACCCGCAATATGATTGGCCCGGTCAAGCCAGGCATCGTCGATGCGGGATCTGAAATGGGTCACTGTCGCGGAGATGAATACCCACCAGGAACAGGCTCCGGCCGTGACACCTGCAACCATCATCAGTGATCCGAAGTAGTTGTCGTGGTCCGGGCGCCAGTCCCCTAAGCTGCCGAAAATCGCGATAAAGGCCAGAATTGTTCCCGGGTTTGTGATAGCCATGAAGAACGCCGCCGTTGCATCGCCCCAGAACCCATGCTCCTTGCCGTCATCCCCGCCGTTCAAGTGCGGATGGCTGTTCCAGATTTTAAATCCGAAAACGATCAGAAGCGCTCCGCCGACGATCTCAATCAGATCGAATTGGCCTTCGATGAACCGCGTTACGGCGGAGACGCCAAATATCGCGGCGGTCGCATAGATCGTGTCTGCGACAACAGCCCCAAGTCCAACGAACACCCCATGGCGAAACCCGCTGCGCACAGCATGCTGGATGGCCATGACGTTGACGGGTCCGACCGGCGCAGTGGTGATGATACCGATGAAGAAGCCAATAACGGCATATTCCAGAAAGGTCACAGGCCAGCCTTAGGTATGTTTTCGTCGCCCGAGCGGGCGGGAATACCTTCGATAGCGCTGCAGCCCATGCACCACAAGCATATCAACGCCGTTTCTTATTGTTTTCACATTGCCATGAACTGATTAAAGAAGAACGGCTGGTGGCAAAGCGATTCTAAAGGGGAAAGACCGATGAAATTGCAAACCTTCGGAGCATGCGTTGCCTTTCTCTTGTGTGTTGGGAACGCTCCAGCCAAAACGGTCACTGTCGAGACGATAGAAGTGTCGCCGGCCCAAGGTGAAGACAGTCCTGCAGCCTCCCCAGAAACGATCCCACCGGAAGATCTGCCTGGCACCTTGGAAGGTGCTGACGAGGCAATTGTTGACGTCCCGGACGTGCTCCAGGATCGCCCACAAATCCTTTACAACAAGTCCTATCTGCCCAAACCCGTCGCCCGCATGCATTCCCAGATGATGGAGGCCGCTCTGTCCGGCGATATCAACCGGATGCGCATCATTCTGGAAAGCAACGAGGTCATGCCGACCCTGTCGTTCGGAGAAATTGAAGACCCGATCGATTTCCTGAAAGAGAGCTCCGGCGACGGGGAAGGTTACGAGATCCTGGCAATTCTTGCAGACATACTGGACGCCGGTTTCGTACATGTGGACGCCGGCACCCCGCAGGAAATGTATGTCTGGCCGTATTTCTCCCGCTATCCGATCCAGGATCTGACGCCGGAGCAAAAGGTTGAGCTGTTCCGCATCGTGACCTCCGGGGACTTTGCAGAAATGGAGCAATACGGCGCCTGGAATTTCTACCGGGTCGGCATTGGCCCGGATGGCACCCTGCATTACTTTGTCGCCGGCGATTGATCCGGAAAGATCACTGTTTGCGGAGTTCTGCCGTAACCGCATAGCCGTGATAGATCGGCTTGAAAGAACATGTGGCGCCGTTGTCCCGCGCCAGTCTCTGCAGCTCCTCCCGCAGATCCGCGCGCGGTGAAACGTGGTAAGAGGCCAGCCATCTCACTAGAAGCGCTTTGAACCACACCGGCAGCCCCTCCTGCTGGCCAAAGTCGACGATGTGAATGCGCCCCTTGGGAGCCAGGTGCGCGAGTCCGACCGCCAGCGCCTCACACCAAATCGGCATCATGGACAGGGTGTAGGAGAAGAACACCCGCTCGAACTGGGAGACACCCAGAGGCTTTGCCGCCGCCGGATCTGAAGCATCTCCGCGAACAAGACTGATCCGGTCTGTGAGGCCCGCTTTTTCGATATTCGCGCGGGCCGTCTCCAGCATCTGTTCAGAAATGTCGAGGCCATAAAACCGCACGTTAGGATATTGCTTGGCCGCCGCGATCAGATTGCGCCCTGTGCCGCAACCAAGCTCAAGAACATGACTGCCCTCCGCCGGCGCCAAATCGCGGATAAGCCGGTCCCGACCGAGCAGATAATATTTGCGGGTCAGATCGTAGATGTGGCGCTGGTTGCGGTAGACCGCATCCATCAGACCTGCGGTGTCGGCTGTTTGGCTCATGACGTTTTGCGGCGCTCGCCTATCCTTTGAAGACGTACAGGTGGAACCCGCCATAGATTGAGGATCGATCCTGACGGCCGAGCTGAAGGCTCTCCTCAGCTTCATAGGTCCAGCGGTCCAGGATCTCGTCGGCAACACGGCCCGGCAAAAGGCTCGGTTCGGCAGCCGTCCGGAAGATCACCCTTGCGCCTGGACGCGCCGTCCGCGTGATCTCGCTCCACAGCGCATTGAGCTGGTGATCCGTCATCCAGTCCTGCGCATCAAGCAGGACGTATGCGTCCAGGACATCCTCGCCAACGCTTTGCAGATGCTCGGTGAAGTTCCGGTTCAGGACCCGGACGCGGCCGGCGCGGTCACGGATATCTCCAAAATGATCGCGTTTGAGATACGGCGGCAGAGGTCCGGATTTACCCGTCTTTCCGCCATCTTGAGGCGCATAACCCCGGCCAAAGGCCTGCCACGCGAAATAGTTGTCTGACATGGAGAAATCGCAGGCAAGTTTCTGCAACCGCTCTTTGAGAACCGCTGACATGTTGCCGTCCGCATTGCCGGATACCAGCGCATCATATTGCGCCGGCGGAATGCCCAAACCATAAAGAGACATCTTTTTCGATGTCGCCCAGCGGACCAGGCGTTTGTCAAACAGCGGTGCCAGAGCCGTGTCGAAGAAGCTGCGCTGCTCTTCAAGAGACTTGGCCCGGACCATGTGCTTGGGGTCAATGCCATACAGGCGGGCGACCAGATGCCCGGCACCAATGCAGTAACCGAGAAGGCCGTGGTGGTAGAGGTCACGCGAGAACAGCGTTATGCGCTTGCGGCCCCAATTCGCCAGATCCCGGCCTTCCCAGTAGTGAATGGTTTCCGGATCAAGGTTGGCTTTGAGGAAACGCTCATATGCGGCGACGTTGGCTTTCTCGTCCGCCTCACCAAAGAAACGATAAAAGGTCTCGTAGTTCGGGAAGTGCTTTGCCGCAGCGAGTTTCAAACGGCCTAGGGCCACGTGTGCCCGGTTCAAATCAACAGCGGTGATCTCTGCGGGGTTGGCTGTCAGGTAAGACATCACGTTGCAGCCACCAGACGCAATCGTCACCATCCGGCTTTCCGGGGTCAGACGGAGAGCCCGCATGTCGACATCCGGGTCTTCCCAGATTTGCGGATAGACCAGACCCTTGAATGCAAAGGTAAAGAGCCGTTCCAGCATTCCATCGCGGGACGCGGCATCCGAGCGGTGCACCGCGTTCTTCAGACGTTTTTTGGACGCAGTTAACGTGCTGTGAGGCATCTCGCTCTCCCGGATCGCTGTTCGAAAGTTCCCTTGCGATACGGGAGAGTGACGACAGTTTGGTGACGTTCACGCCAGAATTGTGAGGTTATCCGGATAATAGTCTTGCGCCGGAAATCCGGCACAAGTCGCTTGGCCGATCACTCAGCGCGTGATCACAACGAAGTCTGTGCCAAGACCCGTGTTACGTTGATAGCTGCGGTCCGTCACGGTCAATGATGTCCCCGGCGTCAGCATTTTCGAAAGGTCTTCGGCGACCTTTTGCGGGATCTCCAGTCGATCCAGGATTTCGTATGATGCGCCGCCGCGTTCGCCTTCTGCGGAGACGGCGATCCACTCCACGGACGGGTCGCCCTGTTTGAAATCAAGTGCGGTGAAGACATGGGTGCCGATGTCATCGCCGGCAGCCTTGATTGTGACAGGCGCGCTGTAAACATCGCGGAACTTGCGGCGGACCCGGAGCTTGGCATTGTGGGGCTTTTCATACCCGGCCTCTCGGTAAATCCGCGCCACCAGACTGTCGGCGATGTTTCCGGTGATCGGCAGGTCCGCGCCTTCCTGATAAAGCTCGATCGCTGCCCGGGTCTTGCGCCCGACCACGCCATCGACCGGCCCGGCATTGTATCCAAGTTCGTTCAAAAGCCGCTGCAAAACCTTGTTTTTGCTCGGCGGCTTTTGCGGTGTGATGATCATCCGAAGCGGTCGATCGAAGTGAGGGTTTTCAGGTTCCGCTGCCGCCAAGGGCGTCTGCAGGACGGCAGGCTGGATCGCGCCGCGCAGCGCCGGATCCATGGCAATGTTCTGGGCTGACAGGCTCGCCACCTTGGTGGAGGGTGATAACGGCTGCGGCAGAGCGCTGTGCGTGACAGGCATTGGTGTTGCAGCTGCCCGCGTAACAACAACATGGTTGCCGCGCGCTGTCATGCCGAAGATTGATTTGGCAAAGCTGCGTGGCAAACGAATGCAGCCGTGAGACGCCGGATACCCGGGGAGTTTGCCCTGATGAAGCGCAATCCCAGACCACGTGAGGCGCTGCATGAACGGCATCGGTGCATTGTCATAAAGATTGGAGAAGTGTTTGCGCCGTTTTTCCAGAATCGAAAACACGCCCGTTGGGGTGCTGTTGCCACGTTTTCCGGAAGAAATCGGCGATGTTTCGATCAGTTCAGAGCCCCGATAAACATCAATACGCTGCTCATCGAGAGAAACAAGAAAATGCAACGGGTCCTGTTTTTGAACCTCTTCAGGCGTGCCCTGAACCGCTTCGCTCGCAAGGCTTGCTGAGCCCGCTGCCAGGGTCAGAAAAGCCGCACAAGCGAGCTGCGAAAACTTGCGGCCAGCGGCGCGCGATTTCGAAGGTCTTTCACCGTACTTCGTTACAAACATTCCCGAGCTCCCCAACGCAATACCCATAAGCCCTTAGAAAACCTTACAAGTGAGCCGTGTATTTTGGGTTAGGACATAAGGTTACCAAATGGTTTCCGAGCGTCCAGTCCCTCTAAGCTCACCTTTCCTCGCACACTAGCGGGGGGCTGGCTGTTATTCACATCACAAATTCGAAGAGTTTCCGGGTGTGTTTTTCAGGACACATTCTTTCTGCTGGCGCCGCACACCAATTACCGAGGTTTCGCCGGAAGGTTCAGGCGCAGTGTGTGGGCGCGATCACGGGCTGATACCTTGTCTGTGTGCACAAAAGGGCTTATCTGCCGTCCATGACCGCGTCTGGCAGAACTTCAAGGAGCGTTTCCCTGTGTCATCCCCCAACATCGCACCGCTTCATGATCGTGCCCTGATCCGCGTCTCTGGCCCGGATGCCGAGCATTTTCTGCAGAACCTCGTAACAGCCGACATCGATGAACTTACGGACCCGGGCGCAACGCTTTCCGCGCTGCTGACGCCTCAAGGCAAGATACTCTTCGATTTCCTCATCTACAAACAGAACGGCGGCTACCTGATTGATGCGCCCAAAGAAACATCCGCGGATCTTTTGAAGCGACTGACGTTTTACCGGCTGCGGGCAAAGGTGGATCTGGAAGCTGCTGGTGAAGATGTCTGCGTGTTTGCTTTTTGGGGGGGAGACCTGTCAGACAACACAAACGGCGCCGAACTTGTTGTGACGGATCCGCGTCTTGCAGCGCTCGGTCAGCGGGTCGTCGGGCCTGCCGGTTTTGCGGAAAAGTCTGTGGCCACGGTCAAGGATCTTGAGGCCTATGACGCCCATCGTGTCGCCCTCGGAGTTCCGGAGGGTCTGAAGGATTTCGCATACTCCGACATTTTCCCGCACGATGCGGATTTGGATCAGCTCGGCGGCGTTTCCTTCAAAAAGGGCTGCTATGTCGGACAGGAAGTGGTCTCGCGCGTCCACCACCGGGGCACGGCCCGCAAACGGTTTATCCAAATCGAGGCAGAGGGCGAACTTCCGGAAATGGGGACTTCCGTCACCGCAAACGACAAGAGCGTCGGCGAACTCGGTTCGTCCACAATGATCGACGGCCAAGCCTTTGGCGTTGCCCTGCTGCGCCTTGACAAGGTGCACCAAGCCATTGAAAACGGCGTCCCGCTGACCTGCGGAGATGTGGCCATCACCGTCAAGCTGCCCGACTGGGCTAAGTTCGGCTGGCCAGATGCCAAGGCAGCGGAGTAACGTTCCACCCACCGACAGGGGTCCAATGTCTGCTTCCCGTTCCGATGAGCCGCCCCGCGCCTGGCAACGCATGTTGTCCGGCCGCCGGCTCAACCTTCTGGACCCCTCGCCGCTCGACGTTGAGATTTCCGACATTGCCCACGGCCTTGCCCGTGTCGCCCGATGGAACGGTCAGACCTACGGCGATCATGCGTTCTCCGTTGCGGAACATTCTCTGATCGTGGAAGACATCGCTCTCAGCTTGAAGCCAGATATCTCGCCAGACTGGCGGCTTGCAATCCTTCTACACGATGCCCCGGAGTATGTGATCGGAGACATGATTTCCCCGTTCAAAACGGTGATCGGTGAAGCCTACAAAGCCGTTGAACTCCGGTTGCAAGGCGCCATTCATTTGCGGTTCGGCCTGCCTGCGGACATGCCGCAGACAATCAAGAAACTCTGTAAACGGGCCGACATCATCTGCGCCTATTTTGAAGCCCTGGAACTTGCCGGCTTCGATGACAAGGAAGCTGCCAAAATCTTCGGCCGTCCCCGCGGCTATCCCGCCGATGCGGATGGCAAGTTGCGGTACGGTTTGAAACCTTTACCAGTCGCGAAGGCAGAAACCTTGTTTATGGAGCGGTTCGAACTGATCGAAGCCTTGCGGGAAGCTGGGAAAAAACCGAAAACCGGACGCGCCAACAGGTGACCTGACCGGCGAATAGCCCTACCTTCACCTTACGCCCCAACGGCACTGATTTTCGTCTTGGAACCTGAATGCTGCACGTCTGCTCCCTGTCCCGGCTGAGCGAAACGGTTGAAAAAACCGGCGCCAAGTCACTCGTAACCCTGATCAATGCCGAGATGCCGGTTCCGACACCGCCCAGCATTTCTGCAGAGCGTCATCTGAACCTGTCGTTCAATGATATCCCGGCGCCAGTTAAGGGGCTGACACCCCCAGGTGAAAGCCATGTTGAGCAGCTTTTGGCATTTATCCGGGCGTGGGACAGGACATCGCCTATGGTCATTCATTGCTGGGCTGGGATCAGCCGCTCCACCGCGGGCGCTTATGTGACGGCTTGCGCGCTTAATCCGGAGGCGGACGAATACACCGTGGCCGCAACGCTGCGCCGCCAATCGCCCTCCGCAACACCAAACCCGCGTATTGTTGCGATGGCGGATAAAATCCTCAATCGTGATGGCCGGATGATTGACGCCATCCGGGGCATCGGGCGTGGTGCCAACGCGTTTGAGGGGGCGCCCTTCGAGATGCCCATATTCGATTAACGAGGAGCCTTCATGCCGCACCGGCACGCCAGCATTGAAATTGGTCTGAATGCGGTCATCGTGTCGGTCGCGGGTGGCATGCCGCAAATCGTGCATGTGGAAGAGCCGGAAAAGGACATGGCGGACAGCCTGCCCTTCGGCCCTTTCGACCCTCTGCATCACCGGACCTTCGAGATCGGGCTGCGCGCCTGGGTGGAAAACCAGACCGCACTCCGGCTGGGCTACATCGAACAGCTCTACACGTTTGGAGACCGGGGACGGCACAGGGTGTCGGGAGATGAGGGTCCGCATGTTGTGTCAGTTGGATATCTCGCCCTGACACGTCAAACCCCAGACTCAGAAGAGACGCTGTCCCGCCATCACTCTGCATGGCGGTCCTGGTACGACTATTTCCCATGGGAAGACTGGCGGGCCGGACGCCCGGCCTTGCTGGACACCGACATGCTGCCAGCTCTTGAAAGCTGGGCTGAAGAACCACCGGAAGAAGGTGAGCCACCGCGCGCCCTTGCCCGGAGCGAACGGGTCCGCCTTGCCTTTGGAACAGGTGGAACCGACTGGGACGAAGAACGGGCTCTGGAACGCTTTGAGCTCCTCTACGAGGCGGGCCTTGTCGCCGAGGCCAAAAGGGATGGGCGTCCGGCGGCCTTGAAGCGAGATGAGATCCCGCCGTTTGGCATTTCCATGGAGTTTGACCACCGCCGTGTCCTTGCCACCGCGATTTCGAGGCTACGCGGCAAGCTCAAATACCGGCCGGTGATCTTTGAGCTTATGCCGTCGGCTTTCACACTCACCGACCTGCAAAACTCGGTCGAAGCCATCTCAGGCCGACACCTCCACAAACAGAACTTCCGGCGCCTCGTTGAAAACGCCGACCTTGTAGAGCCGACCGGTGCGACATCAACGGCGACTGGCGGCCGGCCAGCTGCCCTCTTCCGATTCAAGCATCAGCTCTTGAGCGAACGGCCGGCACCGGGCCTGCGTGTTGGCGGCCGGTAACACCCCGAAATCATCTCCCCCTGCAACACGGCCACAGGCTGTCAATTCATCCTGAATTTTATCAGTGCTATTAACCATAAGCCGATGAATATTTCCGCATACCTCAAGAAATTCTGCCAATTTCAAGCTTATTAACGGTCTTTCAAGGTTAAGCAGACATCTTGTCTTTCAGAGCGGACGTTTACACAACGTTAGCGATGATTGATCCGGCGTATTCGGACAGCGTGTATTGAGTTGGAGTTGGCTGCGTATGTCTGGCCTTAAGTTCCGCGAAGTAAAGCGGTTTTCTACTCGCAAAAACCAGGGTTCCCGCAAGATGGGTGCGCGTCTTCGACAGATGTCGCGTGTGCTTCTGGCAAGTCCGTTGCTGTTCTTCGGCCTCCAGGGCCAGGTCGGCAATCAGGATATTTTTGCCCTGATCAATGCAAAACATCAGGAAACGCCGCGCTGGATGCTAGCGCTGGAACCGGCAAACTTCACGTCCCGCATCGCTCCGATGCTGGATCTCGCGACGCCAGCAGTTCCGGACCATACGTCCGCGCCGCTTCTGACGCTGACATCCGCCGACAAGGACTTCGACGCCAAGCCAATCCTAGGGTTAGAGGACATTGCCCGCAGCGTTCGTCCTGACACGGTTCCGGACGGCATCAAAACGAATGTGTCGGCAAAGGGAAACCGGAAGATCACCATGGCGCCGGACCGCCACATGGTGGATCAGGCCGCCGGCAATCTCTACGCCATGTCCAGTCTCATTTCGACCGAGAAGAAGCATGAAGACCTGCCGCGGGTGGCCTTCGTAAAGCCCGAACCACTGGATGAAAAATCCAGTTCCGACGAATTCGAGCCCGGTGCTCCGATTGACCTTCAAAAGGTCATGATGGCCCGCAACGCCGCCGCGGCCAGCTTCTCTCTCGTATCGGCCTATGCGCCAGATTCGGTAAAAGAAACCAAAGAGCCGTTTGATGCACTCTTCGGCGCTGCAAAGTACGAACAGGAATTGCCGCCACCGGAAGATCCGGACAACCCGCATTGGTGGGCCCAGGTCCCGCTTCCCCTTTCTGTTGGCAGCCGCAAAGAGCAAAAGTGTCTCGCAGAAGCCATCTACTTTGAGGCACGCGGCGAGTCTGAAGAGGGTCAAATCGCAGTTGCACAGGTGGTCTTGAACCGGGTCAAGAACCCGTCTTATCCGGATTCCATCTGCGGTGTCGTTTATCAGAACAAGCACAAACGCAACCGCTGCCAGTTTTCATTTGCCTGTGATGGCATCCGCGACCGGATCGCAAGCCCAGGCGCCTGGAAGAAGGCTGAGCGTATCGCCCGGGACGTCACCGACGGCAAGGAATTCCTGAAGATGGTCGATGCGTCGACCCACTACCATGCTGACTACGTCAATCCGCGGTGGGCCAAGTCCATGGCGAAGCGCGGCAAGATCGGCTTGCACATTTTCTATAAGACCTACGCCGGCGGCTGGAACTAGGGCAAATCGCGTTTAAACGGACTCAGGTTTCACTGTCACTCGGCTTTGCCTCGTACTCGAAATCTGAAGCATCCTGTATTTTGTTAAACACGACTCGCTATAATCCAGCCGTCCTCCGGCACCACCCCAAATTCAGCAATCATTGTTGCCGGGGCCGGCCTTTTGCCTGCCGGTCCTCGATCGGGCTCTTGCCGTGCAAGCTCTTGTAGCGCTTGGCAAAATGTGAAGCATTGGCAAACCCGCAAGCCACCGCAATTTCAATGATCGGCATCGCTGTCCGGCAGACCAGCCGCTGAGCAATATCAAGCCGGATTTTGCTGTAATAGGCGAGCGGCGAACATTCGAAATAGTGCTGAAAATCCCGTTGGAGCTGCCGCGGGCTGACATTGAGCCGCGCCGCCAGCTCGTTCTGGGACAGGGTTTCTCCGACGTTTTCGGTCATCAGTTCAATGCACCGGCGCAGACGCGGCGGGATCAGGTAGAGCTCGTCCCGCATCAGCGTGTTCTGCCGTTCACTGCCCGATCTCATGTCCTGATGCAGCGCGATGCTTGCAACATCACTGGCAACCGCTCCGCCATGCAGATCGGCGATATAGCCAATCATCAGATCCAGCGCCGTCGTTCCGCCAGCACAGGTTAGATAATGATCGTCGGTCTGGATCAGGCTGTCGATGAGTCTGGCCTTTGGGAAGCGCTCCTTGAAGAGATCAGCATATTCCCAATGGATCGTGCATTGCCGCCCCTCGAGTAACCCAAGATCCGCAAGAACATAGGCCCCAGTACAAATACCCGCGATCCGGGTTTTCTGGTGCGCAAAGCGGCGGATCCGGTTTTTGTGCGCAGGGCTCAGGCTGTTCAGTTCGACATCATCGCTGCTGCAAATCGCCAGAAGATCCGCCGTCTTAACATCATCTAATGCGCAATCCGCCCGCATAATCCCGCCGGAACTCGCCAGGGCGTCGTTACCGTCCAGTGTGCAACACACATACTCGAACGCCTTGCGCTTCATGATCTTGTTTGCAATGCGCAAGGGTTCAATGGCGGATGAAAAGGACAGCAGCGAGAAATTGTCCAGAAGTAGGAAGCAGATGCTGGTGACCCCGGATGCCGCCTGTGCGGCACCGCTCAATTCGGCCGTTTGGAGTATGGCTTCGGGATGATCATCAGTTTGCGGCATTTCAAGACCAGCGTCTCAAGGGGCAGCGCTTCTGCACTATCTCTCGTTGGATTCAAAGACATTGGTCACAACATAGGTCGCCAGCAAGATCAAATGAAAGCCAAACAAGGCGGCCACTTGCAGCGCGGTTGCCTGAGAGTACTCCAAAAGCTCGCTGAGAACATGGATCGAGGAGATGATGATGATCGTGGAGACGATCCGGTGTTTCATTCGCCGGTAGGCCATTTGGCCCTGCAAAATGTAATCTTCGCCATGCGCAGAGGCCCGGATCCGATAGCTGTTGTAGGTGTTGGTTGCCACCATGATCACAAGGTTGGCAATAAACACCATGTCCAGCAGATTGAGGATCAGCAGGATGGTCTTCTTGCGATCCATGAATTCAAAAGTCCGGACCGCATCCAGGATATCGACAAAGAATGTAACCAGAAACAGCATCATGCCTATGGCAAGCCCGATCAGAAGCGGGATCTGAGCCCATCTGGTCAAGCGCGTGACCACATCCATTTCTTTTTCTGTGTCGTCCGCCTTGTCGCTCATTCATTCCTTCCTGCCAGTTGAAACCGATGCTTCTGGACTACGACCCTCTGCGGATCATTCAGCGCAACTTCGCCGGGCAACGCATTGTTCAAAATCAAGCCCGCTCGTTGAAAGTGGTCGGTAGTTTACATCCTGCGCACTTATGATCGAAAGACAATGGCTCACTGTTTCAGACGCGCAGAGCAGCGCTCAATCAAAACAAAATGCCTTCGTATTTTATCTGATTTTTCAAAGGCAAAAGAATCAGCCATAACCGCGACGGGTTACCCAAAACCCACATGTCAGGTGCGACCCACTCCGGGGCACCCGAAAGACCAAATGAAGGATCACACATGAGTATTCGTTTTGCCGCCGCCGCGCTTCTTGTGGCCGTTTCGGCCTCTCCCGCATTCGCCCACTTGGACCCGGCAGAGCATGGCTCTTTTGCCGCCGGCTTCACGCACCCGGTGTTCGGCCTTGATCATGTTCTAGCGATGATCGCCGTCGGTTTATGGGCGGCGCTTGCCGGCGGCCGCGCAATCTGGTTGCTGCCGACTGTATTTGTCGGTGCAATGCTGACTGCCTTTGGCTTGACCCTCGCCGGCGTTCCAATTCCCTATGTGGAACCGGTCATTCTGGCGTCCGTGATCATTCTTGGTTTGATCGTGGCAGCAGCCGTCGACCTGCCGAGCTGGCTTAGCGTTGCCCTGGTCGCTGTCTTTGGAATGTGCCACGGACATGCGCATGGCGGTGAGATGGGGGACGCCGGCTGGCTCGGTTATGCCGCAGGTTTCGCGCTCGCAACGGTCATTCTTCACGCAGCCGGTGTGCTTATCGGCCATGGTGCGAATGTGGCCGCCGGTCGTGAAGGAGAAGTTGCCAAAACGATTATCCGCGCCATCGGCGCTATAACGGCGGCGGGCGGTGTTCTGCTTGTTGTGAGCTGAGACTAATTAGCTGATTTCGATATCAAGTCCGAGATCGAGAACCGGGGCCGAGTGGGTAATCCAGCCTGACGAAATCAGGTCGACCCCGGCCTCTGCAACAGCCTGGACTGTGTCCAGTTCGATCCCGCCGGAGGCTTCCAGAAGTGCTTTTCCGCCCGTGATTTCGACGGCTTTTTCAAGCGTTTTGGGCGGCATATTGTCGAGCATGATCACATCGGGCCCTGCGCCGAGGGCCTGATGAAGTTGCTCCAGCGTATCCACTTCAACTTCGATCTTTACCAGATGCCCGGCGTAGGCCTTGGCCGCAGAGATTGCCTCCACTACACCGCCAGCAACGGCAATATGATTGTCCTTGATAAGGATCGCATCATCCAGTCCGAAGCGGTGATTGGATCCGCCCCCGCATTTCACAGCGTATTTTTCAAATCCGCGCAGACCCGGAGTGGTTTTGCGGGTGCAGACGATCGACGCCTTTGTGTGGGCAATGCGGTCGGCGAAGAGTGCCGTTGCACTGGCAATTCCTGAAAGGTGGCCGAGGAAGTTCAAGGCCACGCGTTCTGCCGACAGGAGCGCGCGAGCCGGCCCGGCAATCCGGGCAACAACATCACCGGGTTCGAGCCGATCGCCATCTTGTTTGTCGGCTGCGAAAGACAGGCCGGCGTCCGTCTGCCGGAATGCACTTTCTGCAAGTGCAACACCAGACAACACGCCCGGTTTGCGCGCTACAATGACGGCCTGTGCCCGTGCCGTTGCCGGGATGGTTGCTTGGCTGGTGATGTCCCCGGCCCGTCCCCAGTCTTCCAGAAGGGCTGCCTTAGCGGCATCGTCCACCATCAGGCGCGGCAAGTCCGGCAGATGTCTCGGCATGGAAATACTCGCAATCAGATCGCTGTTTCGAGGCACTCGGCGACAAGGGCGTTGACTTCTTTCAAGGTCGTGTAGGACCGCTTGGCCTTCGCCGGGTTTTCATCCGGAAAATCCGTACGGAAGTGGCCGCCCCGGCTTTCTTCACGCATGAGGGCCGCTGCGGCAATCAGTTTGCCGGTCACCATCATGTTCTGAATGGATTGGCGTACACAGACGCTTTCCGCTTTTTGAATATCCGCCATCGCCCTTCTGAGGCCCTCCCGGTTGCGCAGAACACCAACATTCTCGGACAATGTTTTCCGCAGGACCGTGATTGCATCACGCTCTTCGAAGTTCCGCTGGCTCGGCAGACCGGGCGCTGCGTCCATCTCATCCCAGAAGGCGCTGCGCGGCGTCGGCATCAAGCCTTGGATATCTTCGGCGATACGCGCGGCAAACACCACGGCTTCCAAGAGGGAGTTGGAAGCCAGGCGGTTGGCGCCGTGCGCACCCGTGCTGGCAACTTCGCCTGCAGCCCAAAGGTTGTCGAGGGATGTACGGCCGTTGGCATCGGTCAGGACGCCGCCCATGTGGTAATGCTCGGCAGGTGCGACCGGCAGGAGATCTTTTACCGGATCGAGGCCGGCGTTTTGTGCGGCGGCGAATACGGTCGGAAAGTCGTCCTTGAAACGGGCGCCAATCGCCTCACGGCAATCCAGGTACGCGCCGCGGCCTTCGAGAATCTCGCGGTGAATGGCTCTGGCGACAATATCGCGGGGCGCGAGTTCCAGATCGGCATGGATGCCTTCCATGAACCGTTCACCCGCCTTGTTGACGAGGATCGCACCTTCCCCGCGCAAGGCCTCGGTTGCCAGCGGAGCGGGATCAGAGCCAACATTCAGGGCCGTTGGGTGGAACTGAACAAATTCGGCATCCGAAATGACCGCACCGGCGCGGGCAGCCATCGCCAGTCCATGACCATTGGCTTCGCCGGGATTGGTTGTCATGGCATAGAGGTGACCAATACCGCCGGATGCCAGAACAACCGCCTTTGCCGGAAAGGCCATCCGTTCCAAACCGCCACGGCGCCGAGCCAGAACACCGGTCACGTACCGGCCTTCGCCGATGAAGCTTTCGCCCATATAGCCTTCAAGCACCCGGATGGACGGGGTCCGGCGAACAGCTGCAATCAGAGCGTCCATGATCGCCTTGCCGGCCATATCGCCGCGAACACGGACGACACGGCTGTGCGAGTGGGCAGCTTCCCGGGACAATTGGAGGCGGCCTTCCAGATCCTGATCAAATGGTACACCGTAGGACAAAAGGTCGTGGACACGGTCACTGCCCTCACGGGTCATTTGGTCGACGATGTTTTCTTCGCAAATGCCGCAGCCTGCAGCCAGCGTATCGTCACGGTGCTTTTCGACCGAATCCTTTTCAGAAATCGCAGCGGCAATGCCACCTTGGGCCCAGGCGGACGACGCGCCCTGTCCGATCGGTGCGTTGGAGATGATCGTAACAGGCCGTGGGCTTAACTTCAGTGCACAGAAGAGGCCGGCCAATCCGCCGCCCAGAATGACAACGTCATCGACATCCTTGCCCGGATAGGCAGGTATAAAATCATCGGTCGAGATGGCCATGGGACCTTCCTGGATGGAACTGGGCGATGCCCAAGAAGAGCTTCCGGGCCCAAGCCCGGAAGATGTGTGACCTAACCTTGAGCGGTCAAATTTTCAAGTTGATCATCCGCTCAACGGCAACCCGCGCCTTGTCGGCAATCACCGGATCGACAATCACCTCGTCCTTCATTTCCACAAGTGTGTCGAGGATCTTGTCCAAGGTTATCCGTTTCATGTGCGGGCACAGGTTGCACGGACGGATGAAGTTCACTTCCGGAGTCTCGCTGGCGACGTTGTCGGCCATGGAGCACTCGGTGATCATCATCACCTTCTCCGGCTGTTTGGTCTTCACCCAATCGATCATGTGTGCCGTGGAGCCGGCAAAGTCAGCTTCTGCGACCACTTCGGGCGGGCATTCCGGATGCGCGATGATTTTCACTTCCGGTTCGATCTTGCGATAATCCCGCAGCTCCTGTGCGGTGAACCGCTCGTGAACCTCACAGGCACCATCCCAGATCAGGACTTCGACATCGGTCTTGTTGCCGACATTTGCTGCCAGATACTTGTCTGGAATCAGGAACACCTTGTCGACGCCGAAGCTCTCAACCACTTGCAAGGCATTGGACGACGTGCAGCAAATATCGCATTCCGCCTTCACGTCGGCGGACGTGTTCACATAGGTGATGATCGGGATGCCTGGGTTGCGCTCGCGCAGGGCCCGCACATCCGCGCCAGTGATGGACTCAGCCAAGGAACAGCCGGCCTTCATGTCCGGGATCAAAACGGTCTTTTCCGGGCTCAGGATCTTGGAGGTTTCCGCCATGAAGTGCACGCCGCATTGGACGATGACTTCCGCATCGGTGCGGGTCGCCTCGATCGCGAGCTGCAAGCTGTCCCCAACGATATCGGCCACACCATGAAAGATGTCCGGCGTCATGTAATTGTGCGCCAGGATGACCGCATTCCGCTCTTTTTTCAGCTTGTTGATCGCGTGGATTGTCGGGGCCAAGGCGGGCCACTCGATCTCCGGAATGATGTGCTTCACCTTCTGGTAGATCGGGGCCGTCGCTTCCGCAACTTCAGCCGTGTAACTCAGATCCGGACGGGTCAATTTGCCATAGCGATCCAAGGCCGTCAGGCCGTCGTTGATCGGGGTTCCGACCGGTGCGGTTGTTTGGGCGATGGTCATGGCGACCTCCCTCATTTTGGCTCGAACACCGGTTTTTTGCCCGATGAACACTTATACTCATTCTGAGCATATTTGATTCAAAAGAAAACGGGCTTGCGCCCACCTCTTTTGCTCGTTCGGAGTTTATATAAGAGGCTTTCAGGGCAAAATCTATTACTTTCTGGCAAACAACACAAAAACAGTTCGCAAGCGACTGATATTCCTTGATAAAAAATGCTGCTTCCAACGCCGGCTAACCAAAGGGCATTTTGGGGCCTGTAGGATTTCACCGGCTCTTCGGGACGGTCCGGCCCTCCGTTGACCTCAACTGGCAATTCATTCTCAAGATTGATGGACACATCACAAATACACGTTTGGCCGTTTTGGCGGACGGGAGTATCTTATCGTCAATTCACGATGAGAGGTTCTGATGTCAACTGCATCCACATCGCGGCGCGATGGCCCCAACATTCCCCTGGTGATCGCCTGCGGTTGTCTGATTGCGCTGATTTCCTTCGGGCCCCGCTCTGCCATGGGCCTCTTCTTCCAGCCGATGACGGAAGCCCGTGACTGGAGCCGCGAGATCTTCGCACTTGCCATTGCCATTCAGAACCTGATGTGGGGGATCGGCCAGCCGATTGCAGGGATGTTCGCCGACCGGTTCGGCACCTGGAAAGCCATGGCCATTGGCGCGACGCTTTATGCAGCGGGCCTTTTCCTGATGGTCGATGCCCAAAGCGCGGTTGCACTGCATGTTTCGGCCGGTGTCCTCATCGGCTTGGGCGTTGCCTTCTCATCGTTCTCGCTTGTGCTCGCCTCATTTGGCCGGACAGTGTCGCCGGAACAACGCTCACTCGCTTTCGGCATTGGCACGGCGTCCGGATCTCTCGGGCAATTCCTGTTTGCCCCACTGGGCGGCGCGCTGATTGCCGGCATTGGCTGGCAGCAGACTCTGATCGTCTTCATGGGGCTGATCGCCCTGATCCCGCTTTTGGCGATTGCTCTGAAAGGCAAGGCAGCTCCGCCCTCTTCCGATCAGGCTGTCGCGGACCAGAGCCTCACAAGCGCCATGGCCGAGGCGTTCGGGACCCGCGGGTTCATACTGCTGACCATCGGCTTTTTCGTATGCGGCTTCCACGTGGCGTTCATCACCGTCCACCTGCCGCCCTATATAGCTGATCTCGGGCTTGACCCTTCATGGGGCGCGACCTCGATTGCGCTGATTGGCCTGTTCAACATCGTCGGATCGCTCGCTTCTGGATACATCGGCGGGCGCTATTCCAAGCCGATCTTCCTGTCGCTGATCTATCTTGCCCGGGCCGTGGTCATCTTCGGCTTCATCATGCTGCCGGTGACCCCGGTTTCGGTGCTTGTGTTCTCTGCGCTGATGGGCCTGTTGTGGCTGTCCACTGTGCCCCCCACCTCAGGGCTGGTCGCCGTCATGTTTGGGCCGCGCTACATGGCAACCCTCTTCGGTTTCGTCTTCCTGTCGCACCAGGTCGGCTCGTTCCTGGGCGTTTGGCTCGGGGGCAAACTCTATGACGAAACCGGCTCTTACGACGCCATCTGGTGGATGGGCATTGCCCTTGGCATTGCAGCGGCCATCATTCACTGGCCGATCCAGGAAAAGCCCGTGGACCGTCTCGCTCATCAAGCGGCGGAGTGACGGGCTACATTGGCTCGGAGAACACTGAGAAGACCGTAGACAACATTTGCATGTTGATGCGGTCAGCCATCAAAGCTTTGATGTAGACGGCAAAAAATTCGTCTGCCGGTTCATTCAGTCGCAGGCGGTTCAGCTCAAGAAAGACAAGCGCAGACTGAAAGGCAATGCGCTTGTTGCCATCAACGAGCGCGTGGGCTTTACCGATGCCATAAATGTATTCGGATGCAAGCATGAACAGATTGGTTTCACCAGCATAGTGAAACCGGTTCACCGGGCGTTCCAATGCGGCGGCAAGATCATCGGGACGAACCAATTCAACACGATGGTGTGAATATAATTCGCCAACGACATCAACAATTTCAGAGACTTGATCGAAGTTTAGCCAGACTGGCTCCCCCAAGACCCTACTCGCCCAGAGACTTCATTGTCGCGGCAAAACGCTGATTGTTGTCAATCACCATATCTCTGATGGACCTTTGCGAACTTTTCTCAGCTCTCGACGCCGGCGCATCGGGGCCTTTAGAAATCTGCTCGCCGTCTTGAGCATGTGCTAAATGTTGCTTGGTCTTCGTTGGAGCCTTGGTGTCCATCGCCGGATCTTTCAAGTTATACGTCCACCAAATATATGGAGTTTTGGATCAAACGCCAAATCTCGGAGACGTGCACGACAAAAAAGAAAGCCAGACAGGCGCGCCCCGTCTGGCGTTTCCGGCTTACCGCATCGGCTTTCCTCAAGCCGCTGAGAGCCTCAGCCCTTCAGGCTCGCCCGGGTCTCGCCGATCATGAGGGCGGCTTGCGCGGCTTGCCGGCCTTTTTCGATGAAGTGGTCCTTGTAGATGCCGATGTGGTGCTCGGTCGGCTGGAAGTGATGCGGGGTCAGAGACACCGACAGGACCGGGACATTGCTGTCCAGACCCGCCTGCATCAGGCCGCTGACAACGGCCTGCGCCACAAAGTCATGCCGGTAGATCCCGCCATCGACCACCAGAGCCGCCGCAGCGACAGCAGCATACTTGCCGCTGTTCGCCAGATCGCGCGCGAGCAACGGCATTTCGAAGGCGCCGGGCACGGTGAAGACATCGACCTGATCCGCCGGGATCACTTCGCAAAACCCGTCCAGCGCACGGTCCACGATCTCAGAGTGCCAGTTCGCCTTGATGAAGGCATAGCGGGTTGGTGCTGCAGTCACGGCTGACTCCTATAAGCAACAGAACAAGTGGAACGAGCCTCACCAGATGAGGCCCGGATCTGTGAGTTAACCAGCGACTTTGGAGAAATCGGCAACCACATGTGTGGCGTCGCGGATTTCGGCAAGCAGCTGGAGACGGTTCATCCGAAGTGCCGGATCTTCGGCATTGACCAGAATGTCCTCGAAGAACTTGTCGACCGGTGCGCGCAGTTTGGACAGCGCCTCCATGGCGCCTTCAAAGTCTTCTGACCGAACAGCCTCGGCGGCCTCGGCACGGGCGGTGTCGATGGCAGCTGCCAGATCAATCTCTGCCTGCTCGGACAAGTTATCAGCGTGCGGTTTCCCTGTGATCGGTTTGCCGTCCTTTTTTTCTTCCGCCTTCAGGATGTTCACAGCCCGCTTGTAGCCGGCCAGAAGGTTGGCGCCATCTTCGGTATTTGCGAAGTTATTCAGCGCGAGTACACGCAGGTATATTTTGTATAAGCTTTCTCCAGAAATGATCGTAATCTTCTCTAAGACAGCATCCAAGAAATCATGTCTAATTCCAGCTTCTTTGAGAACTACACTCATACGATTTTCAATGAAGAAGCAAAGATTATTTATCACATCCCATGACTCTCTATAATCAGTTCCTCTGTACTGAGGGATTATCTTTTCGAAGATGGACCTTGGATGGAGGTCTACACCGTTCTCCAAAACAATACGGATCACACCGAGTGCAGCACGGCGCAAAGCATAGGGATCTTTTGAACCTGTTGGCGTTTCATCGATCGCCCAAAAAGCAGCCAAAAGATCGAGCTTCTCAGCCAGCGCCACCGCAATCGCGACCGGATCGGTCGGCACGGTGTCGCTCGGGCCCTGCGGCTTGTAATGCTCTTCGATTGCAGTCGCGACCGAGGCGTCCTCACCCTGGGCCGTCGCATAGTAGCGGCCCATCAGGCCCTGCAGTTCCGGGAACTCGAAGACCATAGCGGAGACCAAATCGGCCTTGGCAAGTTCCGCCCCGCGTTTGGCCTTGGCTTCGTCCGCGCCGACCAGCGGTGCAAGCTCTGCGGAGAGCGCGATCAGGCGCTGGACCCGTTCGCCGACGCTGCCAAGCTTTTCGTGGAACTTCACGTCATTGAGCTTCGGCAGATTGTCGATGAGGTTCGTTTTCAGATCGCTGGTCCAGAAGAACTGGGCGTCCGACAGGCGCGCACGGATCACCTTCTCATTGCCGGCAATGATCAGCTGGCCGTCATCGGGCGCAACGATGTTGGAGATCAGAACGAACTTGTTGGCGAGTTTGCCCGTCTTCGGGTCCTTCAGCACGAAGCACTTCTGGTTGACCTTGATGGTCAGCTGAATGCACTCATCCGGGATTTCCAGAAATGCCTCATCAAAGGACCCGGTGAGGACAACCGGCCATTCGACCAGACCGGCGACCTCTTCGAGAAGCCCCGGATCTTCGACAAGTTCAAGACCAAGTGCCAGTGCGCGGTCTTTTGCGTCGGCAAGGATGATCTCCTTGCGGCGATCGGCATCCAGTACGACCTTGTGCTTTTCAAGGGCCGGTGCGTAGTCGTCGAACCGGCGGACATCGAAGGCGACATCTGCCAGGAACCGGTGACCGCGGGTGGTCTTGCCGGACTTGATGCCGTCAAACTCGAACGGCACGACATCCGGCTCTTCGGTTTCCGGACCGAATGTTGCGATGATGGAATGAAGCGGCCGGACCCAGCGGGTCGACGTTGTGCCCCACCGCATGGACTTCGGCCACGGGAAATTGCGCAAGATGCCCGGCATGAATTCGGCGATGATGTCGATGGCGGAGCGGCCCGGCTTTTCGATCACGGCCACATAAAAATCGCCCTTCTTCGGGTCCGTCTGGATTGTTGCATCGTCAATGGAGGCCAGCCCTGCGCCGCGCAAGAACCCTTCAACGGCCTTTTCCGGCGCGCCGACGCGCGGACCCTTGCGCTCTTCCCGGGTCGCTGCAGAACCGGCCGGCACACCGGCAACATGCAGGGCGAGCCGGCGCGGCGTTGCAAAGGCTTTGGCACCCTCATAGGGCAAACCGGCATCCACCAAGGCATTGGTCACAAGCGTTTTCAGGTCTTCGGCCGCCTTGCGCTGCATACGGGCCGGGATTTCTTCGCTGAACAGCTCAAGCAGAAGATCGGGCATAGGGTCAAAAGCCTTCGGGTCTGGGTGGAAACCACCGGAAATGCGTTGGCCGTCCGTTACCAAGTCAGCTGCAACTTGTCACCCCCCTTGGCAATAACGGGTTCACAAAGTCAGCCGGTCCGGCAGGAATTGGGACGAGGAGCCGGACCAGATCGGGGAGGTAATTCATGCCGTGGCGATGCCCAAAACCGAGCCGCGTTGTTTGGAGACCGAACGGCATGGATCCTCCCCGGATCAAGTCCGGGGCAGGCTCCGCAAGCCCGAGGATGACCAGCGAGGAGAGAGGCATTGCTTTGTAACAGCGAACTCGCGGGTGCTTTTCTCGACGGGCACTCCCCACTGACTGTCGTCCCGGACGACTGCAAGGAGATCCGGGATCTACTCGCAGCGCCACTTGCCGCAGGTGTCAGATCCGTTTCCCCACGGCTCTGCAAACGAGTGGGTCCCGGCTCCACGCTTACGCTCCGGCCGGGATGACAGTGTCGCATTTGGCAAGACTGCCCTTCAAAGACACTTGAAACCGCGTGCTACCCGCCCAAAAACAGAACGATAATCACCGCATTCGCGAGGTCGACGAAGAAGGCGGAGACGAGTGGCAGGATCAGGAACGCCTGCATGGCCGGGCCATATTGCTTGGTGACTGCCGTCATGTTGGCAATGGCTGTCGGGGTCGCGCCCAGCGCAAAACCGGCGAACCCCGCCCCAAGCACCGAGGCGTTGTAGTCCCGCCCCATCACGGGGAAGAGCACGAAGATGATGAACAGCCCTGCTCCGACGATTTGAGCTGACAGGATCAACATCATCGGTCCGGCGAGACCGGCAATGGTCCAGAGCTGCAGGCTCATCAGCGACATGGTCAGGAAGATGCCAAGTGCCAAATCCGAAATCACGGCGAGTGAGCGCGACCGCGCCGGCCAGATCATGTTCTTGAAGATGAGAGGTACGGTGTTGGACAGGATGATACCGCAGAACAGGCAGCAGACGAAGATCGGCAGATCCAGATTGAAGCCGTATACCAGAGCCTCCTGCAGCGCGACCCCGAGGGCAATCGCGATGTTCAGCACAAGGATCGCCCGCATCAGGCCAGTATGGGTCACGCTGGTATCGGCTTCGTCCTCGGTCTCAATCCCGATCACCGGACCTTCATCCGGCCGGTTCGGGTCCGGCTTGCCGCCCTTTACCTGGATCAGGTAGTTGCCGATCGGGCCGCCCAGCAAACTCGCCGCGATCAGTCCGAGAGTTGCCGTTGCCGCGCCGATTTCAACGGCACCGACAACGCCGTATTGCTCCACCAGACGTGGCCCCCAGGCAATCGCCGTTCCGTGACCGCCCACCAGCGAGATCGTTCCGCCCAAAAGACCAAAGCCGACAGGCAATCCCATAGCGACGGCGATCCCGGTGCCGATGACGTTCTGGAACAGCATATATCCGACCGTCAGAAGCAGCAGGATCAACAGCGGCTTGCCACCCTTGGCAAGATCCGAAAAGCGGGCGTTCAAACCGATGGCGGTGAAAAAACAGTAGAGAAGGTAATCCCGCGCCCCCAGCGAAAAGCTGATTTCCTTGTCGAAAACCCCGTTGGCAACAAGCGCGAGTGTCGCGACCATCAAACCGCCGGAGACCGGCTCTGGAATGTTGTAGTGGCGCAGGAACGCGAACTGCTTGTTCAGGCGAACGCCCAGAAAATAAACAAGAATCGCGATATTGAAGCTGAGAAATTCATCCAGCGTCAGCACTTCGCCGCTCATATCAAACCTGCCCCTTTTTAGCCCGACGCGACCCTAGCGAAGAATGACGGGGTTTACCAGTTCAGCGCCGAGCCAGCGCGGCCGGCTACCAATCTTCCCCGCTCGCTATTCTGCAGATTATTAGAAGCATCGGAGCCGCCCCGGACATGATCCGGGGCCACGTCGCCCGGTCCCGGCTCAGGGCCGGGACGGCGGCATCGGACCAGCCCCGCCAAGCCGTTCCGGCGCAGGGGCGGCAAATATGGCGGTAAAGGCTGCCTACCAGCCGCCGCCGCCACCACCACCGCCACCGCCGCCGGATGAGCCGCCACCGGATGAGCCGGAACTGGAGCTGGAAGACACCGGCAGGGAAGATTGGAAAGATCCGGCCATGGCACTTGCCGTTGCACCAACGCTGCGCGAGATGTCGCGGCTGTCGAAGTCGCGCCCGCTGTACCACCTCGGGCGGTATTCGCCCGACTGTCCTGCATTGGCTGCACTCGACAGCCAGGTTTCAAAATGCGTGGACCAGGGCTTTTCAACGCCCAGCGAAACCGCATAGGGCAGCAGCTTTTCAAAATGAAGGACACTCATGTCTGGCGCATCCGTCATGTTCAGACGGTCTTTTTCGGCGACCGACAAATAAAGCTTCAAGCCCTCGATCTCGTCCATGACCACCCGGCCATGGGTGGTCGGGATGTCGATGACATTGGCGTAGACAATGAACATCAGGACAATCCCGATCACAAATGCGGGCAGCAGGGGAATTTCCGGCGGGATTTGAAGGATAAACGCGGTGAGATGCATGACAAGGTAGACCGCGCCAGCAAAGATCACCGCGAAGACCAGCCAGAAAGCCAAGGCCTTGGAGCTGCGTCCTGTCGTTTTGTCAAACAGGCTTTGAACCAGAATTGTCAGGCCGACGGAGCCAGCAATTCCGAAGATGGTGAAAAAGCCGAACAAAAAGGACTGCTCGAACTGCGCATCGCTCAAATTGCCGAAATAAAACAGCGAGAAGATTGTCACAACACTGACCGCAAGACCCGGAAGCAAATAATACCCATTGTGCTTGAAATAGACCCCGCCATATTCGCGATTGATCGCTGAAACGAACTTGTCTCCCAGCGCGCTGATCGCCTTGCCGTTCTTATCATTCAAGGCAAGCGGTGTCCCGCGCCCCCGGATGTAACTCTCGATAACGGCCTCGCCTTTCGGCAGCGGCTCATCATTTGCCTGTGTGCCCTCCTCGGGCATTTCCAGAACAAGATTCTTGTCGTCTTTTGAGAGTTTCAGCCGCCCCTTGGTGGCAAGACTCAAACAGGCGGCGGCCAACGCAACCCAGCGCTGCCCTTCGATCCCGCGATTGGTGATGTAGTTGGCCATCGCGGGCGACACACCGTCAGGCCCCTTGAAGCGCGGGAAGATGACACCGCGGGCCGGATCCCGGCCAACACGCCACCAGGAAATCAGATAATAAAGGACAAGGATCAGAACCGCCGGCGCGCCGATCGCAAAAACCCTCTGGTCCTGGAGCCACATGTCCCACTTTTCAGACTCGCTTGGCTCCGCGACAAACCCCTTCGGGAACCCAACTGCGACCGTCAGGCCTTCGTAAGCGCCGAGCGGCTGCGTGGTCTCGAAGACCACCTGCCCCGTTGCCGGGTCGACGGAGGCCTCATAATCGGTTGCCTCAGAGCCAAACGCGCCGGTGTAGGCGGCATATTGTGTTGCCTCTGCCCCGGCAGGCAAGCGGACCCGTGCAACGGCTTCATCGATCGGGAAGATCCACTCATTGCCGGTCGCGTTCCAATAGACTTCATCATAGCTGTCAAAGAAACGCACCTGCCGCCACATCCGGTACCGGATCGTGTAGGTGTAAACGCCGGGATCCAGAAACACATCTTCGCGGCCAATGTAGATCCGGACACCCCGCCCGTTTTCCTGCGTGAATTTGTTTTCCCGCTGCCCGTCCCGCAAGACCTCCAGCAGCTCAAACGGCACATCATGCTCCCAGCCGTTGGCGTCTTTTGCGCGCAAGGGTACGTCGCGGAAGATGCCACGCTTGATCTCATCGCCTTCGTCCCGGACCCGGATAGTCTCGGTCACGATCAAGGAGCCGTCTTCCTGAACGTCAATGTCGGTGATGTAATTCAGGATGCGTTCTTCCGAGACCGCACCGCTGACTGTCACGAGCCACAAGACAGCCGCCAGGACCGCCATCAGACCTTGATGGAACCGCATGATCGGATCTCCCAGAAACTGCTTAAAACTCGACCTTCGGAACAGCGCGCTCGGCCGCGTCCTCGATTTCGAAATACTCTGCTTTTTGAAAACCGAACTGGCCCGCGATCAGGTTGGACGGGAAGCTTTCAACGGCAACGTTCAGGCCGCGCACTGCGCCATTGTAATAGCGCCGGGCCATCTGGATGGCGTTTTCGATTTCATCAAGGGAATTGTGCAGATCTGCGAAATTCTGGCTGGCCTTGAGGTCCGGATAATCTTCGGCGACGGCAAACAAACGGCCCAGCGCCTGGGTGAGCGCCCCTTCGACCTTGGCCCGGCTAGCAATGTCGGAGCCCGAAACAGCGGCGGCATCCGTGCGCAGCCGGGTCACGTTTTCCAGCGCTTCCTTTTCATGAGACGCGTAGGCCTTCACAGTCTCAACCAGATTCGGGATCAGGTTGGCGCGACGCTTCAGCTGGACATCAATCCCGCTCCAGCCTTCCTCGACCATCTGCCGCTTTTTCACCAGCGCGTTGTAAAGAAGGATCGCGAAAACCGAGAGCGCGATCAAAAGAGCGAGAACAAACCACGTGGCCATCAAAACCTCCGAACCATTTGCAGCGGAGGCTAGCCGGACTTTCACTGGATGTCATCGCCCGGCCGCGGAGGAAACGGCCTAAACGGCAAAAGTGTAATCCAGACCACACTTTTGACGGTCCGAGACAAGTTTACCGGGGTTAAGCTGGTGTTATTACAGCCGCAACTCGGCAGTTTGTCATCCCGGCCAAGCGAAGCGCGAGCCGGGATCTACTCGTTTGCAGAGCAGTGGTGACTTCGCTTCAAACGTTTCGGCACGTGGATCTGCGAGTAGGCCCCGGGTCTCACGCTGTTCGCCCGGGGTGACCACTTCAGGATTATTGCTGGAGCCCGGCGTTATTCAGCGGCCTGATTGTGATAGCCGACACCGCCGGCTTCCGTTTCCAGGAACGCTGTGCCGCAGGCTTTGGCAAGTTCACGAACCCGCAAGATGTAGCTCTGGCGCTCGGTCACGGAGATCACGCCGCGGGCATCGAGCAGGTTGAAGGCATGAGAGGCCTTGATGCACTGGTCATAGGCTGGCAGCACCACCTGATGGACCGACAGACCGTTGTCGTCGCGCGCCTTGGCCCCGGCATCCAGGATGGCGCGGCATTCAGCTTCCGCATCCTTGAAATGCTGGAACAGGGTTTCGGTGTTGGCGTGCTCGAAATTGTAGCGGGAGTATTCCTGCTCGGCCTGCAAGAAGACATCGCCATAGGTGACCTTATCCGCACCTTCCATGCCGTTGTAATTCAGGTCGTAGACGTTATCGACGCCCTGAATGTACATCGCAAGGCGCTCCAGACCGTAGGTCAACTCGCCGGAAACCGGTGAGCATTCAAAGCCCGCGACCTGCTGGAAATAGGTGAACTGGGACACTTCCATGCCGTCGCACCAGCACTCCCAACCAAGGCCCCAGGCCCCCAGCGTCGGGCTTTCCCAATCGTCTTCGACAAAACGGATGTCGTGCACCTTCGGGTCGAGACCGATGGCATAAAGCGAGTTGAGATAAAGTTCCTGCAGGTTGGACGGGGACGGCTTCAGGAGAACCTGGAACTGGTAGTAATGCTGCAGGCGGTTCGGATTTTCGCCATACCGGCCGTCGGTCGGGCGGCGGGACGGCTGCACGTAGGCCGCTTTCCAAGGGCGCGGCCCCAGCGAGCGCAAGGTCGTTGCCGGGTGGAATGTGCCGGCGCCAACTTCCATGTCATAGGGCTGCAGAACCACACAGCCCTGATCGGCCCAGAAACGTTGCAGCGTCAGGATCAGGCCTTGGAAGGAATTTTCAGGGCGCATATGCGCCGGAACGTCGCTCGACATGTCTTTTTGTTCCTGGGAACGCCAATAGGATGCATCTGGCAAGGCCACCCTCACCTGTTGGCGCGACAGGTGCCATGACGGGGGGCAGAAGGTCAAGGCCACACTTGTCGCAAGGCCATCATCACCGCCTTTGGGTGAACTGACATTCGCTGTATGTTAGGCATTCGACCAGCAGGATTCATTCTTTTGGAGTTAGAACGCTTGCAGACCTTGCCAGGACAGAATGAGACGATCTATGTCACCCTCGGCCCAGAAGGGACCAACCATGATTTCGTATTGCGCAATCGGCTAAAGGCTCAGGAAAGCAAGTCTCAAATTGTTTATGGTTCAACTGCTGAAGACATGCTTGAAATGTGCGTTCAAGGCGCAGCAACCCATATAATGATTTGCGCTGCGCATCCGAGCGCAGCACACATAGTTGCAACTGCGCAATACAGCCACGGAATTCTGCTCAGTGACACCTTCATTGCATCAAGCGAGCCGCTGGCCATATTGAGCCTTAGAGATAATCCACATCCCCGTACCATCGCGATGCATCCAGCGACCCGAAACTACACATCACTAGAGGATTTTGAAGACGTGGTGGAAGTGACATCGACTGTTCGGGCCTTTGAAGGGCTGCTGCGCCGAGAGTGGGACTGCGCGCTTACTCAACACCGATTCGCAGACCGGAAAGACCTGAAGGTCTTACGCCCCGTTCAGGCGGCGCGCGATGCTTGGCTGGTTTTATCACGGCATTAACGTCCGCAAGGCAGAGGTGTATCCCGTATTCAGCTCGACACTCACCGCAGAGTGCATCAAAAGTCGCAGATAATATAAAATCAATTAGAAATAGTTTTCAGCCACTCCCTCACAAGAGCGTGATAATATCAAATCATCTAAAAAGAGAAAATTGAGATTCAAGTTAAGCAGTTTTTTGTTTCATATCTTTCATTATTACGTAGGGGCAATATAATGATCCAAGTGTCTAGTGTTTGGTGAAAAAATGAACCAGATTGCGTTGCGCTCTACATCCTATGTTTTGGCAGCTTCTTTGCTGATCGTCTTTATGCTGTGTGCACCTGCCTCTTCAGGGAGCCTCAGGATCGTGAGCAATGAAAACAGCATCATCAGTCAAATCGCTGCGGACATTTTGACAGTTGCCTTTGATCTGGAAGACATCGACCACACGATTGAAGGTGTCCCGTCCCGCCGAGTTAAAACGATGATACTCAGCGGTGACGCAGACGGGACAACCATTCGTGTACGTTCGTTCGGAGATAAGGTTCCCGGTCTGATCCGGGTGCACCCGCCGATCGGCTATGTGGTGACCGCGGCGTTTGTGCGAGAGGATTCCAACGTTGATATCTTCAGTCGGGAAGACCTCAATCTGTATCGTGTCGGTATCACCGCAGGAACGCTGCATGCTCAAGCCGCGACGGCACTAGTGCCATCGGTGGAAATTGTGGAAACACCACAACAATTGATGAGAGCACTTGATGTCGGGCGGATTGATGTCGCCGTTCACTCCAGCCTTGAAGGAGACGCAATCTTGCGTGAACTTGGCATTCGATCCATCGAGAGAACAACCACGCCACTGGGCGTTCTGGAGGGATACGCATATCTAAGAGACGAGCATGCCTGGCTTGCCTACGTGTTGTCTAACAGGCTGTATCAGATGCAGGCGACAAAGGAAGTCACAACAATTTTCTACACGTCAGCGGCACGTATTCTGGACAGCATTGCACCCAAATCGAACTAACAGGTGGCATCGCCCAAACCAGTTGCCCGACTGGTGAGCGTCAGTCCCTCTTGTTTAAGATCCGGGCCGGTACTTGCCGCTTTCCGGATCGAAGACCAGCTTCTCGCCGCGACCATTGGGATCAGCTTTGGCTGCGGCCCTTGAAATTTGCGCTTCGACATCTGCCATTTTGCGCTTGATCCGCTGGACAATCCAATAGCCGCCGACGGCCAGCGCGGCTGCACCAATCAATTCGGTCATGTGTCTTCCCCTGTTGTTGTGGTTAGGGCACGCGCAATTACTGATCTGTCAAAGACCAAAACGTTGCCACATCAGTCGCTCTTCCGCCGCTGAAATCAATTCATTCCCGAGGCCAGCGGTAAGCGAGCTGGCGTTCAGATCGACACCAACACCAGCCTTTCGCCCCAACAGGCCACGCGGCTGAGACACAAGTTTGGCTTCGGCTTTTTCACCGTAGCGCTTTTTCAAAACACCGCGCAAATCACCGAGTGAATCGGCAAGCCCGAGAGTAACAGCACTAGTTCCGGTCCAGAACTTGCCGGTGAACAAATCCGGGTCATCGGACAAAACATCGCCGCGCCGCCCCTTCACCATCTCGATGAAAGTGTCGTGAATTTCTTGCTGCAAGGTTTTAAGGTACTCAATGTCTTCCGGCACTTCCGGCTGGAACGGATCAAGGGTCACCTTCTTCGTGCCTGCCGTATAGACACGGCGCTCAACGCCAATCTTCTTGATCAAATCAGTAAAACCGAACCCTGCCGCGACAACGCCAATTGAGCCGACAACGGAGGACGGATCGACGATGATCTCATCGCCTGCCAGCGCAATCATGTAACCGCCGCTGGCTGCCACATCCTCAACAAAGACCAGAACGTCCTTTTCGTTCTCCTTGGCCAGATCCCGAATCCGCTGGAAGATCAGCCGCGATTGCACCGGAGAG